>Ga0315912_10000128_pt1 | contig 177431 bp, 159 predicted proteins | sample VfabasoilMG_FD_204469 | JGI IMG/M metagenome (GOLD analysis project Ga0315912, IMG submission 204469) | Garden soil microbial communities collected in Santa Monica, California, United States - V. faba soil | ecosystem: Environmental > Terrestrial > Soil > Garden | place: USA: California...
CCGGGAGCGGCCCGGCCGGGCAGGGCGGGACGATCAATACCGGCGGGGTGGCCGGCACAACGATCGAGCCGCCGCCGTGCGCCCCCGGAGAGAAGCTGTGCTCCGACGGAGAATGCCGCGCGGACGCCCCGGAGTTTGGCTGTTCCAGCAGTGCGTGTACCCCGTGTGGTCAGGTGGCCGGTGCAGTGATGGGATGCCGCGACGGGCAGTGCGCGGTGCTGAATTGCCTGCCGGGCCTCGCCGACTGCGATGGCGACGTGCTCGAGGACTCCGGCGAGGTCTCCGGCAACGGCTGCGAGTACTCGCTCGGCATTCCGTCGCCCACCGTCACCACGATGAATGTGCCGTTCACCCATATTCAAGTCGACGGCCGGCGCGATGACTGGAGCCAGGTCCCCTCGTACGCGCTCGAAAAGGTCTGCAGCAACTGCAGGGACGAGCAGACCGAGCCGGTCAGCGCCGACTCGAGCGTGCCTCCTCGCACCGACCTCGATGCACGCTTCCGCGTGGCCTGGGATGCCGACAAGTTTTACGTGCTGGTCGAAGCCTTTGACAATCAGCTGTTCTCGACCGGAGTGGCCGGCGGTCGCTGTCAACATCCTGCGGAGTGCGAGGATGCCGTGCAGGTGTTTCTGCTCGGCAGAGACGACCGATCGCACGACTACTTCAACGACAATCAGCGCGTGTTTCTCGGTCTCTCGGGTCGCGTCGGCGCGCCGGGGCAAGGCCAGCCGGCAGCCAACGACGTCGAGATCGTGCCCGAGATCCAGGGTAAATTCTGTTACCGCATCGAGGCTCAGGTCGACTGGGCGTACACCACCTTCACCAAGAACAATGGCTCGGCGCCCGGGCATTTCCCGCCCGCTGCCAACCAGAGCTACGGATTTGACATCGCCGTCACCGATTGGGATGCACCGATCGCGGACGCCAATGCCATTCAGCGGCAGTCGCAGATCTTCTGGTCCGATCCGGGCACGGATCTGGTCAAGACCGAAGGCATCGACACGATGACGCTGATCGGCGGCGCCGACGCGGGTCAGTAGAGGCGGAGCGTGCTGCTCGCGGTCGACCTCGGCAATACGCAGCTGAAGTGCGGATTGTTTTCCGGGCGCTCCCTCCAATATCGCTTTCGAGCCGAGACGCGCCGAGACAGCTCTGAACGGGACTGCTCAGAGTTCCTGCAGCAAGCGCTGGCGCTGCAGGGCATCGACGCCGCGGCGATCGAGGCGGCCATCGTTGCCAGCGTGGTGCCCACGCTCACGCCGGTCGTCGTCGGGGCCGTGCGGCTCGCGTTCGGTCGAGACGCCCTGTCGGTCGGGCCCGACCTTGCCACGGGGCTCACGCTCCGTGGCCCGAACCCGCTCGAGGTAGGCGCCGATCGCCTCGTGAATGCCGTGGCGGCGTGGTCCCTCGGGGTCGAGGCCGCGGCGCGCGAGGGGCGGCCCGCCTCGTCCGGCAGCGTGGTGGTGGATCTCGGTACCGCTACCAAGCTGGACTGCGTGTCTCCGGAGGGCGAGTTCCTGGGAGGAGTGATCGCACCCGGCGTGCAGGCGAGCCTGGACGGCCTGCTGGCTCGCGCGGCACGGCTACGCCCGGTGGAGCTGCGCGCGCCGGCGCGCGTGCTCGGGGTCACCACCGTGGAGTGCATGCAGTCCGGACTGATCCACGGTCACGCCAGCCTGGTCGATGGCCTGGTCGGCAAGCTGCGAGCCGAAATGCCGTTCGAATGCGAGGTGATCGCGACGGGCGGATTTGCCGAACTCATCGCCCCCCTCAGCGCAGCGCTGCGTCGCCTGGAGCCCGACCTCACCTTGCACGGGCTCCAGCGAATCTACGCGCACGCGGCGCAGCGCGCCGCGGGCTACTTGCCGAAGAGCTGAGCTGCTGCCAGGCCCGAGCCGCCCGTCACGGTCACCACGACCTTCACGGGCGCCGGAATGGGCCACGCCCACTTGAAGCAATTGGGCTTTTCTCCCAGCACTGCCTGCAGCCCGGTCGTGTTGTCCACCGCCAGAATCGGCGCCATGCCGGCCATCGGCGTGATCGCGATCAGTTTGAGATCGAGCTCGGTCACCGGAGGCACGCCCGCGCCGACCACCGTATAACAGCGCCCCGGTTCCATCTGGACCTGCGCTTCGAGCTGCTGGCCTTGCTGGAAGTTCGCTGCCATCACCGAGCCGATCGGCTTGGCGCCGGCCGGGGCCTTGGTGGCCGCCAGCTGAGCCAGGATCGGCTGAACGGCAGCCGCGGCGCTCGGATCGATCGCCGTCGCCAGCGGCGCTGCCGCAGCCGTGGCAGGCAACGTACCCGCAGGGGCCGGCGGGACCGCATTCGGATCCGTGGGGTAGGGCTGCTGCGCTGGATACGGTTGCTGCTGCGCGGGGTAGGGCTGCTGTTGCGCCGGCGGTTGCCCAGGATAGGGCTGCTGCTGCGCCGGGTACGGCTGCTGCTGTTGCGGGTACGCGCCGGGCTGGGCCGGGTAGGGCTGGGGGGGTGGGGTTTGCGGTTCGGGTTGGCTGCCGCCGCAGCCCCAGGCGAGGCCCAGGATCAGGTGTAACCCGGGCCGTCGAAAGAAAGAGGTAAGAGCCATCGCCGCTTCTGCTCCCTGTGTGATGTGGGGGTCTCGACCGTGACCAGCTTCTAGCCGGCCGTGCGAGAGTCAGCGAAGCTACGATCAGATTCAGCGGAAGGTAAGGCCCTTGTGCCATGCCCATCCCGCGGCCAGCCCGAGCGCGACCACCAGCCACGAGCTGAACAAGATCGCCCCACCCCCGCTCGCGTGCCCCGGACTCCACGCTGCAGTGTAGTGGAGACTTAGTTGTACGATTCCGTAACCGAGCGCGACGAGCACGAAGCACTGGCCGTGGAAACGTTGGCGCGCGGACAGGTACAGCGTGCCTCCCGCCAAGACCAACCCTGCCAGGGACTGGTACAGCGGCGCGGAGCGCGTCGGATCGCGAAGGAATGCGCCGAGCGAGGCCAGGCCCAAGCCGAGCGCCAACGCGGGAGCGACGCCATCGAGCCACGCACGCCGGCGGCGCGGCTCACGGGCAAGACCCAGCCACGTCGCAAACACTCCGCCTATCAACGCTCCGTTCATCGACAGGCCGCCCGCGTGCACCTGCGCCGCGCTGCGCCAGCCGTGGACGTCTGCGAGGTGCGCCAGCAGGTAGAGCGCACGAGCGCCCAGCAAAGCGGCGACGGAACTCCAGAGATACAGTCCATACGCTCGTGCCGCGCTCAGGTCCGCGCGCTCGCCCGCGCTCCGGGTCGCGACCAGGCCGCACACAAACGCCGACACCAGCAGCAGTCCGAACGGGGTGACTCCGAGTCGAGTCGGATGGGTGGGGCCGAGGCTTGCCACCAGCAGCCAAAGCGCTCCCGGAAGAGCTCCCAGGAGCAGCGAACGGGAGGTGCTGATGGCGCCGGCGCGCCGGGCACGCCACGCGACCAGCGCGGTGGCGAAGGACAGCGCGACGAGCGCGGCACCGAGCGGCACCTGCCAGGTGGGCAGCAGAGGACGAAGCGGGGCGGGATCCACCAACGAACGACGAGCAGTGTGCTCCGAAAGGCGCGGCTCGGGCGACTCCTTTCGGCTTGTAGCGTGGCGCGATCGGGGTTTTCCTGGCGCGATGAGTCTCCTGTCTTCGCTCGGGCGCCGTGTGTGCTCTCCTGTCGTGTGGTTCCGTATCGTTGCTTCCCCGTTCGGGGCGCTGGTCGCGTCGGCTGCGCTCGTGTCGAGTTGCGTGCCGCGCGAGCGTTCCGCCGAGCGCTCGACGTCCTCCTCGTCAGCGACGCCCGCGACGTCATCGAGCGGAACCACGACGGGCGTCCCGTCGCCGCCCGCCGCCGCGGCTCCCGCGCGCGCGCCAGAGGCGGGCTCGGCTGCCGAGCGCCTGGATCCCTTGCTCGGCGCCGTCTTCAGCGATGACTTCGAACGCGCCCAGCTCGGACCAGACTGGCGCGCCACCAGCCCGGCCTGGACTCTTTCGGAAGGGCGGCTGTGTGGGCAAAACGCCCGCAATCATCCGGTCTGGCTGGCGCGCCGCCTGCCTACCAACGCCAGGATCGAGTTTCAGGCGACCTCGACCTCAGCCGATGGAGACATCAAGGCCGAATTCTGGGGAGACGGTCGCAGTGCCGCTTCGGGCCAGTCCTACACTGACGCCACCAGTTACCTGACCATCTTTGGCGGCTGGCAGAATCGGTTCCATGTGCTGGCGCGCATCGACGAACACGCTCCCGATCGGCGAGAGATTAAGCTGACGCCGGGAGAAGCCGATTTCATAAAGAGTACCGTGGTCCGCGATCGTGCCTACCGATTCCAAGTCGAGCGGCGCGACGGCCGGACCGTGCGCTGGCGCGTCAACGAAGTGGAGATTCTGACCTACGACGACTCACAACCCTTGCTGGGGATTGGCCATGAGCACTTTGGTTTCAATGACTGGCAAGTTCGGGTCTGCTTCGACAACCTGCGCGTGACCCCCCTGCAAGGCTGAGCATGGCGGCCCCGCTCAACGAAGTCGATGTAGCGCTGGCGGAACTCGAGCAGCGCCTCGAGCGCCTACGCTCGCTCTATGAGCAGTACTTCATCGGCATCGAGAAGCTCGAGCCGTCCATTCCGAAGCAGGACGTCGATCGCCGCATCCATGCTCTGCGCAAGTCGCAGATCCGAAACACTGCCAAGCGTTTCAAGTTTCAGAACATCGTTCAGCGCTACAACACACTCCAACAGTATTGGGTGCGGATCTGTCGGGAGATTGAGAACGGCACCTACCATCGGCATCTAGCGAAGGCTCAGAATCGCTTTGGCGACGTGCCACTGTCGGCCGCTGCACGCCGGCGGGCACGCCTGCAACCCGCGGGCGAACAGCAGGCGGCTGCCGAGCAGAAGGTGCGCGCCAATCGCGCTGCCGAGGACGACCTCGACGCGCTCCTGGCGGAGGATCCCGAGCAAGCCATGCAGCGTGCGCTGGAGGCCGCCTCGTCGCTCGACGCGGGCGGAGACAGCGCCGCCGCGCCAGCGCTCGCCGCTGCCGGTGCCACTGGATCGGCGCCGCCCGCCGTGGCTTCGGTGGGGCCCGCGGCCACCGTGGACGCGCCCGCTGCATCGGCCGAAGTTCTCGCCGCAGCCCCGGCCGTCGCCGCCGCAGCCCCGGCCGTCGCCGCCGCAGCCCCGGCTGCCGCCGCGGCGCCCCCGGCTGCCGCCGCAGCGGCCGTGGCCGCTGCGGTTGCGCCGGCAAGCGCGCCGGCTCCGGCCGCCCCCGCGGCAACGGCGGCGCCCGAGCCTGCCGTCGCCGACATCGGCACGGCGGCGCGCCCGAAGACGGCGCCGCCCACCGCGGCGCTGCCTCCCGTGCGCCGCCCGAAGAGGCCGCTGCCCACGGCGGCGGGCGCTGCAGCGCCACCTGCGTTGCCGCCGGCGAGCGCTGCTCCTGCCGCGTCGCCGGCAGCCGCCGGTGCCGCAGCACCGGCAGCTGTGGCGCCGCCGCCGCCGGCGGCCATCGAGGCACCGGCAGCGGCTGCAGCGGCGCCGCCTCTCGCCGCCGCGACCAAACCAGCGAGCAAGTCCCGGCCGCCGCCGCGCAAGGCGAGCGAGCGTCCCGCGGCGAAGGCCGCTGCCAAAGCCAAGGCCCCCCCCGTCGCGCCCGCGGCCGCCGCGCCCGCGGCCGCCGCCCCCGCTGCGCCTGCGGCCGCGGCGCCCGCGGCCGCCGCCCCCCCCATGCCGGCGGCGCCTTCCCCGGTCACTCCCCAAGCGGCGCCCCCGGCGCCCGCGCCCGAAAAGGCAGCGGCCGGCGCCGCGTCGCCCAGCAAGGGCCGCAGAGCGTCTGCGCGGCCTCCCGGACAGGCGCGCCCGCGTGCGAAGGGTGAAGAGAAACGCGCCAATTCCTGGGCAGCTTTGCGCGTGCCCGCCCAGGCGGGAGCCGCTGGGAAGGGCGCTCAGGCGCCCGAGAGCACCGACGCCGCGGCTTCGAAAGCAGCCGCGCCCGGCGCGCCCGCGTCTCCCGCGGGGGCTGCCGCGCCCAAGCGCGCCGCCGCAACGGCCGGTGCGGCCAAGACCAGCCGCGCACAGGCGACGCCAGCTCGGGCGCCTGCCGCTCCGGCGGCGGTTCCGGCTGAGCCCGGCGCACGTCCAGCGCCGGCCGCGTCCCCCGCTGCCGCGTCGCCGCCAGCCGCGCCCACTCCCGCTGTCGAGCGAGCGGCTCGTCCCGCGCCGGCCGCGGCGTCCCCCGCCGCGGCGTCGCCACCAGCCGCGCCCGCGCCCGCCGGCGAGCGAGCGGCTCGTCCCGCGCCCGCTGCCGCGGCGTCCCCCGCGGCCGCGTCGCCACCAGCCGCGCCCACGCCCGCCGGCGAGCGAGCGGCTCGTCCCGCGCCGGCCGCGGCGTCCCCCGCCGCGGCGTCGCCACCAGCCGCGCCTGCGCCCGCCGCCGAGCGCGCGGCTCGTCCCGCGCCGGCCGCGGCGTCCCCCGCCGCCGCGTCGCCACCAGCTGCGCCCCCGCCCGCCGGCGAGCGAGCGGCTCGTCCCGCGCCGGCCGCGCCCCCGCCCGCCGCCGAGCGCGCGGCTCGTCCCGCGCCCGCTGCCGCTGCGTCCCCCGCCGCCGCGTCGCCACCAGCTGCGCCCCCGCCCGCCGCCGAGCGAGCGGCTCGTCCCGCGCCGGCCGCGCCCGCGGCCGCACCGCCCGCGGCCGCACCGCCCGCGGCCGCACCGCCTGCGGCGGCTGCGCTCTCACCCGCCGCAGCGATCGCCGCGGAGCGCGCGGCTCGTCCCGCGCCGGCCGCGCCCGCGGCCGCACCGCCCGCGGCCGCACCGCCTGCGGCCGCTGCGCTCTCACCCGCCGCAGCGATCGCCGCGGAGCGCGCGGCTCGTTCCGCACCCGCACCCGCACCGCCTGCGGCCGCTGCGCTTTCGCCCGCCGCAGCAATCGCCGCCGAGCGCGCGGCGCGTCCCGTGCCCGCGCCCGCGGCCACACCCCCTGCTGCCGCTGCGCCTGCACCGGCCCCCGCCGCCGAGCGCGCGGCGCGTCCCGCGCCCACGCCCGCGGCCGCACCCCCTGCTGCCGCTGCGCCTGCACCCGCCGCTGCGCCGCCGCCCGTCGCCGCGCCGCCTGCTGCCGCGCCCGCGTCCCGTCCCGAGCGTGCCGTTGCACCGGAACTCGGGGACGCGGCGGCGTCAGCCTCCGACGCCCGCGCTGCTGCTGCCGCCGCGGCTGCCGCGCGAGCCGCTGCCGCGCGAGCCGCGGAGGTGCGCGTTCAAGCGCGCGAGGCAGCAGCCACGAGCCTCGACGATCAACGTGTGCGACAGCTGCACGATGCCCTGGTATCGGAGCGTCGTCGGCTCAACCAGCCTGGCAAGGTTTCGGTCGACGCCTTGGCGTCGAGCTTGCGAGACACCGAGTCGAAACTCAGGAAGCAATACGTCGGCAAAGACGTGAATTTCCACGTCGTCGTCAAGGACGGCAAAGCCGTGGTCAAGCCCATCATCGGCTGAGCCGAGCAGCGCGCGTGCATCGCCTCGGGTAGGGCGCGTAACGCGTCCGAAATCGAATCGTGCCGATCAGCGGTTGCCGGTCATGCCCGGATTGCGCGGCGCGCCGGCCTGAGTCGCCGCGGCGGCTCGCGCTGCGCTCGGGGCAGACTGTTCGACGAATACATCACCGGAACAAAACAACACCGAGCACGAGCTGCGCCCGCTCTCGCGCATGCGGCGGCAAAGATCCGCGAGATCGCGGTCGGAATCGACGACGTCCCCTTCGGTAGGCTGGCGCGTTACCTGATCGTATCGACAGTTATCCAGGGCCACCCACAAACCCCGAAAACGCTCGGTGCGGGAGACCTGGGGCCACCTCGCGGCTGAGTTATTCGGCATCAGGCGCGATCTACTCGTGCCACCTGCTGCCCGTCAACTCCCCACCCGGGGCTTGCGGAGTGGCTCAGGGCTGCCCGACGGCCGGACGAATTTCGGACGCTCCAACTTTATTCCCTCGAATTCGACTATTTGCAGACCCCTTTGGGCTTCTTGAAGCGGTCCGCGGACACCCCCATTCCGGTGGCTGCAGTCATGATCTGGTTGGCCAGAGCGCAGTTTCCGTTGTTGGCGGCGAACAGGGCCAGGTTGGGTGCCGACGCGCCGACGCGCTGGCTGCACCTGGCCTTGGCGTCCGGGTTCGCGCACTGCGCATACGCGCCCGCGGCGCCGAGCACGTCCTTGCTGGCCAGGCGCGCGCAGGTGGCGCATGCATCGGCGGCGGGGACCGCCGCGGCGGGCGGTGTCGCCGCCGGCGGCGTCACCCCAGGTACGTTCGGGGGCTGAGGCGGCGTGCTCGGAGGCGCCTTGGCGGGGGTCGACGACGGGGTCGTTGCCGGCGTGGCAGCGGGCGGCTTGGGCGTCGCCGACGTCGAAGCAGGGGCCGTGGTTTTCGTGCCCGTGGGGCGCGGTGCCGGAGGACTTGGCTCGTCGGGCTTGGTCTCGACGGGGTCGGGAGCGATCTCGGTCGCGGCTCCAGCGGGCGTTTCCGTGGTGCCTTCGCGCGCCGGCGCAGTCTGCTCCGTAGGTCGCAGGTCGAGCCCCGGCTCAGCGGTGGGGGTCTGCCGATTACCAAACACCACGACGCCCATGGCGATCAGCAGCACGGCGCCCACGCCCGACAACCCATAGATCAGACCACGACCGCCGGCGGCGGACGCTTCGCGCGCGGGGGCCGGCGGTAGGGCGACGGGCCCCGGCGGTGACGCCAAGGCGGAGCGCGGAGCGGTCAGCGGAGCTGCGGCTGCCATGGCTTCCGTCGCAGCGACCGCAAACGGGGTGGCCTCCGGCATGGCTTCCGTCTTGTTTCCCGCCGCTGCGGGCGCCGGCACGGCACGCGGCGGGGCGCTGCCGATGCCGATCAGGGCGGCGCTGAACTCGGCCTGGAATTGCCCGGCGCCGCTCTGCCGATCGTTGGGATCCTTGGCGAGCGCCTTGAGCACCGCGCGGCGCGCGGCCTCGGGCAAGCGGCTGCCTGCCGGCAGCTCGTCAAACGAGCGCGGTTGGCTCGTCATGTGATGGGTGGCCCACTGCCAGGGCGTGTCGGCCTCGAACGGCAGCTGCCCGGTGAGCATCTCGTACGTCATGATGCCCAGGGAATACACGTCGGTGCGCGCGTCGAGCGCCTTGCCCGTGAACTGCTCGGGGCTCATGTACGGAGGCGTCCCGAGCACCATCCCCTGTTGAGTCAGCTTCTGCTCTTTGGCCCGGTCCGCGGATTCGGTGCGCGCCGCGATGCCGAAGTCCACGAGCTTGACCACGTCCTTCTCGCCGGCGCGTTCGATCAGCAGCACGTTCTCCGGCTTCAGATCCCGATGGATGATGCCCTGCCGGTGCGCTTCGTCGAGGGAGCCCGCGATCTGACGTAACAGGTTGGCCACGCGGCGAGGCTCCAGCGCGCCTTCCGTCTGGATCACGCGGTTGAGGGGCTTGCCGTCCAGGAACTCCATCGCGATGTACAGCGCGCCGTCATCCGTGGAGCCAAAGTCGTAGACCTTGACCGTGTTCGGGTGCTCGAGCTGCGCGATCGTTCCTACTTCGCGGTGGAAACGCGCCGTGATCGACGGATCCCGCGAGAGGTCGGCGTGCAAGGTCTTGACTGCCACCTTGCGCACCGTGGACCCGAGCCGTTGTTCGGCCTTGTACACGACGCCCATCCCGCCCTCGCCGATGCGTTCCACGATGTGATAGCGCCCGCCCACGACCTGTCCCAGGAGCGGGTAGTTGGCGTCCGTCTGCGGAGAGGGCAGGGGCCCGCCGCAGCCCGCGCAGAATCGGGCGCCATCGGGATTGTCGTGTCCGCAGTTTTCACACGCCATAAGCTCTGGAATCAGGGTCGCACGGAGCGGGCCTGGAAGGCTACCATCCGGCGCAACCAGCCCCGATCAGTGCGGCGCTGGTTTGGCGGGCGCGGGCGGCGGGGCCTTGGCGCACAGCTCTGGGCCCGACCCGGGAGCTCCTGGCGGCCAATCTACCGCGGTGGTTTGGCCCGACGCACGATCGAGGATGTGCGCGCGCACGGCCCGTGCACTCGCCGGCACTCGCACGGTCGCCGAAACCCGGGCTCCGGGTGCGAAGCTGGGCTCTTCGCGCAGCGGGACGTGCTCTCCCTTGCGGGGAACCTCGGCAGCAAGCAGCGGGAAGTCGAAGCGGATCCGTTCGATCAGCTCGGCGCCCACCCAGAGCTCGAAGGCGAAGCGCCCGATGCGCCGAGCGCTCGACGCGGGGCGTGCGAGGCACTCGAACTGGGGCGGGTCGACTCGCAAGGTGCCGCGGTCGTAGATCACGGGATACACCCACCAGGCGCGCTCCGTGAGCGGAGTCGGATCGGGTGGGTAGCCGTGTGGCGGCGGGCCTGGCGCGCCGGCAGCCGTCTCCCCGCCGGTCGTGGCTGGGTCCCGCACGAGTCGCGTGTGCGCCGTGCCCGTCGCTTCGCTCGAGCCGGGGGCGCTCGGCTGGGCAGACACGGGCGCGGGCGCTGCCTTCGCCGCGGGTTTTGTCGGCTCGAGCCGCGTGGGAATTTGCACGGCGGGGTACTGGGGATTTCCTCCCGGTGGACCCAGGACCCCGCAGCCCATCGCGCCGCTCAGCAGCGCGCCGGCCAGCAAGGGTCCCGCTGCCCCGCTCGCTCGCCAAGCCAGAGTTTTTCGTGCGCGATGCGTCGTCACCACGTGCGCCCGAATTGGGCAGGGACGTCAGCCGACGAATGCGGTCGCGCCAGGAGGTTGCCGAAATGGGCGCTCGAGCTCAGGGCGATTGCACTTCCGGGGAGTGCCCCGTCGCTCGCCGCACGAGCTCGATCAACACCGGATCGCTCTGCAGCTGGCTGCGCAGCTCCTCTTTGACGAACTCGAGCTGCTCTGGCGACAGACGCCCTTCCAGGTGCCCCACCGCGTCGTTGACCCGCACGTCGAGATAGGCGTCCAAGCCCACTTCGCCCCGCTGGACCTGTTCGAGCAGTCCGACTCCATCGGCGCGCTCCACGCCCTCGGTGGAGACCTCGAAGCGTTCGCTTTCGACGCCGCCTACCGACGGAGCCCCCGAATCCACCTTCGGAGTGTCTCCACCTTTGCCTACGCCGTCGATTCCCATGTCGAAGCCCTTCTGCCGAGCAGGTCGGTTGATGCTAACCGCGCTCGGGGGAGTCGGACAGTCGCCGAATGAGTTGCTGAAAAAAAGACTGACCCAGGCGTCCGGCCAGACTGGTTCCGGCTACAAGCCGAACCACTCGGGAGTGTTCAGGGCATTCTGCCCATCCCGGATCTCGAACAGCAGCGCCGGCTTTTGCTCGTACGTGCCCACAGTGCCCAGCCGTTGCCCTGAGGTTAGGTCGTCCCCCACCTGAACGCTGATGCGCTGTAGGTGAGCGCTGACCGTGTAAAAACGGCCGCCGTGGTCGACGATGACCGTGTTGCCGAGGTTGGGATAGTCGTCGGCGAAGGCGACCCGACCCGGATACACGGCCCGGACGGCTCCGCCCCAGGTGCCCGTCATCAGCAACGCTTTGCCGCTCCCCGAGGGGCTACGCACGGTCTGGATCTCGGAGCGGCCAGCCAGTGGAAACGGGAGCCGGCCACGCTGACCAGCAAATCCTCCACGCGCGGCGGCGTCGCCAGTGATGCGCGCCGAATACACGGCCGTGCTGGGCGTCGAGGTCCACTGGCTCTGAAAGGCTCGCTGAAAGGCCTGGTCACGTTCCTCGGCGGCGAGGATGGCGGCCCGCGCTCGCGCCGCGGCGCTGCGCTCCTGGGGAGGGATTTCGTCGAGCGACTGCAGGGCTCGGCCGAGTTCGATCTGCCGGGCGGTGATCTGCTTGTCACGGGTAAGGTCTCGCCCGAGCGCGCGCCGCAGGCGCTCGAGTCGGGAGGTGTGCGTGGCAAAGGCCTCCAGCCCCTGGCTCAATGGCAAGAGCCCGGCCCGGGCCAACCGCACGTAGGCTCGACCACGGGCGATCGTGAGCGCGCGGCGCTCGATCGATTCCTGCTTCAGCGATCCGAGTTGATCGCGCAGTTGTTCGGCGTCGTCGCTGAGTTCACCGGGCAGGCCCGGGGTGGGCTCCGCTGCGACGGGGCTGGCCGCGACCCACTCGTTGGCGGGGGCTGCCAGAGCGCCGCCCGTGCAGCACAGCAATGCGAGCACCCAGCCCGATTTCCTCATGCCGCCAACAACCTCTTCAGGTTCAGATGCGCGGACAGCGCCCCCAGCGTGCCTCCGAGTGCGATCAGCCCCAGCATCGCGTACCAGGGCAGAAAGCGCGGCGGGGCACCGAGCAGCAGCGACAGCTCACTGTCGAAGCGCGCGTGGGCGGCGAGGAACAACACGATCACGATGGCCAGCGCGCCGCAGGCACCGAGCGCCCCTTGCGCTGCACCCTCAATCACGAAGGGACGCCGCACGTAGTCGTCCGTCGCGCCGACGACCTTGAGCACCTGCACCTCGATGCGGCGCCGCTGCAGGCTCAGGCGAATGGTCGAACCCACCACGCTCACCACGGTTCCGAGCACCACCAGCGCCAACACGGCGGCTGCGGTCAGCGCCGAGCCGAGCACGGCGCCCAACTTCTCGCCCCAGGCTTCATAGGTTTCCACGGCCTCGACCTTGGGCAAGAACCTCAGCTTTTCGGCCATTCGAGCCAGCGCCCCCGAGCGCTCCGGGTCGTGCACGCGCACCTCGAGGGAGGCGGGGAATGCCTCGGGAGGCAAGCTCGCCAGGATCTCGTCGCCGCTCTGCAGCAGTTCATCGCGCGCGGCTTCGCTCGACACGCGGTCCACGCGCACGACGCCTCGGGTCTTGGTCAGGGCTTGCGCGATGGCCTCCACCTCCGCTGGGTCCGCGTTGGGCTGGAGGTAGACCGACGCGCGGCCGTTGTGCGCCCAACGCGCTCGCAGTTCTTCGATGTTGGCGACGACCAACAGGGCCGTGGCCAGGCAGATGAAGGCCACAGCTACGCTGAACACGCTCGACAGCTGAAGCTGCCAATCGTGACGTCCGCCGCGTAGGGCTCGCTGCCATGCATTCATGATGTCGAGTCGTTCAGGTCGCGTCGCCGTCGCTGTTGGAACGGATTCCCAAGCCTCCGGGAACGTCGAGCGCTTGGCCTTCATCGAGCACGATGACGCGGCGCGGCCGAATATCGAGGAGGCTCCGATCGTGTGTAGCAAACAATACGGTCACCCCAGTTTCGTTGATATCCTCGAACAGACCCAAAATGTCCGCGGCGAGCTGGGGATCCAAATTTCCGGTCGGCTCATCGGCGAGAATCAGAGCCGGCTCGCCCACGATGGCGCGAGCCACGGCGACCCGTTGTTGCTCGCCACCCGACAATGTCCCCGCGAGTTCCTGCCCGCGCCCCGACAAGCCCACCCGATCGAGGACCTCCACGATGCGCGTTTGGATCAAGCGCCGGGGTACGCTCAACACCTCCAGCGGCGGCGTCAGGTTTTCCGAGATGCTCCAGTTTGGCACCAGGCGAAAGTCCTGAAACACCACGCCGATGTTGCGGCGCAGGAAGGGGATGGACTCGTTGGTGAGATTGCCCACCTCTCTGCCCATGAACAGGACTCGTCCGGCGTCCACGCTCTGATCGGCGTAGATCAATCGCAGCAGCGTGCTCTTGCCGGCTCCTGACGGCCCCGTCACGAACACGAACTCGCCGCGCTCGATCTGCAGATTGAGCCCACGAAATACCGTGGAGCGCTCCCGAAACGCCTTGTAGACGTTCTCGAACACCACGAGCGGGCGGCGTGCTGCCGAAGCGTCGAAGCGCTTACCGGCGCGCAGAAACGCGCCTAGTGTGCGATGCTTCGAGTCCGGACTCATCCTCTTCAGTTAGCAGCGGGGCAGAAGCCGACCAAGTTTTTTTGCGGTGGTAGGCTGTGAGCGCGAGCGGCGCCAATGCCGGCTGGGTGCAAATGGCGGGACCGCCGTAGATGGTCTGAAGGAGGAAGAATGAAGATTGCTGCGTTGGCCCGGAAGGCACGGCAGAGCCTCGGTCAAGGACTAGAGGCGTTGCAAGCGGGGGACGCCCCTCCACCCCTGCTGGCCGTGGCCCAGCCGCTCGCCAAGGCCATGGGCATGCTGGTCGAGATGGAGGTGGCCCCACCCGCCCTGGCTCGCAAGGCCGCCGACACCGTGCTCGCGGCGCTGCGCGAAGGGTTGAGCCTCTTGCAGTTGCCCCAAAACGTAGGCTTGCCCGCGGCGCGGGCCGCCATGGAGCACGTGGCCGAGGCCCTGGGCGTGGTGCACGAGATCTCGAGGAGCCCCGAGGTCGCGCCGCAGGGCGCTGCTGCGAAGGCCCGCCCCGCCAGCGCCCCGAAAGCGCCGGAGCCCGTTGCTGCCGCGCCAGCGGTCGCGCCGCGCGCGGCTGCTTCCCGCGCTGCTGCCGCGGTCGTGGCGCCGGCCGTGCCCGGCGCGACGCCTGTCGCCCCACGCGAGCCAAACCTGCGCGCGATCGAGGCGGCGCTCGGGGCACACAGTGCCACCAACTTTTACAAGGGCCTCGCCAGCGGCGACATCGTCGCTTCGGGCGGGCTGTTCGTGGCCACGTACCAGGTGCCCCCGGTGGGCCAGGAGCTGCTGCTGAAGGTCAGCATGCCGGGCGGCTACGAATTCGAAGCCCGAGGTGTGGTGGCCTGGACCCGCGACGTGCAACCGTCCTCCACCGCGTCCGGGGCGACACCGGGCTTTGGGGCGCAATTCAGCGAGATCAGCGACGAAGGCCGCGGGCTCATCCAACGCTACGTCAGAAATCGCGAACCCTTGTTCCACGACGACCTCTGAGCGGCCACGGGCCTGCCGAAAACTTTCCCAGGCCTGCCGCGAGGTGCTAACGCGCCGGCGATGCGTTCCTTCTACGCTTGGCTCGTTCCGGTCTGGCTGGCTGCGTGCGTGCCCATTGGGGCGCCGTTTCAAGAGGTCTCGGAGCTGGCTCGGGACGTCAACCTGGCCACTCGGTTTGGGCGCATGGACATCGCGGTCGAGCACACCTCAGACGCTCACCGCAAAGAGTTCCTGCGCAAGCGCGCGGACTGGGGTACCGAGATTCGCATTCTCGACGTGGAGATGTCGGGAGTCGAGCTCAAGAGCCCCGAGGCTGCCGAGGCGACCGTGGACGTCTCCTGGGTGCGCATGAACGAGGGCCTCTTGCGCTCGACACGCGTGAAGCAGGCCTGGCAAAACGAGGGCGGTGGTTGGCTGCTCAACTCCGAGGAACGTCAGAGCGGCGACGTCGGACTGCTCGGTGAGCGGGTCGTGGTGATGCACCCGGACGCCCCGAAGGACGTCCACTTCCCCGTCAAAACTCTGGGCTACGGCAACTAGCGCTGCGCCCTCCCGAGGCGCCGCGGCGTCGTGTCCCGAGACACCGTGCCGCGGCAGCGCTGCCGCGCGAGCGGCAGCCTACTCTCAGGACTCTTTGCGCGTGGTGCGCGTCTCTTCCGCGCGTCGCGCGTCGCGAGCCTTTTTCTTGCTCTGCGCGCGGCGCTGGCGCGTTTTCTTGGTTTTACGACTGTCGAATCGACCCATGATGCTCAACTCCCGACCGAAGGGGAGCCCCGTCTACCACGTGCCTCGGGCGCGCGCCGCCTTTTCTAGTCCGTTCAGCCGAGCCGAAGCCCAGTCAGCGCGCATCCCCCTCCGTCGACCACCCGGCCGCAACCGACCTGAACGCAACGACGAAACTCGGCGCTCGCTGCCCGAGCGCGGGTGTGGAAAGCGGGCCGTCGCGGGGCGGCGTCCGCGGGCCAGCTGCCGTTCCTCGGGTGCCGAAGGCGCGCCGCGGGGCTCGCGCGCCGTCGCCCAGCGCCACGCCCGTCACCCGTAGCCGCACGGCGGGTCTAGGGTCAGACCGTCAGCGAAAGACTGGGCCCCGCGCAGACCCGAGGCGAGCGCGCCCTGCCGAGCGCAGCGCAGACCTGGGAATTCAGCCCGTCGACGCGTCTTCGAGCGTGCGCTCGCGATCGCGTATCTCCAGGCGATATCGGCTGTTCACGGTCTCGATGTAGAAGACGTCCCGCGCCGCCATGCGCAGCACTCGCTTCACGGGTGTCGTGACGTACTCGTGCATCCCATCGGGAAACTCGATGACGACCACAGACCCTTTGCGGGGTGCGCGAACCAGCCGACCCGAGACCGCTCGCGACCCACGTCCGAGCTTGCGTAGAACGACCTGCACGAGTTTGACTCTAGCAACCGTCGGGCAAGCGCGCACTTACTTCCCGGCCCGGCCTCCAATTTTTGTCTCACGTTGGAGCCTTTGGGGAGCCCCGGCCGGGCGTGCTCGTTCGTCCTGCGAGGGAAAAACGTTTCGCCGGCGGGAGTCGTGTCGAGGCGTGCCGCACCGGCCTCGCGAATCGGCATTGACTCTGCGCCGAGCTGCGCAGGCACCGACGTGCGCGGTGCTCCCACCCAGGTGCGGAAATCTAGGGCGCCGAGACGCCCGGATGGCCCTGCTTGGCGAAGTAGCTGCGCAACACGTCGCGCGCGAGCTGCGGGCCTTTGATGCGCCACACCGGGGTATTTACCACCAGCGCGGCGACCGCCACTTGCGGTGCGTCCGCCGGGGCGAAGCCAACGAACCACGTGTAGTGGCGGTTTTCTTCCTGCCGACTCAGTGTGCCGGTCTTGCCGGCGACGCGAATGTTTCCGAGGTAGGGCTTGCCGTTCGGCTCGCGGAACGCCTTGGATGCCGAGCCAGTGCTCACCGTCTGCAGCATCATCTTGGTCAGCTCTTGTGCGCTCGCCTCGGGCAGGGCGCGGCGGAGCACCGTGGGTTGGTCGTTCATGTGCCATTCGGGGCGTGACCCGTCGACCACGGCGCGCACGATGCGGGGCTTCACGGCCACACCGCCGCCGGCCACGGTCTGCGCGATCGATGCCGCCGCCAGCGGCGACAGCGTGGTATGCCAAAAGCCGGCGGCAGCCCGCGCAAACTCGAGCGGATTGTCGGCGGGCAGCGCGATCCCGGGGGCATCCGCGACCACGTCGAACGGCGTCGGTGCTCCAAAGCCAAACGCGCTCGCCGTGTGGGTCAGGCTCTGGGGCGAGAGATAGCGAGTCGCGAGACGTGCGAAGACCACGTTGACGCTGCGCCCGAGGGCGCTGGCGAGACTCGCGCAGGAGCGGTCGCGCGCCGGGTCCTCGCGCAGATCGTCCGCCACGATCCGGCTTTGCCCCCCGTGGTAGCACTGCTCGGTCTGCGCGTTGAGCGACGACGTTTCGAGCAGAGAAGCTGCGGTGACGATCTTGAAGATGCTCGCCGCGGGCGCTTCGGCGCGAAGATTGACGTCGAAAGGCTCGCGCTCGCGCACCTGGCTCGCGTACACGAGCAGGTTGCCCGTCTTGGTGTCCATGAGCACCGCGCCCGCTTCGGGCAGCGCGTAGCGCTTCATCACGGCCAGCGTGCTGCGCTGCAGATCGGGGTCGAGCGTCAGCTCCGCCGTGCGCCCCTGCGTGAGCGGCGTCGTGACCGTTTCCGCCCGAAGATCGAAGCGCAGCAGATTGAGACCCGAGAAGTCGGGCTCGACGGGGGCTCGAACCTCTCGTCGCTCGCTGAGCCGCCCGAGGGGGTTGCCGACATCGAGACTCTTCTCGCGCTGCTGTCGCCCGCCGGAGATCAGGGCGCAGATCACCCCGACCGACATCCCGACCCCAATCCATCGCTGCCAGGCCATGCTCCTCTGGACTATCCGGAGGCGTCAAAACGGGCAAAAAACCGGGGTCGCACTGGGGCGTCCGGTTGGCCGTCTCCGGATCATCGGCAGCCATGTCGGCGAGGCCTGCGGAGTCCCCGCGATCTGTAGTAGTAGCTCGGCTCACATGAGTGGTGAGCGTCAGCATGCGGAGCTCGAGGTCCAGGACACCTCGGTACTGATGTCACTCACCACCCCGAACGGTCGGCTCCTGGAGGAGGTGGCGCGCTGCTCGAAAGCTCAGGTCGACTTTCGCGGCAATAAGATCCTGGTCTCCGGCGAGCAGGCCAGCGTGGAGCTGGCCCGGCGCTTCCTCGTGGATGCCGTGGAGATGCTCAGCAAGGGCGTGCCGGTGGGGCCCCACGACGTGGCGAGTGCCATTCGAGCGCTGCGCGACGACCCGGCGGCGAGCCTCACCTCGCTGCTCGAGGATTCGATCCTGGTGGGTGCGCGCCGCCGCCCCGTCGTGCCGAAGAGCCGCGCACAGCGCGACTACGTGCGTTGCATTCGTGACTCTGATCTCACCTTTGGCATCGGTCCGGCGGGCACCGGCAAGACGTACCTGGCCATGGCGATGGCAGCGTCCGCGCTGACGCAACGCCTGGTCAAGCGTGTGATCCTGACGCGTCCGGCGGTCGAGGCGGGCGAGCGCCTCGGCTTCTTGCCGGGAGACCTGGCTGAGAAGATCAGCCCGTACCTGCGGCCCCTCTACGACGCGCTCAACGACATGCTGGAGTTCGAGAAGGTCGAACAGCTGCGGGAGCGGGGCCAGATTGAGGTCGCGCCGCTGGCCTTCATGCGCGGTCGCACGCTCAACAACGCGTTCGTCATCCTGGATGAGGCGCAGAACGCGACGAGTGAACAGATGCGCATGTTTCTGACGCGCCTGGGCTTTGGTTCCAAAGCCGTGGTCACCGGAGACATCACGCAGACGGATCTGCCACCGGGAGCCCGCCCTGGTCTGAAAGAGGCGGAGGAACTGCTCAGTGGCATCGAGGGCATCAGCTGTTGTCGCTTCACGGACGCGGACGTGGTGCGCCACCCGCTCGTGCAAAAGATCGTCGTAGCGTATGAACGCAGCGATCAACGGCGGATGGACGCGCGCGAGCGCCGCAACAACACCCCCCGAGAATAGGGGGCGGCCCCGGCACGTTCGTGGCCCGGGCGTTACGTTGGCTTAGTGGCCGTACGGCGCTGTCCTCGCCTGACACCGTGGCGTCGCAGGATTGATGGGGACACCCCCGCGCGTTTCGTGATATCGGCCCGGCATGTTGGAAATCATCGATGTCCGTGCCCGTCAGATCCTGGATTCGCGGGGAAATCCCACGCTGGAGGCCGAGGTTCGCACCAACGGCGGCATCGGCCGCGGCGCGGTGCCGAGCGGGGCGTCTACGGGTGAGTACGAAGCCATCGAGCTGCGCGACGCGGATAAGGCGCGCTATCTGGGCAAGAGCGTCCAGAAGGCCGTCGACAACGTCAATACGCTGCTCGGCCCGGAGATCGTGGGCATGTCGGCCGCCGATCAAGCGGGCGTCGACGCGCGTCTGATCGATCTCGACGGTACGCCCAACAAGGGCAAGTTGGGGGCCAACGCGATCCTGGGGGTGTCCATGGCCGTGGCGCGGGCGGCCGCTGATACGCTGGAGCTGCCGCTCTGGCGCCACCTGGGTGGCGTTCAGGCGCGCGTCTTGCCGACGCCGATGATGAACATCATCAACGGCGGGATGCATGCGGACAGCGGTCTGGAAGTCCAGGAGTTCATGATCGTGCCGTGGGGGCTCTCCAGCTTCAGCGAGGCACTGCGCTGCGGTACGGAGATTTTCCACGCGCTCAAGGCCAGCTTGAAGAAGCAGGGGCACACGACCTCCGTCGGGGACGAGGGTGGGTTTGCCCCACGCCTTGGTTCCAATCGCGAGGCGCTGGATCAGATCGTCGGCGCGATCCAGGCTGCCGGCTATGAGCCAGGCAAGCAAGTGGGCCTGGCCATGGACGCGGCCGCCAGCGAATTCTACAAGGACGGGGTCTACACGTTCGACAAGAAGCCCTACAGCTCCAGCGAGCTGGTGGACCTCTACGCCGAGCTCTGTGAGCGCTATCCGATCGTGAGTATCGAGGACGGCCTCGATCAGAATGACTGGACCGGCTGGAAGCAGCTGACCGACAAGCTCGGCGGGCGCATTCAGCTCGTCGGTGACGATCTGTTCGTGACCAACCCGGAGCGTCTGGTCCGCGGCATCCAGGCGGGAGTGGCCAACGCCATCCTGATCAAGCTCAACCAGATCGGATCGCTCTCGGAGACGCTGGACGCGATCGGCACGGCACGCTTTGCGGGCTACAACTCGATCATCTCCCACCGTTCGGGGGAGACCGAGGACGCCTTCATCGCGGATCTCGCCGTTGCCACCAATGCGGGTCAGATCAAGACGGGCAGCCTCAGCCGCAGCGATCGCGTGGCCAAGTACAACCAGCTGCTGCGCATCGCAGAAGAGCTCGAAGACGGCCAGGTGTACGCGGGCAAGACGCCGTTCCAGCGGCACTGAGCCCGGCGGCAATCCCCTGACACGGCCCGCGCTCGGCGGGCCGTGACCCCGGCCGCGTTCGGCGGCGTGCGTGCGGCAGCTTGCCGTGCGCTACGCGCCGAGCTTGAAACGGTAGAGCCGCGCCAAGTGGCGTACGTATAAGAGCTGTTGCTCGAGGGTCAGCTTGCTCTCGCCGCGCACCCGATTTGAAAAATGGATCGGGATCTCTCGGACGGCGCGACAACGGCAACGCACCAGGAGCTCCAGGCCGATCTTGTAGCCCAACGGACTTGGGTTTTCTGCTCGCTCGAACACCGCGCGCGGCAGCGCGAAGAAGCCGCTCATCGGATCGGACACGCGAGTGAGAGGCCGAGCGAGGTAGGTGGCCACCTTGCTGTTTAGAAAGCGAAACAGGCCCCAGCCCTCTGCCGTGGTGCCGCCGTGCACGTAGCGGGAGCCGAGCACGAAATCCGCGCCGCTGCGCAGCGCCGCCAGCATCTCGGGGATCACCTCCGGCGGGTGGCTCAGGTCGGCGTCCATGACGACGAGGATCTCGCCGCGCGCTCGCTTCAGACCGAACAGGACGGCCTGGCTGAGGCCACGGTCCAGGGTGCGCACGAAGAGCTGAAGCCAGGGTTCGCTGCGAGCGGCGATCAAAGCCTCCGTGCCGTCGCGGCTGTCGTCATCGATGATCAGCAGCTCGAGCTCGATGCCGGAGGTCTTTCTCAACAGGGCGATGCGATCGATCAGCAGCGGCAGAGATTCTGCCTCGCGGAAGGTCGGTACGACGATGGAGATCTCGGGGGTGTTATTCACGGCGCCCCAGGGTTGATCTCACGCGCGACCGGCGCCGTAAAGCCGAAAGCGAGCCGGAGGGCGCCCGCGGCCGTCAGGGAACGCCGAAGGCTTGCCCGAAGGTTGCGATGAACGTGGTCTCCCCACCCGGTGCATCCGCAGGGACGGGGACGCCGACGTCGATTCGAAAGACATCCCGGTCGAGCTGGGGTGCGAGAAAGCGGATGCCTGCCCCTACGCCCTGCCGGGGTTGAATGTCGCTCCATCTATCGAAAGCGTCGCCCACGTCATGGAACAGCGCTGCCGCGAGCTGGGTCGAAAAGATCTGTAGGGGGCGCGTCCGGAACTCGAGGTTGGCGACGAAGGCGTTTGCTCCGATGACCGCGGCGGCGCGATAGCCGCGCAAGCGGTCAGTCCCGCCCAGCGCCTGATTCGTGTTTCGATAGTTCAGGTAGTGATCGATGAGGCGCACATCATAGATGAAGCGACCCAGGGCGAAGCGCGGCGAGTTGAAGCGCAGCGCGAGCGACAAGAGGGCATCGCTCTGATCGGTCTCGCTGAGCTCGACGGTGTGAGCCGCGCTGCCCTTGAGGTAGCCGGTGTTGACGCTGGTGGCGTAGCTGGCCGACGCCTGAACGCCGAGCAGGTTGCGAGTCGAGCCCAGCGCTTGCAGCGCAGGGTAGATGCGCAGGGATGCCACGTGGCCGAGGCGGAAGTCGACGTCTTCCTGCAGCGCGAGCGTCTCTGCATTGATGTCGCGATGAAAATCGGTGGTAAACGATTGAATCTGAAAAAATGGGCTGATGCGGCGGCCGCCGGTCGGCAACCGAGAGAGATAGCCCGCCACGGCTCTGTTGCGCTCGTCGGGCGTCAGATCGACCGTCTCGGTGGGCGCCGCGCGAATCCCGGACAGGTTGGTGGCGCCGTAAGCAGCCCGGGAGGCCTCGATGCCGAAGCTCAGGTTCGTCTTGTAGTCGTAGCCGAAGGACCGCGTGAAGGTCTGATTGAAGGACTGAGAATCGTACAGATACTCGTTAGGCAAGCGCGCCACTTTGCCGCTGGGTAACGTCCCATCCCATGTGTCGGAGCTCTTGACGGAGCAGATGGTTTTGCCCGAAACGCCCGTCCCGAACAACGGAGCGCGCCCACTGTTCCAGCCCACGGAGGTGGAATAGCCCCAGCGCGCCTGCCTCGAGTAGAGGGGCAGAGAGTACTGGAAGCTGCCGCTCGAGCCTTGCACCTCACTCTCGTCACAGCTGAGCACGGCCTGTGCGCTGGCGACGACGCGGATGCGGCTGTCGGCCAGCCGCGGCTCTACAAAACCCAGGCCCAGGGTGTACGTGCGAGGTGTGAAGATCAGCGTGCCAAACAGCTGCCTACCTGTCCCGAAGAGATTGCGCTCCGTGGGCTGCAGGGAGAGTGAATCGATGGTCCCCTTGTTGAATTGACCGTTCCAGCCGACGCGAAGGCTCCACAGATCCTTGGTGACGACCAGGTAGCGCACCGTACCCGGCTGCTTGCCACGCAGGGGCAGACCCAGGACGATCGAGAACAACAGCGATGAACGCAGGTTCCGCTCGGTCTCGTCCGAGAGGCTCTGGTCCCAGCGCGAGCCGACCCGGAGCAGCACCTCCCGTTCGATCACATGGTGGCGTGTCGTGACGTGGAACCAGTTCAAAAATTGCGGAATGTCGTCTTCCGGCTCAAAGACGTCGAGCGCCACGATCTCGATGGACTCGACCCGCTTGCCCTCCGGGTAGGGCTCGAGCACGCCACCCGTGCGCACGAGGGCGCGGCGGATGCGTTCACTCTCCAGGGCCGAGTAGCGCCGCCCGGCGGCTGTGCCATCCTTCGACGCCTGTGCGTAGGCAGCGCTACCCAGCGTCGAGAGCGCCAGGCAGAGGCCGAGTGCGAGGCACCACGCTGCGATCGGACCTCGAAAAAACCGCTCGAAACGGATCATGGGGCTGGGGAAGGCTCTCCCAGTCAAACGGGTCGGCGCCCCGTTTTCTTGCGCGCGCCGGCGCGGGGGCCCCCTACTTTCCGCGGAACGGCGACTTTTGAACGCAGATCCGTGCGGCGGCGCCCGAGGCCAAACACCGTCAGCGGCTCGTCGGAAATGCCGCACACGACGCGATCCCCGAGGCCGACCGGGATCTGGCGGTAGGGGCCGTCGAGATAGAGCCGTGCATCGGCCATTTTCGAGGTGAGCAACAAGCTGTCGGGCGGCTCGAAGACCAGGCGCGCGAAGGCGAGCGGCGCGGGCCGAGTCTGGCGTCGCGATTCCAGGTAGGGCTCGCGCACCACGAGCTGCATCCTGCTGGACGCGAACGGCAGCACCCGACCCCCCGCCGAGCGAGCCGCGCCGGTGGAGCCTGCGGCGGTGCTCACCCAGACCCCGCTCGACCGCTGTTCTTCCGTCTGACCCTTGAAGCTCACGATATAGCGCGAGGTGGCGGCGGGGATGGCATGACAGAACAACGCCTCGTTCAGCACTCGACGGGAGGCAATCCGATCGTTGACCGTGACTTGCATGCGAGACAAGAGCACGCTCGGCAACGTGCCCTCCAGCGCTCCCCGCAGCGTCTGCTCGAGGTTGCCGGTGTGGGCGGGGCAGAAGAAGCCCACGCTGTGAGCCGGAGAGCTATTCACACCCAGGATCGGGATCGCACCCACGTGGTGAGACGCCGCGAGCAACGTGCCGTCGCCGCCCACCGTGACCACCAGGCTGGCGTCGGAAGCGTCAAACACGACACCCGGGCTACGCAGCACCATCAGTTTGGCACCCAGGGCGCGCAACGTGCTCTGCACCTGCTTCAAGGTTCGCTGGTGAGCCAGGTGAGCCTGGCGCCAGCGAGCCACGCTGATGTCATGGCGTTGAAACAAGGCCACGGCCTTGGGATCGTTGCGCTCCTGAATGAAGCGCTCGAACATCGAGCGCTTGGCCACGATGACCACCAGCGGCCGGTTCACTCGTGCGACCGGGAGTGAGAGCCCACAACCAGCAGATCCGCCAGGCGTCGCAGTCCGAGCTCTGCCTGGACGTCGGCGATTTCTCCGGAGCGACAGAGCTCGAGCGCCTTCGATAGCGGCAGCGCAAGCACGCGCCCGAAACGTTCCAGCACCGAGCCGTCGAGCACCGGCTCGGTGCGCGCCGCCGGCTGCACTTCGATGTGCAGGAAGAAATGTTTGCCCCCGAGCACACCCGGACAGGGCCAACAGGCAGGACCGAGCACCCGGAAATCGGCCTCGTCTGCCTCAAAGCCGAGCTCTTCCAGCAACTCGCGGCGGCCCGCCTGCAATACGCCGAGCTCGCCCGCTTCCTCGGGTTCGACGAGGCCCGCGGGTAGCTCCCAGAGCGCCCCTCGTTCGTGGGCCGGCGCCCGGCCGCTCGCGGGGTTGCGAAACCAGAGCGGTGGGCGCAGGGCGCTGCGCAGATAGACCCAGCGCTGCCCGTCCCGCTCGAAGTGCGCCACCAACACCACGGCGTCGACCGCGCGCCGGTCGATCTCGTCGTAGACGAACGGGGGGCTCTGGCTGCCGTCGGCGAGGCGCACGCGCAGGCGCCGGCGCAACAGGCGCAGAAACCCTGGCGGCCCTGCCGGGGACATGTCCTCCAGCAGCTCGATCTCGAGGTCGGGAAGGCTCAGATCGATATCCGGCGCGCATCCAGAGCTCATCAGGTGAGCATTCTCCCCCGCACGCGGCCGCTGCGCCAGGCCCGCGCGCCTCACCCTCGGGATTTATCGCTACCGCAGCCGGGAGGGTTGTATAAACCGCGCGTGAATACCGAGACTCTCGCATGGTGGAGCCGCGTCGGATTGGCCTTCCGCGCGTTTTTTCGCATCCTGTTCGATGGCCGGTACGCGCTGGCGGCAGGCCAGGGGCTGGAGCCATCGGCAGCTCCGGCGATGCCCGGGCCAGCAGCACACGGCGCAGCAAACCAGGGCGCCGCCGCGTCTCCTCCCGCAGGGGAGGCGCCCCCGCCGGACGCTGCCGTGGTGCTCCTGAGCTTGCTGCAGGGCGAGGGGCGCTTCGTAGATTTCGTGCAACAGGACATCGCGGCGTTCTCCGATTCAGACGTGGGCTCGGTGGCCCGCGTGGTGCATGCGGGCTGCCGAAAGGTGCTGCGGGCCCACCTGCAGATCGAGCCGATCCGTGGTGAGCCGGAGGGGCAGCCGGTCACCCTGGAGCCTGGTTTTGATCCCAGCCGCATCAAGCTGACCGGGAATGTCGCCGGCAAGGGCCGTGTACAGGGCGTGCTCCGGCACCGCGGCTGGCAAGCAGCGGACGTGCATCTGCCCACGCTGGTCGATCGCGGGGCGAGCCGCGTGCTGTGCCCCGCCGAAGTCGAGATGTGAGAATCTCCCGAGGAGAGTGAGACGTGAACGCCCGATTTTCGGTGGGAATTGATCTCGGTACGACGCATTGCGCCCTGGCTCAATCTGCGCTGGACGGCGATCTCGAGAGTCCGCGGCCCGAGCCGATTCTGCAGCTCGTGGCGCGCGATCGCGTGGACGCCCAGGTGCTCCTGCCGTCCTTCATCTATGCACCACACGAGTCCGAAGGGTCGCTGGCGCTGCCCTGGGACCCGAACGTGGCGCTGGCCGTGGGCCAATACGCGCGCCGCCGCGCCGCAGAATCGCCGGGGCGCGTCGTGGCCAGTTCGAAGAGCTGGCTGTCTCAGCCGTCGGTAGACCGGCACGCCGCGGTGCTGCCGGTGAATGCGGCGGAGGATGTGACCGCGATCTCCCCGGTGGAAGCGGCGTTTCGTTTGCTCGATCATCTGAGCGAAGCGTGGAGCAATGGGCCGGGCGGCGGCGCGCGACTCGGAGACCAAGAGGTCGTGCTGACCGTGCCCGCGTCCTTCGATGCGGCGGCACGCGAGTGCACGGTGGAAGCCGCGCTGGCTGCGGGGCTCGAACAGCTGACGCTGCTGGAGGAGCCCCAGGCGGCATTTTATGCCTGGCTCGACCAACGCGGCGACGCCTGGCGTTCGGAGCTCGCCGTCGGCGATCTGGTGCTGGTCGTGGACGTCGGGGGAGGGACCAGTGATTTTGCCGCGATCCTGCTCACCGAGCAGGAGGGCAGCCTGGAACCGCGCCGAGTGGCCGTCGGGCAGCACCTGTTGTTGGGCGGCGACAACATGGATCTCGCGCTGGCGCACCTGGTTCGACAAAAGCTGGAGAGCCAGGGCTCGTCGATCGATGCCTGGCAACTATTGGCGCTCACGCACGCGGCACGCGACGCGAAGGAGGCGCTGCTCTCCAGCGGTGCTCCCGAGAGCGTGAGCGTGGTCGTTCCCAGCCGAGGTTCCCAGCTGCTCGGCGGTTCCCTGCGTTCCTTGCTGACTCGCGCCGAGGTGCAGCAATACGTGCTCGATGGCTTCTTTCCGCAGGTCCCCTGGCAGCAGGCGCCGCGCCAGCGCCCACGTACGGCGCTGCGCCAGCGTGGGCTGGCCTACGCGGACGACCCGGCGATCACGACCCAGCTGGCGAGCTTCTTGCGCGGACACCACGGCGTGCGGACCGGGGATGCGGGCACGGCGGCGCCGCAGTTTCTGGCGCCCAGCCACGTGCTGTTCAACGGAGGGGTGTTTCGTTCCGAGCTCCTGCGCACGCGCCTGCTCGACACGCTCAACGCCTGGCTCGTAGAGGTCGGTGCGGCGCCGGCGAGGGCCTTGCCGAGCGCGGACTACGACCTGGCCGTGGCGCGTGGCGCGAGCTACTACGGTCAGGTGCGCCGGGGGCGCGGCGTGCGCGTGCGCGGTGGCACGGCGCAGGCATTTTACGTGGGCATCGAAAGCCCCGCGCCGGCCGTGCCGGGCATCGAACCACCCACCGTTGCCTTGTGCGTGGCGCCCTTCGGCATGGAAGAGGGCAGTCGCGTGCCATTGCCGGAGGCAGAACTCGCGGTGGTGGTGGGGGAGTCGGTGACGTTTCGCTTCTTTGGCTCGAGCACGCGCCGCGACGACGTGGCGGGCACGCTGCTCGAATCTCCGGAGCGCACGCTCGAGGAGCTCGCCCCGATCTCGATCACATTGCCGGCGCAGGGGCGCAGCCCGGGGGAGCTCGTGGCAGTCACGCTGGAGGCGGTGATCACCGAAGTGGGCACGCTGGCGCTCTTCGCACGGCCGCTCGAGCCCCGCGTGGCGGACGAGCATTGGAAGGTGGAGCTGAGCGTCCGCGGCCGGGCACCTTCGTCGTGAGCGCGGCGGCGCAGGGCAGGGGGCCTGGCGACGTCATCGGCATCGATCTGGGCACGAGCCACACGGCGCTGGCCTGGTCCCCGGGGCAAGCGGATGCGAGCCCGCAAGTGGTGCCGCTCCCGCAGTGGGTCGCCGCTCGACGGCGCGACGCGGTGCCCTTGCTTCCTTCCGTCTTATACGCCCCGCTGCCCGGTGAGCTACCGGAGGCCACGGACTGGGTCATCGGAGAGTATGCGCGGATCCGCAGCCAGGAGACCCGCGGTCGAGCCATTGCGTCGGCCAAGAGTTGGCTCTGCCACTCCGGCGTGGATCGCCTCGGCCCCATCTTGCCGTGGGGGAGCGCTGACAGCTCCGAGGTCGAGCGCCTGTCCCCCGTCGAGGTGAGTCGCCGGTTGCTCGCCCATGTTCGCGAGACGCTCGTCGAGCAGCGGCCCGATGTCGACCTGAAGAGCGCCAGCATCGTGCTCACGGTGCCGGCGTCGTTTGATCAGACCGCGCGCAAACTGACCGTACTGGCGGCTCAGCAGGCCGACTTGCAGGTGCGGCTGCTGGAAGAGCCGCAGGCGGTCTTCTACGCCTACCTGGGCAGGTCCGGCGCGGAGTTGTCCGAGCTGGTGAGCCGGCGCGGCTCCCTGCGGGTGCTGGTGTGTGACGTGGGCGGAGGCACGACCGATCTCAGCCTGATCGATGTCGAGCAGCTGGCAGGGGAGCTTTTCTTCCGGCGCAGCGCGGTGGGCCGTCACTTGCTGCTCGGAGGCGACAACATGGATCTGGCGGTGGCCCGCTTCGCCGAGAGCAAGCACGGCGACGGCCCTCTCGATCCCGAACGCTTCGGTCAGCTCTTGCTCGCGGCGCGCAGCGCCAAAGAAGAGCTGCTCGGCGCGCGCGCTCCCGCCACATTTCCGATTCGCCTGCTCGGCTCGGGCGCGCAGCTGCTGGGCGGAGGCTGGGCCGTCGATCTGGAGCGGAGCCAGGTGCAACAGCTGCTCCTGGACGGCTTTTTTCCCTTCAGCGAGCAGGGAGAGCTGCCGACCCGGCGTTCGGGACTGTCGACGTTCGGGCTCCCGTATGAGCGGGACCCGGCGGTGACTCGCCACATCTGGGAGTTCGTGGCACGGCATGCCGGGAGTCGATTGCCCGACGCGCTGCTCTTCAACGGCGGGGTCATGCAGTCCGCGCTGATCCAGGAGCGTCTCGTCGAAACCTTTCGGCGCTGGGGCAGCCACGACGTCACCGTCCTCTCCGCGCCCGATCCGCTCCTGGCCGTGTGTCACGGGGCTGTTCGTTATGGCCTGTCGCTGCGCGGTTGGGGGCCGCGTATCTCGGGCGGCTCTGCGCACGGTTACTACGTGGCCGTCGAATCCGCCTCGGCGGCGCGCCAGGCGCTGTGCATCGTCCCGCGCGGTTCCCGGGAAGGAGAGCGGCACCTCCTGGTCGGGCAGCGCTTCGAGATCATGCTGGGGCGCCCGGCGCGCTTCGAGCTGTACGCCTCGGACACGGGGCTAGACGCGCCCGGCGCGAGCGTCGAGCTGGATGCCGATTTTCAGCGGCTTCCGCCGGTCACGACCGAGCTGTCGCTGGCCGGGGCCCAGACGCGCGCCGAGGTGCAGCTCGATGGAGAGCTCAGCGCCGTCGGTACGCTGGAGCTCGGGTGCACGCTCGTCGCGGCGTCCGGAGCCCTGGAGCGGAGCGGCGCCGCCGCGGGCCCGCGACTGTCGCTCGCCTTCGAGCTGAGACCCGCCGCAGCGCCCCCGCCCACCGGCAGCCGGCCCGCCCCGAGCGTCGAAATGGCCCGCTTTCTGGAGGCGGAGGCGAGCCTGGAGCGGGTTTTTGGCAAGAGCCGCAAGGATGTCGCCGAGCGGGAGGTCAAGGACCTGCGCATGGCTCTCGAGCGTAGTCTGGGCCCGCGAGCGTCCTGGGATCTCGAGCTCAGTCGCCGACTTGCCGATCGGCTCTTGGCCGGGCAAAAAGCGCGACAGCGTTCGGAGGATCACGAACGGGTGTTCTGGATGCTGCTCGGCTATTGCCTGCGCCCGGGCTTCGGTCACGCGCAGGATGGCGAGCGCATGGCTCAGATCTGGCCCGCCTTTGACGCAGGCCTCAACCATCGGGAGGCGGAGCGCAACTGGCAACAGTATTGGATCGCCTGGAGGCGCCTGGCCGGGGGGCTCGCCGCGGACCAGCAAGCACGGATCCGGGAGCTGCTCGATCCCGTATTGGCGCCGCCCGAGCTGAAGCTCAAGAAGCCCAAGAACTTTCGTCCGCTGGCCCACGATGACCTGCTCGCTCTGGCGAGCCACCTGGAGCGGGTGGACGCCGCCAGCAAGGCCCGGCTCGGTCACTGGATCCTGGAACGGACCTGGAGCGATCGCGATCCACGCCTGTGGACTCACCTCGGGCGGGTCGGCGCACGGATCCTCGCCTACGCGAGTGCGCACCACGCGCTGCGGGGCAACGTCGTGGAGCGCTGGGTCGAGCAGCTGCTGCGGGAGCGCTGGTCCGACGTCAATACGGCGGCACCGAGTGCGCTGAGCCTGGCTCGGCTAACGGGCGACCAGGTGAGGGACCTGCCCCTGAAGTTGCGTACCGAGGTGGCGGCGGCGTTGGAGCGTGCGGGCGCGCCCAGCACGTGGCAGCAAGCGGTGCTCGAATTGACCCCGCGGAGCGAGGCGGAACGCGCGCAACAGCTGGGCGACGACCTACCCCTCGGTCTGCGGCTCCTCGAGCCCTGATGCTCTGCGCTCTCCGCGAGCCGGGGCTCAGGCGGGCTCGTCGCTCGTAACCTCGGGCTCCTGCATGCCGATCAGCGTGCCGAGGGCCTCGATCTCACGCTTGGTGCGGATCTCGCGCTGCCGAAGCTTCTTGAGCTCCGTGTCCAGCTTGCGTTGCTCCGTCTCCAGCTCTCGTAGGGCTTCCTTGAGCCGATCACGTTCTGCTTTGAGGGTGTCTGCGTCAATCGGCACGGGGGCGTCTCCTTCGAGAGCTGCGACCGTACTTCTGCATGCGACAAGTCGCAATGCGATTTTCGCTTGTCCCTGCGGGGTCCGTTCGATCAACGCTCGATGGTGTAGCGCCGTATCGCACCGCCGTGCCGTACCCCCGTGCCTCGCGCCTTCCCGCTCGGGGAGCCGCGGGGAGCATGGTTCAGCGGGCGGGCGCGGGGTCCCGCGGTGCGGGGAGTCCAGCCCCGAACGGCTCAGTCGCCCGAGACGACGCGGTTTCGGCCCGTCTCCTTGGCGCGATAGAGGCGACGGTCGGCGGTCTCGAGCAGCACCTCGGGGAGCGCGGCCTTGCAGCACGTCAGGCTGGCACAGCCGAAGGAGGCTGTGATGCGGAAGGTCGCTTCGCCGTGCATCACCGGTTGGCCCTCCAGGGAGATGCGCAGGCGGTCCGCGACGGCAAATGCCCGCTCCACCGGCGTGCCGCGCAGCAGGATGACGAACTCCTCGCCGCCGTAGCGCGACAGTAGATCCTCGGTGCGTAAGCCCTTGGCGAACACATTGGTCAAGTGAACCAGTGCCGCATCGCCGCCCAGGTGGCCGTGGGTGTCGTTCACCTTCTTGAAGAAATCGATGTCGAGCAGGATGACGGACAGCGGCGTTTCGTGGCGGGCCGCATAGGCCACCTCGCTGCTGAGCTGCGACGAAAAGTAGTGCCGATTGAAGGCCCCGGTCAGCGGGTCTCGCACGCTCGATTCGTACAGTTGCGTCAGGACGCGCTCCTCGTGAGCCGTCGCCGAGGAGAACCGAAAGGAAACGCGCGGACCCAGATTCAGCGTGTCGCCGTTGTTGAGCTCGCAGGAGGTGACACGCCGACCGTTGATATACGTGCCGTTGCTGCTGCCCAGGTCCTCGACCCAATACTTGTCGGCGTCGACCGTGATGCGGGCGTGATAGCGGCTGATGCCGTCGTCATCGATGCAGGCCTGATTGTCGGGGTGGCGGCCGAGCCCGTAGCGCGGGCCATCGAGCTTGAGCACCTGGCCCGCGTTTTGCGCATCAGTACGAACCAACAAGGCGCGGTCGCGCTGCTCGGGCGTGGTGAGGTGGCGCTGCGTGGCTCGCAGATTGGTCTTGTTGGCGAGCGCGGCCGACGCCGGGCGGGCGCTGGAGAACGGGCGCGCCTTGTCAGAGTTGGAAGAGGAGGCGCTCACCACTTCACCGTCGGAAACGCCACGCTGGGCTTGGCAAACAGGAAGCCCTGCAGGAGATCGCAGCCCAAATGCACGATCGCGTCACGCTCCTCGGTGGTTTCCACGCCCTCTCCGACCACCATCATGCCCATGTCGTGAGCGAGCTGAGTCATCGAGCGGACCAGCTTCTGCTTGGTCGAGCTCAGATGCACGTCACGCACCAACGTCATGTCGAGCTTGACGATCTCAGGCTCCAGGAGAGCGAAGCTGGTCAGGCCGGCGTAGCCGGCGCCCAGGTCGTCGACCGCGATCCGAAATCCCATCTCGCGCAGCGCTGCCACGCGAGCCCGCACGTCCTTGACCGAATCCAGCGAGGCGCGCTCCGTGATCTCGAGCACGACATTCTTCGCGATCTTGGACAGCGGAGTATCCGGCGACATCAGCATCGGATCGAGCAGATCGGTGGTGTGCAGGTTGACGAACAGCATCGTGCCCGGGGGGGCACTGTGCATCGGGCCGGCGGAGCGTTCACGAATCGTGCGGCCCAACACATCCAACATGTCGAGCCGCTCCGCCGCATCGAGGACCGCACCGGGGTGGGGCAGGGAGGCCTCTTTGCTGCGCAGCAGGGCCTCGTAGCCGTACACTTCGCCCGTCTCCGCGCGCAAGATGGGATGGTATGCCATCCACAGGGACTCGAGCGCCTTGTAGAAGCTGGTCTCCAGCGGCGCGCGGCTATGGCTGGGCAGCGCACGCTCGATGAGCTCTGCGGCCTGCCTCTTCATGCGTGCCATGCGCCGCAGACACGCGGCCTTATCGACCACTTCCTCCAGATTCCCGAGCGGGATCGGTTTGGTCAGGTAGTGAAAGGCCCCGTATTCGAGCGCCTTGACCGCGGTGCTGACCGCTGGTTCCCCGGTGATCAAGACCACCGGCACATCGGCGTCGTGTTCCCGCAGCTGACGAAGCAGCTGGATGCCGTCCATCTGCGGCATGGCAATGTCAGTGACGATCACGTCAAATTCGCGAGTGCGGAAGGTCTCGAGAGCCGCCTGTCCGTCGCGCTCGCACACGACGAAGTAGCCCCGATCGGTGAGCAGGCGGCTGATGCCCCGTAGCAGCGTGGGCTCGTCGTCCACGACGAGAATGTCTCCTCTGCTCCCTTCCGCGCCCCCCATGGCCAGCTTCCCATTTCGGGCCCCCGGGTCAGCGCCGCGGGCCACCGCGGGCACAGACGAGACCAGCGCGGATTCGTCGACTGCGGTGGTCATGGTTTTTTTAACGGCAGCTGACCGGGCACCTAAAGGAGTTGATGCGGTGGCCGCCGCGATCCGGCACGCACCATTTTGATTCGTCCTGGTGCCGCGACCGAAGCGCGGCTCAGTGCCGCGCTCGCCAGTGTGCGGAAGATGCAGGTGAGTCGCGCGCGGCTGCACCGAATGGAACGCGGGCGTTCATTGCTTGAATCACCCTGCGGGGTAGGCGGCGGGCGGCTGCGGTCTGGAGCCCCGGTGTCGCGTTTTGAACCAGAACGATGAGCGCCCGCCCGGTCTGGGTTGTCTGCGACGCCGCTAGCGCCGTGTCGGTGGCTCGCGCTCCAGACGGCCTCGCCGATCCACCGTGAAATAGCGGCGTTGCAGCTGCTGCGCCGACGCGCGAGGTGAGCCCCAGAGGTAGGACAGTGGGTCCTTCTGCGTGGCTCGCTCCTGCGGCAGCGATTCGACGCGCATCAGACGTGTGCCCACCGGTAGGCGCAGGCGCATGCTGCGCCGCCAGACCACGCCGGGCGATCGTTCCAACATCTCGACATTGGCATCGGGGTACTGATCTGCGGCGATCCAATCCTCGCCGTCCGCGACGTGCCAACTGACTCGGCGCACGCCGCCGTCGACGATCGCCTCGAAGGCCTCCAGCACAATGGCGAACTCGGTCGCGCTCATTCGACGACCCGGCGGCCCGCACGCGCGTCGGCCAACATGTCGCTCATCGAGAGCGACAGGCGGGTGGGGAGCTCGGCGCTCTGGAACAGGCGTACCTCGGCAATCTCGAGCGGATTGCACGGTGGCATCGACGGCTCACTCACCTGCGCCGAGACGAGCACGGTGACGGCATGAAAACGGTAGTCCCGCTCCGGCTTCGAATATACGCCGCACAACTCGAGCGCGCTCTCGAGCGACACGCCGGCCTCCTCCTCGAGCTCCCGCCGTGCGGCTTGCAGCAGAGTCTCGCCCCACTCCAGCGTGCCCCCGGGCAAGGCCCAGTCGCCCGTGTCCCGCCGACGGATCAGTAGCCATCTGCCGTCGGCCGTGCGCGCCGCGACCGAGATGCCGACGACCGGATGGTGCAGCACGTGTCGCGCGGCTTCCTTGAGCATCGACCATGCATCCCCCACGTTGCGCCATTGCCACTTCACCGCGAGGCTCCTGCGCGCGCGACGTGCGGGCGGGCGACGACCAGCTCGATGCTGCCATCGGGTAGGACTCCATCGCCGGTGAGAGCGGCGACCAGATCGATGCGGCGCCCGCGGTGGGGGGCGATGCTGCCCGACACGGCCAGCGCCTGCTCCGCCAAGAGGGCGGGCGCCGTCGCGCCGGGGTTCTCCGGTTCCGGGGCAGAGCCCAGGGCTCGAACCTGGAGCTCGAGCTCGTTTTGGGGCTCGCTCGCCGCATTGTAGAGGCAGGCCTGAACACGCGTGGCGGGCCCGTAAGGGCTCAGCACGAGCTCGCAGACGCGCAGCTCTCTCGTCCCGTCCCGGACCCGCTCGTAGTACTGTTGCTCGTCGCTTGCCAGCGGCGCCTCCAGCCGCTCGAGCGCGTCCCCCGCGCGCGCATCGCCGAGAAAGGCCAGCATCATGGCAGCATGCAACTGGACGGTGCGCTGGCGGGTGGCGGCAAGCTCCAGGAAAGCGTCGCCGGGTGCCGTGTCGATGCCGTCATCGTCCAGTCTGCCGAGGTCGGGGGGCTGCACCTCAAAGCGGCTGGCCCTGGCCTGAGCTTTCCAGCGCACGAGGTGGCCCGGGGCGAGCGGTCCCTTGAAGTATAGCTCGCGTGTGACCGGCGGCGCAGGCTCCGCGGCGGCATCCAGGTGGAGTGGGTAGAACACCACCCTCAGCAGCAACCTCTCGAGCTCGCGGTCCGTGTTGTTGATGGCGCTGAGCTCGAGCTCGATGTGCTCGTGGTTGCCGTGCACCCGGCGCTGCTGGTCGGTCACCAGCAGCGAGAGGCGCGGCGGGGCCTGTTGCCAGAGCACCGACTCGTGACGGATGCATTCGCAGCCAGGGCCAAGCACGGGTGGCCGAGTGCTCGCGGCGGAGCGAGCTGCGACTAGCCCGTCCGGGAATGGTGCCCTGGGGTGCAACGTCAGGTTCAGGGCTCGATCGTCCGAGGGCGTTGTGCTGGCGAGCGCGGGCTCGGCTCGAACGCCGCGAGAGATCGGCGGCGGCAGCGGCGCCACGCTCGGGGAGCGCCCCAGCAGCAGCGTGGCCAGGCTGCCGGCGACCACCAGAATGCCGGCGCCCACGGCGGTTCTGGGCGGGGCCCCGCGGACGTTGCTGGAGAGCGCAGCGTGGTCCGGCGATGTCGCCGACTCGAGCGGCACCGGATGACCGAGACCTTGCGCCAGCTCGTAACAGAAGTCGCCGAGGGTGACGTGCGCCGCTGCCCCGCGGCTCTGCGCCCAGCGCCGCGGCGAGGCTTCGACCTGGGTGAACTCCCCCAGGAAAAAGGCATTGAGTGCGCTGCGTTGCTCGTCCACGAGCAGCAGCAGGTGCTGGCTGCCGAAGCGCGTGACGCGCACCTCCTGCCAGGGAACGCACAGCGTCGCCGGCTCGGCGAGCAACCCCGGCGCATACCCGGGCCGATAGCGGGCAACGCCGAGCAACGCGATCGACAGGCCCGCGCTGGTGCATTCGAGCTCCAGCCGACCCACGGCGTTGCCGCGCGGCCCCGCAGCAGCTCGGCAGCGCACCCGCATCTGCGCTCCCGGGAGGCTCAGGCCATCACGCGGACGGCGCTCGCTGCATTGGAGCCAGCTTCTCCGAGCTCCACGTCCAGGGTGACCCGACCCTTGCCCACCTCGGGCGGCGGGTTCATCGGGCCTCGCCCGAGTTGCACGGTGCCCAGCCGCGGGAAGAACGGCGCCAGGAAGTACTGACGGAACCAGTACCACCAGACGCTGTTCTGCAGCAGGACGGGATCGATGTTCGGCGCAATCCGGTCGTGCACCACCTTCAGGCGGCTCCAGTGCTCACCAGGATTTTCGTGGTGTGCCGCGTGCAGGCCGTTGTTGAAGAGCAAGAAATTGAGCGTTGGGCTCACGAACGAGCGCGAGTGATTTTGCGACCAAGCATCGGTGTGAACGTGCTGTTCGTAGTTGAACAACATGATCGTCCAGAGCGCGAAGAACTCCGGGAATGCGACGGTCACGAAAAAGAGCCAACTGCCCTGGCGCCCGCCGTGCAGGGCGATCGCCGTGGTCAGCAGCACGGCGTTTCCGCCGAGCCAGACGGCATATTGACGCAAGATGCGGCGGTAGAGGGGCGGGTTGTTGCGGCGCGCCTTGCCGATGAAGATCTTGATCGGATCCGACTGGTAATACGCAGAGACGAAGAAGTAGGTGACGGCGACGAACAGGTTGTGGCGGTTGGTAAAGCGCCAGGTGATGGTCGCGTCTCCGTCGGTGTTGACGTATTTGTGGTGGTTGAGATTGTGCGTGGGGATCCACGCAAAGGTGGGATAGCCGTAGAAGATCGACAACCAACCGCTGAACGCCTCGTTCGCGCTCTTGCTCTTGAAGGTGGGGCAGTGGTTGTGGTTGTGCGCGATGATCCCAAAAGAGAGCGCGAAGTAGCAACTCAGCCACCACGTGTACGGGACCATTGCCGGGAAGGCGAATTGCGCCCCCACCAGCGTCGGCCCCATGGCCGCCCAAAGCATCGTTCGCCAGTCCGCTCGGTCTCTGAGTCCCATCACTACGCTTCCTAAGGAAGCCCCTGACTAGCGTCTTCCCCCGCGCCTGGCCAGCTCCTCGCCGCATCCGCCGCGGGATTGGCGGGACCAGCCCTGTGCGCTGGCCGCGACAGGCGGATCAGGTCTGGGCCTGACCGGCACAGTCTGGCCCACACAGCACGTCCCGCGGTGGACCGCTTTCGCCCCGGAGGAGGACTTGACGGCGGGCCGTGGCGGGCTGAAATCAATGGGTAAACGCACCAGCCGCCGAGGGCGGCCCAGCTGCTCTCGCCGCCATTTCCTTACCTGCCCCCCGCTCCAGCTCGCTTTCCTCCTGCTGCCGTCGGGGTGTCCGTCGCCCCCCACTCCCGGTTGCATCGACATATTTGCCGCACTGTCGCCACTGCACCCCGCCGGAATGTCCCCGCTCTGGGGCACCTCGCGCGACTTCGCGTCCGGGCCGCCGCCCTGGGGCCCGCTACCATGAAACTGCTCGGTTTCTCTTGACTTGGGACGACCGTCCCGCGGCCGGGTCTGCCGACTCGGACAGGTTTCTTCGTTCGCGGGAACGTCTCGTTAAATGAGGACCCGAGAGGCGCCGTAACTAGAGATCGGGCCGCACGCTGCGGTGGCCTCCACTTCGAATCGACCGGCAGCGCCCTCATCCTGCAGTTGCCCAGCACCCCCTAGCTTGCCGCGAGTGTCCCACTGCCCCGCACATCCCGCAAATGGGCACGAATCTTGCTGATTTGAGCCAACCGAGTAGCCAACAGACTAGCCAGCAGCGCAGCCAACAGAGGCGCCGACAGAGTGAGCGCTTGGCGAGGCAACCGAAGAGGTTGCCCAGAATTGAAGAGACCGGTCCTCAGCCCCCGCGACCCCGCCCCGCACATCTCATCTGAGCAGAGGCACCTGGTGGCTTCTGAAACATCAAAAAGAAGAATCGCTCCAAAGAATTGCCCCGACTAGGCGCCTTCGCGCCACTGATCATCTTGCGCCCCGTCCCAGCATGGCCGGTCTCCGTCCGGTCTGCCCTTCCGAGTCTGGCGCCGCGCTCGGCGGGGCTCGTAGCTCAGTTGCCCGATCTCATCAGGCCCGATCTCATAGGGGCCGACCTTCGAGCCCGATCTTAGAGATTTCGCGACCGTTAGTCCGTCTTTGGTCCCTCTCGACTCCTTCGAACCCGCGTCTGTTCTCCCATGCTAGCTCAAAAAGGCAAGTCCGCACGTTCCGGCGCGTATGCGTCATCGAGCCCCCCCTCTCGCTCGCCCTCGTCCGCGCCGTCCGTGGATGAGGGGGACGAGGAGGAGTCGATGGCGCCGATGTCAGATGCCCGGGGTTCCGATGATGGATCCGGGGACGACGACGCTCCCGATCGCTCCCAGCGAGGTTCGGGCAGGCGTTCATCGCCAAACCCTAAAGCCTGGCCTCGGTCTGGTCGCTCAGATTCGTACCCGCACTCCAGGGAACCCACCAACACGATGCCGTCTCACAACACCGCTTCCGAGCCCCCTTTCGCCGATGAGCCGTTGGAGGACACCTCTGTCCGGTATTCTCCCGCCTTCGGCTCGACCTCCGAGGCGCCGGACCATCTGGGGATGATCCCGCGCTTTGACAGCGGTCCCCCGGCGGCGGCTCGGCGCACGAGCTCGCTGCCTCCGCCCGGCTCCAAAGCGCCCGAGTCGCCCGGTGACTCCACGCTGTCGCGCTACTTTCGCGACATGGCGACGCACCAGGTCATGGGCCAGGAAGAGGAGCTCAACGCGGCCCAGGCCGTGGAAAACGCCGAGATCCAGCTGTGGGTGGAGCTGATCGCCTATGTTCCCGTCGCCGAATACATTCTGGATGCGCTCGATCGCGACATCCAGACCCTGACGGACGAGACGCGCCCGGATACCGCCGCGCTCGAGGCGCTGCGGCAGATGTGCGCCGTGTATCGCGATCAACGCTCGAAGCTGCACGCCAATCAGCTCAAGCAGTGGAAGCAGCACTGCGAGGACCTGGCGCGCGCAGTTCGTTTGCCGGACTCCGATCGGATCTGGATGGGTCGAGCGGTGGACCTCGCCAAGGCGATCGGTGATGCCCCCGAAGCGGCAGAGCGACCCTCGGTGGCGGCCACCTCGGCGTACCGCAAGTACGTGGAGCGCGTGCGGCAAGCCGACCACGATCAGCGTCAGGCCAAGAACCGCTTCGTGAAAGCGAACCTGCGCCTGGTGGTGAGCATTGCGCGGCGATACAACCGCGGCAGGCTACCCCTGATCGACCTGATCCAGGAGGGCAACATCGGCCTCATGAAGGCGGTGGAGCGCTTCGACCACTCGCGTGGCTACCGGTTCTCGACCTACGCCTCCTGGTGGATCCGGCACGCGATCAGCCGCGCGCTGGCGGACAAGGGACGGGCGGTGCGCATTCCCGTGCACATGCTCGACACCTACAACCGGGTCTCTCGCGCTACGCAGACTCTGATTGCCAGGACGGGTCAGGAGCCCACGCCGGAGGAGCTGGAGAAAGAGACCGGCGTTCCCCGCGACAAGCTCGACAAGGTTCGAGAGTTGTACGCCGACACGCCGTTTTCCCTCGATCGGCCGGTCGGTGACGAGGATGGTCGGCGCTTCATCGACTTCCTGGTCGGTGACGATTCGCTCTCGCCGTATGACGACCTCGCGTCAGCCCGCTGGGTCGCCGAAGTGCAGCGCCTGCTCAATACGCTCACGCCCATCGAATCGAGGATCATCCGTTGGCGCTTCGGCCTCGACAACGAGGACGAGCTGACGCTCAAGGAAATCGGCGACAAGTACAATTTGTCGCGCGAGCGCATCCGGCAGCTGCAAGAGCAGGCGATCGGCAAGATCCGCAAGCAGATGCGGGAGTTCTGAGCGCCACCACGCGGGGAGCTCCGGCCCAGTCCGGGATCTCGCGGCGGTGATCGGCGGCCGTGACCGCTGCCGGGCGTCGCACTCGCTGCGCGGCACCGAGACCAAGGGCGTGGGTCTGCGAGGCACCGGTTGGCGCGCGCGGCGCGGTCGGTGGCGCGCGAAGCGCAGTCGGTGGCGCGCGCAGCGCAGCGTCTGGCGCGCGTAGCCCACGAGCACCGAGACGGATCGTGCGTGTTTCACGAGCGGGTCGGCGCAGAACGCGACCGTCCGGGACCTCATAACACTCGCACTGTAACGACGAGCGACGCCGATCCAGTCTTGGTGCACTCGCGCTGGTCGAGCGCGTGAAGCGCGACTTCGCGAGCACGGATCGCGAGATACCATCGCTCTTCGCTGATGGACTCGAGCGGACTTGCTCGAAGGCCAGCGTGCATCTCATGACTTTGATAAGTTTCTCGAGCGTGTTCCCATTTACATCCGTCTGACTTGGGTTCATAAGCGCCGTTGCCGCCCATCGACTTGGGTTGCGCTGCTTGGTGAAGAGTGGGTGCATTCAGCAATTCGACTGCGGAAACACTGCGGTCTTTTTTTTGCCCACCCTTTCGCACAATCTACGAGCCGCCGTCATTCTTCGGCGACTCAACGAAACCTCGTGCGCGCGCTTGCGTGCCAGCTTGCTTACTCGCCATGGGTGGGAGATTGCCTTGCGATGCACCCTTGGCCTAATGCTTAAAAGAAACGATGCAGCCCTTCGTCTTTCCGCGTTGGTCTAACAAGCTCGTTCACCTGGCGGGCGCGGTGCTCGGCGTCGCACCGTTGTATCTCATCGGTCTCGTCTGGTACGGGGCGTCGCCCAAGACGTTGGACGTCGGGTACGCGCCGAAGCAACCGGTGCCCTATAGCCACGCGCTACATGCGGGTGAGCTCGGGATCGATTGCAGGTACTGCCACACGACGGTGGAGCAGGCCGCGCACGCGGCGATCCCAGCCACGGAAACCTGCATGAATTGCCACCAACGCATTCATACGCGTAGTCCAAAGCTCGAGCCCATCCGCGCGAGCGCGGCGTCGGGGCTACCCGTTGAATGGACCAAGGTGCACGACCTGCCTGACTACGCCTACTTCAATCATTCCATGCACGTAGACCATGGGGTGGGGTGCGTGTCCTGCCATGGCCGCATCGACACCATGGAAGTCGTTGCCCAGCATGAGCCGCTCAGCATGGGCTGGTGCCTGGATTGCCATCGGGAGCCGGAGAAGTTCCTGCGGCCCGTCGACGAAGTGACCAACATGAACTACGCCCCGCCCGCCGGGCAGACGCAGCTCGCCGCCGGGCTCGAGCTGCGTCGGGAGCACGGCATCAACCCGCCGACGGACTGCTCGACATGCCATCGATGAACGAAGATCAGCGCTATTGGCGCAGCCTCACCGAGCTCGCTACCCCCAGCGACGAGCGCGAGGCTGGGCCTGAGTTTGAGACGCCGCTCGATGCTCCTTCGCAGGAAGAGCGCCGGCATTTTCTGAAGTTGGGCGCCGCGTCCATTGCGCTGGCCAGCACGACGGCTTGTCGCTGGCACGAGGACCACCTGCTGCCGCACACCCAGCAGCCCGAAGGCGTGGTGCCCGGCGTGCCGCGCTACTTCACCACCGCGATGGAGCTCGGTGGCGCCGCACTGGGGTTGAGGGTCAAGAGCTACGACGGTCGCCCGATCAAGATCGACGGCAATCCGAATCACCCCGACAGCCTGGGTGCGACCGGCGCGCGGCACCAGGCGGCCGTGCTCGGATTGTATGATCCGGATCGCAGCTCGAGCTTCGTGCACATCGCCGGCGGCGCGCGCTCGAAGGTGACCGAGACGGATTTTCGCGTGTTCTCGCGGCCTCATTTTGCCGCGCTCAAGGCCAAGCAGGGCCGAGGCCTGTACGTGCTGTCCGGGTCGAGTTCGTCGCCCAGCGTCGCCGACATGAAGGCGCGCTGGCACGCGTATTACCCGGAGGCCCGCTGGTACGAGTACGAGCCGGTGTCGAGCCCGAACGAGCGCCTGGGTTCGCAGCTGGCGTTTGGTGCTCCCTTCAAGACCGTGCTGCGGTTGGACCGCGCGCGCGTGATTTTGAGCCTGGACGCCGACTTTCTCGCCGCACGCGCGGACAGCCTCGTTCTGGCTCGCGACTGGGCGCGCGGGCGCCAACCCGAGTCCGGCCAGATGAATCGCCTGTACGTCTTCGAGTCGTCGCTCGGCGAGACCGGGGCCGTGGCAGACCACCGTTATTCCCTGCGCGCGGAGCACATCAAGGCGCTCGCCGCGCATCTGGAGGGTGAACTCAGCAAGCGGCTCGGCGCGCCCGGCGTCGCGCAGCCGGCTCCCGCTGCCAAGTTTCTGGAAGAGCCGGCCCTGCGCAAGCTCGTCAATGCCGTGATCGGCGATCTGGCGAGCCAGCCGGGGACCAGCCTGGTCCTGGTCGGCGCCACCCAACCGCCGGAGGTGCACGCGCTCGGGCATCGCATCAACGCGGTGTTGCGCAACCTGGGTACGACGGTGCAATACGTCGCCGCCGAGCCGAGCGAGAGCTCGCCGGCGGAGTCGATCCGCAGCTTGTCGGAGGACATGCTCGCCGGGCGCGTCGAAACCCTGCTGATCCTGGATAGTAACCCGGTCTACACGGCGCCGGGGGATATCGACTTTGCCGCCGCTCTGGCGAAGGTGCCGACGAAGGTCAGCCTGGGGCTATACCTCGACGAGACGGGGCGAAAATGCGATTGGCATGTGCCGCAGGCCCATTTCTTGGAGGCCTGGGGTGACGGGCGCGCGAGCGACGGCACCATCAGCGTCCAGCAACCTCTGATCGCGCCGCTCTACGGCGGCAAATCCGAGATCGAGCTGCTCGCCATGCTGAGCGGAGACGCGGTGTCGGGCGGGCTCGAGATCGTACAGCGCTCGCTGGCCAAGGTGGCCTCGGAGCCGCGGCTGTGGCGCAAGGCCGTGCACGACGGAGTGATCCCGGGCACGGCGCTGCCGATTCAACAGCCCGCGCTACGCCCGATCGCGGCGTTCGAATACTCGCGCGGCGAGCTCTCGGGAGTGGAGCCGGAGCAGGGCCAGCTGGAACTCGTGCTGGCAGCGGATCCAAAGCTGTACGACGGCCGCTTCAGCAACAATGGCTGGTTGATGGAGCTGCCGGACGGCGCGACCAAGCTGACCTGGGACAACGCGCTCTTGATCAGCCCCAATACCGCCCAGGCGCTCGGCGTGAAGGACGGCATGCTCGTCACCGTCAGCATCGAGGGCCAGAGCTTGCGCGTGGTGGCGTGGCTCAGCCCCGGGCAAGCGACGGGCTCCTTGAAGCTGTACCTGGGTTACGGCCGCACGGCGGCAGGTCGCGTGGGTGGAGACGAAGAAAACCCTGATGCCGCGGTGGGCGTGGGGGTGAACGCCTATCGGCTGCGCTCGAAGAAGGTCTGGGACTTTGCTCGTGGCGCCAAGGTCGAGCCCAGCTCGGACCGCTACCGTGTGGCCAGCACCCAGGACAAACACGGCATCGACAAGATCGGAAAGTACGGCACCGCCGAACGTCTGCCGATGCTGGTCCGAGAGGCGACGCTCACCGAGTACGAGGAGCATCCGGACTTCGCCAAGCATGTCGTGCACCACCCGCCGTTGCTTTCGCTCTGGCAGGACCCGGTCAAGCCCGAGGGGCATCGCTGGGGCATGAGTATCGACCTGAACAAGTGCACGGGCTGCAGCGGCTGCGTGATCGCTTGTCAGGCGGAGAACAACATCCCGGTCGTCGGCAAAGAGCGCGTGGCCATGGGCCGCGAGATGCAGTGGCTGCGCATCGATCGTTACTTCAAGGGCGACCCGGAGCAACCCGAGACGGTCAATCAACCGGTGCCCTGCATGCATTGTGAGCATGCCCCGTGCGAACAGGTGTGCCCGGTGGGCGCGACCACGCACAGCCACGAGGGGCTGAACGACATGACCTACAACCGCTGCATCGGCACGCGGTACTGCTCCAACAACTGCCCGTACAAGGTCCGGAAGTTCAACTACTTCAACTTCCACGAAGATCTGAAGGACGAGAAAAACCAGGTCCAGCAGATGGTGTACAACCCGGACGTCACCGTCCGCTTCCGCGGGGTCATGGAGAAGTGCACGTACTGCGTGCAGCGCATCCAGGAAGGAAAGTTCCGCGCCAGCAGGGAGAATCGCCCGCTGCGCGATCAGGAGATCACCACCGCCTGCCAGGACAGCTGCCCCACCCAGGCGATCTCCTTCGGCGACTTGTCCGACAGCAAGAGCGAAGTGTCGCAGCGCAAGGCCAGCTCACGCGACTACTCGCTCCTCGAGGAGCTCAACGTGAGACCCCGCACGACCTACCTGGCGATGGTCAAGAACCCCAATCCGGAGCTGAGCTGAGATGGCGGCCGTCGTAGACTTGCCCGAGTTGCAGGGTGACGGGACAGCGGGCGATGCGCCTGCGACGCCCAAGGATTACCGGGTCTGGCAGACGGACTCCGGCGGCGACAATCCCTTTGCCAAGATCACCGATACGGTGATCCGCATCGTGGAGACGCCGAAGCCTCCACGCGCCTGGTACATTGCCATCGCCATCTCGCTGAGCTGGGTGGGCCTACTCGTGCTCAGCCTGTCTCGCCTGTTCTGGGAAGGCATCGGCATCTGGGGCAACATGAACCCGGTTGGCTGGGGCTGGGACATCGTCAACTTCGTGTTCTGGGTCGGCATCGGGCACGCCGGCACGCTGATCTCCGCCATCTTGTTCTTGCTCCGGCAGAACTGGCGCACGGCGATCAACCGTGCTGCCGAGGCCATGACCATCTTCGCGGTCATCTGCGCGCTGATCTTTCCGGCGACACATATTGGCCGCCCCTGGTTGCCCTACTGGATGCTGCCGATTCCCAACCAGATGGACATGTGGCCGCAGTTTCGCAGCCCGCTCGACTGGGACGTGTTCGCGGTCAGTACCTACTTTACCGTCTCGCTCACCTTCTGGTTCATGGGGCTCATCCCCGATCTGGCCTCGATCCGTGATCGCGCGGACACCAATGGGCGTCGCATCGTGTACGGCATCCTGGCGATGGGCTGGCGTGGCTCGGCTCGGCAGTGGCACCGCTATGAGCGCGCGTACTTGATTCTGGCGGCGCTCTCGACCCCGCTCGTGCTCAGCGTGCACTCGGTGGTGAGCTTTGACTTTGCGACGTCGCAGCTGCCCGGCTGGCACGCCACGATTTTCCCGCCGTATTTCGTCGCTGGCGCCATCTTCAGCGGGTTCGCCATGGTGGTCACGCTGTTGATTCCAGCGCGGCAGTTCTTCGGGCTGAAGAACATCATCGAGATTCGCCATCTCGAGCAGATGAACAAGATCATTCTCGCGACGGGTACGATGGTTGGCTACGCGTACGCGATGGAGTTTTTCATCGCCTGGTATGGGGCGAGCCACTACGAGCAGTTCACGTTCATCAATCGTGCGTTCGGCCCCTATGCCTGGGCCTATTGGACGATGGTCAGCTGCAACGTGATTTTCCCGCAGCTGTTCTGGTTCCGGAAGGTCCGCACCAACCTCGGCGCGATGATGGTGATCTGCGTTCTGGTCAATGTCGGCATGTGGTTCGAGCGCTTCGTCATCATCGCAACCTCGCTGGCTCGCGATTTTCTGCCTGCCGCGTGGGGTTACTTCGTGCCCACGATCTGGGACTTTTCGACCTTCCTGGGCACGTTTGGCGTGTTCTTTACGCTGTTTCTCCTGTTCTGCCGCTTCTTGCCGATGGTCGCGACCGCTGAGGTCAAGGCCATCCATCCAGCAGCGCACGGTCACTAAGGGCGTTTCCCGAGAAGGCCATTTCGACGAGAGCCATGACTGATTCATCGGAAAGCGTAGCGGTCAGCAAAGAGCCCGAGCAGGTTCACGGGCTGCTCGCGGAATACGAGACCCCGCAGAAATTGATCGCGGCAGCCCGCCGCATCAAGGAGGCGGGCTACTCGCGCTGGGACAGCTTTAGCCCGTTTCCGGTGCACGGCATCGATCCTGCGATGGGGATTCGCCCGACGATTCTGCCCTGGATCGTCTTTGCCGCGGGTCTGTCGGGCGGGACCGGCGCGCTGTTCTTCCAGTGGTGGACGAGCACCCAGGACTACCCGTGGATCGTCAGCGGCAAGCCGTTCTGGAGCATCCCCGCCAACATTCCGATCACCTTCGAGCTCACGGTGTTGGCCGCCGCGCTGACCTGCTTTGCCGGCATGCTGATCTTGAACAAGCTGCCGCTGCCGTCGCATCCGCTCGATCGGATCCGGCGTTTTGCCCGCGTCACCAATGATCGCTTCTTCGTGCTGATTCAGGCGAGCGATCCCAAATTCGATGCGCGGCAAACCTCCGAGTTGCTCGCAGCCACGGGGCCGCGCGGCGCGGTCGAGACGGTCATGGAGGACACGCAGTCGTCCAACGTGGTCCCCCGGGGAGTGACGTTCGGCCTGTTGATTCTGGTTTCTGCCGCCGCGGTACCGTTTTCGTTGGCGGCGTTGGCCCGCGTGTCGACCAATACCAAGCCCAAATTTCACATCGTGCCGGACATGGACTTCCAGCAGAAGTACAAGCCGCAGCGCAAGAATGCGTTCTTCGAGGACCAGCGCGCGATGCGGTTGGACGTCGCCGGCACGGTGGCGGTCGGTGAGCTCAAAGACGACGACCACTTCTACCGGGGCAAGCTGAACGGCACGTTCGCCAAGACCTTCCCCCCGCAGATCGAGATCTCCGAGCAGACCATGGCGCGAGGGCAGGATCGCTTCGGGATCTACTGTACGCCGTGCCACGGAGTGGACGGCGCGGGGCAGGGGATGGTGCATCAGCGCGCGCGCAGCCTGATGCAGGGCACGTGGGTGCAACCCTCCGATCTGCATATGGAGGCCCTGCGCTACAAGTCGGTGGGCGAGCTGTTCGAGGGCATCAGCAAGGGCGTGCGAAACATGCCGGGCTATGCGCGCCAGATCGATCCGGCGGACCGCTGGGCCATCGTGCTGTATCTGCGCGCTTTGCAGCGCTCGCAGGCTGCCAGCCTCGCGGATTTGCCCGAGGCCGAGCGCAAAGGGCTGGAGTGATGCTGGTCAGAGTGATGCGGCAGACGCCAAACCAGCGTGAGGGAGCGAAGCATTCATGAGCCATCCTGAAGAAGCTCGTCTCGACGACGCGATCACGTTGGATGCCGATAGCGGCGGACTGTTTCGTTCCCTCTTGATCGTGGGTGTCGGCTCGCTCTCCGGAGCGGTGCTGCTCGGCATGAACGATCTGGCCAAGCTGCAGCGCGCCTATCTCGTTGCGTTCATGTACGTGCTGAGCATTGCCCTCGGCGCGCTCTGGTTTGTCACCATTCAACACCTGACCAACGCCAAGTGGAGTGTGGTCGTACGTCGCGTGGCCGAGATCATGGCCAGCAACATGTGGCTGGTGGCGCTGCTATCTCTCGGTGTCGTGGGGCCCATGCTGCTGGGCAGCACCGATCTGTACGTGTGGCTCGACCATGCGCGGGTGGAGCAAGATCACGTTCTGCACCACAAGTCGGCGTACCTGAACATCCAGTTCTTCATCGTGCGCTGGGTCTTGTACTTTGGGTTCTGGATCTGGCTGGGGAGGCGGTTTTTCCGCCTGTCCGTCCAGCAGGACCGAGACGGGGGCAGCGAGATCAGCACCACGCTGCGCCGCATCAGCGCTCCCAGCATGATCGTCTTTGCGCTGACCCTGACGTTTTGCGCGATCGATCTGGTGATGTCGCTCGATGCGCTGTGGTTCAGCACGATGTTCGGCGTGTATTACTTCGCCGGCTGCGTGCTCGCGGGCTACAGCACGCTCGGCCTGTTTCTGATGTGGATTCAGAGCAAGGGGCGGCTCACCACCAGCGTCAACAGCGAGCACTACCACGACATCGGTAAGATGATGTTCGCGTTCACGGTTTTTTGGGCGTATATCGCCTTCTCGCAGTTCATGCTGATCTGGTACGCGGACGTGCCGGAAGAGACGCACTGGTACCACTGGCGCTTTGAAGGCAGCTGGAAGGTGGTATCGGCGCTGCTCCTGGTCGCCCATTTCGCCGTGCCGTTTTTTGGTCTGATGTCACGGCACGTGAAGCGCAACAAGCGCAGCCTGGCCTTCTGGGCAGTCTGGATCCTGGTCATCCACTATGTGGATCTGTTCTGGCTCGTCTACCCGAACGGCAGTGGCGAGGTCCCGCTCAGCGCCGTGGACATTCTGTGCTGGCTCGGCGTGCTCGGCCTGTTTGGTGCCGTCTCGGTGCGGCGCGCCCAGAAAATCAACCTCATCCCGACGGGGGATCCGCGGCTCGCGGATTCGCTCGCCTTCGAGAACGCGTGAACCGATCGCGGGCACACGGCGCCTCGACGCGACGATGATTCGAGTGCAAGGGACCGAAGGGCAAGTGACGCAAGGGCAAGCAGCATGGTGACTCAATCCGACAACACGAACACGGGCGTAGTGGCCACCATCGTCGTGGTCGGTGCGTTCTCCATGATCGCGATCAGCGCGTTGCTCACGGCCATGGTGCGCAAGGAAGAAACGGACATCGACGCCCTGCGGCCGATGCATGCCGATCTCCAGACCATCGCCGCGCTCGACCAGCAGCAGTTGAGCCATTTGGAACAGGCGCCGCACTGGGCGGACAAGCCCGCGGGCAAGCTGGCGATTCCGATCGCCAAAGCCATGAGCTTGGTCGTCCAGGAGTACCGGAAGGATCCGGCCGCCGCATCGCCGCCGCCTCCTCCTGGCTTCGTGATGCCGCCGCCCACGCCCGCCGAGGGCACGCCGGGCGCCGCGGCTGCGCCGGGCGTCGTGGCTCCTGCGCCGGGCGTTGTGGCTTCCGCACCGAACGCGTCGCCCGGCCATGGCGCTGCCGCTGCGCCGGGCGCTGCGGTTCCCGCACCAAACGCGCCGCCCGGCCATGGCGCTGCCGCTGCGCCGGGCGCTGGGGCACCCACGGCTGCGCCGGCCGCACCCACGGCTGCGCCGGCGTCGCCGCCAGCGGGGAAGCCGTGATGTTGCTCCGACGCTGCCATGAGGTTGCGCTGGGCCTCGCCCTGTTCGGCGCCGTGGCCACGCTCGCACCGTCGCGCGCCTTCGCGCAGGCGATCGTCGAAGACGGCGTGGTCACCCACAAAGATCCGCTGCCGAAGCGGCTCAATGGCATCGACATCGAGGAACACTTGGACCGGGCGTTGCCGCTGGCGCTGCCCTTCAAGGACACGCAGGGTCAGAGCGTGACCCTGGCGAAGTACGTGAGCGGTCACCGCCCCGTGATCTTCACCCTGAACTATTCCGATTGCCCCATGCTCTGCAGCCTGCAGCTGAACGGGCTCGTCACGGTGCTCGGAAATCTGGACCGGCGGCTCGGGACGGACTTCGACATCGTCACCGTCAGTCTGGATCCGCATGAATCGCCGGAGCGTGCTCGGGAGACGGAGGCGCGCTATCGCGGCGAGTTGACGAAGGCCAGTCCTGCCGAGCGCGAGGGCTGGCACTTCTTGACGGGCAGCCAGGCGAGCATCGACGCGCTCGCCGATGCCCTGGGCATCCGCTACGCGTACAACGAGCAGCGCAAAGAGTACGTGCACCCGGCTTCCCTGGTGATCAGCACGCCGACCGGTCACATCTCGCGTTACCTGTACGGCATCGAGTACCACTCGCGGACGCTCTCCATGTCGATCGTCGAGGCAGCGCAGGGCAAGGTAGGGTCCAGCGTGGACCGGCTCATCCTGTATTGCTTTCACTATGACGAGACGGAAGGCCGCTACGCGCCGGCCGCGATGAACATCATGCGCCTCGGCGGTGGCCTCACCGCGTTGGGCCTGGGCAGCTTCCTGGGTGCGTATTGGCTCAAGGTCGCCCGTAAGCGCCTGTCGAGGTCTCGGATGGCCGTCGCCAGCGCGCGCCTGGGGGCCTCCGGGTCGCCAGTGGAGGATGCAGGGTCATGAACGCGATGGTCGAGCAGTTGGTAGTGATGGTGGCTGCGCTGGGACAGGGCTTGATCGGGCGCGCCGTGTCCTTGTTCAGCGTGCTGGCGGCCCCCGCTCCGGGCGGGATGCCGGACCCACCGAAGGTCCCGAGCTCCCCCTGGTTCTGGATGCCCAATTCGGCGTCCAACTTCGCCTCGGGCATCGACGGGATGTTCGATTTTCTGCTCTGGGTCAGCGTCGTCTGCATGATCGGCGTGGCCGTCGCGATCGTGTACTTTTGCCGGCGCTACGGGGCGACATCTCGAGAAGCGAACGAAGCTGCCGAAAGCCAGGCCGACCATAGCAATGTGCTCGAGGTCACCTGGTCGATCATTCCGCTGTTCGTGGTGATCGGCGTGTTCGTGGTCGGCTTCCAGCAGTTCGTCAGCCTGCGCACGGCGCCGCGCGCCGCCTATGAGGTTCACGCCACCGGGCAGCGCTGGAAGTGGGGTTTCGAGTACCCGGAGGGCCTCACGCATCCCGAGTTGCACGTGGCTGTCGGCAAGGACGTGCGCATCTTGATCCAGTCCGTGGACGTTCTGCACAGCCTGTACATCCCGGAATTTCGCGTGAAGATGGATGCCGTGCCGGGCCGCTACACCGAGTTGTGGTTCAATCCCACGCAGGAAGGGACGTTCCCGATCTACTGCGCGGAATACTGCGGCACCTCTCACTCGGACATGCTGAGCCGCGTGGTGGTGCATAGCCCCGAGGGCTTCCAGGCCTGGGTCGCGGAAGAGATTCGCAAGATTGAGTCGATGCCCCTGGTCGAACTCGGTGAGCTCACCTTCAATCAGAGCGGTTGTGCCACCTGCCACTCCCTCGACGGCAGCGCCAAGGTGGGTCCCAGCTTCAAGGGTCTGTTTGGCCGCCAGGAAAAGATCCTCGGCCAGGCCGGCATCACCGTCGATGAAAACTACCTGCGGGAATCGATCCTGGAGCCTCAGAAGAAGGTCGTAGAGGGGTTCCCGCCCAGCATGCCCACCTTCAAAGGGCAGCTATCTGACCGGCGCATCTCCGGTCTCATCGAGTACCTCAAGACCATCAAGTAATGGATTTGTCATGACCTCACCGAGCGCCACCGCCGATGTTTTGACTGCTCCGGCAGAGTCGGACAGTGACAGCTACCTGACCCACGACAAGGGCATCCTGTCGTGGCTGCTCACGCTCGATCACAAGCGCATCGGCGTGATGTATCTGATGTGCGTGATGGGGGCCTTCCTCTTGGGAGGCGTGTTTGCTCTGCTGCTTCGAACGGAGCTGCTGACCCCGGGCCGCACCATCGTCGAGCACGACACCTACAACCAGCTGTTCACCCTGCACGGCGCGGTGATGGTGTTCCTGGTGATCATCCCGGGGATTCCAGCGGCGCTCGGCAACTTCGTGCTGCCGCTCCAGCTGGGGGCCAAGGACGTGGCGTTTCCGCGCCTCAACCTGGCCAGCTGGTACCTCTGGGTGATCGGCGCGACCTTCCTGCTCGTGAGTCTGGTGACGAACGCCGCCGACACCGGTTGGACCTTCTACACGCCCTACAGCACGACCACGACGACGAGCGTGATCCCGGCGCTGTTCGGCGCCTTCATTCTCGGCTTCAGCTCCATCTTCACCGGGCTGAACTTCATCACGACCATGCACAAGCTGCGGCCGCCGGGCATGACCTGGTTCCGCATGCCGCTGTTCCTGTGGGCGCTCTACTCCACGGCAGTGATCCAGGTGCTGGCGACGCCGGTGCTGGCCATCACCTTGCTGATGCTGATCGTGGAGCGCTTCATCGGTATCGGTATCTTCGATCCGGCGCTCGGCGGGGACCCGGTGCTGTTCCAGCACTTCTTCTGGTTCTATTCGCACCCCGCGGTCTACATCATGATCGTCCCCGCGTTCGGTGTCGTCAGCGAGATCTTTCCGACGTTCTCGCGCAAGCGGATCTTCGGCTACAAATTCATCGCGTTATCGAGCGTGGCGATCGCGATCCTGGGCTTTCTGGTCTGGGGTCATCACATGTTCGTCAGCGGTCAGTCGGTGGTGGCTGCCACGATCTTCAGTGGCATCACGTTCTTGATCGCCATCCCCACGGCGATCAAAGTCTTCAACTGGATCACCACCATGTACAAAGGCCGGATCCATCTGGATACGCCCATGCTGTACGCGCTGTTCTTCCTGTGGGTGTTCTCGATCGGCGGCCTGACGGGCATCTTTCTCGGCGTGATGAGCCTGGACGTGCATCTGCACGACACCTACTTCGTGGTGGCTCACTTCCACTACGTGATGATGGGCGGGTCGATCACCGCGTTCCTGGCGGGCACCCACTACTGGTGGCCGAAGATGTTCGGGCGCACCTACAACGAAAAGTGGGGACGCATCGCTTGTGGCCTGCTCTTCGTGGGCCTCAATCTCACGTTTTTCCCGCAGTTCATTCTGGGCACCCGTGGGATGCCGCGGCGCTACTACAACTATCTGGAAGAGTTCCAGGGGTTGCACCAGCTGTCGACGATCGGTGCGTATCTGATGGGCGTCGCCTTCGTGATCACGGCCATCTATCTGCTGGGATCGCTGCGCAAGCCGATGGACGCTCCGGCCAACCCGTGGGGCTCCAACACGCTGGAGTGGCGTACCCCGTCGCCACCCGCCTACTACAACTTTCACAATCCGCCCGAAGTGGTGGAGGGCCCGTACGAGTACGCAGACTGGGTCTACGACAAGCGGACTCGCGGCTACCAACGCAAGGCGTCGCATGACTCCTGAACGACCCGGCTTCCACCCCGTGGGCTTGCCCGGAGGACATCCATGGCTCAACTAGTCGCTGACCAGGTGCCGCCGCACGAGCCGTCGGGCGGCCACGGCCACGCGGACGCCGAGCACGCCGCCAACCCGTATCTCGCCCATCACTTCGACACGCCCAAACACCAGTTTGACTCTGGGAAGCTGGGCATCTGGATCTTCCTGATCACGGAGATCCTGTTCTTTGGCGGGTTGTTCTGCGCCTACGCCATCTACCGCTCGCTGCATCCCGATATTTTCGTCTACGCGCACTACTACCTGGACACGTTCTGGGGCGCGCTGAACACGGGTGTGCTCATCTTGAGCAGCTTGACCGCGGCGTGGGCCGTGAGAAACGCGCAGCTCGGCGAGCAGAAGAAGCTCATCTTCAACATCGTCGCCACGATCGCGCTGGCCTTCTGCTTCTTGGGCGTCAAGTACGTGGAGTACTCCCACAAGTTCCACGAGGGCACGCTGCCGGGCAGATACTTCAATCCCACCCACGAGGTGTGGGAGCTGGAGTCGTATCAGAAGGCGCACGGGCAGCATGGCTCTGCGACTGCGGCGGAAGGTCACGCCGCGGCGGGGCACGAGGCTGCCGAGCCAGCGGGACACGCCGCGCCGGCGGGCGGTGAGGCCAAGCAACCGCCCCCGGGCGCACCGGTGCGGCCGCGCAACGTCGGGGTGTTCTTCAGCATCTATTTTTGCATGACGGGTCTGCACGGCATCCACGTCGTGGCGGGCATCATCACCTGGGGCTGGCTGCTACGGCGCGCCATCCGAGGTGAGTTTGGTCCGGCTCACTTTGGCGCCGTCGACTACGCGGCGCTGTATTGGCATCTCGTCGATCTGATCTGGATCTACCTGTTTCCGCTGCTCTACCTCATTCACTGACCTCGTCGTCGCCCGTAGCCATCCCCGCCTGGTGCTGAACGAGACTGAAGAAAGCCCGACCCATGAGCGATCACGATCACGAGAACGGACACGGCGCGCCGGCGTCCGATGAGCACGGTCATTCGACGGAGATCTCTCACGTCACGCCCGTTCGCATGCTGATCGCCGTGTGGGGAGCCTTGATGGTCCTCACGGTGATCACGGTCGGCGTGACCGTGGTCGACCTGGGCAGTCAGACCAATCTCGTGGTCGCCATGACGATCGCCACGATCAAGGCGGGCCTGGTCGTGACCTACTTCATGCATCTCCGCTGGGATCGCCCCTTCCACACCCTGATCTTCCTCGGGTCATTGCTCTTCGTGTCGCTGTTCATCTCGATGACTCTGCTCGACAAGTCAGAGTACGAGGGCGACATCCAGGAGATGTACCTGAAGAAGGGCCAGTAGCGGCTCGGCGCCGCTCTGCCGGGGCTGGCCTCACGGCGCGCTGGCTGTGAGGTATCACTCCCGGGGCGCTTCACCTCCCGAGAGATGAGGCGGCCCGGAGGACTCGCGCGAGCTCAGCGGGCGGGCGGAACCTGGGTGGTGGGGCGGCTGTCTTCGTCCTCGAACTTCGGCGGGCCCTCGATCAGGGCGTAGGCCGAGTGGTTGTGGATCGACTCGAAGTTCTCCACTTCGACCACGTAGGAGATGACGCGCGGATCCGAGTTCAGGCTCACCGCCACGTCGCGCGCCAAATCTTCCACGAACTTGGGGTTGTCGTACGCCTGCTCCGTCACGAACTTCTCGTCGGGGCGCTTGAGCACGCCGTACAGCTGGCTCGAGGCGTGCTGCTCGGCGATGTCGATCAGCTCTTCAATCCAGATCATCTCGCGCGATTCCACCGTCAGGGTGATGTGCGCGCGCTGGTTGTGGGCGCCGTACGCCGAGATCTTCTTCGAGCACGGGCACAGGCTCGTGGCGGGAACGACCACGCGAGTCGAGTGGGAATCCACCCCTTCCTTGACTCGCCCCAGGAAGGTGACCTGGTAGTCCATCAGACTCGCAACGCCGCTGACCGGAGCGCGCTTCTCGATGAAGTAGGGGAAGCTCATCTCGATGTAGCCGGTCTCGGCGCCGAGGCGATTGGCCACCTCGAACAACATGCCGCGAAACGACTCGACGGAGATGGTCCGCTCATGGCCGCTCAGTATCTCCACGAAGCGCGACATGTGCGTGCCCTTGAAGTCGTGCGGCAGGCTCACGTACATGTTGAAGTCCGCCACCGTCGGCTGGAAGCCGCCCGAGCGGTCCTTGACCACCACGGGGTGACGGATGCCTTTGACACCAACCTTGTTGATGGGGATGCGACGCAGGTCAGGGGTAGCTTGGACGTCTTGGATCGAGGTTAGTGCTGCGCTCATGTGTTCAACTCGCGGTGTTTAAGGCCGTCGCCTTCCTAAATGGCTGGGCTGACGGTTTCAAGGAGGGCCGAAGGTGCGGGACGGACTGGGCGCCGTCCCGCGGCGCCTGCTCGTGTCCCCCGCTCGAGGAACAGACGTAGTACAGATCGAAAGAGTTCGAGCGTCTGTGCCGTGGGGACAATGGAGAATTTGGGGTTCGTAATCTTGGGAAGCAGACCACGGGGCGCTGGAGGGCCCGCAGATGCTCTGTGCCCGAAGCAGGTGGCTAAGCTGCCTGCCTTGTAGTGCATGCGACCGGGTTTGTTAATCGCAAGCGCAATAAGAGCCGGTTGGCCGGCTAGGGCGGCGAAAAGGCGTTCCTGATCGAGACGCTTCAGCCCGGAAGTGACACTTCCAGAAATCCGCTCAGCTCAGTGCCCGCCTCGGACAGCAGGCTCTCGGCGGCGCGAAGGCCCTCTCGCTGTCCGGGCCAGGGGAGCCGCCCGAGCGCGGCTTCCAGTGGCAGCCAGGCAAAGTCGGAGTGCTCCTCGTCGAGCACTGGGTCCTGACCCCTACGGGTGACGGCGACGAAGACCGGGATGTCGTTGATGCGATCCTGCTGCCACTCGTAGAAGCGATTTACATACGGCACGGCCAGCAGGCGTTCCACCGGCAGCTGCGTCTCCTCGGCAACTTCGCGCAAGCACGCTTGCCAGGCCGTTTCCTCGGTCTTGAGCTTGCCGCCGACCATGCGCCAACTGCCGGCGTAGATCTTGTGGCTGGCCCGTCGCAACAGCAGGTACTCGTAACCGCCCGCCGGTGCCGGGCGAGCCACGTGGCAATCGAAAACGCGGATGACGGGAGTTCTCGATCCGGCGCGAACCGCTTCAGTCATGCGGCTTTCGAGTATCAGAGCCGGCGTCCAGAGTGAACCTGGAATCCATGCCGAAGAGTCGAGCCGCGTTGTCGTGATAGATCTTTTCCAACACGACACGTGGCAGTGCGATCCCACTGATCTTCCAGTCGCCTTGGATCGGTGTGGGGTGGGCGAAGTTCTCGTCTGCGGTTTCAAAGTAGCGGCGAGACGCGTTGAAAAAGAGCTCCTGCTCCGCGGCGCTGGGCGGTCGGGGCCCCTGGGAGCCCAGAAACAACGGGCTCGGTTCCGGCCCCACCCCGAGGTCGGAGCCGTACAGAATGCGATCCTGAAACTCGATGAAGAACGCGCGCATGCGTGCCGCTGGATGGCGCCCGAACTCCGGAATGCGAGCGGCCGTGTCGATGTACAGGTTGGGGTACTTGCGGAGCATGTCTGCGACGCGCTCGGGGCGTTCTGCGGCATTGCCGAAATGAACGGAGATGAAGGTCGTGCGCGGGTGCCGGGCGATGCGCGCTTCCAGTTGATCCAGCAGCTGATCGAAGGAAGGCACGTGTTTGCCGTACAGTGCCCAGCCGGGGTGCGCCTCCAGCTCTGCGTGGCGCGGATTCTGCGCGTTTACGGGCAGCCAGAAGGCCTCCGGGTCACCGGTATGAATGGCGATCGGCATGCCCAGCGCGCCGGCGAGCTCGAACACCGGATCGAGCTCGGAGGCGTCTACGCCGATCAGTTGCCCGCTCGGATCGCGGAGCCCGAGGCCCAATACCTTGGCGATCTTCAAGCCGCGCGCGCCGCGGGCGTGTGCGATCTCGAGCAGGCGGGCCATGCGCGCGCCGTAGTTTGGGTAGTCCGCCTGGGCATAGGCGAGGGTGGTAAATACGATGATCTTCCCCCGGGCTGCCGTGGCGGCCTGCAACTGTTCGTCGAGTCCACTGAGCGGGTCTCCGCCCGAGAGGTTGACGACCTTCTCGATGCCGTACCGATCCATCAGTTGCACGAGCCGTGGCACGGCGTTCGGGGACAGGTGGACGTGCACGTCGATGATGGGCACGGCGGGCGCCCGAGCGCTGAGCGCGCCGGACGACGCCGGAGGTGCGGAGTCCGGGCCGTTCAGCCCGCGCAGGGCGAGCCAGAGCAGGCCCAGGCTCACGCAGCCGAGCACGACGACGCGTGCGCCGAGCCAACGCGCCGCCGGTCGCACCGGCGCTCCTGCAGGATGCAGCGGTTTGCTTTCCACGCCAAGGCCTCCGAGCGAGCCCGAGTCCAGGGGCCGCCCGGGAGTCATCCCACAAGCTTGGCGCGAGAACAAATGTGACCCCCGGGGTCCCTCGTGGATGGCAGAAATCCCGGGCGATCCCTGCGCCTGGCGAGCTAGACTCGGACGCACATGGTCTGGTTCAGCTACCACGGAGGCCACAGCGGCGAGTTTTGTGGGCACGCCAAGGGCCAGCTGTCGGCCGTCGTTCAAGCGGCGCTGGAGCGCGGTTTTACGACGTACGGCCTCTCCGAGCACGCGCCGCGCTACGAGCTGCAGCATCTGTATCCTGAAGAGGCGGGCCTGACGCCCTCGGATCTTCAGCTCAAGTTCGAGCGTTACGTGCAGGCGGCGATCGAGCTGCGAGATCAGTGTGCCGACCGGCTCGAGCTATTGATCGGCTTTGAGACGGAAGCCTTGCCAGCTAACTCGTGGGCGAGTGCGATGCAAGCGCTGCGCAGGTCCGCCCCCTTCGATTACATCGTCGGCAGCGTGCACAGCATCGGCGATACCTGGATCGACTTGAACCCGGAGACCTCGGAGCGGGCCGCGCGCGAGAACGGTGGCTGGGAGGCCTTGCGCGCGCTCTATTTTGATCGGCTCGCGTGCCTGGTCGAGACCCTACAGCCAGAAGTGGTGGGGCACGTCGATCTGATTCGGCGCTTCGAAGCCCCGGACTTTCGCTTCAGCGGTGTGGCACTTTCGCACGCGGAGCGCGCACTGGAAGCGGCGCTGGCCGCCGGCTCGGCGATCGAGGTCAATGCGGCTCCCGCGCGGCGCGGCTTCGGCCCGGTCTATCCTGGTGTCCAGGTGCTGTCGCGCGCCAGAGAAATGGGGGTCAAGGTGACGCTGGGGGACGATAGTCATGGTCCCGATGGCGTGGGCATCGGGCTCGATGCCTGCCTGCATGCGATCGCGGCGGCGGGGTACCGGGAGGTCCACTATCTGACTCGGCGCGATGGGCAGTTGAGCTTGGAGCACGCTCCGCTCGCGCAAGTGCAGCCTCGGCCGTTGCCGTGAGACGGGCGCCTTGCACGCTGCATCAAAACCCGGTAGCGGGCTAGCAGGAGCTGGGCACGAGGTATTGACACACGTGGCAGTCGCGATCGATCGGACGATGGCTAGCGGAAGCGCTAGCGCACGGGCTAGCGGACGGCCCCCGCCGCCGAGTCTGGGTTTCGAAGGGGCCAGGAGAGGCCGAGCAGCGGCCGGTTTCGTGCTCGCCTTGGCATGCCAGGCGGAAGGTCCGGGGCGCCGCGCCGGTGCCGAGCCCGGCCTCCAGGCGAACCTGGCTGCTGCCACATCCGCGACCCCGCCCGCCGCCCCCGCCGTCAGCCAGGCCCCACTGGCGCCGCTCTCGCGCCCGCCCGAGCCGCTCAGCGTGATCCTGCTCACGGTAGAGGCGCTGCGCGCGGACATGCCGTGGCTGGGCTACCCGCGCCCGATCGCGCCCGCCCTGACCCGGTTCGCCACGGAGAGTGCCGTCTACGAGCACCAGCACTCCGTCTCGAGCCACACCCCACAGGCCATCGCCACGCTGCTCAGCGGTCGTTATCCCTCCACGCTGTATCGCGACGGAGCGCTTGCCACCAACTACGCGTCAGACAACGAATTTTTCCCGGAGTTGCTCCACGCCAAGGGCATCCGCACCATCGGCGTTCAGGCGCACGAGTTTTTCCGCAAGGGCAAAGGCTTCGAGCAGGGATTTGATGTCTGGGAGCTGGTTTCGGGCGGCGAGGACGCCCCCGGCGCGGACCAGCCCAGCAGCGCCAAGAGTGCGACACGCCTGATCGAGCTCTTGGGTCAGCCGCAGAACACCGGGGGCCAGTTCTTCGCGTGGGCCCATTTCATGGACCCGCACGACCCGTACCTGGCGCACCCCGAGGTCGGCGCCTTTGGCAAGCAGCCGCGGGACCTGTACGATTCGGAAGTCGCCTTCACCGATCAGTGGATCGGTAGAGTGCTGGAGTTCGCTCGGCAGCAAGCCTGGTGGAAGCGGACCGCGTTGATCGTGGTGGGAGATCATGGCGAGGCACTGGGGGAGCACGGCGTGCCGACGCATGGCGCTGACCTCTGGGAGGTACTGCTGCAGACTCCGCTGTTGATTCGCTCGCCCGGCGCGGCACCGGTGCAGATTGAGCCTGCGCGTTCTCACCTGGATCTCGCCCCGACCATCGTCGAGCTGATGGGCCTCCCGCCGCCCGCGGCCTTTCAAGGCCAGAGCCTGGTCGCGGAGCTGTATGGCGCTCCGGCAGCGCCGCGGCCCGCCTTGCTCTTCGAGCTGTGTGAGGACACGCAGAACCCGGGCTGGAGGGCGCTGCTCACCGGGGACGATAAGTTCATGGTGCCGGGCGCCGCCAATGGGCCCGAGCGTCTGTTCGATCTGAAGCAGGATCCGGGTGAGCTCGCCAACGTCGCCGAGAAGCAGCCGGAAAAGCTGCGCGAGATGGCGGTGCGCTTCGAGCGAGAGTTTGGCCGCGTGCCGCGCATCGAGCCGTACGGTGGCATGAAGCTGAAGAGTGGCCGACTGGCGCAGGGCCCCGAACGTCCGGGCGCGGGTGGCGCGCCGGAGAAGAAGTGAGAGAGGGTGCCAGGATGATCTTCGCCACCTCCAATCCCCACAAACTCGAGGAAGCTCGCGCCATTCTCGGACCCCTCGGCATCCGGGTGCAGTCGCTCGACGACCTCGGTGTCGAGCTGGAGGAACCGGAGGAAGACGGCGTCACGTTCGAAGACAACGCGCGGCTCAAAGCCAGGTACTACGCCAAACATCTCGGCAGTACCTGCCTGGCGGAGGATTCCGGTCTGGAGGTGGACGCGCTGGGCGGCGCGCCCGGCGTCCATTCGGCGCGCTACTCGGGCACCGACGGCAGCCGGGACGAGCGCGATCGGGCCAACAATGAACGGCTCTTGCGCGAACTCGCCGGGGTACCCGTGCCCGAGCGAACGGCGCGTTTCGTCTGCACACTGGCGGTCGCGGATCCCGATGGCAGCATCCGCGCGGAGGCGCGCGGCACCTACGAGGGGGTGATCGCGGAGCAAGCTCGAGGCAACAACGGCTTTGGCTACGATCCGCTGCTCTATCTCCCGGACCGCGGCTGTACCAGCGCGGAGCTCTCTCCGAGCGAGAAACACGCGCGCTCACACCGGGGGCATGCTCTCCGGCAGTTGGCGCTGCTGTTCCGGACGGAGCTCGGGCCATCGCCGTCGGGGTAACCGAGCTCGGGCCACCGCCGTCGGGGTAACCGCTGCCCGGAACGCCTTCAGGGCTTCAGCAGGGTCGGCTCGGACGAGAAGACGGCGAGACCCGCGCCGGGCGCGCAAAGTAGAAGCCCTGCACGAAGTCGCAGCCCAGTTGGACGACCGTCTCGAGCTCGTCTTCGCTCTCGACCCCCTCGGCGACGACCAGCGCGCCGATCTCCCGCGCCAGCTGGGTCATCGAGCGCACCACCTTGCGCTTGGTGGGGTTCGTATTCACGTCGCGCACCAGGGACATGTCGAGCTTGACGATCTCGGGTTCCAGCTGCGCGAGCGTCGTCAGCCCGGCGTAGCCCGCGCCCAGGTCGTCAATCGCGATGCGGAAACCCATGCGGCGCAGCGTGGCGACGCGCTCGCTCACCTTGTCGAGTTTGTCGAGCGACGAACGTTCGGTGATCTCGAGCACGACCCGACTGGCGATACTGGAGAGCGGCTCGGTGGCGAGGAACAGGGCGGGATCCGCCAGGTCCTTGGGATGCAGATTCACGAACATCAGGCCGTCGGACGGCAGTTGCATGAAGGCCTCCACCGCGCGCTCGCGAATCACGCGGCCCAGCTCGTCGAGCGACCCGAGGAGCTCGGCCGCCTCGAGGACCTGCACCGGGTCCGTCAGGTTCGGCTCATCGCTGCGCAGCAGCACCTCGTGCCCATACACCTGGTGGCCGTCGCTGGTCAGAATGGGTTGGAACGCCAGCCACAGGCTGTCCACCGCGCGCCGAAAGCTACTCTTCAGCGCCCGCGTCGCTCGCGGTGCCCCGAGCCCGGTGTAGCTCTGCTCGGCCTCTTTGCGCCGGCGCGCCAGGCCCTGCAGGATGGTCGCCAGGACGACGTCGACCTTGAAGGGCTTCAGAATGTAGTCGTAGGCGCCCGCCTTCATCGCGCAAATCGCGGTGTCCACGGTTCCGAAGCCGGTCATGACGATGGTCAGCGCCTCGGGGCAGTGACGGGAGATCTCGGCGAGCAGTTCCAGACCGCCCAGTTTGGGCATCTTCAAGTCGCTGATGATGACGTCGTACTGCTCCTGCGAGAGGCGAAGCAGTGCCGCCTCACCGTCCTGGGCCGTGTCGACGGCAAAGCCCTCCATCTTGAGGAAATCGGACAGCACGCGACGGATCGCGGGCTCATCGTCCACGACCAACACCCTTGGAATGGGCGCCGATAGTCCTGCCGGTACCGTCACCACGCTGCTACCCTACCACAAGTAAATCTTAACCCTGGCGGTCCACCGGCAAAACCGACAGTTCCCGGCGGAGAACGGGGCGCTGGCACCTCGTGAAAGGGCGGCGTTTTTGCATCGGACACTCGGGTGGCCTGTACAGCCGAACCCCCATGCGATACCCCGAACATAAAAATGCACTGACGCTGGGGCTGCTTCGCGGCGGGAGGCTGGACTGCCACAGAGGCCAACGGCGCTGGCCGAAAGCCTCTAAATCCCTGTATGCGCGAGGGCGCCCTGTTTCACGATAAAATCGACCACACGGTCCAAACCCTCACCGGTTTTCAGATTGGTGAAGACAAATGGCCGGTCTTTTCGCATGCGCAGCGCATCTCGCTGCATGACGTCGAGGGAGGCGCCGACGTGCGGAGCGAGATCGATCTTGTTGATGATCAACAGATCTGAACGCGTGATGCCGGGTCCGCCTTTGCGAGGGATTTTGTCGCCCGCTGCAACATCGATGACATACAGCGTCAGATCGCTGAGCTCCGGGCTGAAGGTCGCCGCGAGGTTGTCCCCTCCGCTTTCGACCAGAACCAGATCCAGCCCGCTGAAGCGTGCCTGCAGCTCCGCGACGGCCTGCAGGTTGGCGGAGGCGTCCTCCCGGATTGCCGTGTGCGGGCAGCCGCCGGTCTCCACGCCCAGGATGCGATCTTCGGCCAGCGCTCCATTTCGGACCAGAAACTCCGCGTCTTCCTTGGTGTAGATGTCGTTGGTCACGACCGCCAGGTTGAAGCTCTCCCGCATGCGCCGGCACAGCGACAGCACCAGGGCCGTCTTGCCGGAGCCGACCGGGCCCCCGACGCCTACTCTCAGTGTTTGTTGGTCGTTCATCTCGACTCTTTGCTCCGTACTCAGGACCTGAACAGACGCGTGTATTGGGTCTCGTGCCAGGCAGCCGCGATGGCGAGAGCCGGCGCCTGGCTGCCGATCTGGTCGTCCTCGAGCTGGCTGGCCTCGCTCACCCAGTGGGGAATGTCAGCCAGCACCAGGGACAATACGCGCTGGGTTGCCATGTGACCCAGCGGCACCAACCGGGCCGCGGCGCTGCTCTGCTGCTCGGACCACGTGAACGCATAGCCGTAGGCGGCCAGCTGGGCGTCGATGCCGAAATGGGCCGCCCCGAGCGCGTATGCGACCACGTAGCTCGAGCCGCGCTTTTCGCGCAGCGCCGCGGCTTGCGACACGCCGAGGTTCAGCAGCACCGCGGCCAGGGCGTTGCCCAGATCCTGCTCTTGCTCCCAGAGTTCGCGCGCTTCTCGGTTGGCCAGCACCCGCTCGGCCACGCCGAGCGCTCGAGCCTCATCACCCAGCGTCCAGGCTGCATGGGCCCGCAGCAGCAGGGGCAAATCGAGCGCCGCGATGGCGTACCGGCCGAGCCCCACTAGCCACTCGACGAGCTGCTGCTCATCCGGCACCCAACCGCGCTCCACGGCTTGCTCCAGGCCCTGCGAGAAGGCAAACGCGCCGATCGGACACAACGAACTCGACAGCTGCAGCAGGCGCAGCAGCTCCGGGCCGGGCGTGGGCGTCGTGCCGGGGCTGCTGGTGACAGGGCTGCCATGGACAGAGCTGCTGGTGACAGGGCCGCTAGTGACAGGGCCTCTAGTGACAGAGCTGCTAGTGATCATGATCGTGAGCGCTCGGTGCGTGTGGTGCGCCGTGCCCGTAGGCGCCGTGCTCCGGCTCGAAGGGGCCCTCAAACACGTGCGGCGAAAGGCCGAGGCCGGTCAGCATCTGGTCGAGGACGTGATCGTGCTGATAGCGCAACCCGCGCGCATCGATCTGTAGGGGCACGTGGCGATTGCCGAGGTGATATGCTGCCCGCGCGAGTTCGATCGGGTTCTGGCCTTCCACCACGCTCAGGGTTTCCTTTGCGGCGCGCACCTCGACGACCGAGCCATCGCTCGCGCGCAGCCGTGCGCCGTGGCGCAACACCGTCCCGCGCGGCAACGAGAGCAGGATCTGCCGGCCGCTGTCCAGATCAGCCACCAAACGGCTCTTTTGTCGGAGCTCAAACGGTAGCGTCAACGTGTCGTTGACGTTGCTTCCCGCGTCCAGGATTTGCTCGGCTTTCAACATCCGTCAGCGTCTCTCCGGTGGCTCAAACTAGCCGGTGGCTCAAAATAGAAAGTACTTCTGCGCCAGTGGCAATACCTTGGCGGGCTCGCAGGTGAGGAGCACGCCGTCCGCGCGGACCTCATAGGACTGGGAATCTACCTCGATCCTGGGCAGGGCATCGTTATGGATCATGTGCGATTTTTTCTTGCTGCGAATATCGCGCACGGCAACGGTCCGCTTTTTGAGTCCCAGCTGTTCGCGCAGGCCGGCGCTGCGCGCCGCCTCCGAGATGAAGCTGACGCTGGTCTCAGCCAGCGCCCCGCCGTAGGCACCGAACATGTGGCGGTAGTGCACGGGCTGCGGCGTGGGAATGGAGGCATTGGGGTCGCCCATGGGCGCGGCGACGATCATGCCGCCCTTGATGATCATGGCGGGCTTGGCGCCGAAGAAGGCGGGCCTCCACAGCACGATGTCCGCGAGCTTGCCCGGCTCGAGCGAGCCGACCTCAAAGTCGATGCCGTGAGCGATGGCCGGATTGATCGTGTACTTGGCGATGTAACGTTTGACGCGCGCGTTGTCGTGCCGCGCGGGGTCACCCGCCAGGCTGCCGCGCTGGGTCTTCATCTTGTGAGCGGTCTGCCAGGTCCGGGTGATCACTTCTCCCACTCGCCCCATCGCTTGCGAGTCGGAGGAGATCATGCTGAAGGCGCCGAGGTCGTGCAGGATGTCTTCGGCCGCGATCGTCTCCCTGCGGATGCGCGACTCTGCGAACGCCACGTCCTCCGCAATGCTCGGATCCAGGTGGTGGCAAACCATCAACATGTCGAGGTGCTCGTCGACCGTGTTGACCGTGTACGGGCGCGTGGGGTTGGTGGACGACGGCAGGATGTGCGCCTCCCCGCAGGCCCGGATGATGTCGGGAGCATGCCCGCCGCCGGCACCCTCGGTGTGATAGGCGTGGATCGAACGGCCCTTCATCGCCGCGAAGGTGCTCTCCACGAAGCCGGATTCATTCAGGGTGTCGGTGTGGATCGACACCTGGATGTCGAAGCGCTCCGCGACGCTCAGACAGCAATCGATGGACGCAGGCGTGGTGCCCCAGTCCTCGTGCAACTTGAGGCCAATCGCGCCGGCCCGCACTTGCTCTTCGAGCGCCTCCGGCAGGCTGGCGTTGCCCTTGCCCAGGTAGCCGAGGTTCATCGGCAGGCCGTCCGCGGCGCGCAACATCTGAGCCAGATACCAGGGGCCGGGCGTGCAGGTGGTGGCGCTGGTGCCTGCTGCCGGTCCCGTGCCGCCGCCGATCATGGTCGTGGTGCCGCTCATCAGCGCGTCGTCGATCTGCTGCGGGCAGATGAAATGGATGTGGGAGTCGATCGCGCCGGCCGTCGCGATCAAACCTTCGCCGGCGATGATTTCCGTTCCCGGGCCGATCACCAGATCGACGAAGGGTTGTACGTCGGGATTGCCGGCCTTGCCGATGCCCACGATGCGCCCGTGCCGCAGGCCAATGTCCGCCTTGACGATGCCCCAGTGGTCGACGATGAGCGCGTTGGTGATCACCGTGTCGAGCACCTCGGCTCCCACGCGCTGACTCTGCCCCATGCCGTCGCGGATGACCTTGCCGCCTCCGAATTTGACCTCTTCCCCGTAGTGCGCGTGATCCCGTTCCACCTCGATCCAGAGTTCGGTATCCCCTAGGCGAACTCGGTCCCCGGTGGTGGGGCCGTACATGTCGGCGTAGGCGCGTCGCGTGATGCTGGCCATTTCGTTCTCCCGCGCCCTTCAGGGAAGGGCGCCCATGATCTTGCCTTGAAAGCCGTACACGTGGCGCAGCCCCGCATATTCGACGAGTTCTACCGAGCGCTGCTGCCCGGGCTCGAAGCGAATCGCGGTGCCGGCGGCAATGTCGAGGCGGTAGCCGCGGGTGGGTTCGCGCTCGAAGGACAGCGCCGAGTTCGTCTCGTAGAAGTGGTAGTGGGAGCCCACCTGGATCGGACGGTCTCCGGTGTTGGTCACGCTCAGGCGCAACGTCTTGCGCCCCACGTTGAGCTGCAGCTCGCCGGCGAGCGGCTCGATGGCTCCCGGCGTGAACGCAGCTGCTGCGGCGCCTGCCGCGGTGGGGCGAATGGGCGAGTGAACGGTGACGAGTTTCGTGCCATCAGGAAAAGTGGCTTCGACCTGGACCTCGGCGATCAGCTCTGCCACGCCCGGCATCACATCGCTGTCCGACAAGAGCTCGGCGCCGGCGCCCATCAGCTCCGCCACGCTGCGGCCATCGCGCGCCCCCTCCAGGATGGCGGCCGAGATGTACGCTACCGCCTCCGGATAGTTCAGCTGGAGGCCGCGCGCCTTGCGACGCTCCGCGAGGAGCGCAGCGGTGAACAAGAGCAGCTTGTCTTTCTCTCGGGGGGACAGTTCCATGATCGTGAGAGCTCCTCAGGTGGCCCAGACACGCGGGGGCACGGCTTTTCGTCCAGACACAGTGGGTCGCAAGATGGCCCAGACGGCAGAAAACGAGCGCTTGGCCGCCTCCGCGCTATACCCCAAATAGCGGCAGACCAGAACCTCTCCCAGGCGTGTGACGCTGTGCCAGTCGGTATCGGGCGCGGGGCAGGCGACCTCCGGGATCATCTCCGTCTCGCCGCCGTTCGCGGCCACCGGCGCGCCGAGGGCAAGGCGCAGCGCTTCGAGGGATACCCGCTCGGCCCCGGTGCACACCAGCGTCCCCAGCACCGGTCGCCCGGCGAGGCCCCACGGGGCGCGCAGCACCGCGCTGCCGCCGTCCAGGAGCGAGCGCTCCGACCAGAGCAGGCGGCCCTGCCGCTCGAGCCGCCAGTGTTGAGCGAAGTGTCCCTCCGAGAAGCCGTGCGCATCGCGGCCGAGGCACAGCACGTCCCAGCCAAAGAATTGCGCGCCGCCTTGCAATGAGATGTGCGTCGAGCTCTGGGCACGCGCCCCGTCGTACAGGATGGTTTCCTGCGGAAACAGTTCCAGAATGGCGCCGTCCTCCAACTGGCAGCGCTGGGTCAGCTGCGCTGTCTCGCTCCGGCTGCGATAGATCTTGGTCGCAGCCGGAGTGGTCAAGAGCGCGCGGGCAGCGGGACCGAGCTCCACCTCGAGCCGCAGCTGATCGCCGCCCACCACGCCTCCCGGAGGGTGGATCAAATAGACCTGGGAGCCGCCGTCCTCTTCGTGGAACGCCCGTTGCACGAGCAGCGGCCCCTGGTGCCGCCGGCGTGCGATCACCGTTCGCGCTCCGACCTGCTCGAGCTGGAGCTCCAGGCGCCCGATCCACATGCCCCGCAGGCATCCCAGGTCGAGGGCCTGGCACGCAAGCGCTAAGCGCAGCGGAGGGCAGGGGAATTGCGTGGGGTGCTGCGAGCGCGGCGGCCCGGAGCGAGCACCTTCGCTACACCACCAGATGCCGTTGCACGATCTCTTCCGTCAGGCCTTCCATCCCGCCGCTCGCCACGCTGCGGCCGCGGTCCAGCACCGTGAAATGGCGCCCGACGCGGCGCGCGAACGGCAACTTCTGCTCGACGAGCAGGATGGTGAGCCCCTCCTGATTCAACTTGACCAGAATGTCCCCGATCTGTTGCACGATATTCGGCTGAATCCCTTCGGTGGGCTCATCCAGGATCAGCACCTTGGGCTCGGCCATCAAGGCGCGGCCGATCGCGAGCTGTTGCTGCTGGCCGCCGGACAGATCACCCCCGCGCCGGTGCAGCATCTCCGAGAGGACCGGGAACAGATCGAAAATGCGCTTGGGGATCTGCCGCGGGCGGGAGCCGCGGGCGCCCGCCAGCCCGACCAGCAGGTTTTCCTCGACGGTGAGCATCGAGAAGATATCACGGCCCTGCGGCACGAGCGCGATGCCGGAGCGGGCCCGATCCCACGCGGCCAGACCGCTGAGGTCCTTGCCGCCGAGCTTTACGCGGCCGGACTTGGAAGGCAGCGCGCCCATGATGCTCTTGAGCAGGGTGGTCTTGCCGACGCCGTTGCGCCCCATCAGGCAGGTGCAGGCGCCCTCCGGCACGTTGAGCTCCACGTCCCAGAGCGTGTGACTCTCGCCGTAAAACTGATTGAGCTTCTCGACCTCGAGCACGGCTATTCTCCCAGGTAGACTTCGATCACTTTGGGGTCGCTCTGGACCTTATCCATCGACCCCTCCGCCAGCACGCGACCCTGGTGCAGCACGGTGACCGTCTTGGCGATGCTCCGGATGAAGTCCATGTCGTGTTCGACCACCACCACGGTGTGTTTGCCGGCCAGGCTCTGCAGGAGCTCGGCGGTCTTCTCCGTCTCCTGATGGGTCATGCCCGCGATGGGCTCATCCACCAGTAGGATGCTCGGATCGAGGGCCAGCAGCATGCCGATCTCCAGCCACTGCTTTTCCCCGTGGGAAAGCAGGCCCGCGCGGACACCCCGGCGCTGGCTCAGGCCGACGATGTTCAAGATCTCGTCGATCTTGTCGCGCTGCGCACTCTTGAGCAGCGAAAACAGCGAATGAAAGACGCCGCGCTTGCTGGCGAGGGACAGCTCGATGTTCTCGAAGACGCTGTGCCCCTGGAACACGGTGGGACGCTGGAACTTCCGGCCGATGCCGAGCTGGGCCACCTCATGTTCGGCCATGGTCGTGAGCAGCGTCTGCTCCTTGTCTTCTCTCACCAGATACACCGCGCCCTGATCGGGGCGGGTCTTGCCGGTGATCACGTCCATCAGCGTGGTCTTGCCCGCGCCGTTCGGGCCGATGATGCAGCGCAGTTCGCCCTTGTCCAGGGTGAGGGTCAGGTCCGTCAGGGCTTTGAAGCCATCGAAGGCGACGCTGATGTTGTCGACCCAAAGGTGGAAGTTCTGGCGTGCCGTTCCGACTTCGGGCGCCTGCACGTCGCGCAGCGCCACCCCCGACACGTCGAGTTCATCGGTTGCCTCGCTCGGGCGACTGGAGGGCTCCGGGGTCGTCTCGATGGGATTGCTCATGGCCATATCTCACTACCCCTCAGGTGGCGTTGCTTTTCAGGAACCGACGCCGCAAGCGCAAGATTGCGGGCGTGTCGAGAGCCCCAGCCAGGCCAGCGGGGAGAAACAGTGTGACGAATACGAACAGAGCGCCCAGAACGTAGAGCCAGAGATCCGGTGCTGCGACCGTGAACCAGCTCTTGGCTCCGTTGACGACAAACGCGCCCAGGGCCGCCCCGCCGAGCGACGCGCGCCCGCCCACCGCCACCCAGATCGCCATTTCGATCGAGTTGGCGGGCTGCATCTCGCTCGGATTGATGATGCCCACCTGGGGCACGTACAGGGCGCCGGCGAAGCCACACAACACCGCGGACAGCGTCCAGACGAACAGCTTGTAGCGCAGCGGGCTGTAACCCATGAACATGACCTTCCCCTCGTGATCGCGCATGGCTCGCAGGATGCGCCCGAGCTTGCTCTTGATCAGGTACCGGGACAGCAGGTAGACGCCGCAAAAAGAAGCGCCGGAGATGATGAACAGGCCGAGTTTGGTGGCGGGGCTCGACAGCGCGTAGCCGTAGATGCGCTTGAAGTCCGTCAGGCCGTTATTGCCCCCGAAACCCGCGTCGTTGCGGAAGAACCAGAGCATGAACGCAAACGTCAGCGCTTGCGTGATCAGCGAGAAGTACACGCCGCGAATGCGCGACCGGAAGGCGAAAAAGCCGAACACGTAGGCGAGCAGGCCCGGCACCACCAGCGCCATCAGCAAGGCAAACGCGAAGTTGTCGAAGCCGTACCAGAACCAGGGCAGCTCCTTCCAGTCGAGGAACACCATGAAATCGGGCAGGTTGCTGCGGTACACGCCCTCGCCGGCCATCACCCGCATCATGTACATGCCGATGGCGTAACCCCCGAGCGCGAAGAACACGCCGTGGCCCAGGCTCAGGATGCCGGTGAAGCCCCAGATCAGATCGATGGCGAGCGCCACGATGCCGTAGCAAAGAAACTTCCCGATCAAGCTGATCACGTATTCCGGCACGTGCAGCGCCGAGCCCGGTGCGGTCCAGGCGTGCAACGCGGGCAAGAGGCCGCAGAGCAGCGCAAACACCACACCGAGGACGATCCAGCCGCGGCGCGTGTGCAACGCCCCGAGGTGGGCGAGTACCTGTCGTACAGTTTCCGATTGCATCATCTCAGAGCTCCGCCGCCGCACGACCCTTGGGGGCAAACATGCCCTGCGGGCGCCATTGGATGAACAGGATCAGGATCACCAGCAGCATGATCTTGCCGAGCACGGCGCCGGTCAGCGGTTCCAGAAACTTGTTGGCCACGCCCAGGCCCATGGCTCCAGCGACCGTGCCCGCCACGCTGCCGACGCCGCCGAGCACCACCACCATGAAGCAATCGACGATGTAGCTCTGGCCCAGCTCCGGTCCGACGTTGCCCAGCTGCGAGAGGGCGACCCCGCCGAGCCCGGCCACGCCGGAGCCGAGCGCAAACGTCCAGACGTCGATGCGCCGCGTGGGGATGCCCACGTTGCCTGCCATCTCGCGATTCTGCGTGACGGCGCGCACGTACATGCCCAGCCGCGTCTTCTGCAGCAGCGCCCAGACGAAGCCGACCACGACCACGGCGAAGATGATGGTGGCGATGCGGCTGTAGGGGAGCACCACGTTGGGCGCCAGCTCCCAGCCGCCCGAGAGCCAGGAGGGGTTCTCGACGGCGACGTTCTGCGCACCGAAAATCAGGCGCACGGTCTGGATCAGGCCGAGGCTGATGCCCCAGGTGGCCAGCAACGTCTCGAGCGGACGCCCATAGAGGAAGCGGATCACCGTCCGCTCCATCAAGACGCCCACCAGCGCGCAGACGACGAAGGCCACGGGCAACGCCAGCAGCAGGTACAGGTCGAAGAGCCCGGGCATCAGTTGCCGGACGAGATTTTGCACGGCGTACGTGGCGTAGGCGCCGAGCATGATCATCTCACCGTGCGCCATGTTGATCACGCGCATGATGCCAAACGTAATCGCCAGGCCGAGCGCGGCGAGCAACAGCACGCTGCCCAGGCTCAGCCCATAAAACAGATTGGCCGCAGCGCTGACCCACATCACGCGGCGATCGAGCGAGGTAAACACGCTTCCTGCCAGCTCGCGCACTTCCGGGGTGGCCGTCTCGCTCTCGTAGAGTTGCTTGACCTCGGACATCAGCGAGACCGTCGTCGTGTCGCCGATCGTGCGCAGCGCCTGCAGCTGCAGCGCCGGGTCGGTGCTGCCGAGATCGATACCGGCCAGGGTGACTCGGAGCAGGTCGCGGACCTCCGCATCCTTCTCCTTGTCGAGCGCAGCGCGCATGTCCGGAGCGAGCTCGGGGGAGGGTTGCTTGAAGAGCTCGCCAGCGGCCGACAGGCGCACCGCGGGGTCCTCGGAGCGAAGCTCGGAACGCGCCAGGGCCAACGACAGGTTCCGGCGCAGGCGGTTGTTGATCGTGGGTTCGCGCGTCGTGTCCACGGGCATCCCGGGCTTGCCGGTGCGCGCGTCGATCAAGCCGCTGTCGGTCTGGATGAACACGCCGCCGCTCGGCTCGAGCCGCAGCTTGCCTTCGTCCAGGGCGCGCAGGACCGCCAGCGCGCGCGGATCCGGTAGCCCTCCGAGATCGGCGATGGCCGTTTCCATGCGGTCGCCATCGGCGCTGGCCACGGCGGCCAGCGACTCGTCAAACGTCGCGGCCCGCGCGGGGCCCGTCACGCTCAGGCTCATCAAGAGCAGGCACACGCCTACCCCCCAAGCTCTGGACCAGAGCCTTTTCCCCCAACCACTGGACCACTGCGCTGCGCCAATTGCGAACATGCTGACCCATTCGTTCCGAGGGTTTGGGCTCGAAGAGCGCGGGCCTCCGAGGAGACCCGCTCTCATCCGATCCGCTGACGATTACTTGGCTGCGAACTTGCCCGCGGTGCAGTTGCCGCAGACCCAGGGGTAGGTCCAGTCGGCGACCTTCTTGGCGCTCTCCGGAACGAAGGGGCTCCAGGGCGCGGCCACCACGGGGCCTTCCGTCTTCCAGACGACCTGGAACTGACCGCCCTCTTTGATCTCCGCGATCATGACGGGCTTGTGCAGGTGGTGGTTCTTCTCGTCCATCTTGATCGGGAAGCCGGACGGCGCTGCGAACGATTGCCCCGCCACTGCCTGACGGACCGCATCCACGTCCACGGTGCCCGCCTGTTCGGCAGCCTGCGCCCACATGTGGATGCCGACATACGTGGCTTCCATCGGGTCGTTGGTCACGCGCTTGTCGCCATCGGGAAGCTTGTTGGCGGCGACATACGCCTTCCATTTTTTGATGAAGGCAGCGTTGGTGGGGTTGTCGATCGACATGAAGTAGTTCCACGCCGCCAGATGCCCGACCAGCGGCTTGGTATCGATGCCGCGCAGCTCTTCCTCACCGACGCTGAAGGCGACGACGGGGATGTCCGAGGCCTTCAGGCCCTGGTTGCCGAGCTCCTTGTAGAAGGGAACGTTGGAGTCGCCGTTGATGGTGGAGACCACCGCCGTGGGCTTGCCCTGCGCGAACTTCTTCACCTCAGCTACGATGGTCTGGTAGTCGCTGTGCCCAAACGGCGTGTACTTCTCCAGGATGTCGGCTTCCGCGACGCCCTTGCTGGTCAGGAAGTAGCGCAGAATCTTGTTGGTCGTGCGCGGGTACACGTAGTCCGTGCCGAGCAGTACCCAGCGCTTGGCGCCGCCGCCCTGCTTGCTCATCAGGTACTCGACCGCCGGAATGGCCTGCTGGTTCGGTGCGGCGCCCGTGTAGAACACGTTGTACGAGGACTCCTCGCCCTCGTATTGCACCGGGTAGAAGAGCAGCCCGTTGAGCTCTTCAAACACCGGCAGCACGCTCTTGCGCGACACCGACGTCCAGCAGCCGAAGGTCACCGCCACGCCTTGGCCCTGGATCAACTCCTTGGCCTTCTCTGCGAAGAGCGGCCAGTTCGACGCAGGATCGACCACCACCGGCTCGAGCTTGCGGCCGAGCACGCCGCCGGCGGCGTTGATCTCGTCGATCGTCATCAGGGCCACGTCTTTCAGAGACGTCTCGCTGATGGCCATGGTGCCGGAGAGCGAGTGTAGGATGCCGACCTTGATCGGTCCGGTGCCCTTGGCAGCCGGGGTCAGCGGTGCGGCCGTTTCCTTGGCCACGACCGGCTCCTTGCTGGCCTCCGCCTTTGTTTCTGGGCCTTTACAGCCGAATACGCCAAGTGCGGAGAGCGCCGCCAGGGCCACTGATAAGATGTGTTTCATTGTGCTTTAACTCCTGTCCCATCTGGCCCCTGGCGCTTCAAATCCGAGATTCATCCCGCTGCCGGCCACGAGCTCGTGAGAACGGGGCCGGCAACAATCCTGCTACGCGGTTCGATGTGAGGGGCGCGCCATTGTCTGTTCGGGCGCGTTTCCGCAAGGCTTCAGAAAGCCTGAATCTGTGCTCCGAGGGTGATGACCGTGTCGTTCACCGAGTCCGCATCGGCGATCTTCAGGCTGTTGTAACGCAACGTGGCAGCGAGCCGCGTGTTGTGACCATTGATGATGTAGTGGAGGCCCGCGTCGAGGGTCAGCAGGGACGCGTCTTGATCCGGTGGGGCCGCAAGTGCGGGTGTTCCATCGAACGAGTCACCGTCGCTCCACTGCGCGCGTTGTAGGCGCAGCATGGGCTGAAATTGCCCGATGCCGACCTTCGACGGGAACAAGAAGCTACCGAGCAGGAAGAAGCTCGTGCCCTGGTCCGCACCGCCGAACCCGTAGAAGGCTCCCTCGACGTCCAGCGTGCCAGCGCCGGCGAAGGTGTTTTCCCACAAGGCGTCGATGTTCCAGACCGTGTCGGCGTCGTCGTCCGGATCGGCATCGGAATCGGGCGAGTGTTGGAGCGCGGCCCCGAACGCCAGGATGTTCTTGGTGCCGTAGTACGTGCTGCTGTTGTAGTAGCCCGGCTCGGGATCAAATACGTTGTAGGTGAGGCGCGCGGCAAAGCGGGGATCGGGCGTGCCGCCCGGCGCGCTCATGCCAAAGAAGCCGACCTGGTACTTGAACTGGCCGCCATTGATCTGCCCCCAGAACGCGAGGCCATCGTCGCGCCCTGCAAACTCGGCCGTGTATGCATGGACTCCCGTCGGGTAGTTCCAGGCGTTCTGATAGTACGGCCCGCTCAGGTTGGCGCGGTCCGACGGCGGCAGAAAGTGCCCAGTCCAGATGTTGGCGTAATCGTTGAACTCGAATTTGATAATCGCGTCGAGCACGACGATGTCGTCGCCGCTCGAGTCGATGTTGCCCTCGAACTTGATGTACTTGTTGACCTGGCCCGAGATGTACGGCCGCAGATCGTAGCCCAGCGTGTAGACGGGAGACTCTCCAGCGTCGCTATCGGGATCGAGGGTGAGCTCGGTGCGCACCCCGAGGCCGAGGTCGAGTTTCACATCGAGGAACGACGAAGTGGGTGCGGGCGCTGCGGGGGCCTGCGCCGTGCCCGACAGCGTCACGGGTTCGGTCTGCACCGTGGCACTGGCCTCCACCTGGGCAGAGGCCTGATTGGGACCGGCGGCGGCCGTGTCGTCCTGCGCGAGGGCGCTCGAGGGCAAGCCCAGCAGGGCCGCACCGGTGCAGGTCAGAGTGCGGAACTTCCGCCATTTCTGTGAACTAGCGTTCATCTGGGATCCAGCCGGGTCGTCCCCGTGGGCGCACGCCTCGGTGCGCGGGTCATTTGCGTGTTGAGTGAGATGCCGTAGACGATGCCCTTGCATTTGTTTCCTCCTGATGTCGTCTGTCGCGTTGTGTTTCGCATCGCGCAGGAACCCCGCGTTTAGCGTTCACAAGTCGCAGAGTTGCACTGGTCGCTGAGCCAGGCGGAGTTTTCGGCTTCAGTGCGAGCGCAGGGCACCGCTGACAGCGCACGACGATAGGACGCCGCACAGCGTCATATCGAAACGTGCGCGCTGCAACGGAGGCAATCCATGGGCGGTAGGCATGGCTCGCCGGCGAGCATGCGCCTCGAGCCGTCCAGGTGACGGCTGTAGCCGCCAGGCGTTCCTGTCGGTCGTCATGGCCAAGTACCAGGCCCAGGCCCAGCAGCGACCCGAGAGGTCATGTCTAGTCTGAGGCTCGAGAAACGCTGGCGGGTCTGGGGGGCCACCCTCGCTCAGTCGGGTGGAATGTTGCCCACGATGTTCGTCGACGGGATGGTGAAGCCGTCGATGAACGCCGTCCGGACGTCGGCGATCTCGGTCGAGTCGTAAGTTAGGCGAAGGTCTCGCTGCAGACTTCTTCGTTGGTGGGATCGGCGCCGGCGCAGAGGGTTCAGCCGCCGGCAATGACGCCGAGCGAGTTGCTCAGAAGCCGGCGATGACGCCGAGCGCAGGGCTCAGCGTGAAGCCGACCGACGGCAGCAGCAGTTGCGCGTTGACGGTGGCGATCGCGGCTACGCTCTTGCCAAAGCCCCAGCGAAGCCCGACGCCCGCCGTCGCGAAGCCTTGACCTTGACGTTGGTACACGTCGACGTCTTTGACCGCGAGCGCGAGGTTGTTGCTGTCGGCGCAGTTTTGCTCCGCCTGGGTGATCTCGTTCGGTTGTCCCGGCACGTAGGGGGTTTGCCGGCACTCTGCGACGGGTACGACAACGTGCGGGTCGACCTGGGCCAAACCGCCGCCGAGCATGGCAAAGCCGCTCGGCCCCAACAGGCCGCGACCGTCGTCCCGATACACCTTGCTGAAGTAGATTTTGACGCGACCCTCGGCGTGGAAGGGCAAGAACTTCGAGCTGTCCCCGCCCTCGGCCTTGGGGGATTCGGGCCCACCGTTGAAGGCAAACCCGAAACGACCCTCGATGCTGAAGATGCTGGTGATGACGCGCTCGTAGCTCAGCATCACGCGCGCGGTGGCGGTGCGAAAGCCGCCCTCGACGCTGCCGGCGTAATTCTCGTTGGGCACGCCGGTGTAGGGGGCGCCGCCCTCGAAACAGGAGAACGAGTTGTCCGCGTCCGCCCCGCAGACCTGGGAGCCGCTGATCATCGCAAAGTCGACGCCGCCCTGAACTCCGAACCAGTTCTTGGGGACTCGGCTGCTCTTGGCGCAGGAGGCACCCTCGCAGTCGTCGTCTTCGCTCACGCACACATTGTCGATGCAGGTGCCGGAGAAGCACTCCGAATCGCTATCGCAACGAACGTCTGCCGCGCATTTGCCGGCGTTGCAGGTCAGGCCACCCTGGCACTCTGCGTTGTTGCCGCAGGCGTCGCCGTAGGAACCCAGCTTGGGCCCGACGGGCCCCACCTCTTTCTTGGGCCGGCAGCTCTCGGGCGCGGCCTGATTGGGCAGCGACGGGGGAGCCGCCTCGGTCGTATCGACCAGGGCGACCTCCAGCGGATCTTCTTCGCTGCCGAGGCCGTCCACCTGCTTGCCCTGCTTGTCGAGCGCTTGAATGCGGTACTGCAGGACGCCGAGTTGGGCGGTATCGGTGCACGGAATCTCGGTCACCCAGGCGTTGCCGAGCTTGGTCAGGGGCACCTGGCGCCAGCGGGTCGTGCTTTCGTGGCGGTACGAGAGCACGACGGTGTCGGCTCCCGGCGCGGTCCGGCACGCCAGCGGGATCGCGCGCTGGGTTTCGACCTCCGTCACCGTGAGCGAGCACGTGATGGCGGTGACTTCTTCGGGCTGTCCGGCGCGGTTCTGCATGTCGTTCAGCAGCGGCATGGCGGCGCCCGCGGCGACAGCCGGACCGGGGGTGGTCTCGAAGACGCGCTTGGTCAGATCGGTCGCGAACAACTCATCGAGTTTCACCGCTGGATCTGCGGCCTTGGCGGTCTTGAAGGCCTCCTGGGCGCCCGCGGCGTCGTCACGCCCGCTGCCACGCACGATGCCTACGTACATCCAGGCCTTGGCCGTCACGCTCGGAGAGCAGTTCGAGCCGCAGGTCTTGATGACCTGCATCAGCTGCTTTTCCGCTCGATCGATGTCCGCGCTTGCGTAATGCCTATTGATGGCGTCATCGATCTGCTGATTGGCTTTGGCGTCCCCGGGCGCGGCCCAGACGTCACGAGACCAGAGGCAGAGAAAAGGAAGAAGAAGAGTGAAGAGAGCGGCGCTGACGGCCGGAGGGAGTTTCATACTTTGCCGTTTTCACACGCGGCGCGATGCGCTCGACATGCGGTAGGGTCAGGGGCTGTGACGGATTTTATGTGGAATCCTGCCAGGTCGTACTATCGGCCGAGGCGCCGCGTTTGTCCACGCGCGCCTGGTGGGATCTGATGGGCCGGTCAAACCACTGGCAGCGGCGTGGGGCGCCCTCCAGGTGGTCGGGCGCCTGGCTCGCTCCACTCGTCGTATCGACGCTCCTGACCGCTTGCGAGGGGCCGCGCACAGATCCCTCGCCGTCGGCGCAGCATGAGCCGCCGGGCCAGATCGCGCCGCTGGCCCGCCCCGGGCCGGCAGTCGCGGCCGTCGTGACCCCGGCCCCGGTGCGCCCGCTCGACGCGGGGCGGGAGCCCGCGGCAGCCGAGCTTGCCGCCGAGGAGCTGAGCTGGCGTTTCGAGAACGGCCCGTTCGGTCCCTCCGATGTCCTGATCTCCGTGCCGGCCCGGTCGCCGGGCGAGCGCTTCCCGGTGCTGGTGGCGTTCCACGGCCGAGGGGAGAGCCTCGAGGGGAGCCGCCATGGGGCTCGGGGCTGGTTCGATGATTACCAGCTGGCGCATGCCATCGCCCGGCTGGGGCAACCGCCGCTGTCGAAGGCAGACTTCCAGGACTACGTGAGCGATGCGCGACTCGGGCAGCTCAACGCCGAGCTACGCCGCAGGCCCTATGCGGGTCTGATCATCGTCTGCCCGTTTTTGCCCGACGTGCTCCAGGGAGCGAGCGCGTTTACGGAGATGGCGCCGCTCGGGCGCTTCATCGTCGAGGAGCTGCTGCCGCGCGTCTACGCGAAGACGCCCGCGCTGGGCGCCCCCGCGTCGACCGGAGTGGATGGCGTGAGCCTGGGAGGCCGCGCGGCCCTGCTCGTCGGGCTCGGGCGTCCGCTTGCGTTTGGCAGCGTCGGGGCCGTGCAAGCGGCTTTGGACGCGCAGGAGATCCCGCGCTGGCTCGAGTTCGCGGAGCGCGCCAGGGCTCAAAACCCGAAGCTGGTGCTGCAGCTGTTGACCAGCGATGAGGACCACTTCCTGCACCAGAATCTGGAGCTCTCGGCGGCGCTCGCCCAGCGTGCCGTGCCGCACCGGCTGACACGAGCCGTCGGCACTCATAGCTATCGTTTCAACCGCGGCCCCGGCGGGTTGGAGATGCTGCTGTTTCACGACCGGGCGCTGCGCGGCCTCGCGCCGCCGTGAGCCCGCTTCAGCCCTTGCTGGGTTTGTCGACCTGCTCGCTCCGGGAGTCGAGCTGCAGCGCGTACGTGCCGCTCTGCGAGGGCAGCACACCCACCTGGAATAGCCACGGCACGAGCGCGGGCTCGTCCAGCTCGATGCCCATGCGTTCGGCGGCGAGGGTCAGCGCCGCCAGGAATTCAGCCGCGTCGGCGAAGCGCTGGCTGCGATCGCGCTGCAGGGCTTTCTTGAGCAGCGGCAGGAGCTCCGGGTGCAGGCGCGACGATTCGTCGTCGAGCACGGCGATGTCCGCCTGGTACATGCGGGTGAGCATCTCGAACTCGCCTTTGCCCGAGAACAGCCGGCGCCCGAGCAACATCTCCGTCACGACGACGCCGAGCGAAAAGATGTCACTGCGCGCGTCCACCGCCTCGTCGCCCATGACTTGCTCGGGGGACATGTAGCCGAACTTGCCCTTGACCTGTCCGGGATCGGTGTGGTGCTCGATCTGAGTGCTGCGCGCGATGCCGAAATCGGCGAGTTTGACGCGCCCACTGCGGCTGATCAGGATGTTGCCGGGCGACACGTCGCGATGCACGATGCCGAGCGGCTTGCCGTCGCGATCGGTCGCGGCGTGCGCGTGTATCAACCCCTTGAGGACCTCGGCGCAGATCACCAGAGCGGCGCCCTCGGGGAAGCGTTCCCCGCGCGCGGCCACGGAGCGCAAGATCTTGGCGCACGACACACCGTCCACGTACTCCATGACCATGAACGGCACGCCGAGGTGCTCGCCCGTTTCGAACACGCGCACCAGGTTTGGATGCTTGAGCTCCGTGGTCAGGCGGGCTTCGGACGCAAACATCGAGCGCAGCTGCGGATCCATCGACCATTTGCGCTGCAGCAGCTTGAGAGCGTAGCGGTTGTTGGGCCCTTCGAGATCGTGACGGCAGGCCAGGTACACGTCCGCCATGCCGCCGCGCCCGAGCATCTCGAGCAGCTGATAGCGCCCGCAGCGCTTGCCCGGCATCGCGGGTCGCCAGGTCGCCGCCGCTACGCGCGGCGGCTTCGAGCGCACCGACCACGAGCGACGCGTCGAACGTCGCGGACCGAGGGCAGGCGGGACACTGGAGTGCTGGGCGCTCACTGGAACTCTATGATTAGAACGTAGCACTGACCCAGCCTCTAGCCATGGCTGTCGAGTGCTTCTCGCGGCACACACATCGACGCCGTCCGCAGCAGGCGTGGGCGTCTTCGCGCGCCGCCCGCTAGCATCGACCGCAGCGTGGCAAAAAGAGGTATATGTGTGTCCATGCCCGCACACCGAGGCCCACATCCCACGAAGCTGCGTTCCCCTCGCGGTGCCGTTGTCACCGAAATCGACTGGAGCGACGGCCAAACCACGCGCTATGCGCATCGCACGCTGCGCGGCCTGTGCCCATGCGCGCAATGCCAGGGTCACGATCGCGGCATTCGCTGGGTAGAGGCCGTCGAGGCTGCATCCAAGCTCGCGCTGGAGATCTCCGAGATCGAACAGGTGGGCAACTACGCCATCGGCCTGAGTTGGGCAGACCGCCACACCGGTGGCATTTACTCTTTCGAGTATCTGCGCGAGCTCGCGGTGCTGTTCGACAAGCCCATCGAGTATCTGCGCGCCTTCCGCCCCCGCTGACTGCTGGCTTGGGCGATCTCTCGCGCCTTTCGGGCATCTTCACCACGTGGTGCTCGACGGACAGTCGTCCGTCTCCGCGCGACCGCGGCGAATCTGCACCGACTCCTGTTCTGGGGCAAAGGAGCGCTTCGGACTCGTCCAAGCCAGTAGGTGGCAGGGGACCCCGGGTGGCCTCACCTTCAGCGTGCGCGCGGGCGGCGCTTGCGTGTCGCGGGGTTAGCGGCTGGCGATTTCTTCGAGCAGCTCGTCGATCACGCCCATCACCTTGGCGAGTTGCTTGGCTTCCGGGAGCAGCGTGACGCGAAAGTGATCCCGATATGGCACATTGAAGCTGCTGCCGGGCGCGACCAGGATACCGCGCTGCTCCAGCAACTCGAGGGCGAAGCGCTCGTCGTCGAAGTCCGGCAGCCGTTCGGTCTTCACCCGCAGGAACGCATACATGGCCCCACCCGGAGGAACTAGGGACAGGTGGCGACTGGCGCTCACCGACTCGATGAGGGCGGCTCGCGACTCGAACAGGCGCCCGCCCGGCCCGACCAACTCACCGATACTTTGATAGCCACCGAGCGCGGTCTGCACTGCCCACTGACCGGTCATGTTGCTGCACAGGCGCAGGCTCGCGAGCAGCTCCAGGGCGTCCAGATACGGGCGCGCATGAGACTTTTCGCCACTGAAGCTCACCCAGCCCACGCGCAGCCCGCACGCGCGGTAGACCTTGCTGAGTCCGGAAAACGTTGCACACAGAGTGTGCTTGGCGAGTGTGGCCATCGGCACGTGTTCACTCGGCGCGAACAACATGTGATCGTAGATCTCGTCCGAAAACACGACGAGCTGGCGCTTCTCGGCGATCTCTGCCACGCGCCGCAGGGCTGCGGCGCTGTACACCGCACCCGTGGGGTTGTTGGGGTTGATGACCACGATGGCGCGCGTCTTGTCGGTGATGCGCCGTTCGATATCCTCGGGGTCGAGCTGGAAGCCACGCTCCGGAGCACACGGGTAGCCCACGGCGCGGCCACCGTGGATCACGACGGCCGCCGTCCACAGCGGGTAGTCGGGGCTCGGAATGAGCACCTCGTCGCCGGGATTGAGCAGCGCCCGCATGCACATCATGATGAGCTCGCTGACGCCATTGCCCATGAACACGTCGTCCGCGCTCACGTCCATCACGCCGCGCTCTTGCTGCTGCATGACGACGGCTTCTCGCGCGGGGAAGATGCCCTTCTGGTGGCCGTACGCTTCGGCCAGCGACAGGTTCTCTATGATCGCCCGGCGCATCGTCTCCGGCATCCGGAAGCCAAAGGCTCCCGGATTGCCGATGTTCAGCTTCGTGATCTCGTAGCCGGTTCGCTCGAGCTCCTCGGCGCGGCGCGAGAGCTTGCCTCGAATCTCGTAGCGAACGTCGCGCAGGTGATCGCTGGCGCTCAGCGTGTGCAGGGTCAAGGTGCTCCGCTGTCACCCGAGCCGGCATCTGCCGCAGCGGGGACGCCGCCATCATCACCGGCGTCGCTGGGCGCGGGCAGGTTGCCCCCCGAGCCCGCTTGACCGATCGCGGCTACCGAATCTCTGATCTGCTCGCGGGGCGGCACGGGCACCTGACGATCGGTGATGTCGAAGTCCGGCGTGCTCTCGAGCCCTTCACCCCGCAGGGGCGGCCCGGCGTCGGCCTGCCCGGTGGAGTCGCTGCCTCCTGCGCCCGTCTGTGGGGCCGGATCGTCCGAGCCGCAAGCAACCAAAACTCCAAGAGTTCCGGCCAATAGGAAGCCCAACCCGGCACGGTGGCCGGCGTTCTTCGAGGAGCTTCGTGGCGAGCTGTCGTACATGTGGGGCGAGTCTTGCGCAGGTTCCGACGGCACGCAAGCGCGACGCGGCTTGTGGTGTGTGCCCCCACCCGACTAAGTTTGCTCCGGTCGTGCAAGGCCGTGGTTATTACTCCCGCTTCGGTGGCTGCTTCATCCCTGAGGTCTTGGTACAGACCTTCGAACAGCTGGGGGCCGCCTTCGAGGCCGCCAAGCGCGATCCAGCGTTCTGGGCGGAGTACCTGAAGCTCGTCGCCTCGTATTCGGGGCGGCCGACCCCGCTGACCTTCGCGGCCAATCTCACGCGCCACTTCGGTGGTGCGCAGATCTACATCAAGCGCGAGGACCTCAATCATACGGGCGCGCACAAGGCGAACAACGTCCTGGGGCAAGGCCTGTTGGTTCAGCGCATGGGCAAGCGCCGCGTGATCGCGGAGACGGGCGCGGGGCAGCACGGCGTCGCCACGGCCACGATGGCCGCGAAGTTCGGCTTCGAATGCACCATCTACATGGGGGAGGTCGACGTCCAGCGACAACGCCCCAACGTCTTCTGGATGCAGCGGCTCGGGGCGACGGTGGTGCCGGTGCGCGATGGTTCGCGCACGCTGAAGGACTCGATCAATGAAGCCTTCCGCGACTGGGTAACCAACATGGACAGCACGCACTATGTGCTCGGCACGGCCTGTGGTCCGCACCCGTTTCCAGAGATGGTGCGCTACTTCCACTCCGTGATCGGCCAGGAGGCGCGCGGTCAAATCCTGGAACAGACGGGCCAACTGCCGCGCCGCGTGTACGCGTGCGTCGGGGGTGGCTCCAACGCGGTCGGCATCTTCAACGGGTTCCTGGACGATGCCACGGAGCTGGTCGGGGTGGAGGCAGGCGGCAAGGGGCTCGACAGCGGGCACCACGCCGCGCGGCTCGCCAGCAAAGACGCGTCCGTGGGCATCGCGCAAGGCTACAAGACCTACTTCCTGCAGAACGACGACGGCCAGATGCGGGAGACGCACAGCGTGGCCGCCGGCCTCGACTACATCGGCGTGTCACCGATCCTGGCGGCGTGGCACGAAGCCGGCCGGGTCCGCTTCGAGGCTGCCACCGACCGCGAGGTCATCGAGGCGCTGGCCCTGACCGCTCGCAGCGAAGGGCTCATTCCCGCCCTGGAATCCTCGCACGCGTTTGCGGGAGCCTTCCGGGAAGTGTCCAGCCTGCCTGCGAACGAGTCGGTGATCATCAACCAATCGGGCCGCGGCGATAAGGACATCTTCACCGTGGCAGAAGCCTTCGACGACGCCGAGTGGAAGGAATTCATCCGCAACAAGGCGCGAGGCTACCATGCTTGAAGAGCAGATCCGGCGCCGCATGCGCCACAAGGACCTGCTGATCATGACGCACATCGTGATCGGCTTCCCCAGCTTCCGCGAGAGCTGGGCGCTGGCGCGCAGCATGGTGGAAGCCGGCGTCGACCTGCTGGAGTTGCAGATCCCATTTTCCGAGCCGATGGCGGACGGTCCGGTGATCCTGGCCGCCAATCAGCAAGCCTTGGCGGCGGGAGCGACGGTGAGCAAATGCTTCGATTTTGCGCGCGAGCTCTCGGGGCAGGTGCAGATCCCGCTGCTGTTCATGAGCTACTACAACATCCCGTTCAAGTACGGCCTCACGCGCTTTGCCGCTGACTCGCGCCAGGCGGGTATCCAGGCCGCGATCGTGCCCGATCTGCCGCCGGAGGAAGCGACCGATTATCTGGCGGCGATGCGCGCCGAGGGGCTCGACACGGTCCCGCTGTTTGCGCCCAACACCCCGGAGCCTCGCATGCAGCTGCTCGCGGAGCATGGCAGCGGGCTGGTCTACTGCGTGGCGCGCAAGGGTGTGACGGGGGCCAAGACGACCTTCTCGGGCGATCTCACGGAGTACCTGGCGCGCGCGCGTCGAGCCACGACGCTGCCCCTGGCGGTGGGGTTTGGCCTGAAGGAACGCGCGGACGTGGACTTCGTGCGGGGCAAGGCCGATGTGGCGGTGGTGGGTTCCGAGAGTCTGCGGGTCTTCCAGGAGTCGGGGCTGCGCGCCACCTCGGATTTCATTCGCAGCCTGACGGGCAGCGTCTCCGGAGCCTGACGGGCAGCGTTTTCCTGAGCCAGAAGATCAAAGTGTCGCCCGTCGCGGAGCGAACCCGGCACGTGCAGCGTACCGGGCGCCTGCGGGTGCTGTTGGGCGGGCTGGGCATGGGCGCCTGCGCTCTGTGCAGCGTCGAAGGCTGGAGCGCCATCGCCTACCTCGCTGGCCTGCATGGGGACCTCGGCCGCGGCATGTTGCCGGCCTTGTGCGCGTTGTGGGTGCTCGCGCTCTGGTTGCCGTTGGGCCTCGCGACGTGGGCGCTGGGGCCGCTCTGGAGCCGGCTTCGGCTGCGCCAGCCGAGCGTCTGGGGCAGCGCGCTCGCCGCCGCCGTGCTGTTCGGCTCGAGCGCGCTCTGGAGCTATCGCCTGGCTCGCAGCACCGCCACGGCGGCGGCGGCTCCGGCGCTCGGAGAGGCGGAGCTGAGCTCCGCCTGGGCGGCGCTGCAGGCGCTGGCAGCTCAGCTGCCCACGGGGGAGCCTGTGCCGCTCGCGCCGGTGGCCCCCGTCGATTGCGCGACCCCGCCGAGCGCACCTGTCGTCAGTCTGATCGCGACCTTTCTCGAGCGCCGCCCCACGCTGCCCGCGGGCGAGACGGCGCCGAACGCGGTACGCAGCGCGTGCCTGCAGGGGGAGAGCCCGGCAGCGGTGCTGGCTCAGCTCCGCGCATTGCTCCTGGAGCGAGCGCGGCGAGGCCCCCTGCTCGTGGATTGGGTGAGCGGCTGGCAGGCGCTCTCGGGTCGGCACCCCTGGCTCGAGTCGCTGGAGCTGCGCCCCGGCCTGGACGGGGTGTGCGCCGGCGGGCGCTGCCTGATGCCTGGGCAGCTGCTCGCGCAGGGCTTCTTCTCCACCTATCGTCCTGTCGACTTCATTCCGGACTTCCAGTTTGGCGTGGCACCCGATCAGCTGCGCCAAGCCGTCCGCGCGCCGCCGGGCTCCGGACTGCGAGGGCTCGTGCGCGTCGAGACCCGCAGCTATCTCGTCCAGCTGGAGCCGGGGGCAGCTCCAGCGACGCCGCTCCTGCGCCTACGCCGGCGTGATGTACCGGTGACGCACGAGTCGCTGCAGCAGGGGGCCCGCGCCGCGGAGAGCTACGTGCTCGGGGCGCAGCTGCCCGACGGGAAGTTCCGCTATACCCTCGACCCGCTGACGGGCACGGCCGACGCTCAGAGTTTCAACCTCGCGCGGCAGGCCGGCACGACGCTCGCGTTGTGCGAACTCGGTCGCGACACTGGGGAGGTGCGCCGCGCCATTGAACGCAGCTTGCTCGCCTTGGTCAGCTTTGCACGCCCCGAGGGGGAGCTGAGCGCACTCACGACGGCGCCGGGCGCCGAACAGACGCGCCTGGGAGAGAACACTCTACCGCTGGTGAGTCTGCTGTCGTGTGCGGAGCGCCTGGGGGCGGAGCTGTTGCCGAGCGTCGGCGGGCTCTCCCGGTTGCTGCTCGCGATGCAGCGTCCGGACGGCGGCTTCTGGCCAAGCTTCGACCTGAAGACCGCGCAGCCCCAGCCCGGCCCCGAGCCACTCTACGCCTCGGGCCAGGCGGTCCTGGCCCTGGTCTTGCTCGAGGCGCGCCAGCATTCGCGCCCGGACCCAGCGCTGCCGCCGCTGCCTGGCGTGCAACACGCGGTGCAGCGAGCCATGGACTACTTTGCCAACGAGTACTGGTCGCACCCGCTCCAGGACTTCCTCTTCCTGGAGGAAAATTGGCATTGCCTGGCTGCGCGGGCTGCTCTCCCGCTGCACCGTCACGCCGGCTACGAGGAGTTCTGTGAACGCTACGTGCGCTTCAAGGGCCGCTTGATCTTGGAGCGAGAGCAGGGGGCCGACCCCGACTTCGACGGTGGCTTCGGGTTTGGCAACCTGGTCCCGCCGCACAACACCGGTGCTGCAGGTTTTGCCGAGGCACTGGCGGCGCAGCTGGCGCTGCGCCGCGCCCGCGGCCTCGACACGACGCGCGACGAGCTACTGTTGCGCAAGGTCCTCGGGTTCTTGCTGCGACAGCAATGGAGTCCCGAGAACTGTTTTGCGTGCGCGACCCCCGGCGTCCTCGGCGGCATGTCGGAGCACACGCACTCGCTGCTCACGCGCATCGATTTTGCACAACACGCCTGGGCCGCGCTCGGTCACGGCGCGTCGATCTTGTATCCCGAGCCCTAGCTCCACCAGGCTAGGCGGCGATGATCACCTGGCGAAGCGCTGCGATGCTGTCTTTCGCCAGGAGCTTCTTCTTCTTCAGCTCGAGGGCGTGCTGATACTCCCGCGGGGTGAGCCTGGGCTGGTTCATCAGCGCATCGAGCTCCAAGTCGAGACTTTGGTGCTTTTGTTCCAGGTGCTGCAGCAACAGTTCCGGTTCTTTTTTCATGCCATGCCCTCCTGACGAGGCGAGAAATGGTGGAGCCCAGTGGGGCGAAGCTACGCGAGCGGGCATCTCGGACAGGTTTCTCCTGCATGTTCCCGGCGTCACGTGGCACCCCGGCGCGCTCGCGCGCGGGGCTAGGCCGTTCCAGTGGCTTCCCTCGTGTAACCCGGGTCGATCGAGGGCTATTCCCGGGCTTGGAAGGTCCTCGCCTTGCCCGGGTCCCCGGCCAGCGCTAGCCTCACCAGGTGTCGGTTGGCCCGAGCGGTGTACACCCATGTTTTCGACGGATGGTCTGGCTGGGGTGGGGAGTCGCCCTGATCCTCGGCTGTGGGGCCCGGGCGTTTCCCACGGACGATGGGGATGATGACGACGAGGTGGCCATAGGGCTGGGGGGCTCCGGTGGCCTGGGCGGCACGGGCGGCTCCGGCGGTTCTGGTGGCTCCGGCGGTTCCGGCAGCACGGGGGGCAGCGGGGGGTCCGGGGGCTCCGGCGGCAGCTCGGCGGAGCCGTTCAGGTTTCAGACCAGCATGCTGCCCGCCTGTGAACTGGGGTTTGTCTGGCGAGATGGCGACGATCGGGCGTGCAAATATCGCCTCCAAGGCCGCTGTTACGACGACGAGACCTCCGTCTGCGCCTGCGCCTGCCCGCGCGAGGGCAATAGCGTATGCGTCCTGTCTGGATTTCTCGGCGACTCGGCCCGACCTCTACAGGTGAGCTGTGGCGCGATCTGACGCTGCAGACGGGCACGCCGCCGCGCATTAAGATGATCCGGGAAGACGTGCAGCATGGCGCGCGATGAGCGGCGGGTGGACAAGCGGTTGGGAGAGTTGAAGGCGAGCGTGCGTGCGCTGGACCTGGGACGAAAGTTCCTGGGACTGCTCGACCGGCGCTCGTCAGAGGAGCCGCGCATCGGCGATACCGTGGGCAACGTGATGACCCGCAATGTCGTCACCTGTACCGGTTCAGACACGCTGCACCGCGCGGCGCAGCTGATGTGGGATCGGGATTGTGGCGCCATTCCCGTGGTGGACGCCCACGGGCGGGCGGTGGGGCTCGTGACGGATCGCGACCTGTGCATGGCGGCGTACACCCGCGGCCGGCCACTCTCCGCGATCAGCGTCTCCAGCCTACTGTCGGCACGCCTGTATACCTGCACGGCCACGACGTCGCTCGACGAGGCCATCGCGCGCATGGCCGCCCAGCGCGTCCGGCGCCTCGTCGTCGTAGATGCCAAGGACCAGAAGTTGGTCGGCATGTTGGCGCTGGCCGATCTCGCCGTGCATTCGAGATTGCTGGGGCGCACGCTGCGGGCGGCGCCGTTGTTGATCGCTGACCTGCTGGCGTCCCTGTCGGAGCGGGTGTCAGGGCCGAGCGAGGCAGCTCCCCGCTCGCCCGATCCTCGCTCCTCCGACCCGCGGGCGGCGGAATGACCCTGTCGTCGCGGGCGGCGCCTCGGGTCCTGCACGCGGACGAGATGCCGTGGGTGCCGAGCCCTACGCCGCACGTCTGGCGCAAGCGCTTCGAGTTGTCGGGCGCGCCCGAGGCAGGCCGCGTCACTTCGATCGTGCGCTACGATCCGACGAGCGTGTTTCCCTCCCATCCGCACCCCGAGGGTGAGGAAATCCTGGTGCTGGAGGGGGTCTTTTCCGACGAGCACGGGGACTACCCCCCCGGCACATTTCTGCTGCATCCGCAGGGCTTCGAGCACGCGCCGTTTTCGCGGCCGGGCTGCGTGCTGTTCGTGAAGTTGCGCCAGGCCCCCGGCGACCGGCAGACGGTGCGGGTCGACACTCGGACCGCAGCCTGGCAGGGCACGGGCATGGCGGGGGTGGAGCGCCTGCCCCTGTACGCCGATGCGCGCTTTCCCGAACGCATCCACCTCACCCGGGTGGCTCCCGGCGTGCGCACGGGGCCGCTGGAGTTTCCCGACGGCGAGGAAATTCTGGTGCTGGAGGGCGGCTTCCAGGATGAGTACGGCAGCTATCGGCGGCACTCGTGGCTCCAGTTCCCGCCGGGCAGCGCTCACACGTTGCGCAGCGACTCGGGCTGCACGTTGTACGTGAAACGCCCCGGCAGCCCCCCGTCCCTGTGCTAACCAGCGCCTGGTGACCGAGACAGAAGGGGGCGTGCTCGCCCCACTCGAACGGCGGCTCGACGCCCTCGACCAGGAAGCGTCCGCCGATCAGCTGCTGGAGCAATTTCTCGGCTACGTCGAGGAACTCGGCGTCCAGCTGTACCCGGCCCAGGAGGAGGCCATCCTGGAGGTGTTCTCCGGCCACAACGTGGTCCTGAACACGCCGACGGGGTCGGGCAAATCCCTGGTGGCGCTGGCGGTCTGCTTCCAGGCGCTCGCCCAGGGCCGCTACGCGTTTTATACCGCGCCGATCAAGGCGCTGGTCACGGAGAAATTTTTCGATCTGTGCACGGCGCTGGGGCGGCACAACGTCGGCATGATGACCGGCGACGCGAGCGTGAATCGCGATGCGCCCATTCTGTGTTGCACGGCGGAGATCTTGTCTAACCTGGCGCTGCGCCACGGCAACGACGCGCGCGCCGACTGGGTGGTCATGGATGAGTTCCACTACTACTCGGACCGCGATCGCGGCGTGGCCTGGCAGCTGCCCCTGCTCACCCTGCCCAAGTCGCGCTTTTTGCTGATGAGCGCGACCCTGGGCAAGCCGGAATTTTTCGTGGAGGAGTTGGAGCGCCGGACGGGGGCACCCGCGCGCCTCGTGCGCTCGTTTGATCGCCCCGTGCCGCTCGACTACGAGTACAGCGAGACTCCGCTCGAGGAGACCATCCAGAGGCTGGTTGGGCTCGGCCGTGCGCCGATCTACATCGTGCACTTCTCACAGCGCAGCGCCGTGGAGAAGGCGCAAGACTTGATGAGTCTGAACTTTACCTCCAAGGAGGAAAAGCAGCAGATCAAGCTGGCGCTGCGTCAGACGCAGTTCGGGAGCCCGTTCGGCAAGGAGCTCGCTCGCTTCCTGCCGCACGGGATCGGCGTGCATCACGCGGGCATGCTGCCCAAGTACCGGCGGCTGGTGGAGCGTCTGGCTCAGCGGGGCCTGCTGCGCATCATTTGCGGCACCGACACGCTCGGTGTCGGAGTGAACGTGCCGATTCGAACGGTGCTGTTCACGCAGCTCTGCAAGTTCGACGGTGAGAACGTCGTGCTGCTTTCGGTCCGAGATTTCCAGCAGATCGCGGGCCGCGCGGGGCGAAAGGGCTTTGATACGCAGGGCAGCATCGTGGTCCAGGCTCCGGAGCACGAGATCGAAAACAAGCAGCTCAAGGCGCGCGCCGCGGGAGACCCGAAGAAAGCCAAGAAGCTGCACCTGAAGAAGCCGCCCGACCGCGGTTACAAGCCCTGGAGCGAAAAGACGCTGAGCTCACTGCGGGATTCGGAGCCGGAGGCCTTGGTCTCTCGGTTCGCGATCAATCACGGGCTCCTGCTCACCGTATTGTCACGCCCGGGCGGCTGCGGGATCGCCCGGCGTATCTTGCGAGATAGTCACGAGTCTCCCCAGCGCAAGCGCCGGCTGTTGCGCGAGGGCGTGGAGCTGTTTCGCTCGCTCATCTCCTCCGAGATCGTCTCGATCGAGGGCTCCAAGGTTGCCATCAACTCCGACTTGCAGCAGGACTTCTCGCTGCATCAGGCGCTGTCCCTGTATGCCGTCGAGGCGCTCGAGGCGGTCGACGTGGAGTCGGAGCACTACGCGTTGACCGTGCTGAGCGTGGTCGAAGCCATTCTGGAGGATCCGTCCGCGATCTTGTACGCCCAGGTCTCATGGCGGAAGACGCAGCGCATGGCGGAGCTCAAGCAACAGGGCGTCGAATATGATCAGCGCATGGAGGAGCTCGAGAAGATCGAGTACCCAAAGCCGGATGCGGAGTTCATCTACGAGACGTTCAATCTGTTCGCGAAGCACCACCCCTGGGTGAGCGGTCACGGTGTCTCCCCCAAGTCGATTGCTCGCGACATGCACGAGCGCGTGCTCAGCTTCAACGACTACATCAAAGAGTACGGGCTGGCTCGGGCCGAGGGCGTCCTGCTCCGCTATCTCAGCGACGCCTATCGCACCCTGCGGCGCTCCGTGCCGGAGAAATACAAGACGGAAGAGGTGCTCGATCTCGAAGCCTGGCTCGGTGCGGAGCTGCTCCAGATCGACGCCAGCTTGCTCGAGGAATGGGAGAAGCTGGAACAGCCCGACGCGTTCCTGGAGCGCAAGGGCAGCCCAGCAGCGGAGGAGGCGCCTGCGGCGGACGTCACTCGCGATCGCCGCGCGCTTGCGATCCTGGTGCGCAATGCTTGTTTTCGCATCGTGCGCGCCTTGGCCGCTCGCGATTTTGCGCGCGTGCTGGTCCTGCTCGCGGAGTTGGCTCCGGAAGGCTCAGACAACGGGCTGAACGGGGCGGGGGAGCCGTGGAGTCGCGCGTCGCTGGAGCAGCTCATGGAACCGTACTGGGCCGAGCACGCCGAGTTGTTGGTGGACGCTGACGCGCGCAGCTCTGCACGCTGCGCGATGGTTACCGCTTCTGCTAGCGAATGGCTGGTTCGACAGGCCCTGAGCGATCCCGAGCAGAATCATGATTGGGCACTTACGCTGCGGCTGGACCTGGACGCCTCCCGCGCGGAAGGCCGGCTCATCTTGCAGCTGCTCGGCCTAGAGAACGCCTAGAACACCCTCACGCCTCGGCGCCGTGTCTCGACAAGCAGGCTGGTTTGCGCGAGAGATCGCCCAAACCAGCTCAGACGACGCCGAGCAGCAGCGAGACGTTGGTGCCGCCGAAGCCGAAGGAGTTGCTGAGCGCGTGGGTCATGGCCGCCGGCCTCGCCTCGGGACCCACGACGTTCACGCGGCACTCCGGATCCGGCTGATCGTAGTTGATCGTGGGCGGAATGATCTGATGCTTGAGGGCGAGAGCCGTGAAAGCGGCCTCGACGGCACCAGCTGCGCCGAGCGTGTGCCCGATCATCGACTTGGGCGCCGTAACGGGCACCTTTTCCCCCAGGATCTGCACGACGGCGCGCGCCTCGCCCACGTCCCCCGCCGGGGTCGAGGTGGCGTGCGCGTTGACGTGACCGATCTGTTCGGGGTTCACGCCCGCCGAGTGGAGCGCACTCTTTAGCGCTTGCATCACGCCGCGCCCTTCCGGATGGGGCGCCGTCAGGTGGTGGGCATCGCAGCTGCGCCCGTACCCCATCACCTCGGCGTAGATCTGTGCGCCCCGCTGGCGTGCCGCCTCCAGCTCTTCGAGCACCAGCACGCAGGCGGCCTCCGCGATCACGAAGCCGTCGCGATCCGAGCAGAAGGGGCGGCTCGCTCGCTCGGGCTCGTCATTGCGGGTGGAGAGCGCATGCATCGCGCAGAAGCCACCGACGCCGAGCTCGGTGAGCACGGCCTCGGCCCCGCCGGTGAGCACGGCCGAGCACTCCCCCTGCACAATCAGGCGCGCGCTCTCCCCGATGGCGTGCGCGCCCGAGGCGCAGGCGGAGGTGAGCGTGAAGTTGGGCCCCCCGGCGCCGTGCCGGATGGCGATCAGACCGGGCGCGGTGTTGGCCAGCAGCATCGGCACCATCATCGGGTGCAAGCGCTTCGCGCCCTTTTCGCGCAGCACGGTATGGTTGTCCTCGAGGCTACGTAGGCCGCCCATCGCGACGCCCAGGAGCACCCCGACCTCGTGCGAACGCCCCTCCGGCACCCGGTAGCCAGAGTCGGCCAGCGCCTCGTCGGCCGCCGCGATCGCGAGCTGCGCGTAGCGATCGGTGCGCCGCTCGTCCGGCTTGCTCATGTATTTGCCGGGGTCGAAACCGCGGACCTCCCCGCCGAAACGCGTCCTGAGCTGCGAGGCGTCAAAGCTTTCGAACGGGCGAATGCCACTTTTTCCCGCGAGCAGCGCGCTCCAGGAGCTATTCCGATCGAGGCCTAGTGGCGTCACCAGGCCGATCCCTGTAATCACGGCTCGGCGAGTCACAGGCTGCCGAATATTACGAACGGTCTCATCTGGCAAGGCGGCTGTGCTACCCTGCCGGTGCTCGGGCCGTTCGTTTCATCGGCGCCGATGCACTGGAATGGCCATGGTGGAAATCGAAGTCGCGTACCTGGGACAGTTGCGCTGCAGTGCGAAACACGGGCCCTCCGGCACGCTCCTGACCACGGATGCGCCGGTGGACAACAAGGGACGAGGAGAGTCGTTTTCCCCTACCGACCTGGTCGCGACGGCGCTCGGCACGTGCATGTTGACGACGATGGAAATTCGCGCCGGCGAGCAGCGTTACCCGCTCGAGGGCACGCTGCTATCCATCAAGAAACACATGGTCACGGCTCCGACGCGGCGCATCGCCAAGCTCGACGTCCAGATTCGTGTGCCCCGCGGCGCCGAGATTGCGGCGGCGGGGCGCGCCCTGCTCGAACAAGCAGCCCGGACCTGTCCCGTGCGGCTCAGCATTCTCGAGGCGATCGAGGTGCCGCTCAGTTTCGATTGGGTGGACCCGCGCTAGCCTGGGGTCAGCGCCGGGGCGAGCCGTCGTGGTCTTGATTCAACTCCAACAGGTGAGCAAACGACTGGGGGAAACCCTGGCCGTCGATCGGGTGGAGCTCGAGGTTCGCAAGGGAGAGCTCTTTTTTCTGTTGGGCCCGAGCGGCTGCGGCAAAACCACGCTCCTGAACCTGATCGCCGGGCTGATCGAGCCGACCGAGGGGCGCATTCTGTTCGATGGGCAGGATGTCACGGTACTGCCCACCCACCGCCGCAACGCGGTGATGTGCTTTCAAAGCTATGCTCTCTGGCCACACCTGAGCGTGGCGGAGAACGTGCGCTTTGGCCTCGACGTGCGGCGCCTGGCGCGACGAGAACAGGATGCGCGCGTGCGTGCGGCGCTCGAGCTCGTGCGCATGGGACCCTATCGGGATCGCAAGCCGGCCGAGCTCTCGGGCGGCCAACAACAGCGCGTGGCGATCGCGCGCGCCGTAGCGGTTCAACCAGCGTGTCTCTTGCTGGATGAGCCGCTCAGCAATCTGGACACGCGCCTGCGGCAGCAGATGCGGGGCGAGATCCGCAGCATCTGCAAGGCGACGGGGCTCACGACGTTGTACGTCACCCATGATCAGAAGGAGGCGCTCAGCGTCGCCGACCGGATCGCCATTCTCGATGCTGGGCGGGTCGTGCAGGTGGGGACGCCGCGCGAGCTCTACTCTCGTCCCGTCAACGCATTTGTGGCCGAGTTTCTCGGCCAGGCCAATCTGGTTCCGGGACGGATCTTGGAGCGCTCCCCCGAGCGGCGTGCAGGACAGGGCGGCGAGAGGACCGAGCGGTTGCTCGTCGATACCCCCCTGGGGCGGCTGGTCGCGTTTGCCCAGGAGCTACCTCGAGATGCCGCACGCGTGACGCTCAGTATCCGCCCCGAGCAACTCGCGATCGACTCGTCGCAGCCGGGCCCGGGAGCGGCCGGCGAGAACCGCGTGCGGGCGCAGCTGCTCGAGTCGGATTTCCTCGGCGATTCGAGTGAGCACCGCTTCTCGGCGGGGGGCCTGAGCCTGCGCCTGCACAGCGTGCCCCCCCGTTTCGATCTGCCGGAGGAGTTGACGCTCGTGCTCGCTTCAGAAGAGCTCGTGGTACTGGGCGAAGCCGGGTAGGATCGGGCCTTGCTTCGCCTGTACGGTTGCCTGGCGGCGTTCTTCGCCGTGCTGCTCGCGCCCTTCGTGCTGCGTGGTGTGCTGGGGGACACGGCGACGCGGCGCCTGCAGCCCGCCTCCGAGAGCCAGGCGCCCGAGACGCAGGCGGAGGCGCTCGAGCTGCGTATCGTCACTCCGCACAATCAAGACATCCGTCGCGTGTTCGAGCCGGCGTTCTCCGACTGGCATCGCGAACACTTTGGGCGGAGCGTCACGATCACGTACCTTTCTCCGGGCGGCACCAACGACATCGTTCGCTACCTCCGGGACCTGTACGGAACCTATCGCGACGCCGCAGGCAACCTGCTTCCGGAAGAGCAGGTCAACTCGGGGATCGAGCTCGTCTGGGGTGGGGGAGACTACACGTTCGAGCGTGATTTCAAGCCGCTCCTGAAGCCGCTCGAGCTGCCCCGGGAGCTCCTGGCGGCCGCCTTCCCCCGCGCCGATCTGGCCGGTGTCGCGCTCTTCGATCCGGACGCGCTCACGCCGGGGCGTGCCCCCCATTGGGTGGGCGTCGTGCTCAGCAGCTTCGGCGTGATCTACGCTCCGGAGTTTTACGAGCGCCTGGGATTACCAGCGCCGGAGTCCTGGAACGATCTGGCGCGTCCGGAGTTGCGCGGCCTGCTCGCCTTGTCCGACCCGACGCGCAGCGGGACCGCCGCGGTGAGCTACATGATGGTGCTGCAACGTGCCATGGCGAGCGCCGAGCAGCGCTGGCTGGACGCTCACCCGGAGGCGGGCGGAGTGTTGCGCCCCGGCGACGAACGCGAAGCGAGCTACCAGGCGGCGCTCGCCGGTGGCTGGAAGGAGGGCATGCGGGTGCTGCTCTTGATGGCGGCGAACGCCCGTTACTTCACCGACTCCGGCAGTCGTCCGTGTGCGGACGTGGGCGATGCCGAGGCTGCCGCCGGGGTCGCCGTCGACTTTTACGCGCGCGTGTTTCAGGAGCAGATCGGCCGGCGCCGGATCACCTACTACGCGCCGCGCGGCGCGACCGCGATCACCCCGGACCCGATCGGGATCTTGTACGGGACGCGCGGCGAGCGCGAGCTCCTGGCAAACCGGTTTGTGGAGTTCTTGCTGTCGCCGGGCGCGCAGCGCTTGTGGAACGTGCAGCCCGGCCAGAGCCCGTATGTGACGCGCAGCCTGCGGCGCATGCCAGTTCGGAGCGACGTGTATGCCGACCGCAGCGGCTGGGCCGACGATGAAAACCCATTTGAGGTCGCCGAGGGGTTCAATCTGCGGCAGCGCTGGATGCGCCAGCTGAGCCGCCTCGTGCCGCTGTGGGCCGCCGCCTGGATCGACGGCAAGACGGACCTCGATCGGGCATATCGCGCGGTGCTCGGCATCGCGGACCCCGAGCGGCGTCAGCGTCTATTGTTTCGCCTCTCGGATCCGCCCATCGAGCTCTCCGAGCTGATGCGGCCCGCAACCAACTCGGCGGAGGTCAAAGATCAACGGCTGCTCGCCGCACGTGAACGCATCGACTGGTCGGCACGGTTCCGCAAGCACTACCGCGACGTACTGCTGGAAGCGAAGGCGGGCGATTGAACTTCGCCCTCATGCGAGTGCGCTGGAGCGCGCGGCTGCTGGGCCCCCGGCCGAAGCACGCTGCCTGGGCTGCCGGGATCGCGCTGGTGCTGGCGGTGATCCTGATCTGGCCGTTGCTCGAGGTGGTGGTGGCAGGGTTCCAGCGGCAGGATGGGAGCCTCACGACCGATTATCTGCGGCTGGTCTGGAGCAACCCGGTGGTGGTGCAAGGGCTACTCCGGGCCATGTCGATCGCGCTGGGCACCACCGTGCTCGCTCTCGGCATGGCCTTGCCTCTGGCGGTGCTCGCCACGCGTTTCGACTTTCCTGGGCGCGCGCTCTTGTCCTCGCTGCTGCTCGTGCCGATGGTGCTCCCGCCCTTTGTCGGCGCGATCGGCATGCGGCTCTTGCTCGGCCGCTTCGGTCCGTTGTCGCAGCTCCTCGGTGCTGACGCCCGGGGCATCGATTGGCTCGGTTCGCTGCGCGTCTTCGGCGTGGTGACGGTGGAGGCGCTCGCGCTGTATCCGATCATCTTCTTGAACGTACGCGCGGCGCTGGCCAACGTCGATCCCTTGCTGGAGCGCGCTGCCGCCAACCTGGGCGCCACACGCTGGGTCGTGTTTCGTCGGGTGACGTTTCCGCTCGTGCGCCCGGGGCTGTTCGCCGGCTGCACGCTGGTGTTCATCTGGAGCTTCACGGAGCTCGGCACTCCGCTGATGTTTCACGTCTACGACGTCACGCCGGTGCAGGTCTTCACGCAGATTCTGGAAGCGGACAACCCGCTGCCCTACGCGCTGGTCGTGGTGATGCTGGCGGCCTCCAGCGCATTTTACGTGTTGGGCAAGGTGATGTTTGGACGTGCCCATCGCGCGCTCGGCAGCAAATCGGCCAGCACCGGCGCGCCGCACACGCTGAGGGGGTTTTCAGCGGTGTTTGCCGCCCTGCCGTTCGTTTTTGTGCTCGGCCTGGCGCTCTTGCCTCACATCTCGGTCGTGCTCACCAGTGTGAGTGCCACGGGGGCCTGGTATCGCTCGCTCGTGCCGCGCGAGTTCACCGGCGCACACTACCTATCTGCGCTCAATGATGAGCTGGTGATGCCCGTTGCAGGGCACGGCCCATTGCAGCTCGGCGCTGTCGGCAACTCGATCGTGTACGCCGGCACGGCCACGGCGCTGGGCGTGGTCCTGGCGCTGGGGATCGCCCTCATCGTGGTGCGCTCGCGCGTCCCCTGGCGGGGCGCGCTGGACCTGCTCGGCATGCTGCCGCTGGCCGTCCCCGGGTTGGTGATGGCCTTCGGCTATCTCTCGATCAGCGTCCAATGCCGGCGCTTCTTCGGCGACGCCACACCCAGCTGGCTCGACGTGCAGCGCTTTCCGGTGGTGCTCTTGGTCGTCGCCTATGCGACCCGGCGGCTGCCGTACGTGGTGCGCAGCGCCGCGGCGGGGCTGCAGCAGGTGCCGGAGGACTATGAGCGCGCCGCCGCCAACCTCGGCGCGGGGCCTTTGCGTGTGCTCTGGCGCATCGTACTGCCGCTGATGTTCGCGAGCCTGTTGGCGGGCGCGCTGATGGCCTTCGTGTTTGCCATGCTGGAGGTGAGCGATTCGCTGATCTTGGCGCAAAGTGCCCGCTATTTTCCGATCACGCGGGCAATCTGGGAGCTCTCCCAGCGTCTCGGTGATGGTCTGTATGTGGCGAGTGCGCTCGGCGTATGGGCCATGGTGCTGCTCGCGCTGACCCTGGTCTTGGTGGGCATCTTGCTCGGCCGAAAGCTGGGCGCGATGTTCCGGGTCTAACCTCGCACCCAGCCGGGGTTCGAGGCGCAGGTCGCGTCCCTGCTCGCGGGCATCAACCTCGAGAACTTATTGATAAATGCGAAGCCCAGCAGGGGCTCGAGCCGTCCCGTCGCAGGGCGGCGGAGCACGCGCTCCGCGGCCTCTGCCGGTCGCAAATCGGGGCGCGTGTCGCGCCGCAGCCCAGCATTCCCCCTATGGATAGATTGCCAGCGGCATGGTATTCTGGCGTCCGCCAGCTAACGGAAATTCACCACCGGCCGGCGGCCACGCCCAACCGAGTGCGCGTTCCGCGTGCTGGCTGCTTCCAATGGTATGGGGGCATTCGGATTGTGGCTCAGGGCACCGAGGCCGGGTTCGAAGCAGAGCGGATACGGTGCCACGCAATCGAGATAGAAGAGAATGGGAAACCGGCTGTATGTGGGCAATTTAGCGTACTCGACGATGGATCAGCAGCTGCAGGAGGCCTTCGCCGAATTCGGCGAGGTCGTCTCGGCGAGCGTCGTCATCGATCGCGCTACGGGCCAGTCCCGTGGTTTTGGTTTCGTCGAATATGGCTCGCCCGAAGAAGCAGAGCGCGCCATCGAGTCGCTGAACGGCGCTAGCCTGGACGGTAGGTCCATCACCGTCAACGTGGCGCGGGAACGGCGTCCCACCGGAGGTGGCGGCGGCGGTGGTGGTGGCGGCGGGCGTCGCTTCGGCGGTGACGGCGGCGGGCGTCCCTCGGGTCCCCCTCGGGGCGGCGGCGGCGGTGGCGGCGGCGGCGGTCGCGGTCGGCGCCAGTAAGGTCGCTCTTTCTCGGAGGGGCCCGCCCTTTCTCGGAGGGCGCCTGGCACCAACCGGCCACCGGGCGCGGCCTTTCTCCGTTCTCTTCTCCCCTGGCTCCCTTCTCGCCCACCCCGTACGGGGCCGGGCGCGGTCGCTCCTGGGTCCTCTCGCTCGCACTGTGCCGGGCCTGGGGTAGACTAGTTGATGCGGCATGTCTTGATGGGAGCCCTGGGGGCAGCGCTGGTCTATCCAGCGGTCTGGTACGGGTCGGCGCCGGACGGGCCCGAGCCTGTCCGTGGGGCGCCGCGGCGGGCCGTGGCGGCCGCTGCGCGGCCCGCGGCTCCCCGCGAGCCGATACGGCCTGCCCCGGAGCTCGCGGCCCCTACCTGGTCCCAGTCCGTCGCGTCCGGGCAGCGGCCAGAAGCCGCGCGGCCCACGCTGGAGGAACTGCCGGCGGCGTTCGGGGCGTCTCTGGAGGCGGCTCCGCCAGCCAGGCCGGCGGTCAGCGAACCGGGCCCGCCGTCGCAGGCCTTCGCCGACGTTCGGGACGCGCTCGGCAAGATGTCAGACTTGCAAGCGCACGCTCACGATCCCAATGAGCTCGAGCGGCGCGTGCAGACGATGGAGGAAAATCCCGAGCAGCTCGCCCGCTTGAAGGCCCTGGCAGAAATGTTCGTGCAGCTGCCGCCGTCGCGGCTGGAACCCTACATGCCCGCCCGGGAAGCTGGCGCCGTGTCGCCGGGCTCGCGCTGAGTGCCCTGCCGCTGGTCCAGCGCAAACGCGTACGCCATCACCGCGAAGGCAAAGGCCGTCGAGAAGAGCACGTCCGAGAGGTAGTGGGCGCCGATCACTACCCGGCTAGCGCACACGAAAGCTCCCCAGGAGAAGCTGGCGGCGAAGGCAAATCGATAACGGGCCGTACCCCTCGGCCAGAGCAGCAGGCATGGCAGCAGCAGCCAACTCGATGCGGCATGCCCGGACGGGAATGATGCATGACCGGTCCAACCCTGCGGCGCGTACCACGGCGTAAAGTCCTGCCCCAGCGGCGCGAGGTCCCGGTAGCGGATGCGCCCCCAGCCCAACTTCAGCGTCGAGACCACGAGCCAGCTCCAGACGGCGAGTCTCACCGTCCAGGTGCAGGCTCGATCGACGTTCGCAGAGAGGATGATTCCGGTACCGAGCCGCCGCCGCGCGACCCGGGTGAGCCCTGCGACGAGAGCCAGACACAGCGTGCCCGCGGCCGCGCCGAAGCGATAATCGAACAAGCGATAGGCACTGAGCGCGATGACGATGGCGACGCCGGCGCAGCAGATGACCCACGGCAGTTCGGCGCCGAGCAGGCTGCGAGCGTCCGTCCGCTCGGGCCGTGCGTAGCAAAGCGCGGCGGAAATCGCGAAGGCGTAGACGCCGGGCAGTTCGCCATAGCGCTCGCCAAAACGTGCCCAGCCCGTCGTGCTGTCGACCAGCGCGCGCGAGATGGCCAGGTCGTAGCGGGCGCAGACCAGCGCCAGGCCGGCCCAGAAAAGCGAAAACAGGGCGATCGCGCGCGGAGACCTTGCCCTGGACCTCGCTTCGGACATCGCTGAATGCTAACAGACCCAAAGCCGTTTGCGGCCGGTTGGTGTGAGACTAGAGATGGCGGTATATGCGGTCGGCGACATTCAGGGCTGCTACACGGTGCTCTGCCGTCTGCTCGATCAGGTGAGCTTCGACGCGCAGCGGGATCAGTTGTGGCTGGTGGGGGACCTGATCAACCGAGGCCCGCAATCGCTGGAGGTATTGCGCTTCGTCCGCTCGCTGGGAACGTCCGCTCGCCTGGTGCTCGGCAATCACGAAGTGCATCTGCTGGCCGTCGCGGCCGGGACCCGGCGGCTGCGTGCGGGAGATACGCTGCGGGCCATTCTGGACGCGCCCGATCGGCAGCAGTTGCTCGACTGGCTCGTTCGCCAACCGCTAATGATCGAGGATCCGGCGCTCGGCTACATCATGGTTCACGCGGGCATTCCGCCCCAGTGGGACCTGGCCGAGGCGCGCGAGCGGGCGCGTGAAGCGGAGCGCTGGCTGCAAGCGGACCTGGTGGGTCTGACGGCTGCCAGCGCCAAGGAGCCCACGGAGTGGAGTCTGGCGCTGGAGCCCGCCGCGCGGGCAAAGTTGATTCTGAGTTACTTCACGCGCATGCGGGTGTGCACGGCAGATGGGCGCTTGGACTTGGCGTTCAAGGGCGAAGCCGAGGCAGCTCCCGCCGGATTTTTGCCGTGGTTTGCGCATCCCGGGCGCAAGACGAAAGATACCCGCGTGATCTTTGGCCACTGGGCGGCGCTGCTCGGCCGCGCACAGGCGCACAACGTCTTTGCACTCGATACCGGCTGCGCCTGGGGGCGCTCGCTCACGCTGATGCGGCTCGAAGATACGCGGCGTTTCAGCTCGGCCTGCGGCTGATCGCCCGCCGCGGCGCTGCGCGTGGTTGCTCGTCGCGTCGTTGCCCCAACGGTGGAGGTCAGGCCGCTCGCGAATTTCCAGACGGGAGAGGTCAGCCGCCGTCGAGGGAACGCAGGCGGATCAATCCGGGGCCAGGCTTGACGATGGTCTGACAGGCGAGGCGGCTGCCGGGCGGCCCTCCGACAATGTCGAGCAAGTCCTGCTCGGCCTCATCCGCAGGCTCGAGCAGGGCGGCGCCTTCCAGCACTTCGATGTGGCAGGTGGCGCAGCTTGCCGAGCGGCAGGAAAATGGAATGGGAGCCAGCGCTTCGTCGCAGATGTCGAGCAAAACGCCGCCTTCGGGAGCATCCGCTTGTTTGGCGCTGCCCGCCACGGAAGCCAGGAACTCGATCTTGGGCACGGCGGGAGACTAGCTCGAGTGAGCCGGCGTTCAAGACGAGAGTGCGTGTACCGCGATCTCGCGGAGTGCGCCTTTGCGTGAACGCACGTCGAGTGAGAGCGCGAGCTGCCCCTGGGCGCGCACCAGATTGTGAGCGCGACGGGAAGGAAACCGCGCGGCATCCCAGCCAAAGTAGCTATCGTAGATGGCGTCGGCCGCAAATCGGCTAGCAAGCTCGAGCGCGACGGTCTCCAGCCCGTCGAGGGCCGACAGGATCTCCTCCCGAGGCAGGGCGCTCGGACAAGAGCGCGTGTAGCCCGCGATCAACGCGCGCAGCGCTTCGGGGTCGAAATCGGCGCTGCCCGTGTCCTCGCCCGCCCGGTTGCCCCAGGAGCGCAGGGCATCCCCGAGCTCATACGCGAGGTACTCCGTGCCGACGGTGTCCAGATCGATCATGCAGCGTGCCCGTGTCGGAGCATCGACATGAAACAACAGGTTCGAGAGCTTCGGGTCGCCGTGCACGACGCGGCGGGCAAACGCGCCATAATCCAGGCGCACCTGCTCGGCCTGGCGCAAGACCTGGGCCCCCAGCGTCTGGGCCTCGGCATCCTGTCGAGCCTGGTCAGAGCGCAGCGCCGCCTCCAGCTTCTCGAGGTGCCGGCGCGTGTCGTGCACGGGGCGCACGTGCACGAAGCTGTGATCGAAATCAAACAGGGCGCCATGAAACCTGCCCAGCAACTCGGCGGCGCTGGCGAGTTGCGCCATGTCGCGAGTGCGGTGAACGGTGACGCCGTCGATGTAGGTCAGTGCACGCCAGACCCGCGGCTCGTCCGCCGCTGTTTCGACCGTCCATAGTTCGCCGCCCCGGTTGCGCAGCAGCCGCGGCGTCTCGACCTGACGGGCCGTGAGGTGCTGGGTCACCGCCTCGATGTCGAGGTGCACGTGCGCTCCGAACACCGGATGCAAACCTTGTAGGATCATCTTGCACGGCCCTGCGCCCAGGTCGCCGTGCACCAGGAAGGTGCGGTTGATCAGGCTCGGAATGTGGACGACACCCGCCGCGGGCTGGAGGCCATACGCCTGCTGGATATCACCGGGGATGGGCAACAAGGTCACACCCCCGGCCGATTGCCGAACAGGTGAATGTGCAGGCGATCGGAAAAACGATAGCCATGCTCGAGGCAGGCGGCGGCAACGCTCGGGCTGCGCGCGTTCAGATCCCTGCTGGTGGTGCCGAGCGGCATCAGATAGATGCGGCCGGCGTCGATGCCGTAGCTCCGCGCCAGCTCGTCGACCTGCGCTGCATCCGCGCCGTCCCGCACCACAAACTTGAACACGCTCTTCGGGCTGGCGGCGAAATGGCTGAGCGCCGCATGGCGCAGCCGCAACGAGCGCTCGATGCCCGCATGTTCGAGCTTGGGCGACACCGTGTATTGCTCGACCAGCGCGTCGAGCTCTGCCGGCGGTACCAGAGTACCGTTGGTTTCGACCTCGAACACATAGCGCGCGTCGAACCCGCGCAGCGCCCCGGCCAGGCTCGCGCACTCGGCCGCCTGCAACAACGGTTCACCTCCGGTGAGCACGACCCGGTGGCAAGCAAAGCGGCGAACCCAGCCTGCCGCCTCGAGGGGGTCGAGCTCGAGCGTGGATTTGTCGCGATCGAAGCGCGTGGCGTCCACGTGCTCGAAGCTGGAGCCTTGCCAGTTCCAGGTGTAGGGCGTGTCGCACCAGCTGCAGTACAGATTGCAGCGGCTGGTGCGCACGAACACGCTCGGCGTGCCCTGGTTCTTGCCTTCTCCCTGGAGGCTCAGGAAGATCTCCGGACCGTCTGCGAGGCGCGCCAATTTCATGTCTGATTACCTGCCGGCGACGCGGCCCGAGCACAGCTCTTGCTGGCCGTCCGGGCAGGCGATGCGGACGTGGAAGTGGTCGTCGTGAGGCAGGCCATTGGTCGGCTGGCGAAGGAACTGGGAGGCGCCCTCCACATAGCCGCGAAACGCCGGGCGCGCGCGTGCAAAATCGAGCAGACGGCGCCGCAGGTGGCTGGCCACGAAGACGTGCTCCAGGGCCGCGCGCTCGTCCTTGAGCCAGAGCTGCACCAAAAGCCAGTTGCGATAGTCGTCAAAGCGCACGCCGCTGCCGTCCCGGGCCTTGCCCGCGGCGTCGAAGGCGACCAGGCGCCGCGAGTTGATGGGGCGGCCGTGGGTGTCGGTGACGAAGAAACCGACATCCGCATCCCGGCCGCTCTGGTGGGACTTGTGGCCAGCGAGGGGGCCGCCAAACTCCCGCGACAGGTCTCCGACGAGCAGTACGGAGCCCTTGGTTTGACGGGCCATCTGCTTGGCCGTGCGATACAGCATCAGCACGAGCGAGGGGTGGCCGTAGCTGTAGGGCACGCTCTTGCCCTGGATCCAGAGATTGGCGCTCGCCTTCAGCTTCTTCGCTCGCAGCTGCCAGCCAGCATTGGGCAGGCCGACGCTCAGCGACTTCGTTGAAAAGGGGTACTTGCGGTATTTCTCCGGCAGCTCGTCGTCCGTGCGCTGGCGCGCGGAGCTCTGCAGGCTGGCGCACAGCACTGCCGCCAGGACCAGAGCGGAGAGCAGGCGCGCGCTGCTGCGAGTAGCAGGGGCCCAGGGCTGCCTGGTAACGAGTCGAGACAAGCGACTCCAGTCTAGCCAAGCTCGCGTGCGGGGACCAGCCGAGGCGGCCCGCGCTGGCGCTTGGAGGTGGACCCGAGGCATGCCATGGTTCCCGCTGATGCGACTCGGTCCCATCTGGGGGGCACTCGGCGTACTGCTCAGCGGCTGCGGCTCCGCCGTGGCCGGCGGTGCGGCGGCGCCGACGACTCCCGCGCTGCCCTGGGAGTCTCAGCCGGCCGTGGTCGCCGATGTCGAGTCGCCGTTGATCGCGCTCGTGGGCGCGCAGCTCATGACCGGCGATGGCCGGGAAATTCCCGATGGCGTCGTGTTGTTCGAGGACGGGCGGATCGAAGCGCTCGGCACGCGTCAGAGCGTGAGCATCCCGCAGGGCGCCCAGGTGATCGACGTGCACGGGGCGTACGTGACTCCCGGGCTGATCGATACCCACAGCCACATGGGGGTGTATGCGGCGCCGGAGCTCGAGGCGACCGAAGACGGCAACGAAGCGACGCGCCCGGTGACGGCCAACGTGCGCGCCGCCGATGCGTTCTGGCCGCAGGATCCAGCCTTGCCGCGCGCGCTCGCCGCGGGCGTAACCACGATCTTGGTCCTGCCAGGGTCGGCCAACCTGATCGGTGGTCAGGGCGTCAGCGTCAAGCTGTACCCGGGCAGGAGCCTGGAGGACATGAAGTTTCCCGGCGCTCCGCCGGTGCTGAAGCTCGCGTGCGGCGAGAACCCCAAGCGTGTCTACGGCGAGCGCAAACAGGCGCCATCCACGCGCATGGGCAATGTGGCGGGGTACCGCGAGGCGTTCCAGGCCGCGCTGGAGTACGGCGCGAAGTTTACCGACTGGCAAGCCAAGCATCAGGCCTGGCAGAGCAAGGTACAACGCGAGAAAGCTGCTGCGCTCGAGCCGCCGCCGAGCATGCCTGCGCGCGACTTTGGGCTGGAGACACTGCTCGGCGCGCTGCAGGGCCGTGTGCTCGTGCAGATGCATTGTTACCGCGCGGACGAGATGCTCGGCATGCTCGATCTGTCTCAGCAGTTTGGCTTCAAGGTGCGCGCGTTTCATCACGCCGTGGAGGCGTACAAGATTCGCGACGTGCTGGCGGCGCAGGGTGTGGGCGTGTCGACCTGGGCGGATTGGTGGGGTTTCAAGCTGGAGGCGTACGACACGGTGCGGGAGAATCTGGCGTTGCTCGCGGAGGCGGGCGTGCACGCTGCGCTGCATTCCGACAGCTCCTCGCTCGTGCAGCGCCTCAACCAGGAGGCGGCCAAGAGTCTGAGCGCGGGGCGGCGCGCCGGGGTGCAGGTCGACCGCAGCGCGGCGCTGGCCTGGATCACCGCGAATGCCGCCTGGACGCTGGGCATCGAGCAGCAGACGGGTACGCTCGAGCCCGGCAAGATGGCGGATTTGGTGGTCTGGTCGGGGGATCCATTCTCGGTGTATTCCCAGGTGAACCAGGTGTTCATCGATGGCCAGGCCGTCTACGAGCGCGCGCGTGGGCCACGGCGTCCCAGCGACTTCGAGCTCGGTCAAGGCGCCGAGCTGGGCGGGGCAGGGCGATGAAGCGGCGCCATTTCCTGTCGGGCCTGGTGGGGCACGCGGCCGCCCTGGCGGCCAGCTCCGCCGTGTCGCGCCTGGCTCACGGCGAAGAGCCGGCGCTGCGCGCCTGGGTCGGCGCCAGTGTCTGGGTGGGCGACGGTCAAATCATCGAAGATGCGACGCTGCTCACCTCGGGCGGGCGTATCACGGCCGTGGCCAAGGCGGCGCCCGTGCCGAGTGGTGCGCAGATCGTGCAGGCGCACGGCCTGGTCCTGGCGCCAGGCTGGGTAGCGGTCGAAACCGCGCTCGGGCTGGTGGAGATTGAGCTGGAGCCCTCCACGGTGGACGCGAAGCCGCGCAGCGAGAAAGGCTCCGATCCGATCCACGCCGCGTATTCGGCGGCCGACGCCTACAATCCGCTCTCGGCGCTGCTCGGCGTCGCACGTCGCGAGGGTGTGACCAGTGCGGTCGCGACCCCCCAGGGAGGTCTGGTGTCGGGCACCAGCGCCTGGGTGGACCTCGTGGATCGCTTTCCGGGCCCTGCGCTCGTGCGCGAGGACCTGGCGCTGCACAGCAACCTGTTCGAGTTGCGCGAGAGCAGCCGCCCGGTGGCCCTGTCCCGCCTCCGCGACGCGCTCGAGAGCGCGCGCCTGTATGCTCGCTCGCCGCAGGCCTACGACGCGGGCCAGACGCGCGAGCTCGGGCTTTCGCCGCTGGATCTGCGGCGCCTCTCGCAAGTGATCGGCGGTGGCTTGCCGCTGGTGGTCCGCGTCTCGCGCGGCGCAGACCTGCTGCGGCTGCTGGAGCTCGCCGCGACCTATCAACTGAAGTTGATCTTGTCCGGCGCGGAAGAAGGCTGGACGGTCGCACCCCAGCTCGCGGCGGCGCGTGTGCCGGTGATCGTCGATCCGACGGACAATCTCCCGGTGTCGTTTTCGCGTCTGAACGCCCGGCGCGAAAATGCTGCGCTGCTCAGCGCCGCCGGCGTACCCGTGGTGTTCAGCACCTTTGATCCCTACCTGGTGCACAATCTGCGTCAGCTGGCAGGCATCGCGGTGGCAGCGGGGCTCAGCCGGAGTGCCGCAATTCGGGCGCTCTCGTACGAGCCCGCGCGCATCTTTGGGATGGGCAACGAGTATGGTCTGCTCGCGCCGGGGCGAGCTGCCAACTTCTGCGTCTGGACCGGCGATCCCTTCGAACTCGGGACCTGGGCGCAGGAGGTCGTGATCGGCGGGCGCTCGGTCTCGACGCGTTCCCGACAGAGCGAGCTGTTCGAACGCTATCGCGATCTGGCCACCGTGCCGCGCGGGCGCTCCGGCCTGCCGCCAGCCGGACACTGAAACGCGCTCGGCCCGGGCGGGCTCATCCCCAGCAGGCCAGCGTCGGGGAGCCGCAATGTGCCCCCCATGGAAAGCACGATGCAGCCGCCCTTCGGCGGCTGCAGGTACGACACACGGCGCCCTTCGGCGGCGGTGCGCCCGCCCTTAGGCGGCTTTGCTCAGCGCGACCAGCTTGCCGAACGCCGCCGGCTCTTTCACCGCCAGATCGGCCAGCACCTTGCGGTCCAGCTCGATGTTGGACGCCTTGAGCGCGGCGATGAAGCGAGAATACGAAACTCCGTGCTCCCGGCACGCCGCATTGATGCGCGTGATCCACAGGGCGCGAAAGTCACGCTTGCGGTCCTTGCGCCCGGCGTAAGCGTACTCCCAGGAGCGCATCAAGCTGCGGACGGCCTCCCGGTAGCGGTTGCCGCGGCTGCCGACGAAACCCTCGGTCTGATCAAAGACCCGGTTCTTACGCCGACGGGGGGTGGGGCCTCTCTTTACACGAGACATACTTCAGAAATCCTCAATGGACAGTCGTGGCGCGCGAGTCAACAGGGCGCCGGGCGACGGAAACGGTTCAGAGATAAGGCAGGAGAAGCTTGATGCGCTTCTCGAACGCCGGAGTCACCATCGAATTGTCGCGACAACGGCGACGACGCTTGCGCGACTTGCCGATCATTCCGTGCTGGCCGCCGCCGCTGGGCCGGCGCACGCGTCCCGAACCGCTTACCTTGAAGCGTTTGGATGCGGCTTTGCTGGTCTTCATCTTGGGCATGAGTTCCTCCCAGGGGGGGCGGCTGTATAGCATTCGACCGGCGAATGGAGCCCTTTTTCTTCACCCGCAGTACGGATTTTGGATGGGCCTCGCGCCGAGGGTCGAGCTCACCCCGGGCAACCGTTCAGCGCCAGGGCCGCCGCGGCGGGTGGCGGCCTGCCTTGCCTCTTCTCCTGCGCTGCCCTCCCGCGCCGGCGAGGCCTGCTCCCAGAAGCGGATTTTTCGAACGAATCACGGCTTTTGGACGCTCACTTCCCTGGTTGCCCTCGGCGACGGCTTGGGTTACTGCGCGGTTGCCCGACGGCGGCACGGCAAGCACGAGCCAACCCTGGCTGATGCAGCGCCGTTGCCAGGCAATGTCGTCAGGCAGATGTCGTCAGACAGATGTCGCCAGGCAAAAGCCGCCAGGAAGTCCGAGATGGCAGAGCTGACAGGATCCGGTTCCGGGGAGACCATCGCCCTCTTGGCGAGGGGGCCGCTGTCGGTTCCCCACTGCCCCGGCGAGTCCATCCGTCGAATCCGGCCGTACGGGCGCGACCGCAGCGAAACGGACGGTCGGCTATGACTCTTGGCAGCGACAATGGCCGCCCCCTCGGGGCGCAACAATCATCCAGTGTTCGGAGTTTGCCCAAGGCCGGATCGCACTTGCGATCCGAGCGGTGAGCTCGAGCGGCGAACGGCAACCAGTTGAAGGAGATGGATAGCAGTATGGCACGCAAGAAGATCGCTTTGATCGGCGCAGGGAACATCGGCGGAGAGCTGGCAAGCCTGTGCGTCAGCAAGCAACTCGGAGACGTCGTGCTCTTCGACATTCCTCAGAAGGAGGGGTTCGCCAAGGGCAAGGCGCTCGATCTCGAGCAGGCCAGTGCGCTCTCCGGCAATGATGGCAAGGTCACCGGTTCTTCGAACTGGTCCGATTGCGCCGGCGCCGACGTGTTGATCATCACGGCAGGCATTCCGCGCAAGCCGGGGCAGTCGCGCGACGACCTCGTCGCGACGAATCTGCCGATCATTCGCGCCGTGGCGGACAACGCCAAGAAGCACTGCCCGAACGCGTTTTGCATCGTCGTCAGCAACCCGCTGGACGCGATGGTGTACGAGTTCCAGCGCCGCACCGGTTTTGCTTCGTCCAAGGTGGCGGGCATGGCGGGCGCTCTCGACAGCGCGCGCTACCAGCTATTTTTGGCTCGCGAGGCCGGCGTGAGCGTGAAGGACGTGCGCTGCCTCGTGCTCGGCGGACACGGCGACGACATGGTGCCGATCGCCAGTGCGACCACCATCAACGGCATCCCCGTGGAACGCCTGATTCCCAAGGACAAGCTCGATGCCATCATCGCCCGCACGCGTGCCGGCGGGGGTGAAATCGTCGGCCTGATGGGCACGAGCGCCTTCTACGCACCGGCGGCGGGAGCGATCGCGATGGCCGAGGCCTACCTCCTGGATCAAAAGCGGCTGCTGGCCTGCGCGGCGCTGCTCGACGGCCAGTACGGCTACCGAGACCTCTACCTCGGGGTTCCGGTCGTCGTGGGCGCCGGCGGCCTGGAGAAGATCGTAGACATCGGTCTGAATGCGGACGAGAAAGCGGCTCTCGAAAAGAGCGCAGCCAGCGTGCGCAAGGTCGTCGAGGTCGTGAAGAACGTCGCTCAGTAAGCGACCCCCGAGTTCGTCGGAACCACCCACCCGCCACCGTTAAAGACCCGCGATGAAAATTCACGAATATCAAGGCAAGGCGCTGTTTGCTCGCTACGGCATTGCGGTGCCCAAGGGCATCCCCGTCTTTCGGCTCGACGACGTAGCTGGCGCTGCTGAAAAGCTGATCGAGGAAACCAAGATCCCGGTCGTCGTCGTCAAGGCGCAGATCCACGCGGGGGGTCGCGGCAAGGCGGGTGGTGTGACGGTGGTCAAGGGGGGGCCTGCCGCGGCCAAGGCCGCCGCAGAGAAGATGTTTGGAAAGCCGCTCGTCACCCATCAGACGGGCCCGACCGGTCAGACCGTGCGCCGCCTGTACATCGAGCAAGGGCTCGACATTAAGCGCGAGCTGTACCTGGCTCTGGTGGTGGATCGCGATTCGCGGCGCATCGCCGTGATGGCGTCCACCGAAGGCGGCATGGACATCGAGGAAGTGGCGGACAAGACCCCGGAGAAGATCATCACGGAATACGTGGATCCGCTGCACGGTCTGTCGGCGTTCCAGGCGCGCAAGCTGGCCTTTGCCTTGCGCGTCGGGGAAGGCAGCCCGGACCCCAAGGCCACCACCAATCAGTTTGTGTCGATCGTTTCTGCGCTGGCACGCCTGTTCGACAAAGAGGATTGCTCCATGTGCGAGATCAATCCGCTGATCGTGACCAGCCGTGGAGATCTGGTGGCGCTCGACGCCAAGATCATCTTCGACGACAACGCCGCCCCGCGGCACCGCGAATGGGCCGAGTTGTTGGACCAGGACGAGGAAGACCCCGTGGAGCTCGAGGCTCAGGCGGCGGGGCTCAGCTACGTCTCGCTGGACGGCAACATCGGATGTTTGGTCAACGGCGCCGGGCTAGCCATGGCGACGATGGATATCATCGGCCACTACGGTGGCAGTCCAGCCAACTTCCTCGATGTGGGAGGCAGCGCGACCCAGGAGCAGGTCACGCAGGCATTCCGCATGATCCTGAGCAGCCCCAAGGTGAAAGGCATCTTCGTCAACATCTTCGCGGGCATTGCCAAGTGTGACGTGATCGCGTCCGGCATCGTGGCGGCCACGGCAGAGCTGGGGCTCAAGGTGCCGCTGGTGGTGCGGCTGGAAGGCACCAACGTCGAGCTCGGCAAGAAGATTCTCGCCGAGAGCGGTCTGGCCATTCAGGCCGCCGAAAACATGGCGGATGGCGCGCAGAAGGTCGTCGCCGCGATCGCTAAATAGGGTTTGTTTACCAATGAGCATTCTAGTCGATAGCGGTACGAGGGTCGTGGTCCAGGGGATCACGGGTGGCGCGGGCTCCTTCCACGCGCGGCAATGCGCTGCGTATGGCACGCAGATCGTGGCAGGCTGCACGCCGTTTCGCGGCGGTGAGGTCTTCGAGGCCAAGGGCCCCAAGGGTGAGGCCGTGGGCGTGCCGGTGTTCGACACCGTCGCCGAGGCGGTCAAGAAGACCGATGCCAACACCTCGCTCATCTTCGTCCCGTCGCTCGGGGCTGCGGACGCCGTGCTGGAGGCGCTGGACGCCGGCTGCCGCCTGATCGTCTGCATCACCGAGCACATTCCGGTCACCGACATGATTCGCGTGCGCCGCGCGCTCCTCGGGCGTTCGGCGACGCTGCTCGGCCCCAACTGCCCGGGCGTAATCACGCCGGGCAAGTGCAAGCTGGGCATCATGCCGGGGCATATTCACAAGCCCGGGAAGTATGGCGTGGTCTCCCGCTCGGGCACGCTGACCTACGAAGCGGTCGGGCAGCTCACGGCGCTCGGCATGGGCCAGTCCACGTGCGTTGGCATTGGCGGTGACCCGGTGGCGGGCATGGACTTCATCGACGTGCTGAAGCTCTTCAACGACGATCCGGAGACGGAAGGCGTGATGATGATCGGTGAGATCGGTGGCTCCGGAGAAGAGAAGGCCGCCGAGTGGATCGCCAAGAACATGAAGAAGCCGGTAGCGGGCTTCATCGCGGGCCGGACGGCCCCGCCCGGCAAGCGCATGGGCCACGCCGGTGCGATCATTTCGGGCGGCAAGGGCACAGCCAAGGAAAAGATCGCCGCGATGGAGGCCGCCGGAATTCGTGTCGCGCCGACGCCGGCAGAGATGGGCAAGACCCTGCAGAGCATGCTCTAAGGCCGTTGGAAAACAGCACGAGGGAGAGCCAATGGCAAACGACGCTAGCGAATGGACGCTCTGTATCATCAAGCCGGATGCGGTCAGCCGGAAGCATCAGGCGGGGATCCTGCAACGCATCATTGATGAAGAGTTCGAGATCAAGGCGCTCCGCCAGGAGCACCTGAGCCGGCTCGTGGTCGAGGGCTTCTACGCCGTGCACCGGGAGCGCCCCTTCTTCGGGGAGCTGGTCGAGTACATGACCCGGGGCCCCGTGGTGCTGATCGCACTGCAACGTCGTGACGCCGTGACGCACTGGCGCCAGGTCATCGGCGCGACCGATCCACGCAAGGCAGAAGCGGGCACGCTGCGCCGCCAGTTTGGCACCGATCTGACGAGCAACGCCGTGCATGGCTCCGATTCCCCCGAGAACGGCCTGCGCGAGACTGCCTACTTCTTTCCCGGCGCCGAGCTGGGTCGCTGAACCGGGTCTGGTGAACGGCGCGGCGTTCGCCCGTTAGCCGTCGCTGTGGGTCCCCGGCAGGTCGTAGACCTCCGGGGGGACGGCCACCCCGCCGTCCACACTACATTTCATGGTCCGGTATTCGATCCGAACGTCGCGGCGCGTGTTGTCCGGCGCGACCCGAAATAGCCAGGAGGGGCCGTCGGCGCTGAGCAGCACCCGCTCCCGTGGGCTCGGCGGCGAGAGCGCGGTCTTGACAGGTTCGCCCTCCAGCGCCTGGGCACACGCCGCGTCGAGGGTGCCGAAGAGAACGGCGGCGTCGCTCAGGAAGACGCGCAGCGGCTCTACCGGATCGTGCACCACGATCGGGCGCCGCGTACCGGGGTGGTGTGGCGCGACGAGGCGTGGAGAGCTCTGGCGCTGCAGCGCCGAGCAGCCGAACTTGTCCTGGAGATCGGCCTGGGTGGGCACCGCAAGTCGAGCGCCAAAGACGCTGCCGTCAGCCTGCAGCGGATAGGCGTAGCCCTCACTCGTGCCGTCCGCGTAGCGAGTGGTCATGTGGATCGTCGCCCGACCCTGAGCGTAGGTGATGTCTCGCGCCTGTTGCAGCGAGAAGCGTTCCAGGTCGACGAAGCCCAGCGTCGCGGCATCGAGCCGCCAACGCTCCCCCTGCTGTTTGGCCCGAACCACGGTAGCGCCCTGGTTCAGGAACGAGAGCGCCAGGCTCTCGCTCCCGATCCTGGCCATCTCGCTGGTCGTCCCCTTTGCCGGCAGGAGCTCCGCAGCCAGCGGCGGGATCTCCGTTACGCTCGTGCCGTCGAGGAAATACGTGGTCTGGTTCTGCTCCGGCTGGCGATGGACACGGGCGAAGACACCGCCGCTGGCGATACTCAAGAGATCGGGCTGGGCGCGCCGCGCGGGGCCTGCGGTCTTGACGAAGTCGCCGGGCAATGCGCCGCCTGCATCTGCGATCGTGGCGCGACTGCGCCGCCCTTCGAACAGGTTCTCCCAGGCGACCTCGACGCGGCTGAGCCGTGTGCTCGACGCTCCCGGGCTGCCGGGGACGGGATAGCGCACGGCCGCTGCTCCCTCGACCTGCAACGTGGCGTGGTAGGCGCTTTCGGCGGCCCGTTCACTCGGTCGCAGGAGCTCCGAGTAGCGCACCAGGGGTGCGCCCTCGCTGCGTGGCGGCGCGTCGGCGATCCAGAGCCCGGCGGCGGCGGTGGCATCGTCCGTCGAGAGAGCGAACCAAGCGGCCTTGCCGAGCGCGGCCTGGGACGCGTCCGGCAGCCGATCGACCCCGGAGAGCTCGGTCCATTCGCCCTCGGAAAGCTCGCACGCAAACGCGGGCCCGAGCGCGCGGCGACGGGCGCGCTCGCGCGGGAGAGGGGGAGGCAGGATGGCGGCCGTCGCGGCGCTGGCGGCCGTGCCCTGCCAACCCATCCGCGTCAGAGTGTCGCCGATGCTGCAGCCTTCGCGCTGGCAGTACACAGGCACGCCGCAGCGGTTCCTGGCGGTGGTACAGACGGAGCGAGGCGGGCGGCCCACGTCTTGCCAATGGGCTCCGCCATCCAGCGACTCCCAGACCAGGTCCGGTCCGATCGCCAGTGCACGATTGCCGTACGCGCCCAGCGCGGCCGTCTCGATCGGCCCGCTGCTATTGGACAAGGTGCGACCGCTCGCGTCCAGGATCAGCAGCTGGTCGGCGCCGGAGCTCTGCCCCACCACGAGCGACACCTGTCCGTCGCGCGCGGCGGCCAGGCTGCGCACCTGACGCGGCCCCGCCGAGCCCGCCGGCTCCAGTTGCGAGATCTCGCGTGCCGCAAAGCCCCGGGCGAGATCGGTGGATACGAAGACGAACAGGGCGTCGCTCTTGGTGCGTTGCCCCACGGCATAGGCGCTGCGCCCGTCGGCGGAGAACACCAGCCCGAGGGCGGTTTCCTCGAGGGCCGGCGCCGACACGGTCTCGAGCCCCGCGTGCGCCCCGGCATCCCCCGCCTGCTCGCTGCGCACCTGGATCCCGCGGGCGTGACAACCCGCAGCCGTGTCGCTCGGCGGGCAGAACCCCGTGGCGATCAGCACGCCGTCCTGACCCACTGCAAGCCGCACGAGCTCCGGATTGCCGCGCGCCGTGAAGGCCTCGCGCTCGAAATTTCTGCCCGCATCGACGCTGCGGAAGAACTCGTACTGGCGCGAGGTGCCCGTGCGCTCGCGCGTGCAGGCCGCGTAGATCCAGTGCGCGTAGCCGGCGACGCCCAGCTCCTGGCACGCCGAAAGCGCCGCTAGCTTGCGGCGCGACAGCGGTCCGGAGAACGTGCCGGACAGGCTCTCCGCGCGCACGCCGAGCTCCACCTCGAAGTACTCGCCATCGCTCACGAAGGCTCGACCCGCGAGCAGCGCTCGCGCGTTGGGGCCCTCGAGCGGCGGAGCCGTCAGCTGGGGCTCGTCGGGCCTCGCGCTCCGGCCCAGGCGCGACAGCTCTGGAGGGGTCGCGTCGAGTCGAAGCCGCCGTGCGCCGAGGACGGAGAGCACCACCGGACCCACCTCGTCGTCGCGCTCGAAGCGCTCGGCGCCAAACGGGGGGCTGTCGAGCGCGGACCAAGACTTGCCCTCATCCTCCGACCACCAGAGGCGTTCCGGTACCTCGAGCGCCGCAGCATGGGGAGAAGCGACCAGGACATCGGAGAAGCGCGACCCGGTGGGGCCGACGGGCTGCCAGCTCGCCCCGGCATTCTCGCTCAGCATCAAGTGCCCCGCCTCGCTCACACCGAGCAGATTCGTCTGCCCCGCCTCGGCCCGAGCCAGGCGCTGGCCGGGGGCGTTGGCGGCGAGCAGCGGACCGAGCGGTGAATTCGCGGTGTAGGTCGCTCCGCTCTGACCGACAAACGTCCATGCGGCGCGCTGCCCTGCACCTGCGAGCAGACCCACCAGTGCCTCGGGCGCCAATATCGATGCGGGCCGCGCGCTCTTGCCCTCTGCGCTATCCCCCTTGCTGTCGACCAACCAGCGCTCGCCGAGGCCCCCCACGAAGAGGTGCCCACCGTCCCCCGTCGGGTAGACCCGCGCCAGATGCGCGGGCTGGCGCGGATGGTAGCGCCATTCGGGCGCCGACAGCTCCCCCTCCAGAGGCCGGCTGGACTCGAGCAGCGACGGCCTCGGGGGCAGCTTTGGACGTGGCGCTCCGCACGCTGCCGTGCACGCCCAGAACGTGGCCGCGCAAAACAGCCCCCACGACCTCATGCTCGGGCTTTTAGGCAGCTCCCACCAGATCGAGGATCTTCGCCTTGGTGGTCAAGCCCAGGTGTTGCCCTGCCGCCTTGCCGTCCTTGAAGACGATCAGCGTGGGCACGCTGCGGATGCCGAGTTTGCTGGCCGTGATCGGCGCTTCGTCGATATCCAGTTTGCCGACCTTGATCTTACCTTTCGTGGCTTCCGCGATTTCCTCCACGATGGGAGCCAAGCGTTTGCAGGGGCCGCACCAAGCGGCGGTGAAATCCACGAGCACCGTCTCCCCCGACTGCAGAACTTCATCTTCGAAATTCATGTCGTTGAAGACATGCACGTTGTCGCTTGCCATATTTTCTCCCGATCTCTCTCGTGTTGGATTCGAACAAGGCGTTGGGGAGCCCCGAGCGGGCTCCAAAATCGCAGCCGCAGGGCTGGCACTCGGGATAATATAAGCAGCGTCTTCGCCGCTGCAACGCATGCTCACCGGAGCTCGGCGCTTCATAGGTTTCGGCGTTTCTGGGCTCCGGAATCGTCGAGTGGCGCGGGGTTTTCCCCTCGGCCGGTGGGCGTGCCCGCCCGCCTCGCCACGGCAGCCTTCCCCCGGCTCGGCATGTTATGGGCCGGAACGAATCAGCATGGTCGATCTCGAGCACAACCCCGCAGACCCGGACAAAGGTGGGTGGAGCGCGGCCGATCTGGCGGCTCTGACCACACCGTGGCCGGCGCCCTGGACCGCCGAGCGCATCATCGAGCGCCTGGAGCCGCTGGTGCTGGACCGGCGCCGCAGCCGTTTTGCCGAGGTGATCGCCGGGCGCCTCGGCAGCGTGACCCTGCTCCTGGACGACCTGGCGGACCCCCACAACCGGGCCGCCATCGTCCGCTCGTGCGACGCCTTCGGCCTGCAGGAGCTCCATGCGGTGCAGGCCGCGCCCGACTTCTCCGTGCATCACGTGGTCGCCGCGGGCAGCGAGCGCTGGGTGGACGTGCAACACCACAGCGGGCCCGAAGGCGCCGTGGAGCAGCTTCGCCGCCGGGGCTTCGAGTTGATCGAGACGCACCCTCGCGGCGAGCTCCTGCCGGAGGAGCTGGCGGGGTTGCCACGGATCGCGCTGATCCTGGGCAACGAGCATCGCGGCGTAGATCCGGTCTTGTCACGCGCCGCGCAGCGTCGCGTGCGTATCCCGATGCGAGGCTTCGTCGAGAGTCTGAACGTCAGCGTGTCCGCTGCGGTGTTGCTGGCTGCTGCTACGCGCGGCAGAAACGGAGACTTGTCCGCGCCGGTGCGCAGCCACCTGTATGCCAGGGCGTTGTTCTTGTCCGTGCCACGCGCGGCGCGCGTTCTGGAGGCCTTCGCCAGCCGTTGAACGGCAGCGCCTGCACTGCTCACGTCGCGGCGCGCCAACGGCCCCGCATCCGGGCTCGGAGCAAGCAAGGCAGCATGGGACTCGACACCCGCCTGGGACTTGGCTACCAAGTCGGCTCGCGGCTGTCGGCAGCCGGGCAACGCGGGGCAGGTCTTTCGCTAAGCACTCTTTCGCTCAGCACGAGGTGATATGGCAGGCAGTGTAGTCGGAGCGGGGCTGATCGTCGAAGGTGAGTTCACGAGCGATGAGGAAGTCGTCGTCGACGGAACCCTACGAGGCACGCTCACGAGTGCGGACGTGGTCACCATCAGCGGGGACGGCGTGGTGGAAGCCGATCTGCGGGCTCCGTCCGTGGTCGTGGCGGGACAGCTGACGGGCAACGTCAACGCTTCTTCGCGCGTCGACATTCAGGCCGGCGGTCGCCTGATCGGGGACGTCAAGGCGGGGCGCCTCACGATTGCCGACGGCGCTTCGTTCCGTGGCAACGTAGATATGGACGTTTGAGAAAAAGCATGGCGTACGCATCAGTGATCAGCAGCTCCGCCGTGATTCGCGGCAACGTTCGTGGCGATGGCTCGCTCCAAATTCTGGGGCGCATCGAGGGTGACGTGGGTGTCACGGGCGACCTGGCGCTCGGACCCGACGCGGTCGTCGTAGGCGCCATCTCGGGTGCTCGCATCGTGATCGCAGGGTCCGTCGAGGGAGACGTCACCGGCAGCGAGGCGGTGGTGATCTCGGAGACCGGCAAAGTCGTCGGCGATCTGTCGGCCCCCCGCATCGGCATGAGCGAAGGCGCTCTGGTGCGCGGAGGTATGCGCACCGACGGTGTCGCCTCCGGCAATTCGGCACGGCGGGCTCCCGCTGCCCGGGGCGTCGAAGCGGAGGAGGAGCGCAGCCGGCCTGTCGCGCGCCCGGCGCCTCGGCCTCCGGCCAATGCAGCACCGGCCGCCAGCGCCGCCGGGTCGAGCAGCGCAGCGGCGAAGCGGCCTCCGCCTCCGCCGGTGATTCAGGCGCCCAGGGCGGGCGCACGGGCTCGCAAGCGCCTGCACAAGCGCTGAGCTGCTCGGTGGGTGGCCGCGGTGTCGCCGCGGTCGGGGCAGGCTCGGTACGGGCGGTTGCCCGCAGCCCAGGCCGGCTCCCTGCGGAGTACACGCGCGCACTTACTTCCGTGCGTCGGATTGAGCTCTCGCTCTGTCACGCTAAGGTTGGGGGTGGTACTGCGACTAGCTGGGTTGGTGGGGGTTGGGTTGTTGGCAGCGCCGCTCAGCGCGGCAGCAGAGCCGGCGGGCGGCGCAATGACGGAATCCGCGCTGGAATCATGGTTGGCGGCGGATCCGGCGGACGCCGACACCACGCCGGTCGGGGCGGAGCTGGAAGCGCCGCCCCCGCCGCCTCGGCGGCACGGGCTGGTCATCGAAGGTAGCGTGGGTGCCCTCGGGCACCTCGGCGACATGAAACACGTGTCGCCGGTCTCGCCGTGGTTTCGGCTGCAGGTGGGCTACGAGCTGTTCGATTGGTTGCTCTTGTCGGGGCAGGGCGACGTGGCGCTGTCCAATACCGGGTTCGCTCACAGCCCGCCGGATCAGCGCTCGTATGCGTTGTTTGGCTTCGGCTTGGGGGCACGCGTGGCCTGGCAACCGTGGAGCGCCGTCGGCTTCTACCTGCAGGGCGACGGTGGGCTGAGCAGCATCACGGAGGACGTGTTGTCGAGCTACGGCTATCGAGACGCTGCCGATCTTCGACCGTACGTGGGTGGCACGCTGGGCATCGAATGGTTCCAGATCAACCCGCACTACGGGCTTGCCGCGTATGGAGGGGTACGAGACTACGTGCAGAACTTCGAGCGGACCAACGGCGCTCAGCCGCCGATCGCCTGGGTCTCGGGTCTGGCGATTCGCTACACGCTGTGAGGCGGATGCGTGCGCGTGTGGGAAATCATGCGCATGATGATTGGGAATGAGACGTCGCGGCGGCGCCGGGCGTGCTCGTTCGCGTGCCCCGGGGTCACCCCGCGGGTTTCCTTTCAGCGCCCCCGCCGCCTCGGCCGACGTCCGGACGCAGGATTGAATGACCGGTGATTTTCGTCAGTTAGGAGATTGAGCCCCCTCGCCAGTAATCGTCCGACGGACGGGCCGGGATTTGACATTGCCTGGGTAGAGCTTAGGTTGTTTGAGAGGAGCACCTGGCACTATGCACATGCTTGGCCCACGCTCGGTTCCTGATACGTCCGAGGCCGTTGCCCCCAGTGACCCGCGCTCGGGGCAACTTCAGCTGGGTTCTGGTGACAACTTGCCCCTGGCTTTTCCGATGGCCCGCTGGCTCAGCTTCGATGTCGAGGAGCGCTCGCGCTTCAACCGGGCGCAGCTGGTCCTCGACGCCATGGAGGCCGAGGCCCCCAACAGCGTAGGCACGCTGGCCCGCGAGACGGGGCTGGAGCACCAGGACCTCGGGGAGGCGCTGGCGCTGCTCGAGGACCTGGCCCTGGTGGAGTTTGCCGACGACGACGGTCGGGAGCTCTCGGTGTCGCTCGTCGCGACGCCGGAAGAACACATCGGAGTGCGCTTCCCCGACGGGCGAGTGCGCTGGATCTTCATCTCCCGCCCCGTGGTGGAGCCGGATCTGACGCGCGAAGAGCTCAACTGAGGGGTCAGCTGAGCTTGAGCTTGTCGAGCTCCGCGCTTTCGCGCTCCAGCGCTTCCCAATCCTGAAGTAGCCGCTCGAGTTTGGGGCCCAGCCCGCTCTCTTCCTTGCGCAGAGCAGTGATCTCCGCGGGCGACTTGGTCTCGAAGAAGCCCGGCGTGGCGTACGACGCCTGAATCTCTTTCTGGCGCCGTTCCACGCTGGCAATGGCAGCCTCCGCTTCCACGCGCAGCTTGGGCAGCTGCTTTTTGCGGTTACGCAGGCGCTTTTGCTCCTCCCAGCTCAGCGTGTCATTGGACTCGGGCAGGTCCCGAGCTCGGCGTTGCTGCTCACGGCTCTGCTCCCGGGAGGCGCGGGCGACACCCTCGCGGTCGAGATGATCGACGCCGAAGTTCTGGATGTACTCGGCGTAGCCGCCGGGGAACTCCCGCAGGCCATCCTGGGTCACCTCGATGATCCGCGTGCACAGGCGGGAGACGAACCAGCGGTTGTGAGAGACCAAGAGCAGCGTCCCGACGTAGCTCGTGAGCGCCTCGGCCAGCGCTTCGATGGCCTCGAAATCCAGGTGGTTCGTGGGCTCATCGAGCAAAAGCACGTTGGGCTTCTCGACGCTCAAGCGGGCGAAGAGCAGCCGAGCCGCTTCCCCTCCCGAGAGCGAGGCGACCGTCTTTTTGACGTCGTCCCCGGAGAACAGCACGCGGCCGAGATGGGAGCGGATGAAGCCGACGGACTCCGTGGGCGCGCTCTGCCAGAGAAAATCGAGGCCGTTTTGCTTCGGATCCGAGAGGATCTCGGCGTGATCCTGCGGGAAGTAGCCGAGCCGCACCTCGTGGCCCCACTCGATGCTGCCGGCGTCGGCCGCTTGCCGTCCCGAGAGCAAGCGCAGCAGCGTGGATTTGCCGGCGCCGTTGACGCCGATGATGCCCAAGCGCTCACCCCGGCGTACCTGGAACGATGCGCCCTTGAGCACGGACTTGTCGCCGTAGGCCTTGGCCAGCTCGGAGACCAGCACGACGTCGCGGCCACTCGGACGTGCCTGCTCGAAAGTGAAGTGCGGCGAGCGTCGTGAGCTCGGCGCGAGCACCTCGACCTCGATCTTTTCGATCTGCTTGGCACGGCTCTGTGCCTGCCGCGCCTTGCTGGCCTTGGCCTTGAAGCGCTCTACGAACGCGCGCTTCTCGGCCAAGATCTTCTCCGTGTTGGCGATCTCCCGCTCTTTTTGTTCACGCACCGCCTGCCGTTGCTCGACGAAGGAGGTGTAGTTGCCGGTGTAGATTTTGATCGTCTGATAGTCGACGTCGAGGATGTGGGAGGAAACGCGATCGAGAAACTCGTGATCGTGAGACACCACGAGCAGGCAACCCGGGTACTCCATCAGAAAGCCCTCGAGCCAGCGAATGCTGACCAGATCGAGGTGGTTGGTGGGCTCGTCCAAGAGCAGGATGTCGGGCATGCCGACCAGTACTTGCCCGAGCAAGACACGCAGTTTGTAGCCGCCCGACAGCGTGCCGAGCGCCTGTTGCTGGACCTGTGTCGGGATGCCTAGCCCTGCCAGAATGCGGCTGGCGCGCGATTCCAGCGCATAGCCGTCGCGCTGACCCACGAATTCGCCCAGCTCACTTTGGCGCTGCGCGTCGGGCATTTCCTGGTGGGCGAGCTCATCCAGCTCGCGCAAGGCCCCGAAGACCTCGGCGTCCCCCTGCATCGCCAGATCGATGATGCGCGCATCGTCATCGAGGAAGCGGTCCTGGCGCAGCACGCCCAGACGGGCCTGCTTGAGCATGTTGATGCTGCCGCTGAAGCCGGCGGGGTCGTCCCCGGCGAGCATGCGCAGGAAGGTGCTCTTGCCGCAGCCGTTGGCGCCGACCACGCCGTAGCGGCAGCCCTGGTTGAGCTGGAGCGTGACGCCTTCGAAAAGAGTCCGCCCGCCGAAGGACTTGGTCAGGCTGGAGATGCTGATCATCGCAGGGCGATCTGTCCGGAGGATCTCCGTCCGTCAACGAAAACCCGATCTTTCAGGCGCTCAGCCCACAAAAAAGCCTCGGGTCCGGTCCTCGATGTGCTCGAGAAATCCGGACCCGGGGGACCGCCCGCGCGCGCCAGAGGCCCGCGGGTACTTGGAAACGGCTTCAGATCAGCTTGGAAGCCATCGGGGACAGGGCGCGCCCGGGCACCGTCGCGGGCTGGAGGTCCTGCTGGCTCTCGCCGCCGAGCAGACTCACCCGGTCGCCAAGCCAGGCATCGACCGAGAGCGGGCCGGCACCGACAGCGAGGTAGACGATGAGCAGCATCAGCACCAGCGCGGAGAACTCGAGCGATTGCCCGGCGGTGAGCAGGCTGTCCCCGGAGTGCACCATGAAGACGGCGCCACAGAGCACCGGCAGCTGCACGAACGCGGCCAGGCGAGTGGCGAGGCCAAACGCGAGCAGCAGGCCACCGCCCAAGTGAGCCAGCGCCACGTAGTGGGCCATGGCATAGGGCACGAACCAACTCTCGTTGGAGCTGAGGTACCCGATCACGAGCTCCGGCCGTGAGACGAACAGTACACCACGCACGAACAGACCAATGCCGAGGTAGGCTCGCACCAGATCAAAGCCGAGCCCGGGACCCGGGCGCATCATATACGGGAGGCGATTGGCCCAGACTTTCAACTGCGTCATGAATGGCTCCTTCTATCAGGCTCGTCGTGCGGCTCGGCTTCGGTGGCAACGCGAGCAGCGGCGTCAGCGCCAACCCTCACCATGCCGAACGCTAAGACTGCGCTGAAGCGCACGAGCGTGCAATCTGCAGCGCAGGCAATTGGCACCTCCGAGTTCAGATCGCAGGTGATCGCTGCAATCTTGCGGCGTGGCGCGATTGAGTCGAGCGCTTCGGTGCTAGATCGGTACGTAAGCTACGCTCGAAGGACACACCGAGAGAGCGCATCATCATGCGATGTTCCTCGGTGAATCAGCCTACGGTGTAGGCAAATTCTATTGCGGCGCTGGAGAATTTCACGCCGACCGCCTGCGTCTGCGGTGCCGTGCTCCGCGCCGGTAAGAGCCATCCGGGCGACGCCGATAGCCGAGGTCGAGGAGCAGCGTCCTGAGCTCGGTCTCGTCGCAGCCGAGCCAGCTCTGGAGCTCGGGCGGGAGCGCAAAGGGTCCGGCGCGCGCGCAGCGCCGCAGCTTGTTGCTGACCCGCTCGGCGACGTCGGCAATGATGGCGAGCGCTCCCGTGACGACGAAGCCGATCGAGCTGAGCCAGTCGGCGTCGAACTGGCCTGGCAGCTGGAGGGAGGCGCAGCTTTCCAGGGCTGGCAGCCCGCTCACGTCCTGGGGCGCGAACGCCTGAGCCAGTGCCAGGCGAGCCCAGCGCTGCCGCGACCCGAGCGACTCCGTCAGATACACCGCCTGACGCCCCAGCCGTACGCCTCGCTCCGTCAGCGAGTGCCGATCGCTCGGCGTGAGCGCGGCGAGTTGCGCCTGCACGCGAGTTGCTGGCAGTGACCCCAGGTTCTGCTCGAGCTGGTAGGCGATGCCGCGCGCGGCCGGCGACCAGGGGGGCTCTGCGGCATCGCGCAGCGGGCCGGTGATCTCTTGCACCAAGTCTCGCGACCAGGCGAGCAGGCGGCGCGACAGCCGCAGCTGCTGGCCGGCGCTCAGCTCGAGGGGGACGAGCTTGATCTCCGGGCGAAGCAGGCTCGCGCCGCGCGTGAGGCGAGCGATGCGCTGCTCGCCGACGAAGACGGCACCGGTCTGATCGAAATCGAAGCGATCGTGCGGCGCTGCTGCGAGATCCTCGAGCCAGCTTTCTCGGGAGGGCAGCGCGGACGTTTCGAACAGGCGCTCGCGCAGGTTGCCGAGGGCGATGGCAAACTCGCTGGACACCGACGGGGGCGCCGCCCGCGTTGCACCCTCCGTGGCCACGCGCTCCGGCGCTGCAGCGCCGAAATTCAGCGAGTGACGCCGCCGCTCGACAAAGCGCTCCACCAGTCGCTCGTGCAGCGCATCGCTCAAACGATTTTCGAGTCCCAGGGTGCGCTGGACCGAGTTCGCCGCGTCGCGCGTCCAGTGTGGCTGGTGTGCGAGATAGCTCCAGGTGCGCAGGGCGGCGATGCGCGCGGTGAGTGCGTCGATGTCCCCGGAGATGTCGTCCAGGCGCCGCAGCGCGTCCGCCAACCAATCCTCCTGGAGAGCGTGTGCCGGCCCGCTGAGTTGGAGGAACACCTGCTTGACGAGGTCGGCGTGGAGCTCCGGCATCCAGCGCTGATAGTTGGGGATCTGGCAGACCTCCCAGAGCAGCTGCACATGGTCCGAGCCGTGCGCTCGGCGCCGCACGTCCGGGTCCTGTGCCAGGCGCTCGAGCGCCTCCAGATCCGAAGCCGGGGCGAAGCGGCGAAACTGGCGGCGTGGTGCCGGTAGGTGCAACGATTCGATCAGTTCCGTGAGGCTGTCCGTGCACAGAGCGCTGTTGCGCCAGTTGAGGTGGGGGACGGACTCGAAGCGATGCTCCGCGATGCAGCGCTGCAAGCCCGGCGCCAGTGCCGGCAGGGGCGCCAGGGTGCCGAAGGTCCCATTTTCGAGGTGGCGCCCTGCACGGCCGGCGATCTGCGCCAGCTCCGCCGGCAAGAGCAAGCGCTCCTCCCGACCATCGAACTTGCGCACGCTCGCGAATGCCACGTGACCAATGGCCAGGTTGAGCCCCATGCCGATCGCGTCGGTCGCGACCAGGTAATCCACCTCGCGAGCCTCATACAGCGCGACCTGAGCGTTGCGAGCGCGCGGGGAGAAGGCGCCGAGCACGACCGCCGCGCCACCGCGTCGCCGCATGACCCGCTCTGCCAGCCGATAGACCTCCGGCACGTTGAAGGCCACCACCGCGCTGCGCGCCGGCAGACTGCCCAGCGTCGATGGAGCGCGTGGCGTGAGCAGTGACAGTCGCGGTTGGGTTTCGATGCTGGCCGTCGGCAGCAGCGACGCGAGCAACGGACGCATGGTGTCCGCCCCGAGAAACCAGGTCTCGACTCGGCCGCGCGCGTGGAGCAGCCGATCGGTGAAGACATGACCTCGTCGCGGGTGCCCGGCCAGCTGGATCTCATCGACGGCGAGAAAATCCACCTCTTCCGACAGGGGCATGGCCTCTACCGTGCACACCCAGTAGCGCGGTCGACGTCCGATGCGCTTTTCCTCGCCGGTGACCAGCGCGACCTGTTCTTCGCCGATCTCCCGGGTGACGCGATCGTAGACCTCGCGTGCCAGGAGGCGCAGGGGCAACCCGAGCATCCCGCTCGGGTGCTCGAGCATGCGCACGATGGCCCGGTGCGTCTTGCCCGTGTTGGTGGGCCCGAGCAGTGCTACGAGCCGGGAGTGAGGTGCGGCGGCCTGGGTCCGCATGCTCCGCTCAGCATACGGGAAATGCCAGGCGAGCTGAGCTGGATCCTCCTCTTACCAGTGCGCGTGGACCGACGGCTTGATGCGCTCGTCGTAGATCTGCCGTACGCGCCGCATCACTTCCGGGCTGATTTCGTCCAGCTCTGCGGCTGCCAGGTTGTCTTCCACCTGGGAGGCACGGCGCACGCCGGGAATGGCACAGGTCACCGCCTCCTCCATCAAGATCCAACGCAGCGCCCACTGGGCCAGGCTCGTCCCTTGCGGCACCAGCCCACGCAGCGACTCGACCGCGTCGAGGGCCAGCTCGTAGTCGACGCCCGAGAAGGTCTCGCCGCGGTCGAAGGCTTCCCCGTGGCGATTGAACTGCCGGTGATCGTCCGCCTCGAAGGCTTGCTTGGGCTTCAGTTTGCCGGTGAGCAGGCCTGATGCCAGGGGCACGCGGGCCAGGATCCCCACCTTGCGGCGGGCGGCCTCTTTGAAGAGTAACTCCGACGGCCGCTGACGGAACGCGTTGAAGATGACTTGAATCGATTGGACGTTCGGGTACTCGAGCGCTTTCAAGCCCTCTTCCACCCGCTCCACGCTGACGCCGTAGTGGCGAAGCTTGCCTTGCCGCACCAGATGGTCGAGCGCGCCGAAGGTTTCCGGCTGGTAATAGACGTCCGTCGGCGGGCAATGCAGCTGCAGCAGATCCAGGCTGTCCACCTTCAGATTGGACAGGCTACGCTCGACGAAGGCCGTCAGATGGGCCGCGTCGTAGCCGGCGGCCGTGTGGGGGTTGAGCCGCCGCCCCGCCTTGGTGGCGACGTAGAACGGCTCGCTGCGCTCTTTGCGGAGCCGCGCAATCAAGCGCTCGCTGTGACCGTCGCCATACACGTCGGCGGTGTCGAAGAAATTGACGCCCAGATCCAGGGCGCGGTGCAACGCCGCGAGGCTCTCGCTGTCGTTGACCTTGCCCCACGAGCCGCCGATGGCCCAGCAACCCACGCTCACCGTGGAGACGTGGTACCCGGTTCGCCCGAGGGATCGATACTGCATCACGTTACCCTACATTGTCGCTCCGGGAACTCCAAGGAGCATTCCCGTGTCAGCACCCTGGGGCCGGGTGTTTCCGGTCCGCGCTGCGGGGTCGGCTCCGGAGCGCTGCGGCTGGCACCCCGGGGCGCGGGGCGGCTTGCGCCGACGAGCGCGGGACGGTAGGTACCCGGACCAACGTGACCCGTTGGGTATTGGCAGGGGCGTCCGAGATGGCTGGTGCCGAGCGCGTGTGCTCGCTCATCGGGAGCGTGCTGCCGTGAGCGAGGCGGAGCGGCGCACGGCGCTGTACACCGAGCACGAGGCGCTCGGTGCCCGCTTCGTGCCGTATGCGGGCTGGCGCATGCCCGTGCAATACCGGGGCGTGACCGAGGAGCATCAGGCCGTGCGCACCGCGGTGGGCCTGTTCGATGTGTCCCACATGGGGCGCCTGGAGCTGGTCGGTCCCGACGCGGTGGCCGTCGTGGATGGCGCCATCACCAATGATCTGCGCCGGCTGTCGCCCGGGCAGGCGCTCTACACCTGTTGTTGCAGCGAGGACGGCGGCATTCTCGACGACCTGATCGTCTACGTGCTCGATCGGGCGCGGGTACTGGTGGTCTGCAACGCATCCAATCGTGCGAAGATCGCGGGCCACCTGGCGACGCTCGCGCAGGGCCGCTGCGAGTTTGAGGACGCCAGCGATCGGTCCTGTCTGATCGCGGTCCAGGGTCCCCGCGCCCTGGAATTGATCAGCGCGCTCGGGCCTCCGCTGCGCCTGCCTCAGGACCTGCCGCCGTTCCACCTGCGGGAAACCACGCTGCTCGGTCAAGCGTGCTCGATCGCGCGTACGGGGTACACCGGCGAGGACGGGGTCGAGATCGTGTATCCGGTAGCGCACGCGGTAGCGCTCTGGAAGGCGCTGCTCCTGGCCGGGCGCGAGTGGGGAGTGCAGGCGGTGGGGTTGGCCGCCCGGGATACCTTGCGGCTGGAGGCGCGGCTCGCATTGTATGGCAATGAAATCGATGCCACGACCAATCCTCTCGAAGCCGGCCTCGGCTGGACGGTGAAGCTCGACGGCCCTGACTTCGTCGGCAAGGCGGCCTTGCTGCGCATCAAGGCGCAGGGGCTGGCGCGGCGGCTGGTCGGGTTCGAGATGACCGGGCGTGGGATCGCGCGGCACGGCTACGGCCTGTCGAGCCTCGAGGGCAAACCGCTCGGGGTCTGCACGTCGGGCGCTCCATCGCCGACGCTCGGCAAGAATATCGGCCTGGGTTACGTGCCGGCGTCGCACGCGGAGCTGGGCACCGAACTGTTGGTGGATTGCCGAGGGCGCGCAGTGACGGCGCGTGTGGTCAAGACGCCGTTTTACCGGCGCAGCCCCAGCCCGGGATCGTGATGCGACACGCAGAGAGGAATATCCGATGAGCGAAGCGACCGAGGTGAAAGATGACCGCCGCTACACCAAGGACCACGAGTGGGCTCTCCAGAAGGGGGGCGAGTTGGTGATCGGGATCAGCGCCTTCGCGGTGGATCAGCTCGGCGACATCACGCTGGTCAACTGGAACGTGGCGGTCGGGGAGCGCGTCGAGGCAGGGCAGGTGTTTGGCACGATTGAAAGCGTCAAGACCCTGAGCGACCTGTTTGCGCCGGTGGCGGGCAAGGTCACGAAGCTCAACGCCGACCTCGAAGCGTCGCCGGAGCGCGTGAATGAGGACTGCTGGGACAAGGGGTGGATGGTTGCGATCCAGCCGGACGATCCCGCCGCGCTGAGCCTGCTGCTGAACCCCGCGGCCTATCGCGAGCATATCGCGAGTCTGGAGCACTGATCGGCGCTCGCCGTGCCGTCGGCGCTGCCGAGCAGCGCGCCCGGGCCGGCGCTGCCCGGGCGGCCCGGTGGCGACTGGGGCAGCGCGTTCGCTGCCCCGAAACTCGCCCCCGGCGCGGGCTCTTGGATATGGTCCCGAGCATGGCGCGCACCCTTCGTCGCTCGGGCCTCTGGGTTGCCCTCGCGGGCGCGTGCTACCCGCTCGGGGCGTGCAGCCCGAGCGTGATCGTACTGGATAGCGGCCGGGTGCGCGTGACGTTCAGGGGCGAAGAGACCTGCGGTTTTGACAATCCGTACGAGATGGATGCGCGCGGTTGCCGCAAAATCGATCGCAATGCCCTGATGTGCAAGGGCTTCGGGGTCATCGACGGGGTCTTGTTCGCCGGCGGCTGCGAAGCCCCCGCCGAGGTGGAGGTGCTCGAAACCCGCGGCACGATGCCGGTGGCCCCCGGCGGGCAGGACGCGCCCGAGGCCGCTGGGGGCGCCAAGCCCAGCCAGAAACCCTGACGGTTACTCCTCCGGCGCGCGCATCGGATTGGCGAACCAATCGAGCCCGCTGTGACGGTGCACGGTGAGCCGCGCGAAATCCAGCCCGCCCGTGGCGAAGTACAGGCGCCGGCCATCCGGGTCCACCGTTGCACCGCCGACCAGAGTCAGCCCCCAGGGCAGGCCGAGCGTGAGGTCCGCGATCAGACCGGTCGAGTCCTCTCCCCACCAGCGTTGGTACACGCCCACATCGATCGCGGCGCCGAAGCCGCCCCGCGTAAAGCCGCTCGTGGCCAGCCGAGTGAGCAGGCTCAGATCGACACCCGAGCCAAAGTAGCCCTGGAGCCGAAACAGCCCACCCAACACCAGCGGATGAGTGGCACTCGTGCCGAACCCCGTATCCACCTGCAGCGCTGCCGCCTCGTCCCGATCGTCCCAATCGAGCACTCCGGCTCCTCCCCCCACGTAGATCCAGGAGGAGGCCTGCGCTGCGGCCCGCTGCGACCAGCCCAAGGTCACGGCCAAACAAGCGGCGACCAGGAGCCCGCGAGCTCCGCTGCGCTGAAGGAGACGAGCCGGCGACATGGGGCTTCGAGTAGCACGAGCCGCCCTCGGAGGTCGACGGTTTGTGCCCGCCCCGCGGGCGCGGCGGGCTCGCTCAGCGCGAGCGCCGGCTGGCGCGGGTGAGCGCCCCCTCGATCTCCTGCGGGGTGAGCGACCCCTGGCTGCGCGACACCTCGCGACCCTCGCGATCGAGCACGACCAGGGTGGGCACTCGCTGGATTCCGCCGAATTGGCCCTGGCCCTGTTGGGTGGCAAAGTCCGCCATCACCACGGGATAGGGCAGGGAGAGGCTCTCCCGGTAGGCCGGCAGCAGATCGACGTAGAGCGGAGGCTCGAGCACGACCGCGGCCGCGTTGGCTCGCGGAGTAAAGCGGGCGATCGCATCCGCCACGCGCCGCAAGACGATCTGCGAGGCGATGTCGTAGGTCGTCACGAAGACGAGTGCCGTGACCCGACCTCTCGTGGTGGCGCTATTGACCTCGCTGTCCCCGGCACCAGGAAAGCTGAAAACGACGGGCTCGTCGCTGGCACTCAGGTCGGCGCTGGGCGCCTCTGGGTTTGCCGGTGCGGCGCCACAAGCGCCCAGCAGCCCGAGCCACGAGAGCACCCAGGCGGCGATGCGAGCTCGCGGACTGGCTCCGGTCTCTGGCGTTTCTGCTCTTGGCTGCAACCGCTGGTGCCCCGCCCGCGGAGATACCTCGGTCGAAGGCACCGGGCTAGCCGCCGAAGTTGGGCCCGAAGACGTGCGCGAAGGCACGCAGCGCTGGTGGCAACTGCCCGCGCACCCGGTGGTGAGCCACGATGGTGAGCGCGAGCTCATCGATCACTCCCTTGAGCGGGCTTGCTTCCACCACGACGCCCTCTACGCGATCACCGGCACGCAGCGCCGAACGTGTCGACACAATCGGGTCATGCCGTACCCAATCGAACGCCTCCGCCACGCGATAGCCGCAGGCCATGACCTGAACGAAGTCCATATACAGGGGGGCGATCAACACCGCCACGCGCAGCTCGCCGCGCCCCACGCCCACGAGCGCCCGCGTTGCCTGGCTCGGCGCGCCTCGCGTCTCTTCGGGACCCAGCGCCAGCTGAATGCGCTGGCGACGCTTGCCGTCCACTTCGACGGCCAGGAGCGGCGCATACACCGCGATGCGCGGAACGCCGACCTCGATCGCGTCCTGCGCGAGACTGTCGATCCACGCGTCGCGCCCCGAGTCATCCAGCTGCTCGTAGGCCAGCGCTGCAGCTTGCGCCGCCTCTGCGTCGTTGGCGAGAGCCCCGAGCCACGCGCGCCACGCCAGCACGGTGCGCGGGCACGGAGGCTTGGCAACCAGGCTCTCGGTAGTTCGCTTGTCGCTGAAGTCGTCCGCTGCCTGCACGTGCATGAAGATGTGCCCAATAAATCATCGCGCGCGCGGTAGCAATCGCAGAACGAGACGCGAGCACCTCCCTCTCCGAAGTCTGTCGGCCGGTTCGTCCCGTTCGTGCGAGGCAACCACGCCAACGCCCGCGGCCCGAATGGATCTGCACGTATTTCGTTGACGTATTTCGCTCTCGAGCGGTGCTCGATCAAACGCGTGAGGGTGCGCTTGGGAGAGCGTGGCGTGGGGCGGAAATGTGGGTTCTGAAAGAGCTGGCCTGTGGTCAACCGGTGGCTAAGCTCCAAGGCATGAACAAGGCTGGTCAGATCTCCGTATCGGAGCTGGCGCGCGGAGCAGCGAGTGCCGGGCCGTCCGTCGAGACGGACGACGATGACCCGCCCGGTGGCAGCGTCGATCACGGCGACCTTCTCGACGCGGATTGGCTACGGCGAGCGGACGAGGACATCGCCGGGGAAGATGACGTGGTGGATGTGGCTCTGACGCTGGATTTGGATGCGGACGACGACGCGGATGAGCTGGCCCAAATTTTGGATCTGGATGTCGGCCCGTTGCTTACATCCATGCTGCCCTCCGCTTTGCTTAGTGAGGGCGTGGACACGAATCTCGAGCTGACCGCGCGCGAACCGAACGAAGTGGCGTTTGGCCTGGGCGCACTACGCGAGCACTTGCTTCCGGAGGGTACCGTGGATCCGGCTCGCGCCGGGGAGGCGCAGTGGCAGGAGGGGAGCGAGCGCGGGGATGACGAGGTCGGTGACGACGACCGCTTCCCCGTCTTCGAAGAAGTGTCGGTCGTGCTGCCGCCCGCGCCCGCCACGGATGAGGCGAACGACGACTAGAGCGCCGGCGCGCAGCACGCCGTGCGCTCGAGCGGGCGCGGCGAGTTGCGCCAGGGCCTCATTCTGGTTTGCGTTTGGCGAGCACGGCCGCCGTTTCCCGGTACAGGCGTCGCACGCGCGAGTTCTTGGGCGATAGGCGCAGCGCCGACGCCAGATGTCGCTCCGCAGCGGCGACGTCCCCCAGGCTGTGGTTCTCGAACTGGGCGGCCTCGGTCAGCCAGGACGCCGCTTCCGGCAGGACGGCGGCACGCCCCGACAGCTCGCAAGCGTCGCGCAGCCGCGCAAACGCCAGCGAGGCGCCGCGCAGGTCTCCGAGCGCCGCGCGCCAGCGCCCCTCGAGCGCCAGCGCTTCGAAGCGCCGCGCGCTGGAGGCCGGTACGCGGCTGACGCGCGCGATGGCCTGAGGATGATCGCCGCAATGCTCGGCGAGCAAGCGGGCCAGCTCGATCAGGGCATCCGCTTGCACGCTGTCCTTGGCTTCGCCAAGCTCGACGGCTCGCTCCAGGAGGGCCATGGCGCGATCGGTGCGACCTTGTCCGAGCAATGCGCGCCCGAGTCCGTAGGTAGCGTCCGGATCCGCCGGCAGGTAGCGCAGCGCGCGTTCGAAGAGTTGGCCCGCTGCGCGCACCGAGCCACGCTGCACGAGCTGGCGAGCGGCTCGGTTCAGCACTTGGTGACGCTGCTCGGCGCCGTCCGCTGCCGCCTCCAGACTCTCCGCATCACCGAGCGCGCCGGGCTCGTCGCCCCACTCGACGCGCGCCTCGAAGCGCGCCCAGCGCACGCCGGCGACGCCCGGCGCGCAGGCCACCGCGCGATCGAGCGCGTCACGCCGCTCTGGCGCGCTGACGCTGAGCTCCGCGAGCCGCTGCCAAAGTCCAGCCGCCAGCGGTGCGTACATCTCCTGACCGGCGGCGTGACTGATGGCCAGGCGCGCACCGGGGAGATCCCCGACGCGGGCCAGGAGCACGGCGCCCGTCAGGCCAAACTGCGTGGCGGGCAGACAATCGACCAACATCCCGAGCGCCGCCTCGGCGCGGTCGGCGTGTGCCGCGTCGAGTTGCGCCACGAGGGCTGCCAGTTCCGGGTGTCGCGGCGCGCGCTCCAGTGCCGTCAGATAGCCGGCGCGGGCAGCGTCCACTTCTCCGCTGGCCAGCGCGTCGTCGGCGTCGGTACAGAGCTTGGCCAGCTCGAGCGCGCGCAGCGCATCTGCTCCGCCGGCGCCGGGCAACGCGGCCTCGGACAGAGACAAGGTGAGCCGATCCGAGCCGATCTCGAGCCGTTCGATTCTGGACGACGCGGCGTTCGGCGCGCGAGCCCCGAGCGCGGGTGCCAGGTGGCGGCACAGTTGCTGCGCGACACCGTGCAAGGTGAGGATGCGACCGTGGCGCTGCGCCAGGCCTCCAAAGAGGGTCTCCGCCACGCGCAAGGCGTGCGCGAGCGGCACGTTCAGGCGACCGACGCCGCGAGCATTGCTGACCACCCAGCGCGCGTCCTGGTCCGTCGGGGCCCACTCGAGATCGAAGGCCAGGCTGCCGAGCTCCCCCGACAGACCGATGCCCACGCCCCGAGCCAGGGGCCAGACCTGGGGTGCGGCGCTGGCTCGCCCGAGAGCTTCGCGCAGACGCGGCCGGGCGTAGCTGGCCAGGGCAGCAAAGCTCGCGCCGAGCTCGAGCCGGGTCAGCTCCCCACGCCGGTGCCGAAACGTGTCGACGCCGCCGGAGAGGTCCACCGGAAAGCGCAGCTTGGGCAGGCTCCAGGCCAGGTCCTCCACGACCAGGGGCTCGAGCGGGACGGGCTCGTAGATTTCGAGGCCCAGGGCTCCCCCTGCCACGGTCAGCCGCAGCGGCACGCTCGGCCTCTGACCTGCGACGACTCCGGCAGGGAACTTGGAGCTCCGGGGAGGGCGTCGAGAGGGGGTTTGGCCCACGGCCCCAGACTAGCAGCGGCGGGCGGGTTTGGCGAAGCGATCTGCGCAGTCACGGCCGGCTCGGAAACAGCGTGCGCCGCTCTTCGCGCACGATGGGGGTACCGAGGGGCAGCCCGATCAAAGGACCGAGCTGGACACGGAAGGTGGCGCCGCGCCCGGATTGACTCTCTACGTCAATCGTGAACCGGTGGTCGTCCGCGATGCGTTTGACGACCGCCAGGCCCACGCCGGTGCCCTGCGCGCGAGTGGTAAAAAAGGCATCAAAGATGCGCTCGCGCGCCTGCTCGCTGAGCCCGACGCCGTCGTCCTGCACGAGCAACTCGGCGAGCTCCTGGTCTGCTCCGCCTCGCGTGTTCACACACACGCGCACCTCGCTGCCAGCACGGCTGGCTTGCACCGCGTTGCGCACCAGGTTCCAGATCAGTTGCCGCAGCTGGGCCGAGTCCGCGCAGATCAGCGCTCGCTCCGCGCCGCTGCAACTGACGCGCACGTCGGAGACGGCACGCCCCGATTGCGCGGCGAGTTGCACGACCTCGCGGGCGGTCGCGGCGGCATCGACGCAGCTGAGTTGCGGGCGCTGCGGCCGGGCCAGATTCATCATGTCGCTGACCAGGTCATTGAGACGGCTGGCCTCGCTGACGATGATGGCGCACAGACGCTGGTCTTCGTCGCTCAGCGCGCGATTGACACGCAAGAGCTGAATGCAGCCCGATATGGAGCCCAGAGGGTTGCGGATTTCGTGGGCAAGCGCGGTCGCCACGCGGCCCAGCGCTGCCAGGCGTTCGGCGTGATCGGCGCGCTCCTCGGCCGCCACCAGGCGCCCACCGGCGACGCGCAGCCGCTCCGCCAGGCTGCCCGCCAGCACGGTCACGACGAACATGGCGAGCAGGTTCACGACGCCGGCGTAGAGCAGGTCTTCGGACGCCAGGTGGTACACGGCCGCCGGCTGATCCGACGGCGGAGGTACCCAGCCCCGCGCCAGGCCGAGCAACAGCCCGCCGAAGCAGGCGACGCTCACGCCGAACGCCAGGAGCGCTCCGCGAAAGCCGGTCAACATGGCGCCGGTCACGCAGCTCAGGCCATACAGCGAGGTGGCGCCGCTCGAGGGGCCGCCGGAGAGGTAGACGATCACCGTCCAGAGCAGCGGATCGACGATCAGCTGCAGCCCCACGAGCAGCTGCATCTGGCGGCCGCTGCGCAGCAGCGCGGCGTACAAGCCGGTCACGGCAAAGGCCAGCGCCAGCGTGCCCAGCGCCATCTGCACCGTAAAGGTCGTCCAGGCGAGCGGACTCTTGAAGTTCAGGACCCCGAGCAGCCCCAGGACCAGCGACAGGAGTAGCAGTCGGAACCCGGTAACCCAGGCCAGCCGCCGCGCCAGAGGCGCCGCCGTGAGTGTCGGCTGGATGGAGGAATCCGTCATGAAAAACGAGGTTTCGACAGGGCCCTCGATCACAACGGCGCGCGCCCGTCGCTCCAGCAGGCTCCAGAGTTTGTCCGTGAGCCCCCGAACAGCGACACCTCGCATGCGCGAGTCCGCGAGCGGAGGCGGGGGTGGGGCCCCGCTCCGCGGGGCGGGCGTCTGCCTCAGACCCCCGAGAAAAGAACACGAGAGGCGCCCGGGAAGCCGCTCACCCTGCTCAATCCCCCTTGATGTTACCGGCCAACTCGAAGATCGGCAGATACATGCTCACGAGCACCACACCCACCATGCCGCCGATGCCGACCATCATGATCGGTTCCAGCATGCTGGTCATGGCGCCCACCGCCACGTCCGTCTCTTCCTCGTAGAAGTCGGCGATCTTGTTGAGCATCTGATCGAGGGCGCCGGTCTGCTCACCGACCCCGATCATCTGCACCACCATCTGCGGGAAGACCTTGGCCTCCATCAGCGGCTCGACCATGTTCTGGCCTTCGCTGATGCGTTGCCGCACGTGCATGATGCCGCTCTCCAGCACCACGTTGCCCGACGTCTTGGCGCAAATCTCGAGCGCATCGAGAATCGGCACGCCGGACTGCAGCAAGGTGCCGAGTGTGCGGGTGAAGCGCGCGACGGCGATCTTCTGCAGCACGCTACCCATGATGGGCATCTTGAGCAGCGTCGCGTGGAAGATGCGCTTGCCCTTCGGATTCCGGACCGCGTACGTGAACCCGACGCCCAGGGCCACCGTCGCCACGACCGTCACCGGCAGAAAGGTGATGAAGCCATGCGACAGCGCGACCATGAAGCGGGTCAGCGCGGGCAGAGCATCTTTGCCGCCGCCAAACTCGGCGAACATGTTTTCGAAGGCCGGGATCACGAAGGTGAGCATCACGGCCATCACGCCGATTGCGATCACGAACACGATCGTCGGATAGCTGAGCGCGCCCTTGACCTGGCGGACCAGCTTCTGGCGCTTCTCCAGGTAGATCGACAGGCGCCCCATGATGCTGTCCAGGATGCCGCCCGCCTCGCCGGCTTGAACCAGGTTGGTGAAGAGCGGATCGAACACGCGCGGGTGTTTGCGCAAGGCGTCGCTGAAGGTGGAGCCCCCTTCCACGGAGTTTTTGACATCCTTGAGGATGTTGGCGAACGCGGGCTTGGGCTGCTGCTGCGCCAAGATGTCGAGGCACTGCACGAGCGGCAGACCCGCATCGATCATCGTGGCAAACAGGCGAGTGAACGTGACCAGGTCTTTGACGTCGACCCCGGTGCCGATCTGGAAGTTGATCTCGAGGGGCTTCTTCTTGACCTTGACCGGGTTGAGATTTTGTTTGCGCAGGCGCGTGTTGACCGATTCGATGTTCTCGGCAACCATCGTACCGGCGCGCAACTCCCCCGTGCGCCCGCGAGCCTCCCAGGAAAACTCAGCCATTTGACTCTGATCCACGACGACATTGCGACAGTGCTTAAGCGCTGGGTGGTAGAGGAGGGGGTCGCGCCTGGGGCAAGCGCCTACGTCGCCCGTCACGGCCAGGGCGGCTGGCGCGTGGCGCAGGGCGTGGCGGGGCATCACGCCGGACCCGGGTCTCCCCCCGTAAGTCCGCAGACTATCTACGATCTGGCGTCACTGACCAAACCAGTGGTGGCCTCGGCGGTGGCTCGCCTGGCGCGCGCAGGCGGCCTGGGCTGGAGTACGCCGCTCGGAGCGCTGCTGCCCGAGAGCGGGGCGACCGCCAGCGAGGGGACGGCGCTGGAACTGCTCGCATCTCACCGTGCGGGTCTGGAGGCGCACATCCGCCTCCGTGACACTGGGGTTGCGCTGTCGAACTGGCTCTCATTGTGCGCCGATGCGCGGCGCGCCGAGTGTCGTACAGCGGTGCCGCCCGAGGGCTTTGCTCCCGTATACAGCGACCTTGGCTACATCCTGCTCGGCGCCACGCTCGAGGCGCGCGCGGGGCTGCCGCTCGATCGCCTGCTGGAACGCGAGGTCGCGGCCCCCCACGGGCTCGAGTTGGACTCGGCGCAAGGCTGGGCGCGCCGCCTCGGGCAGCGCGAGTTCCTGGAGCGCGTGGCGCCGACGGAGCAACTCGCGGAGCGAGGGGGGCTGATCTGGGGCGTGGTGCACGACGACAACGCCTGGGACTCGCGAGGCGCCGGCGCGTCCGGTCATGCGGGCTTGTTCGGGACCGCCGAGGCGGTCGGAGGATTTGCCCGCGCCATGCTGGATGCGCTGGCGGGCCGCTCGCAGGCGTGGCTGACCCAGGCCGAGGCCGAGTTTCTGGTGCGGCCTCGCCCGGGGGGCTCGCTGCGCGCCGGGTTTGACGGCAAGGCGGCCGAGGGCTCCTCCGCGGGGCCACGTTTTGGGGCCCGGGCGTTCGGGCACCTGGGCTTTACGGGCACCAGCGTGTGGTGTGAGCCGGACGCCGGGGTAGCGGTCGTGCTGCTCACCAATCGGGTCCACCCGACGCGGGAAAACATCCGAATCAGAGTCGTCCGGCCGGACGTTCACGGCGCCTTATTCGGTCTTGCGGCTGGCCTATAACCGCTCCAAGGCGGCCCGTTCTCACCAATTCGGTACCTCAAACGCGTCGCCTCGCACTTCCCTGGGAAATCCGCTGCTCCCCGTTCTTGGCGACGGCGTCGTTTCGAGGCATAAAATGGGAGGCGATGTGGAAGCTTTGCGTGGTCGACGACGAGTCGAACCGCACCGTGGTGAAGTTGGTGCGTGGGGACTATTCGCTCGGGCGCGCGGAAGACAGCACCATCCGTCTGACCGAACGTAACATCTCCCGGTTACATGCGCGGCTGTTCCGCGAGGGAGATACCGAGTGGACCCTCGAAGATAAGAACAGTTACACGGGGTCCTTCGTCAACGGCGAGCGCGTGTCGGTGCCCCGACAGCTCAAGCATGGCGACACGATCCAGCTCGGCGACTATCGCCTCGAGCTGATGGACGAGACGCAGCAGGCGTTCGATGCGAAGGCGCTCGATCAGCTGGTCTCGGCGGCGCAGCTGCCCGATCGCTTCGTGCTCGTGCAAGGGCCGAACGTGGGCACGGTATTTCCGCTCAGCGAGCAGAAGCTTCTGATCGGGCGCGGGGAAGAGTGTCAGATCGCGCTCGACGACGCCTCGGTGAGCCGCGTGCACGTGGAGGTGCTGCGCACCGAGCACGGGCTGATGATTCTGGACCAGGGCAGCTCCAATGGTTTGCGCATCAACGGCGCCGACCTGCCCAGCGCGATGCTCCGCAGCGGCGACGTGGTGGAACTCGGCGACGTGCGGCTGAAATTCGTGCCGGCGGGCGTGGAGGACGTCGTCACCCAGGCGGCCCCCGTGTCGACGCGAGCAGCGGAGGTGGACCCGCTCCCCCGCAGCCGCGGCGGGCGCGGCGCGATGGCGCTGTACGGCGGAGGTGCTTTGCTCGCCATCGCCGTGATCGCGCTGGCGGTGCGGCCGTCGGAGGAGACCCCCACGGCGACCAGCGTCCGGCTGGAGGCCGAGACGGCGGATCAACCCGAGGTGGCGGCTCCCGCCGTGGAGCGCGCTGCGGCACCTGCCGTGGATGGCCCGACGAAGTTGCTGGAAGAAGCCAATGGGCTCGCGACGGAGGGCGCCATCGTGCTCGCCCACCGCAAGTTGACCGAGATCCCGCAGGACAGCAACCTGCGCCAGAGCGACGTCTTCCGGAGCATCGAGCAACGCTGGGCCGATGAGATCTTCCGGGCCGCGGAAGAATCGCCCGATCCCGAGGAGCGGCGCAGCTTGCTCGACAAGGTCGCCAAGACCCCCGAGGTCGACGCCGAACGCCGGCAGCGAGCGGCGACGGAACTCGCCAAGCTGGATGAAAGCGTGCCGGCGGTGGATGTTGCTGATCTGCCCAACGTGGATGGCAAGACGCATCCCAAGGTCAACAAGCCCGCGGGGGCCGTGGTCCTGGCGGTCAAGCCCAAGGTGGCCGCGCCCAACCCGCCGCGTCGTCCCCACGCCACGGCGGCTCCGTCGAAGCCGCGCAGCGAAGATGGGGACGTGGCTCGCGCGGGAGATTCCGCCGAGGCCCCCGCGCCCACACCGAGGCCTGCCGCCAAACCCGCGGCAGAGCCGGGCCTGCCGGCGTCCGAGTTGATCCGGGAAACGCCCTTCTAGAGCCTGCGTTCTGGCCGGGCCTCCCTTCCGCACGCGGAAGCTCGCGGCGGGCGCGGCGCGGGCCCCGGTGCAGGCCACTCACCTTGGTTGCCGAGGTGGGGAGCTTCTCCCACCCCTTTGCCGGCCCACGCCCGAGATTGCGGGGTGCTGCGCTAAGAGCACGCTCTCCTGCGCCGTCAGCTAGGGGATGCACAGGGCGACGAGTCAGGGCTGGCGCCTTTCGGTGGTGTCCGTGGGGCTGTTGCTGGGCTGTTCTTCCAAGGCGCCGCCGGACACGGTCGCGGCGGCGGGCAGCAGCGGCGGCGGGGCGGCGGGCGGATCCGGAGCGCCGAACAACTTCCTCGATGGCTGTGACTTCGGCGTCTTCACGTGTGACGGAGACCGCGCTGTCCCCTGCGACGAGCACAGTTCGTTCGCCCCGCGCGATTGCGCCAGCGAAGGCTTCCGTTGCCAGGCGCCCTTCGGTTGCATCGTGTGTACTCCCGGCGAGGGCAGCTGCGAGGGGGGCGCCGCGCGGCTCTGCAACGCCCAGGGGACGGCGGTCGAAGAGTTTGTCTGCGACGGCATGCAGGGCATGGTGTGTGAGTCGGACGGCTGCAAAGGTGCCTGTTCGCCGGCAACGCTCGGCGATGGCTACGTGGGGTGTGACTACTTTCCGACGGTCACCCCGAATCCGGTCTTCAGCGGCTTTCATTTTGCGGTGGCCGTCTCCAATAGCGGCGACACACCGGCCAACGTGGTGGTGACGCGCGCCGATCAGAGCGTGACCCAGAGTGTCGTGCCGCCGGGCGAGCTGCGCATGCTGCAACTGCCCTGGGTGGAGGAGCTCAAGGGCGGCGACCAGGATGCTTGTCAAACGCCACCTCCCGTCGGTGCGACGCGGCTGGTCGCGGGCGGCGCGTATCGCCTGCGTTCGGATCGCCCGGTCAGCGTCTATCAGTTCAACCCGCTCGAATATGAGCTGAGCCCGGTACCCGAGGCCTGTCCGCTGCGCAGTGAGTGCCCCGGCAGCCCGCCCCGCAACGAGGGCTGCCTCTCCTTCAGCAACGACGCCTCCTTGCTCTTTCCGAGCAACGTGCTGACTGGATCCTACGCCGTGTTGGCGTGGCCGAGCACACGGGCAGGGCAAGGCTTCATCAGCGTGGTGGGCACCCAGCCCGGGACGCAGGTCACGATCACGGGGAAGGGCCGCCTGGCGCCGGGAGCCGGCATCTCCGAGGATGGGCTCGGGCAGGTCGTGCTGGGGCCGGGGGATGTATTGCAGCTGGTGGCCGAAGCCAGCGCTACTCGGACGTTCGGCAGTGATTTGAGCGGTACGCTGATCAGCGCCAGCGCCCCGGTGCAGGTCATCTCCGGCAACTCGTGCGGCTTCGTGCCGGAAGCGACCACTGACGCTTGCGATCATCTCGAGCAGGCGATGTTGCCGGCGGAGACGCTCGGCAAGGACTACCTGGTCACCTTTCCTGCGGCGCCTGGCACCGTGTCCCCGCATGTGGTGCGCATTCTGGCGGTCGTGCCCAACACCAACCTGGCGTTTGATCACGCGTTGCCCGGAGTGGGAGATAATCTGCACCTGAGTCCGGCAGATGGCCCACTCGAGCTCACACAGGTCAGCGATGACTTTCGCGTCACCTCCGATCAACCATTGTTGATCGCGCACTACCTACAGGGGGCGAGCTCGCTCGACAGTGGCGCCGGTGACCCGTCCATGGCGATTGCAGTGCCGCGCGCCCAGTATCGGGACAACTACATCTTCAGTGTGTCTCGGACCTACGATTTCAATTACGTGAACATTGTAGCACCGCTCGACGCGACCGTTCTTCTCGACGGTGAAGCGCTGCCCGACTCAGAGTTTGTCGCCATCGGAACGACGGGCTATCGAGTCGCGCGCCATCGGCTGCCGTCGGAACAGCGAGAAGTGTTCCGGATCCAGAGCACACGTCCGTTCGGTATCGAGGTCTACGGCTACGGTGCCTTCACCAGCTACATGTACCCCGGTGGGCTCGATCTCAAGAAGATCGCGCCCGCCATCATTCGTTAACGAGCGCAGCACGCCGTCTCGTCCACGACCGGGCAGCGCCTCGGGCCTTCGAGAGGCTGGCGCTGCCGTGGCCGAGCCGCGCGCCTAGACATTTCGGAAGCCAGACCATGAGCAATTCGACACACGAGCTGCGTCCCTCTGCCGTCCCCGCTCGGCGTAAGGTCGAGCGTTCATGGCTCGGGCGGGCGTGGATCGCCGCGCCGTCGTTCGCCCTGTGCTGGCTCGGTCTGGCGTGCGGCAGCAAACCTCCGACATCGAACCAACTCGGTGGCGGGCAGGTGTTCACCTCGGCGGACGCGGGCGCTCCGGATGCTTCCAGCACCGGATCGGGCTATACGAACGGGGGGGTGAATTTCGGTCTGGATGAGCCGGACCCGGGCGCCAATAGCTCCTGCCGCCCGCTCACCTGTGAGGAGCTCTCGGCCGAATGTGGCGCGGCCAGCGACGGTTGCGGCGGTGTGCTCTTGTGCGGGACCTGCCCGGGAGGCAGCATCTGTACCGAAAGCGATCATCGCTGCGAGCTGCCGGCCAGCGTGTGTGCGGGCGTGGGGTTCGAGTGCGGCCTGCTCGCGGACGCCTGTGGCGTGGGCACGAGCTGCGGCGCCTGTAGCCCCGGTGAGGTGTGCAACGGGCGTACCGGTCAGTGCGGCGCCTGCGAGCCGCTCACGTGCGCGAGCGGTGCCTGCGGCAGCGCGCCCGACGGCTGTGGCGGCACTCTGGACTGCGGTACCTGTGCGGAAGGTGAGGCCTGTGACGCGATCTCGCACGTGTGTACGGCCTGCGTGCCGACCACGTGCGCGGCCGAGCGCGCGGAATGTGGGCAGCGCTCCGACGGTTGCGGCGTGGCCCTCGACTGCGGCACGTGCCCCTCGGGGCTGACCTGCATCCAGAACCAATGCGTGCCCCCGCTGCCGCCGATCGAGTGCCAGCATCAGAACGCCAACTGCGGCACCATCGCCAGCAGCTGTACGGGGCAGGCCGTGCAGTGTGGCAACTGCCTGGCGGGCGAGAGTTGCATCGACAACCGTTGCCGAGCTTGCGTGCCTGCGACCTGTGAAGAGCGCGGCGCCGTGTGTGGCACCGTGAGTGATGGCTGCGGCGGAACGTTGACCTGCGGTACCTGTGCCGAGGGCACGCCTTGTTATGGCAACCAGTGCTGCACACCACAGACCTGCGCAGAGCGCGGCCTGAACTGCGGCTCGGTGAGCGATGGCTGCGGCGGCAGCGTGGAGTGCGGCGTCTGTCAGGGCGCGGAGACCTGTGCCGGCACCGGCACGGCCAATGTGTGCGGCGTTTGCGTGCCGCGCACGTGCGACGGCCGGTGTGGCGGACAGGTGAGCAACGGTTGCGGCGGTATCCTGGACTGTGGCGGCTGCGGCGCTGGAGAGACCTGTTACAACGAAGCCTGCTGCACGCCTGCGGGCAGCTGCGCCGACGTGAACCCGGCCGCGAACTGCGGCAGCGTCCCTGATGGCTGCGGGGATTTCATCCAGTGCGGCGGTTGTTCGGTGCAAGGTGAGACGTGCGCTGGAGCCGGTACGGCCAACGTGTGCGAGGTGTGCGTGCCGCGAGTCTGCGGCGGTGGCCCCGGGCTGCAGTGCGGGGATCAGAGCGATGGCTGTGGAGGTATCCTGCACTGCGGGACTTGCCAGAGCGGGGCAGACGTCTGCAACGGTGGCAGTTGTTGCGCCCCTCGCTCGTGCGCTGACGTCGGGCGTTCCTGTGGCAGCGTGCCTGGCGGCAACGGCTGCGGCGGACCGCTCGACTGCGGGCCTTGTGATGGCAGCGGAGTCTGCCTGCCTTCGGGTGGCTGCTGCATTCCACGCACCTGCACCTGCAGCGACCAGGGGTCACTTCCCGACAATTGCGGCGGCACCATCGATTGCCCTGGGTGTGGCCCACAATGAGCGCCTGGAGAGGTCCGAGGACGACGATGTCAAAGCGGCGTACATGGATGATTCGTTCCTGCCTGTGCCTCGGGCTCGCTGCCTGTAGCCATGATGATCTGGGCCCGGGCGGGACCGATCTAGACCCGACGGGCCAGGCCGGCGGCGCTGGCACGACCCCGACGGGCGATGCTGGTACCGCGACGCCAGCAGTGGCGACGGTATTGCCGGTGTGCAGCAGTGATGGTTGGTGCTGGGACGCCACAGGACCGCAGGGCAACACCTTGCGTGCACTGGCCGCCAATTCCCCGACCGATGTCTGGGCCGTGGGCGCCGTCGGTACGACCTTGCACTTTGATGGCACGAGCTGGGCGGTGCACTGGGCTCCCACTCGGCAGCCCTTGCGCGCCATCTGGTTGAATGGCGCGGAGGCCTGGGCAGTGGGCGACGACTCCATGGTATTGCACTTCGCGGGGCAGAACTGGGAGACGGTGGCGGTGGACGGCCTTGCCGCCGGCGTGAGCCTGCACGGCGTCTGGGGCGATGCCAGCGGCCGGCTCTGGATCGTCGGAGACGGTGGCACGCTGCTCGAGCGCCGCGCCGGCAGCTGGTCCCGAGTCGACGCCGGAACGACCGTCGCGCTGAACGCGGTCTGGTCCAAGGACGGCGAGGCCTGGGCGGTCGGTGACGGCGGCACGGTACTGCGGCAAGAGAGCGACGCCTGGGTGCGCGTGGATGCCGGCACCACGCGCAATCTGCTCAGCGTACACGGCCGCGGCAGCGAGATCTGGCTGGGCGGGCAAGCCGGGGAGTTGCGCCGTTGGAACACCGAGGGCGCGCGCTGGGAGCGACCCGACGCGGAAGGCACGGCGCCGAGTGGCGATCTGGGTGCTCTACAGGTGGCCGGGCAGGGCCTGGTGTACGCCGCGAGCAGCAACGGCAATGTTTATGTCTGGGACGGCGCCGCCACTTGCCCCGTGCCGGGGGACGCCGGCGCGCCGGAGGAGAGCTGCGAAAAATGGGGGCCGGCGCGCTACAGCGGGCGTGAGCAACCGCTGTTGGGCCTGTGGGCGAGCGGCGATCAGAGCATGGTCGTGGGCGAATACGGGCTGATCGTGTCCTGGCAAGGGCGTGAGCGGCGCATCCTCGGGGAGGGGTCGCTGGACAACTATCTCGATGTCTCGGGATCGCCGAGCGGTGACCGCTGGATCGCGGGCGATCGGCTGCTCCAGGCAACGGCCGGAGGCTCCTGGAAAGAAGTCCTGCGCGATAGTCCGCGTGCCCTGTACGCGGTACAGGCCGGGGCGGCGGGGCAGGTGCTGGTGGCGGGGACCGGGGGCATGGCTCGCTCGTACGCGGATGCTGCCTGGTCGAACATGGATGTGCGCGCGGATGCGCTGCTGCGCGGCCTGTGGAGCGACGGCTCGGGCGGATGGTTGGTGGGCTCGCGCGGTTCGGCGTGGGGGCTGCTCAATTCTCGCCTGTGGACGCCGACCGAGACGCCGACGGATCGTGACCTGCTCGCTGTCTGGAGTTTCCCCGCGGGCCCTGCCTGGGCCGTGGGCAAAGCAGGAGTGATCCTGCGCCACGACGGGATCGGTTGGGCGGCGATCCCGAGTGGTCCGGAGGGCGGCTTGACCGTCGATCTGCGGGGCGTCTGGGGCAGCGCGAAGGATGACGTGTGGGCCGTCGGTACGGGCGGCACGGCCGTGCATTGGAACGGCAGCGTCTGGACCAAGGCCAGCGGCGACGCGGCGTTTGCGCTCAACGACGTCTGGGGGCAGAGCGAAAACGACGCCTGGGCGGTGGGCAGTGGCGGCACCATCCTGCATTTCGACGGCGAGAGCTGGCAGCCCGAGCAAAGCGGCAGCGAGCACACGCTGAACGCCATCTGGGGCAACCAGGAGCGGGTCTGGGCCGTCGGTGAGCACGGCACGATCCTCGAGAAGAAGCTCGACTGACCTGCGCCCCTGGTTGGCTACCTGGCTCAGCTCGATCGCGTGCGGGCCGCTCGCAGTTGCCCGGTGAGATACGAGAGCGCGGTTTCCACGCGCAGCGGCTCGCGACCGGCGCGCACCAGTTGAAAGCCGTTGGCGGCGAAGCTCTCGAGTTCGTGATCGATCAGCCCTCCCTCGGGGCCGATGACCAGGGTCAGGGGCGAGGGCGGGATGAGTGCGAGCGCCGCTTCGGCGGGGGCATCACCGTCGGCGACGAAGCGATTCTCGAGTGGGACTAGCGCAGGCAGGTGTTCCTCGACGAGCTGGCGGAAGCGCAGCACCTGATGAACCGCGGGGCGGTGTGTGCGTCGCGATTGCTCCAGGCCGCGGCGTAGCCGCTCCTCGATGGCAGCCGGCAAGAGCGCGTGGCTCGACAGATGAGACTTCTCGACGCGACGACTCCGGAACAACACGATCTTGCCGAAGCCGAGCGCCGTGGCGTGCTCGAGGCAGCGCTGCAGCACCTTGGGCCGGGCAAATCCGAGCAGCAACGTATCCTCACCCGGCGCTGGCGACGGCTGATCGAAAACGCAGCGCAGGTGCACGGAATCCCGCGTGATCGCGATGACCTCTGCTCGCCCCTGAGGCCCATCGAGCACGCCGATCCGCACCTGCCCGCCCGGCTTTACCTTCAGCACGCTGAGCAGATGGCGGGCGCGGTCGCCCAGGAGCGTCACTTCGCCGTCCGCGTTGGCTTCCCCGGGGTCGAGCAGAACGATGTTCATGTTGTCTTTTTTATTCCAGCATGTTGAGGTCAATCATGCTTCGGTTTCTGCGGCGGCGCCCCCCTGCGGCGTCCAGGCTCGGCGCGCTGGTTTCTGCCGGCCTGGTTGCCGTCGGGATGGCCGGGCTGGGCTGTGCCACGACGCCGCCTCCGGCGCTACCCGTAGCCGAGCCGCCCCCCGGACTGGCGGTACCCGAGGGCGCCGCCGCGCTGGCACTGGCGCCCAGCCCGCCCATCCTGCTGCGCGACGTGGGTTTTTTGGCGCCGCGTTCCGCGCTGCACGATCCGGAAGCCGACGTGTACCTGGTGAGCAACAGCAACGGGGGCCCGGCGGACGCGGACGGCAATGGCTTCATCTCACGTGTGGCTCCCGACGGGACCGTGCTGGCGCTCAAATGGATCGACGGTGGCCTCGACGCCCCCAAGGGCATGGCCCTCCACGCAGACAAGCTGTACGTCGCGGATCTGAACGTCGTGCGCAGCTTCGATCGAAAGAGCGGAGATGCCCTGGGCAAGGTGGCGATCGTCACGGCGAGCTATCTGAATGATGTGGCGCTCGGGTCCGACGGCACGCTGTACGTCTCGGACACCGGCCTCCGCAAGGTCAAGGGCGCGGCGGCGCTGCAGGAGACCGGCTCGGACGCCATCTACTCCGTCGATTCACGCGGGGTCGTGGGCATGTTCGGCAAAGGTGCGGAGCTGGGGCAGCCCACGGCGCTGAGCGCTGGCAGCCAGGGCATCTGGGTGGCGAGCCTCAGTGGTGAGCTGTATCAGATGGCGCCCGACGGGCAGCGGCAGGGGGCGACCCAGCTGCCGGCGGGAGGGCTCGAGGGAGTGATCGAGACCGAAGCCGGGCGTCTGGTGGTGGCGTGCTCGGAAACATCGACGATCTACCGCAGCAAACCGCGTGCGCCGGGTGCCGCGGAAGCGCTGCAATTCGAGCCGTTGATCAGCGACCTGGATGCGCCGGGGGACGTCGGCTACGACCGCCAGCGGCGGCAGCTGCTCGTGCCCCTCCTGCGGGAGAATGCTCTGTACATCCAACAGATCCCCGCCGACTAGCCTCCGCTACAGGCTACAGGCTTCAGATCGCGGTGGACGCTGAAGTCCGAAGCCTGGAGTCCGAAGCCTGCCTAGCGTCCGAAGATGATGCGCTCCTTGGTCAGCAAGCGCTGTAGGGAGTACAAACAGAGCGCTGAATAGGCGAGCGAACTGACTGCGATCACCAGCAGATGCAGGGGTGGAACGCTCTCGCCGCGCAGGACGTTCACCACCGTGCCGACCTGGGCCAGAGCCGGCAGGGGCAGCATCCACCAGGCGTTCACTGCCGGTCCCAGCATCAGGAACATGGAGGGCGCCATGGGCAGCAGATTCAACAGCCCCAGGTACGTCTGCGCTTCCTTGAAGCTGCGCGCGAACGTCGCGATCAGCATCTGGAGGGCCGCACCGAACAGTCCGAGCGGCAGAATGGTCGCCAGGATCTGCGCTGCCTCCGTGGGCCCGAGGGTTACCTTCATGCCCAGGCGTTCGAGCGGCAACTGGTGGATCGTGATCACGAACCCGCCCAGCGTGAGCAGCGCCACGCAGGCGGAGGTGAGCGCCGTCGCGAGCCACTTGCCGAGGACGATGGCCCTGCGAGACACCGGGTTGAGCAGCAGCGGTTCGAGTGAGCCTCGCTCCCGTTCGCCGGCGGTGGCGTCGATGGCCAGATTCATCCCGCCCACCAGAGCCGCGAGCATCAAGAATAAAGGCACCACGCTCAGCAGGTTCGCGGCCAGCTTCTCGGGCGTAGACAGATCCACCTCCTCGAAGTCGAGCGGCGCCGCTGCCTCGGGCGAGATGCCGCGCGCCATCAGGCGCAGCGCGCCCAGGTTCTGCGCATAGCCAAACAGCAGGCGCTCGACCCGGCGCACGTTCTTGTGGGCTCGGCTCTGCGAGTCGTCGATGAGCAGCTGAACGCGCGCGGTTTGACCCGCGCGGTAACGGCTGTCGTAGTTTGGGTCGATCACCAGAACCATGTCGGCGTTGCCGTCGCGCACCAACGCCTCAGGGTTCTCCGGCGCCGGCAGCACCTGCACGCCGCTCGACACGAGGTAGCGAACCAGGCGCGGCGCATGCTCGGCTCCGACCACGGGGACCTCCAGCGGGCGCTCCTCCTCCAGGTCGAGCACCAGCAGGAAGACCGCGAGCAACATCAGTGGCCCGAGGACGGGCAGAATCAAGGAAGCGAGCACGCTGCGGCGATCCCGCCAGTGGTCGCGCAGCTCTTTGAGGAAAACGTGCCAGATCATTGCAGGCCCGCGCTCGTGCCGATGATCTTCACGAAGGCATTTTCCAGGTTGTCCTCACCGGTGCGGGCGCGGAGCTCGTCCGGCGAGCCCTCGCTCACGACACGGCCATGGGCAAAGACCACGATCTGATCGCAGAGCGCAGATACCTCTTGCATGACGTGGCTGGAGAACAGCACGCATTTGCCGCTCTCTGCCAGTTTGCGAATGACGGTGCGCATGGCGCGCGTACTCATGACGTCCAGCCCGTTGGTGGCCTCGTCCAGCACGACATTGTGCGGGCCGTGTACCAGCGCCCGGGCGATGGCCACCTTGGTGCGTTCCCCTTGAGAGAAGCCGGCGACGCGCCGATCGAGGATGTCCTGCAGGTCGAGCAGGTTCGATAGCTCGCCGATGCGCTCCTCGAGTTCGCGCTTGCCGAGGCCGTGCAGCGCGCCGAAGTACTCGAGATGCTCCCGCGTGCTGAGGCGCGGATACAGTCCGCGACTGTCCGGAAGCATGCCGAGCCGGCGCAGCGCCGCCTGCGGTTGCTTCTGCACGTCGATGCCGTCGACCGAGGCGCGTCCCGCATCGGGCTCGACCAGCGAGGACAACATGCGCAAGGTCGTGGTCTTGCCGGCGCCGTTGGGCCCGAGCAGCCCCGTCACCTTGCCGTCCTCGGCCTGGAAGGTGACGCCGCAGACGGCCTGCACGGTTCCGTAGCGCTTGGCCAGGCCCTCGATGCGGATCATGGGCTGGGCCCCTCCAGGCTGGTGAAGAACGGTGGCCGCTCCAGCCTCTCGACACAGCTCGTGTCCAGGCCGGCCGGGTCGAGGGAGTCCAGGAACTCGTGGATCAGCTCCGGCACGCAACCCTGGCTCGTCACTCCATGCCCCGCACCGGGCACGACCACATGGCGCGACGGTGAGAGCGTGCTCTGTACCAATTCCCCCCAGCGGGGCGGTGTGACGGGATCGAGGCTGCCCGACAAGAGCAGGCTGGGCACGTTGCCGGCGACGGGGGCAAAGTACGCTTCGGGCAACGGCGCCGCCCCCCATTCGGCGCATTGCTCGCGTAGACGCGAGAGCCAGCCTGCACCGAGAAAAGTGCCCTGGGTCTGCTCGGTGGCCTCTGCTTGCGAAACGCGCGACAGGTCCTCTGCGCACACCACCGACAGGAACATGCCCGTCGACAGGTCGACGCTGTTCGAGAATGCCTCCACGGGCGCCACGAGCGTGCCGTAGTCGCCGCGACTGGCTCGCTCCACGCCGAGCGGGATCAACCCGGCGAGCGCCGGCACATACAAGAGATTGAGCAGCGCTGCGGCCAGCCCCTCGCGCTCGATCACGAGCGTTTCGGGCAGCCCCGTGCGAGGATGGATCAGCCGCGTCGATTCGGGTGCATGCTCGAGACGCTGGAGCAGGCGCGCCAGTTCTGTGCGCGTGTCTGGGAACCTCGCCTTGCATTCCGCGTCTGCCAGGCAGTCTGCAAACAAAGCGTCGAGCGCGTGCTGGCCGTCGCGAGCCACAAACAGCGGTAGTTCGATCGCGAACGGTGCCGAGCCATCCAGCACCAGACTGCGCACGTGCGCTGGATGTTGGCGCAAATATACCAGGGCCGCGCGCGTGCCGTAGCTGCCTCCCCACAGATTGATGCGCTCGTAACCGAGCGCCTTGCGCACGTCGTCCAGATCGTCCATCGCCAGATCGGTGGTGTAGAGCGTCGTATCTGCACCCAGCGCGCTCTTGCAGGCGCGAGTGCCGAGCAGATCGAGCCGTGGCGCAAAGCGCTTCGCGAGCGACGACTCCTCCTCGTCCTTGCAGTCGAGCGGATTCGATCCTCCGGTGCCGCGCTGGTCGACGAGTACGACGTCTCGCGAGCGCAGCAGGTCGCCCAGCACCTCCGCGATCGCCGGGCCCGCCTTGGTGGCGGCCTGGCCGGGGCCGCCCACCAGGATGAACAAAGGATCGGCGAGGGGTTGAGCAGCCAGCGCCGGCACGACGGCGAGCCGGAGCTGCAAGCGCCGGCCTTGCTGCGTGCGACGGTTCTCGAACACGGTCAGCTGCCCGCAGCGCGCCTCCACGCCGAGCCCTTCGAGCCGGCACGGCACGAGATCGGGCCGCTCCGTGCGCGCTGCGCTGTCGGCGCAGGCCAGGCCGAGACCAAGCGTCGCCCAGCGGAGCCCACGATACATCACGGGGGAGCCTAGCCTCGCCGCCCTCGAGTAACAATCCCGGACCCGCGACGGCGAGGGCCGGCGGACACGGGGGCGAGAGCCAGCATTGCGATGGCGCCGCCGAGCCAAAGCTTGCTAGTCTCCGCGGGGATGGCTGCGCCCGTCGACGAAACGAAGAAGCGGGTGCGTGATTCCCGGGTCACGCTGCATCAATTCATGCAGCCGGCGGACGCCAACGCACTCGGCAACGTGCACGGCGGTGTGATTCTGAAAATCGCCGACGAGGCCGCGGCGATCTGCGCCATGCGCCATGCGCGTCGCCCCTGCGTGACCGTCGCGATCGACTCCGTGTCGTTTCATTCCCCCGTCCACGTCGGAGAGCTCCTGGCCCTGTCCGCGTCGCTGAGCTACGTCGGGCGCACCAGCATGGAGATTCGCGTCGACGTGCACGCCGAGGACCCGATCAGCGGCGTCGTGACGCATACGAACTCTGCGCACTTCGTGTTTGTGGCGCTGGACGAAGCGGGCAGCAAAACTCCCGTGCCCGGGCTCGAGCTGGAGACCGCGGAAGAGCGCGTGGCGTTTGCCGAGGCGGCGGCACGGCAGGCAGCACGCCTGGCGCGTGCCCGCGGGTAGCGGCTTTATTCCGGCTTGCGCGTTGCCCCGTAGGAACGTGGCAGGTCGAGGGAGTGCTGGGCGACGTAGTTGAGCACCATCTCCCGGCTCACCGGAGCGGTGCGCAAGAGGCGAGCCATGCCCCACAGATCGGCGAGCCCGAACTCCGTGGTGAGCCCGTTGCCTCCGTGCGTCTGGATCGCCTGGTCGAGCGCCGCCAGGCCCGCTTCCGCGGCAGCGTATTTGGCCATGTTGGCCGCCTCCGCGGCGTCCAACTCGTGATCGTAGAGCCAGGCGGCCTTGGAGGTCATCAGCCGCGCCTGCTCCACCTCGATTTTGGCCTTGGCGAGCGGATGCGCGATGCCCTGATGCGTGCCGATGGGGACGGCCCACACCTTGCGCTCGCGCGCATACCGCGACGCCTTCTCCAGGGCGTAGAGCCCGAGCCCGTTGGCCATCGCGGCGCCGGTGATGCGCTCGGGAACCAGGCCGATGAAGACCTGCTTCAGCCCCGACCCCTCTTCCCCGATCAGCCGATTGCTCTCCACGTACACGTCGTCGAAAAAGAGCGTAAACTGCTTCTCGGGCGACTGGATCTCGACCGGGATGCGCGTGGAGCTGAGCCCGGGGGCATTGGTGGGCACCACGAACAAGGACAGCCGCGCCCGCCCGCCCGCGGAGGCCGCCCCCGTGTTCGCTACCACCAGCACGTTTTCGGCTTCGTCCTGCCCCGAGATGAAGTACTTGGTGCCCGTGAGCCGGTAGCCGTTCCCGTCGCGCTGTGCGCGCGTCGAGATGTCATGGGAGTTGGAGCCGGCATCCGGCTCGGTGATGGCGAAGGCCATCTTGGTCGCCCCCGTGCATAGGCCGGGCAAGAACATGGCGCGCTGTTCATCCGTGCCGTAACGCGCGAGGATCGTGCCGCAGATGGCGGGGGATACGATCAAGAGCAGGAACGGGGTGCCCGCCCGCGCGAGCTCCTCACACACGATGGCCAGCTCATAGATACCGAGGCCTCCCCCGCCATGTTCCGCGGGCAGGTTGATGCCCAGGAAGCCAGCGTCGGCCAGCTCCTTCCAGAGGGCGTCCGCCTTGCCCCCGCTGCGCGACTCCCGCGCGTAGTACTCGTGGCCGTACTTTGACGCGATCCGGTAGACGGACTCGCGCAGCATCCCGTGTTCCTCGGACTCGAGAAAATCCATGACCATATTGGTATGGATCGGAACCACCGCGCGGCAAGCCCGTCTGCCAAGACGAAGTTAGTAGGAGAACCCCCGACACGGGCCGGCCGAGGCGCTGGGCCGCGCCGCGCCGTTTCTGCGGGCGCCCTCGGCCCCGCCAAAAGCAAACGGGACCGCCCAGTCGGCGGTCCCGGCAAGAGGCTCCCCCGAGCTCGCATGCGCGAGTCTTCGAGCGGAGGCGGGGGGGGGGGCCCCGCTGCGCGGGGGTCTGCTCAGACCCCCGCGAAAAAATGATGAGCCGCGAAGCCCGTCAGCTATCGGTGGTGACCACCACGCCTAGCGTGGAGCCGAACCACGTGTCGCTCGGCTCTTCCGAGTGGTTGTAGAAAATGTCCTCGTTGCTCATCTCGATTCGGTTGTCCCAGCGGATGATCAGGTTGTTGGACCCCTTCACCGGCTTGAAATCGAGCGTGCCGGTCACGGTGACGACATTCGTTTCCTGCGTGTGCGGGAAGGTGACCCCAAACTCCGTGCGCGTTACCTTGTATAGCTGGTTATCCGCGTCGCTCAGGTACTCGCCGCGCAGGGCGATGCCAAACAACTCCGTCGCCTGGTAGCCCGCCGCCAGGCTCAACCCCCAATACAGCGGGTTGTCGACGTGTTGTTCGTACCCGGGGCCCACGTTGACCTTGTCGGCATTCACGTCGAGGTCCGCGTTGAGCACCAGGCTGAAGCGATCCACCGTGAGCGATGCGACCAGGTCGAAAAAGTTGTCGAACTGGCCTGTGTCACTGCTCGGCTGGAGCGTGACGTAACCGCCGAGCGCCATCGAGAACATCTCGTTCGGCGTGAGGCTGAGCTGCAGCGCGAGACTGGGGGACTCGTTGTCATCGTGCGCGCTGTTGACGCCGTTGACGACCATGCCCGTGATCGCGACCTGCTCGCTCGGTGTCACGGTGGCTCGCACGCCCGTGTGCCAGAAGGGCTGCATGGCGTAGTACAGCGCGCCGCGCGTATAGTTGAGGTTCTGCCAGCTCTCGGCCACTTCTGCCCCAAAGATGGTGTTGAACTGCCCAAAATCGATGCTGAGCACCGGCGTCGGGGTCCAGGTGGCGTACGCCTGCGTGATGTTGTCGAGGCCGAACTTGCCGGCGTCCCCGCCGTAGAAGATGAGTACGGAGGGGCCTGCGCGCAGGCTGATGGTGGCCCCGAGTTGCCCGGCGTCATAGCTGGCGTCGATCCCGGCGAAGGAGAGCTGAAAGCCGTTCTGCGCGAGCGCTAGCGCGTCTTCCGTCGAGTAATTGTTGAAGGCGTAGGCTCTATGAAATGGCGACGGGGTGCCCTGCGCCTGGGTCTGAAAGGCGTAGTTGGCGTCGACGAAGGCGGATAGATGCAGCCCTTCCGTCGCGGGCTTGGCCTCCTCGGCGGGCGGCAGGGGGGCCAGCGGCGCGGGCGGCGGCACCTCCGCAATGCTCGGAGCCGGCGCTGGTGGCGGCGCGGGGGGGAGCGGTTGGATCACGGGAGGCTCCGCGCTGGGGGCAGGTTCTGCGCTGGGGGCCTGCGCCCAGACCACCCCGCTGCTCCCCAGCAGCGCGAGACAGCTCAATGCGGAAAGGCTGGTTGCACGATAGGTGACCTGAAGAACTCTCATAGAAACACGCTCCCTGGAGGCTACTCGCCGTTTGGTAGGTTCCGACCGTGACACCGCTCTCGGGCGTGGAGGGGCTGCCGGACTCGCGGTAAGGCTGCCATCAATAACAATCTGCCGAGTCTGCCTCTAGTCGTTTGCACGTTTCGCCGCGATATTTCGTATCACCGAGCCGAGACATTTCGAACGCGCCGTGCGCCTGACGCACCGGGCTGCGCTGCGATGCCGCTCTCGTCCGTGCAGAAATGCCGCACCCCGAATCTGCGGGCGTAGGCGGCGTTTCGAGTCATGCCGATGTCAGCTGCGAAGCGTGCCTGCAGCAGGCTCGCCGCAGCAAGAAAATGGCAGCGACACTCGGTTTGCAGCGAAAGCCGCGCTTATCGAAGCCGGGGCCGCGTCACGGCGCAAAGCGTCGAGCGTGCCCGGGGAAGGCTGCGCCGAGCAAAGACGCTCGCCAACCGCGCAGTTCCAGCGCAGCCGCAGCGAGATCGCCCGCGGCGTTGGCGCGCTGCTGCATGCGCCGGACCACGGCCATCGGCAGTGCCAGGTCCGGCGAGATCGAAAGCTCGGCGCAGAGCTCGGCGCGAATCAAGAGCAAGCGCGCCTCGCGCACGAAGTCGTCGAAGCTCGCGTAGTCCTGCGGCTCCATGGCATCCAGCTCGGGTGCGGTCTTCTTCGCCTGAGCGAGCAGGGCGATCACCTGGCTGCCGTGAGTGCGAGAGAAGTGGCCGGACACCCCCTTGATGCGCCCGAGATCGGCGACGCTCGTCGGCATGCGGCTCGCGATCGACAGCAGCGTCTTCGGTTGAACGAGCACCGAGCCCTCGGGCAGCGAGTTGTCCCACTCGATCAGGGCACGCAGCGCGGTTTGCCCGACGTTGTCGAGCTGCCAGGCGTTGCGGAACGACTCGAAGGTCAGCGGCAGCGGCTCTGCCGGCATGGGCAGCAGCAGCTCCCGGCATACATCCGGGATCAGCTGCTCGCGCCCGAGCTCCCGAGCGCGGCCCCGCAGATGCTTTTCGAGGGCGGGCAGGTGCGCAATGTCCTGAGCGGCATACTCGAGCTGGGCGGGGGGCAGCGGGCGGCGCAGCCAATCGTCGGCTTGATAGCCCTTGCTGCTGCGCACGCCGAGCACGCGAAACACCAGGAAGGCCAGGGAAACGCTGGCCTCTGGCCCGACCATCCCCCAGACGACCTGGGTGTCGAACAAGCTCGGCACGCGCTCGGGCTGGAAGACTTGCAGCAGCAGTTCCACGTCTTGCAGCCCGGCATGCAAGACCCACTCTGCCGAAGCATGGCACAGCACCGCGCCGAGACCGGGCAGCGAGGGCAGCCGCAGCGCATCGATCAGGTAGATCTCGTCACCCCGCGAGACTTGAATCAAGCTCAGGCGCTTGCCCTGCTTGGACGATTCAAACTCGGTGTCGACGTAGTAGGTCGGCGCGCCCTCGAGCTCCCGGAGCCCCAGAGCGAGCTCTTCTCGGGTGGCAAGGACTCTCACCCCGCCATTTAAAGCATCTGCGCATGAGCCTGACCAGCTCCATTCCTCCGTCCTGGATCAGCTACTGGTCCGAGCTCGCCCGGCGTCCCCTACGGACGAGCTCGACCGGGACGGATCAGCGCAGGCCGTACTTCTTCAGCTTGCGGTACAGCGTGGTGCGCCCGATGCCCAGCTGACGCATGGCGCGCGTCACGTTGCCCCCGGTGCGTTGTAGCGCGGCTTCGATCGCGTAGCGCTCCAGCTCACTGAGCTTCATGGGGCGCTTCACCAGTACTCGTACTGGATCGTTTTCGTCCTCTCGCCTGGGCGACGCGAGGTCGTTGCGGGGCGCACTCTGGTCGAGGCGCGCGAAGTCGTTGAAGTGCTGGACAGCGGGAATCGGCTTCGGCGGAGGGACCGAAGAATCCAGTTTCGCACGCTGTTCAGACGGCATGGGTTCAGTGAGTCCTGACATTGCACAAATCAGGACGGCGCTTTTGGCGCAGCCTTTAATGAGAATGGCGCAGCTCGGAGCGCGCAGCGCCTTCGATTTGGCAAACGGTATCGGCCGAGAACCCACAGTCAGAAACGTCCAGAATTGCCTTGCCGATAGGGCTCGCTGCTGCCGTGCGCGCTCTACCGGCCCTGCCCGGAGCCACTTGTAGATCTGCATATCACTGAAATAATTGAGATTTGACGGCCGGTCAGCGGCCGACACCGGGCGCCCGCGGGGGCGCCTGTGGCAGGCCCGCACCCAACCGCCGAGGGGCGAGCCCGAGGTACGGCGAGCGGGGCGCCGGGGCTGGCGCTGGGGTGCACTTTCGCCGACAGGGCCTCGTCAGCCGGAGCCGAGCAGGCGCCCGCGGCTCTCCGGGCCGCGAGTGAGGCCGCGGTGCAACACGATGGTCGACCCCGCGCGCCGCCCTTCCACGTGGGCGGCGTGATGTTGGCTGCTCGAGTAGCGGGTCCACTGCAGACGTGGGTGCCGGGCTTTGACGTAGGCGTCGAGCTGCGCGTCTCCGCGCCAGACCAGGCCGTCCTCCCGGTGCTGTTTCTTCTGGCTCGACAGCTTGTCCCGAAAGCCCGTCATCACTCCGGCCAGGAAGGTCCGGCGGTCGCGATTGCTGCGGATGCCCTGTGTGCGCTTGTGCTCCAGCCAGAGCCGCTCGCTCGTGCGCGTCAGGAAGTCATGCACGTAGTCGGCCAGCTCCACGTTGGCGCGCGTGCCGCACACCTCAATCACCTGACCGCGCTTGCCCTCCAGCGGCCGCCACACGGGCACCCAGATGGTCTCGACGAAGAAGTGCTCCGACAGGATCAGAGCCAGAATGCGCGGCGGCTCGTAGACGCGCCCCGTCGGAGTCCCGACATGTCGGAAGCAGTAGTCGCGCCCGCTGCTTTCGGCGCCGGCCTCCAGGTTGTACTTCAGCATCAGCCGCTGTGCGGCCGCCATCGCCGCCTGCGCCTCATGTTCATTGGGGCTGCTGGCCAGGCTGAGCAGGCGAGAGATCTTTTCGAGCGCGGCGCGCTCTTCCCGCGTGGGCTCGGCGCCTTCCGCCGGTGAGGGCGCGCCACTGGCTCGGGCGTCGATGCCGCGCTCCTTGCACACCCGGTGGAATGCGGGCCCGTGCGCGGCTTGCTCCCGCTCCCCCAGCACCTCGTCGACATACTGGTGGGCCATCTCGTGTTTGAGCACTTCGACCAGCGCGCCCCAGTGCAGGTCCACCAGCAGCTGGCGCGAGAGCTCCAGCGTGCGGCTGGAGGCGCTCCACTGGCCCAACCGGCTCTTTGCGTCCGACAGGGCGAAGGTAGGGCAGGAGAGCCTGCCGCCGAACAACAGCCCATTGAGGTCCCGGTGCTCGGCCCGCACGGCTCGCAGGGCGAGCGCCTCCAGCTCCGCGCTGAGGGCTGGATGCTGGTCGGCGGGGCGAGTCACGGCGTGGTGTAGCCTCCCGGTGTACCTCGGCGCTGTCAAGCGCCGTGGAGGTGTTTGGCGGCCGCTAGTTTGGACCGTACCGTAGTCAAGCCAGGAGACCGCCGCGGGTGATGATCGAGTTCGACGAGGTCGAGAAGGGATTTGGGAGTCACAAGGCCCTGCGCGGCGTCAGCTTCACGGTGCCCGCCGGCACGATGTTCGGCCTGATCGGCCCCAACGGTAGCGGCAAGACGACCGCCCTGCGCTTGATGCTCGGTCTGCTCGAGCCGTCCGCGGGCCAGCTGCGCGTGTTCGGCGCCACGCCCAGCGAGCGCTCGGCGGATCGCATCGGCTATCTGCCGGAAGAGCGCGGCCTGTATCCGCGCATGACCGTGCGCGACGCCATCCTCTACTACGCACGCCTCAAGGGCGCGGAGCCCAGCTCGCGCGCGCTCGACGGCTGGCTCGATCGCTTCGAGATTCGCAAACTGCAGAGCACGTTGGTGGGAGCGCTGAGCAAGGGCAACGCGCAGAAGGTGCAGTTCATCGCGGCAGTGTTGCATGAGCCGGAGCTGTTGATCCTGGATGAGCCGTCGAGCGGCCTGGATCCGTCGAGCCAGGAGCAAATGAGGCGCGTGATCTCCCGCTACGCCGCCGAAGGGCACACCGTGGTCTTGTCGACGCACGATCTCAGCTGGGCGGAGCGCATGTGCCAGTCGGTGGTGATGCTGCACCAGGGCCGCAAGGTGCTCGACCGGCAGGGGCGCGGCGCGCCCGCAGCGGAGAGAGCGAGCATCAAGGTGTCCGTCGCAGGTGTGCTGCCGGCCCTGTCGGAGCTGCCGGGCGTGACCGCCATCCTCGAGAGCGATGGCTATCATCGGCTGATGCTCGGGCCCGATGCCGATCCCCAACGCATCCTGGCCGTGCTCATGGCGCATAGTCACCTCAGCCATTTCGAGTTGGCGCAACCCTCTCTGCACGAGACCTTCTTGCAGCTGGCCACGCCCCTGCATGGATCGGTGCCCCCGCCGGGGATTGGCCATGCTTGATCGGCGAGCTCTTCGCAAGATCAGCGTCGTGTTCTGGCGTGAGTACGTGGCGACGGTCCGCACGAAGGCCTTCGTGATGGCGCTGGTGTCGTTGCCGCTGCTCTCCCTCTTCGCGCTGTGTGTGCCGCTGCTCGGCGGCGTGGGAGGGCGCTTGCCGGACTTGCGCTGCGTGGTCGTGGACCAGAGCGGTGGCAAGCTGTTTAGCGCGCTGGAGCAAGCGGCGGAGCGGCACAACCGACGCCTGGCAGCGGATCAACCCACGTCGCCCAATGGCCGCGTGTTCGTCGAGGCGTGGCCCTCGACGTACGACCAAGAGGCAAAACTCGCGCTCTCGGGCCAGGTGCGTTCGGGGGAACTCTTCGGCTTTGTCGAGATCGGACGCGATGTGCTCGATCTTTCGCGCGGTCGGCTGACGCTTCGCTACCACGCCAGCTCGGGCGGGCAGTGGCTGCTCGGCAACTGGCTCGAGAATGAGCTGGTGCCCGCCATCCATCGCGAGCGACTGCACCGCTCCGGTCTCGAGCCCGCCCTGGTCGAGCGCGCGCGGGCGCCGGTGGCGCTGAGCTCGGAGGCGCTGGAGGTGGCCGGCATACCGAGCGCTGCCACGAGTGGGCCCACCGTGGACCTGGCGATTCCGGCGCTGGCCGCGATCCTGATGTTCCTTGCGGTCATGCTCAGCGCAGCGCCCTTGATGCAGAGCGTGCTGGAGGAGAAGGGGCAGCGCATCGCCGAGATCCTGATCTCCAGCGTGCCTCCGTTTCAGCTGCTCCTGGGCAAGCTGTTGGGCGCGAGCGCGGTATCTTTGCTCTTGCTCGCCGCCTACTTTGGCGGAGGCTACTCGATCGCGGTGCTGCTCGACTACGGGGCATGGTTTACCCTGCACAATGTCGCGTGCCTGCTCTCGTTCGAGCTGATCGCGCTGTTCATGTATGGTTCGGTGTTTCTCGCCATCGGCAGCCTGTGCCTGGATCTGCGCGAGTCGCAGACGCTGATGCTGCCGGCGATGGTGCTCTCGAGCACGCCGCTCCTGCTGCTGCCGGTCGTGCTGGCCGAGCCACACAGCGTGCTCGTCACCACGCTGAGTCTGGTCCCGTTTTTTACGCCGGTGCTGATGATGATCCGCGCGACTCTCGTGCCGAGCGCGCCGGCGTGGCAGGTGCTGCTCGGGGCTCTGCTCTCGAGCGGCACGGCGCTGCTCTGCGTGGCGTTTGCCGGGCGCTGTCTGAAAGCGGGACTATTGAGTCGGGGCCCGGCGCCCAAGTTTCGCGAGTTGCTCGTCTGGCTTCGCCAATCCTCCTGAGCCGGGTGCCGCTGGGCGGCGCCGAGCCCGCGGCCATCCGGCGCGGGCCCCCGGCGCCCCTCGCTCGCTCTCGCGGGGGCCCCGCTGCGCCGACCCCACCGGCGAACTAGACGCTCGTTTCCAGACGGTCGACGGCATGCACCGGCGCCCGGTCGCCTGCCATCAGGTGAGCGATGGCCCTGTACACGAGCCGCTGGCAGGTCAGACGATTCTTGTCCGCAAACTCCGCCCAGCGCACCGAGATACCAAAATGCCCGGGCGACCCGGGCGTGACCTGCACCTCCGCGCCGGGCAGGCCCACGAGGATGGCGTCCCGAATCTGCGTGCTGATGCTGGCGCCTGTGCCGCCGAGAGCTGTCGTCATAGCTGGGCTCGCACGCGCTCAGTAGCGCGGGACGCTGCTGTCCACTTCTAGCGACCAGGCATCGATGCCACCCGACACGCTGTAGACGTTGGAAAAACCGTGAGACAGGAAGAACCCGGCCGCCTGCTGGCTACGCTGCCCGTGATGGCACATGAAAAACAGCGGCGTGCTCTTGTCGAGGGTCATGATGTAGTCTTGCGCCGGACGATCCAGCAGCTTCGAACCGGCGACTTGCGCCTGATCGCGCTCCTTCTGCGAGCGCACGTCGAAGAGCTCGAGCTTCGAATTCTCCCGTAGCTTGGCCGCCAGATCCTTCACGCTCACGGACTTGACGCGCGGCGGTTCGTTCGGGTTCTCCAGCTTGAATGCGGGGCCATCGGGACCGTCGACGTAATCGATGGACAGACCGCTGGCCCGCCGAGCGCTGGCAGGATCGAACAGTAGCGTGAGCGCCCCTGCGGTCACTGCCACGTCCCGCGGCTTCTTGTCGCTGATGCTGAGCGCGTGCTGAAAGTCCGCGCCGATCTCCACGCGAATGTGATGGCCGCCGTCCGGCTCCTGGCTGGTTGCCTCTTCGAGCGCCTCGCGGAGCGCGCTGGCCGCTCCCGGACTGATCGCGATCTTGGGCAGCTCCACCGCGTCCGCCTTCAGACCCAGCGCTTCGTGCAGCTCGCCATTTTCGTACATTTCCCGCACCAGGTCACATCCCCCTACAAATTGCCCCTTGATGTAGAGCTGAGGAATCGTGGGCCAGTCGGAGTACTCTTTGATCGCTTCGCGGATCTTGCCGTCGGAAAGCACGTCGATGGTCTTGTACTTGCCGACCAGCTCATCGAGGATTCCCGCAACGGTGGCGGAAAATCCGCAGCGCGGAGCCTGGGGCGTCCCTTTCATGAAAAGTACGACGTCGTGGCTCTGAACCTCGCTGTCGATTTTTTGGCGTGTGGCCTCGTCCATAGGGGTAAGAGTTGCGGCGACTTTCCCTGTCTGTCAACGCAAGGGGCCTGCCGGCTACGGATTTTCGCCGTCCCAAGCGGGGGCACAGAGCGGGCCGGGGGCGCGAGACGGGCACGAGCCAGGGTTGGGCCCCCACGGGAAAACGCGCCAGGGCGCGGCCCCTCCGGCCGGGGGCCTCGGAGATCGCCGCAACAGTTCTCAGCGCGGCTGCCATCGAGTAGACTAGAACTGGCGCCCAGGAGCGCGGCTCGGGTCGCTCGGGTCAGCCCGCGGGCGCCCACCCCCGCGTCGAGCGGAACCCCCCGGATCGAGAAGGAATCTTGCAAACGGATGGCGACGCTCACGACGGGGCTGCGGTCCCGACCCGCGGCGGCGGAGCGCGGCCGGAGCTCGCGGGTATGGCCGGCGGGGGCTGGCTCGGCGCCATGGGGTTAGAACTGATTCGCCAGACGCCGACCGAGGTGCTGGCCGAGTGGACCGTGAGCGAGCGCCATCTGCAACCGATGGGCCTCGTGCATGGCGGCGTCTATGCCAGCGTCGTGGAAACCTGCTGCTCGATCGGGGCGATGCTGGCAGCTCCGGAGGGCAAGCAGGTCGTCGGCGTGGAGAACCACACGAGCTTTCTGCGGCCGGTGCGCGCGGGGCGCCTGCGGGCGCGCGCCGTCCCTCTGCATGCGGGGCGGCAGGCGCAGCTCTGGGAATGCGCCATCACGGACGAGGCCGACCGCCTCGTCGCCACCGGTCGGCTGCGCGCGCTGTGCGTGGATGCTACCGGTACACGCCCACCACGATGACCAACTACTGGCTCAGGCATAAAGGGACCCTGTTCCCCGTCCACCAGAGCGATTGCCTCCTGGGCCGCAGTCACGAGTGTCTGATCGTTCTGGCATCGGAGCGTGTTTCGCGCGAGCACGCCGTCGTGCGGCGCATCCACACCGGGCTCGAGATCGAGGATCTGGGCAGCCGCAATGGCACCTGGGTGAACGGCAGTCGGATCCGGCGCCCTACGGTGCTTCAACCGGGGGACGAGGTGCAGCTCGGGGAGGACCTGCTCGAGGTGGTGATCCAATCGAACGGGCAGCCCCCGGTCACCGTCTCCGGAGTCGTCTCTCCGATCGGCGAAGAGGGCGATCGGCAGCGTCGCATGCTGGAACAGGTCGAATACGCGATGGCCAGGCTCGACCCGGGTGACGATCAGCGGGCCGCGGCGAATCGTTTTCGTTCGGCGGTGGATGAGCTGATGCTGCGCCAGTCCGAACGGGGCGTCGTGCTGTCGCCGGAAGAAATCCGGCGCCTGGCCCGAGTGGCGCGCATGCTGGCCAGCTGGGCCAACAGTCGTCCCTTCGAGCGCTGGTCGCACGATATCACCGCGCAGCTGTCGCAGCGCCTGCCCCCCGTGAGCGAAGGCCCGAGCTCGTCCCGCTGATCCTCGCCAGGCCCGGAGGGGCTCCTATTTTCGGCCCGGAATCCAGCACAGAGGGGATTGGGGCGGCTTCACGGCGGCGGAATTTCGTGCCAAGACGCAGGGGTCAATTCCGCAGTGCTCCGATCGGGGACTGCGGGTACCTGTCAGCGAATCGAGGAATCCGTCCATGACCTTCGTGGTAACCGAGAACTGCCGCAAATGCCGTTATACCGACTGCGTCGCGGTTTGCCCGGTCGACTGCTTCCATGCCGACGATGAGATGCTCTACATCGATCCGGAGGAGTGCATCGACTGCGGCGCGTGTGTTCCGGAGTGCCCAGTGGAAGCGATCTTTGACGAGGCGCAGCTGCCCGAGAACATGCGTCCGTGGTTGAAGATCAACCTGGAGCGCGCGGCGAAGCTGCCCGTGATCAACGACACGGAAGAACCCCTGCCCACCGCCGAAGCTCGCAAAAAAGAGCTCGGTTTCGGGTAAGGGCGCTGCGCTCGCGGCCTCGCGCTGGAGAGATCCGCTCGCTGGCCCGCGGGCCAGGGGGTTAGCGTCGGTTGCGTTTGTCTCGCCGAGACCCGGTCCTGTACCGCTTCCGGTCAAGGCTCCAGCTCAGCTGCCGCTCACAGGTACGGATGAAGCAGCGCACCGAGCTGGCGATCATCGCCCACCCCGCGCACGCGCCTGCCCGCTCGGGGGCGCGCTGGCGGCGCCGGGCGGAGCCGTCCCCGGGCGCAGCTCTGCCACCGACTCGTCCTCCGACGGTACTCCGGGCAAACACGGTGCCGGCCCCGTCGCTGCGCTGCCGCCGAGCCTGGCCCGCGCTGGTCTCGCTGCTCTTGTTGTGCGCTGGCCTGGGCAGCGCGGTCGCCTGGCACGCGCGCGCACAGGACGAACGGTTCTCGTTGCAGCTCAGCGCCGGCTGCGAGGAGATGGGGCCCTGCCAGAAGCTCGAGGCCGAAGCGGCGCGCCGCGCCCAGGCGTGCTGGTTTGGCTGCGGCAGGGAGCTCGCCGAACAAAGAGAGGCGCGCCTGCAACGCTACCGCGCCGAGGAGCGCCTGGCCGTGCGCGAGCACTACCGGCAGCGCGATGACGCCGAACGCACTGCAGAGCAACTGGAGCGCGCGCAGCGGCTTGCCGAGTGGCAACGCGAACAGGCCGCGCGCAGCGCGTTCTCGGAGCAAGAGCAGCGGCAGCGGCTCGAGCTCGAGCGCCTGCGTCAGGCACAGATCGACCGCCGCCTGCTCGAAGAGCGGCAGCGCCGCGTCGGCTATCTCGCCCTGCTCGGTGCCGAGGGCAGGCTCGAGCGCTTGCGTCGTTGTCACGCGGACAAGGCCGGCTGCGAAGCGTTGATCCTGGATCTGGTGGAAGCTGCCAGCCTGGCCGACGAGAAGCAAAAGCTCGCTCTCGAAAACGAGAAGCTCCTCGCGGGGCCGTCTCGCGCTGCCGCCGCGCCGCGCCCGCTCGCCGCGCCGTCTCCCAACTCATGAGCGCTCGACTCCCGAGCGCCCCGAGTCTGAGCCGGAGGGCCGTGGCCAGACGCTCGACGCTTCGAGCCGTCGAGACGATTGTCTTTTGACGGGCGGGCGTCTACGCAGCATGCATGAGCCAACACAGGAACGTCTACGTCGGCGCTGGAGCGTGGAGCGGCGAGACCGGAAAGATCCAGGTATTTCACCTCGATCTCGACACGGCCGCGCTGACGTTGGTGCAGGAGCTGGCGGCCGGCGGCGTGGCGGCGTTCATGGCGCGCTCGCGCGACGGTCGCACGCTGTATGTGGCCGACGAGGTCCAGGGCAGCATCGCCAGCTACGAGGTCGCGCCCGGCGCGGGCGAGCTGCGCTTGAAGAACCGTGTGATGACGGCGGGGCACCCCGTGTACCTGGCGATCGATCCGCGCGGCTCGGTGCTCTCCACCTGTTTCTTCGCCGAGGCCAAAACGGAGCTGTTTGCCCTCGAAGCGGATGGCCGCATCGGGGCATCGGCGTGCCTGGTCGATTCCGGCAAGGAGTCTCATTGCACCGTCTTCGATCCGAGCGGTCGCTACCTGTTCGTGCCCACGCGCGGCGATAACTGGGTGGCGCAGTACCGCTTTGATCCCGTCGCACGCACGCTGACCCCGCAGTCGTCTGCGCACGTGCACGAGGTCGAGGGCGCCGGGCCCCGGCACCTCGCCTTTCATCCGAGCGGGCGCCACGCCTATTTGCTCAATGAGCTGAACCTCAGCCTGTCCGTGTACGCGTTTGATGCCGAGCAGGGCACCCTGTCGCCGCTGCAGCGCTCGCTGGCGGCGGGGCCCACGGGCATGAGCGGCGGGTCTTCCGCCGATGTTCACGTGCATCCCGAGGGGCGCTACCTGTACGCTTCCAACCGTCAGGGCGATCAGAGCTCGCTCGCGATTTTCGAGCTCGATCCGGCGTCCGGGCGCGCCAAGTTGCTCGGCCACGAGTCGACCCGCGGGCGTACGCCCCGCAATTTTGCGCTCGATTCGTCCGGGCGCATCCTGATCGTGGGCAATCAAGACTCGGCGGACGTGGCCGTGTTCCGGGTCCGCGCAGGCGGTGGCGCGCTGGAGTACGTGGCGTCTCGGGCGGTAGCGCCGGGGCCGTTCTTCGTCGGTATCTACTGACGCCCGTCCGCCGCCGCGAACCGAAAGCGCTGCCGTGCTGCCGCGGCCTCAGGGCAGCTTGTAACGGACGCCCTCGGCGGTATCCTCGAACTGCACGCCCGAGCGCTGCAGATGGTTGCGGATCGCGTCGGCCGTGGGCCAGTCCTTCTGCCTGCGGGCGTGGTGCCGGGCGCGCGCCAGCTCGCGCAGCACGTCCGGCCCGAGGTCGCGCGCCAGGAGGGCAAGGAGTGCGGACGGCTCGAGCTTGCCGGACTCACCCGCTTCCAGCTCACTCTTGCTGATCAGGCCGGTCTTGCTCGCCGCCTGGCTCAGCACGAAGGTGACGTGATCGGCGCGCTCCAGCGCAGCCAAGAGGTGCGCTGCATCGCTGGGGCTCGGCTCCAGTCGATGGCTGTCCGCCACGAAGGCGAACAGGGCGGCGAGCGCATTGGAGATGTTGAGATCGTCGTCCAGCCCGGCGCCGAAATCGTGCTCAAACGACTGGATACGCGCCGCGACGGGTGCCGACGGCTGGCCCTGTGGGGCTGCACCCTGCGCGCGCTCGTGCAGCGCCGTCCTGGCGTTCTGCAGGCGCGCGATCGACGCGCGAGCCGCTACCAGGCCATCTAGATTGAAGTTCATCGGTGCGCGATAGTGATTCGCGAGCAGGAAGTAGCGGAGCTCGATCGGTCGAAACCCCTGAGCCACGATGTCGGCCAGCGTGTACAGGGTGCCGGCGCTCTTGCTCATCTTGGCGTTGTTCACCAAGAGGTGCCGCGTGTGCATCCAGTGCCGGGCAAACTCACAGTCGCTGGCGCCGCGCGCCTGGGCAATCTCACACTCGTGGTGCGGGAACATGTTGTCCTCGCCGCCCGTGTGCAGGTCAAACGCCGTTCCGAGATAACGCTCCGACATGGCGGAGCACTCGATGTGCCAACCCGGGAAGCCCTTGCCGATGTTCGGGTCTAGCTGCGGGCGCTGCCCGGTGTAGCCCTGCCAGAGCTGATCCGCGTGCGGATCCCACTGCATCAAGTGCCCGGGATCGACCTTCCAGAGCGCGAAGTCTGCCGGGTGCCTCTTGATCTGATTGACCTCGATGCGCGCGCCCGCGCGCAGATCCTCGAGGGACTTGCCGCTGAGCTGGCCGTACTCCGGGAAGCTGTCGATGTCGTAGTAGACCTCACCGCTGCCCGCTGGAATGTAGGCGTGCCCGCGATCGAGCAGGCGCTGGATCTGCGCGAGCATGTCACAGACGTGCTCGGTGGCTCGCGGGAAGGCGTGCGCATCCTGAATCTGCAAGGCTCGGCGGTCTTCGTGGAAGCGCTCCTCGAAGTGGCGTGCCACGCGATACGGGTCCCAGCCGAGCTCGCGCGCCTTCTTCTGCAACTTGTCTTCGCCTGCCGCGTCCGCCCGGTCGTCCTCCGTGAGGTGCCCCACGTCGGTGATGTTCATGATCTGGGTGACGGCAAAGCCGCGCCACTCGAGGTATCGGCGCAACAGATCGGCAAAAAGAAAGCTACGAAAGTTGCCGATGTGGCTCTCGCCGTAGACCGTCGGCCCACAGTTGTAGATGGCCACCTTGCCGGGCTCGCGAGGCTCGAACGGGACGAGCGCCCGCCGGCGCGTATCGTACAGAGTAAAGGGCATGTGAAATAGATGCAGTCGGTCGAGCGGTTGTCTCAGCTCTCCAGCACTTTACCACCCTGGCGCGTACACTCCGCCCGGGGGACACTGATCCAGCCCTTACCCTTGCACGCGTTCTGCCCGGCGCAAGCGTGGCCGCCGGGGCCCAGGACGTGGCACGCCGACTGGCCCTTGCAGGCGTGGATGCCGAGGCACTGCACGGCGTCGGTGGGCGCCGCGGAGGCTGCGTTCGCCGCCGCGCCGGTGGGGCTCGTCGCTCCGCTCGGCTTCGGTGCTGTCTTTTCCGCGCACGCGGCGAGGAACAGGACGGCGACGCGGGCGGCGAGATGGGTTCTGCTATCGGACACGGGCTCAGCTCTCCTCGGAGGGCCGCGAGCCTGGCCTAGCGGCGCTCTCGGAGCAATTGGAATGCTCGGGGTTTTCTTGCCGGCCGCGTGACCTGTTCGCGTTTGCCGCAGAGGCGCCGGGCGCCGCTCACAGCTCGAGATCGATGACGAGCGGGTCGTGATCCGAACAGCGCCGGGGATCCGGCTGGTAGGCGTCGGGGGGATTGTCGAGGCGGTAGTCGAGCAGCTCCGGCGCGTCCGCGTTGATGTGCCAGATCTGCGCCTGCGCGAGACGGGCGGCGAGCGGTGCGCTGGCGAGCGCATGATCGAGCAAGCTGGCGCGCCCTTCGAATACGTAAGAGTAGCGCTCCGCGAGCGGCACCGTGTCGAGCAGATCGACGAAGCCCGCGCGCCGGAGCTCGGCGAGCGGCGCTTCCCGAGCATCGCTGTTCAAGTCGCCGATCACGAGCAGTTCGCTCGCGTCGCCGGGGGGCAGGCGCGACGAGACCGCCGCGAGCTCCAGTGCTTCCTGTTGCCGGGCAGCGGCGCCGCAGCCCTCCGAGCCGAGCGCGGATTCACCGGCGAGGCACAGCTTGCTCTTGAGGTGCACCACCGCGACCGTGAAGCGCCGAGCCTCCGTCTCGAAGCTCTGCAGCAGCGGCGCGCGCCGAAATACGGGGGAGCTGGCAAATCGCGCGGGCCCCGGGGCACGCAGCCGCCGTGTGCGGTAGGCGATCGCGGAACGGATCACGTCCGAGGTGTCCGAGCCGCTCTCGCTCACCTGGTACTCGTCGCCGCTGCGAGCGCCGGCATTCAGCGTCAGGATCAGCTCCGCCAGGCTGGCGGGGACGCCCTCGCCCCCGGAGGCATCGTTGCCGAGTTCCGTCAGCGCCAGGATATCGGCATCCAGCTGGCCCAGCGCTGCGACCAGCTTGGTGCGCTGGCGCTCGTGTTCGAGCGCCGAGCTTGCCCCGCGCGTGCCCGGCGCTGCAAAGTAGTTGTCGAGGTTCAGCGTCACGACGCGCAGCGAGCCCCGCGGCGGCGGGCGCGGCGGCAGCAAGGGCGGCGCGCGAAACTCCGGCACGCCCGTCGTGCCGAGCCGGCGTGTGGACCCCGAGAGCACGACACCGCGGATCTCCGCCGCGCGGGCGCCGAGCCAGAGGCGCTGCGCTGCCAGTCCGGCGCCTGCGCGATCGAACGCGCGCGCTTCGAGCCCACGCAGGACCCAGAGCGGGGCAGGGCTATCCTCCGCGCGCTCCCCGAGCGGGTGCCCGGGCGCGTAGCGGCGTCCAGCGCTCGACACCGTGACCTCGCCGCGTGCCCGCAGCCCCGAGGTGTCGAGCAACGTCCACGTCTCGGGCAGAGTGATCCACATCCCCTCCCAACGCTCTGCCGCAAGCTCCCCCGGCGCCGACAGTTCGACACGTGCTGGTTGCAGTTGGGAGCTGCCACAGTGTTCGAGCAACTCGACGCGGCCGAGCGCGGTCACGCCCGCGATCTCCTCCACCCAGCCGTTCACCCGCACCCGCTCGCCCTGCGCCGGCGAGTCCGCGCCCGCCGGCAGTATCACGCGCAAGCCCTCGGACGTGCGAGGGTCGGCATCCGGGCTCAGAGCTTGAAGATAGAAGCCCGCCTGCCCAAGGGTTTCCGCGTGCGCCCAGCTGACCACCCCCTCGACGCTGACGTGTCGATCGAGGTGTGGACTGACGGCGCCCGTCCCCTGCACCTCGGCAATGCCGAGCGCCGGCCCCCCGCACGCGCTGGCCGAGCGAGGCCCGAGCTCGTCGTCGGCGCCGCACGCGCCGCCCGCCAGGGCCAGCGAGATGCAGAGCATGGCCCGGCGCATCCTGCGTCATCGGGCGAACCCGAGTGCGGGTTGCGCGTGCCGCGGCGGGAAAAGCAGAGAGGGCCGGAGGCTCAGCGATTCAAGAAGTTGAGTTGCGCGTTATTCGCGGCAACGACCCCGTCCATCTGCGTAAACTGCTTGCGCAGCTGCTCTTCCATGCGGTCGAGCCGCTTCTGCTCCTGCTCGGCGCGATCGGTCAGGAAGCGCTGGCGCGCGCTCAGGCCGTCCTGCCGCGACTGGATGGTGCCCTTGGCAGACAGCATGTCCGTCGTGGTGGTCGACATCAGGTCGGCGATGCCCTTGACGGTGTTGTCATCCCCCGCCAGGACGCGGGTGACGGCTTCCGGATCCTCCGCCAGCGCAGCGTCGAGGCGCGCCGAATTGAGCTTGAGCGTGCCGTTGTTGTTCAGCTCGATGCCGATCGAGCGCAGCGTCTGGAACTTGCCGGTGCCGACGGTTCGGGTCAGCACGTCGTTGAGCCGAGCGGTCACCGAACGTAGCGCCGTGTCGCCCGAGAGCTCGGGGTTGGTCGCCTTGATCGAGCCAAAGCCGGCCTCGGTGTGGACCTTGTTGACCACGGCGTTGTAGGCGCTGACCAGATTGGTCAGCTTGTCGTTGAAGCCCTTGGAATCGCTCTCCACCGTCACCGTGGCGGGTGTGCCCACGGTCGTCAGATCGGCGAGCGCCAGCGTGACCCCGCCGATCACTCCCTGAACCTGGTTGCTCTTGCTGGTGACGGCAAAGCCATCGATGGTCAGCTCGGCGTTCTTGCCGGTGCTCTTGGTATTGGCGGCAAACCCGAGCGTGGTGCCGGTCTCCACGACCGTGACGTTGTTCTCGAGTCCGGTATCCAGCCCGCGCAGTTGCATGCGGAATTGGTTGCCGTCGAAGAAGCTAGACGCGCTCACGCGCAGGCCCGAGGCATTGACCTTGCTGATCACCTGATCGAGCGTGTCGGTGGCCGCGATGCTGAGGTTCGCCGTCTTGTCGCCGATGCTCAGGCTCAGCGTCCCTGCTTGATTCAGCGCCTGGTTGGATTGAGTGACGCCGAGCGGGTTCGTGTACGCCTTGTACGCCGAGGCCAGCTGCGTGACGTCGATCTTGAAGGAGCCCGGACGGGCGGCGCCGGAGGCGGTCACGGCCACGGCTTTGTTGTCGCTCGCGGCCTTGAAGCTGCCGACCTCTTGCGTGCTATCGAGGGCCACCAGGGCATCTTTGAGCTTGCCGAGCAGATTGCCCACGTCGGACAGGCTCGAGACCGCGGAGGTGTTCTGGGACTGCTGGGTCTTCACCCGGTTGATGGGTCCCTGACTCGCCGAAAGCAGTCCCGAAATGATCGACTCGGTATCGATGCCGGACCCGACTCCGCCGAACGTGATGCTAGGCATGCTGCAGTTTCCTCATGCGCCTCGGCGTGACCGGGGCGTCCCGCTCGCATGAACGGTTTCCAGCTGCCGATCTTGAATCGTGGCCCCGCAGGCGCGCTGGGCGCGCTGATTTGCCCTGATCTGAGCCTGATTTGCTCCAGAAGGACGCGCTCAAAAGCGGGGCAGCGCCAAAAAATCGTTGCGTGTCAGGTGCTTGACAGCCCGATGGGGCAATTTCGGGCGCACCCTGAGCTTATTGGCCGGGGGGCGCGCGCCGTTGTTCCACACAGGGAGAGGGACGTGACGGACGTCGGTGCAGCCGAAACACGCGTACAGCGCAAACCTCCGGGAGGGTGGCCTTCCGACGCGGCCCCGTGGCGTCCGGAGACGGAGGCTGCGGCCGCGCAGCGAATTCTGCTGATCGATCCCGAGCGGGACACCCTGGCCGCGCTGGAACAGATCGCGGCCCCCATGGGGGCTGCCGTGCACCATGCGCGTACGCTGGCAGATGCTCTGCGCTACGCGCTCAAGTTCTGTTACGACGCTTTGCTCGTCGATGCCGGCCTGGGCGGTGAAACACCGCTCGCGCTGCTCGAGCAATTGCGCAGCCTGCAGTCGACCGCGGGCATCCTGCTCAGCGGAGAGGCCCTGCGCTTCCCCGAAGGCTTCCTCCTGGGCGGCAATCTGCTCGGCAGTTGCCGCAAGCCCTGGGACGCCCACGAGGTCGACACGGCGCTGCGCCGTGCGTTCGAGTTGAGCCACGCGCGACGTGCTCCGCGCCCGCGCTTCCCGGCGATGCGCAGGAGCTTCGAGCGCGTGCTCCTGATCGGCAGCCAGGCGGACTATCGGCGCATCCAGCGCATGACGCGGCTCTGGTTCTCCCCGGGTGGGCTCGTGCACGCCAGCACGCTGGAGGAGGCCGTGTCTTTGCTGGGCCAGCAGAGCTTTGACCTGGTGCTCACGGAATTTTCCTTGCCCGACGCGTGTGGGCTCGATCCGGTGGTGCGGATTCGGCGCGTGAGCTCGCAGACGCCGATTGTCGTGTTCTCTGCGCTGGAGGATAGCGCGCTCTTTGATCAGGCGTTGCAGGCGGGCGCACAAGACGTCCTGCTCAAGCCCGAGGTAGACCGCAAGGCGTTGTTCCGTGCGATGTGGCACGCGCGGGAACGCCAGCGCGCACAGGCGCATCTACAGCATGGCGCCCTGCACGACGAGCTGACGAGTCTGGCCAAGCGCACGCTGTTGCAACAGCGCATTTCGCATGCGCTCGCGCGCTCGCGCCGCATCGGCAACACGTTTGCCGTGATGTACATCGACCTGGATCACTTCAAACGCATCAACGACACGTTTGGGCACGACGCCGGCGACGCGGTGTTGGTTGCGGTCAGTCGCCGCCTGGAGTCTGCCGTGCGCGAGTACGACACGGTAGCGCGGCTGGGTGGTGACGAGTTTGCCATCCTGCTCGATAGCCTGGACGGCGCGGCGGAGGCCGAGATCGTGGCGCAGCGTGTGCTCGCGTCGCTCGCACCGCCCGTGCGCGTGCAGCAGCGCGATCTGGACATCACCGCCAGCATGGGCATCAGCGTGTTTCCCGGCGGCGGGGCGGGCGCTGAGGAACTGCTGCGGAACGCGGACCAGGCCATGTACTCTGCGAAGCGGGCGGGGCGCAACACCTACTCCCTCCTGCCGCTGCTCGACTCTGCCGTGCTCGGCCCGTCGTCGGCTCCCGCAGCGCCGTCGGCGTCGCTGGCTCCGGCGCCCTCGGCTCCCGCAGCGCTGTCGCCCGCGGCCCAGCCCAGCACACCCCCGGCATCGGTCGCACGGGCGCTCGCCGGCTTCGCCTCCCGCTGACAGCCCGCGGGCGATCCGCTATACCAGCGGCTCCCCGTGACCGCCCAGACCGCTGCGACCGCTCCGAACGGCTCGGATTCCGCCACCCTGCTCGTTTCTTGCGTGGATCGCCCAGGGCTGGTGGCGGCGCTGGCGCAGGTGCTGACCGGGCACGGGGCGAACATCCTGAGTGCCGATCAGCACCGCAACGAGCAGGCGGGCCAGTTTTTTCAGCGCATCGCCTTCGACCTGTCGGGGCTGCTCACGGACCGCGGCACGCTGGAGCGGGCGCTGGCCGAAGTGGCCAAGCGCTTCGGCATGGATCTGCAGCTCTACTATGACAGTGACGCACCGCGCGTTGCCATCTTCGTGTCTCACTTCGACCACTGCCTGTACGATCTGCTCTGGCGGCACCGGAGCGGAGAGCTGCGCTGCTCGATTCCGCTCATCATCAGCAACCGGCCCGAGTTGGCTCGCGTGGCCGAGCACATGGGCATCCCTTTTGTCGTCTATCCGATTACCCCGGAGAACAAGCGGGAGCAGGAAGCCAAGGAGCTCGAGCTGCTCGAGCAGCATCGCATCGATCTCGTAGTGTTGGCGCGCTACATGCAGATCCTGAGCCCCGAGTTCATTCACGGATTTCGCCATCGGATCATCAACATTCACCACTCGTTCCTGCCGGCGTTTGCCGGCGGCAGGCCGTACCATCAAGCGGCAGAACGGGGCGTCAAGCTGATCGGCGCGACGGCGCACTACGCCACCGAGACGCTGGACGATGGCCCGATCATCGAGCAAGACGTGATCCGCGCCAGCCACAAGGATTCGATCCCAGACTTGATCCGCAAGGGCCGCGACGTCGAGCGCAACGTGCTCGGGCGTGCCGTGCGCTGGCACATCGAGCACCGCGTGCTCGTGCACCAGAACCGGACCGTCGTCTTCGAATAGGGGCAGAGTTCGGGGGAGGGTTCGGGAGAGCGTGAGCGGGAGGGGTTGAGTTCGGGGGAGTGGGAGCGGGAAAGCTCGAGGGAGAGTGAGGGTATGGGGGCGCCTCGCCGCGGCTCGCTTGCGCCAGTTCCGTACGGCGCCGGGCTGAGCTTGACGGTGGTGGGCGTTTGGCTCGGGTCTTCTGATGGTCGCAGCGTGCTCGGACATGTCCACGCCAAGCCGGCTTCGCCGGTGCCTGCGGCAGCCTGGACATGTCCTGCGCGCGCTGCGCGGGGGTAGGGCGGGGGCCGAGCTAGTGCACGCCGGGCGTTTTGCGTTGTGGCAACACGCCGTGATCCAGGAGCAGCTGGGTGAGCCGATCGGATTGCACGTTGAGCCAGCGCTCGTACACGTCGAGCAGCGAGCTGTCGTCGCGCACGGCGCGGGCGGACAGCTCTTCGGCGACGCTGTTGATGAGCTGCACGAAGCGCTCGAAATTTTGCGACAGCTCCGAGAAGACGTCGGGCACCGTGCTGCTCGAGCCCACGCCGCGCAGCATCGACGCTGCGCCGCCGTACGCCGTCGCCCCCAGGCCGCGCACGTAATACGGGGCCAGGCCCCGACGGGTCAGATGCTCACTGAAGAAGCCGCTCACATAGAGCACGCCGTCCCCGAGTACGCGTAGCTTCTCGAAGCGCGTGGGGCCGCGGCTTTCCAGCGCCTCCGCCAACATCAGCGTGTACGAGCTGTCGCCCATCACGTTCAGCGTGGAGGCGTTGGGCTTGGCAGAGTCTGCCAACAGGCCCACCACGTAGCTTGCCCCCGCGCTGCTGGGCTCGAAACCGCTACTGTCGATCGCTTGACCGACTAGCTCCCGGAAGAAACCGTCTACATCCGCAGCGGAGTAGAGGGGGCTCTTGGCGAGAGTGCTCGGCGACATCAGTCCGAGCCCCCTCGCGGAGGATGTGGTCGCCCGGGGCGCGCCCGACGACGCGACAGCTGGTTCACTCTGTAATTGTTACGCACTCTCGGGTCACCTGCAAACCCGAGCCAGCATTGATTCGTCCGTTTGATGCCGATGCTACATATTTGGACGGTGGGCGGGTGGGTGCACGGCCCCGTTGCACCGAAGTCCGCGCGGTTTGTGCGGATCTTTTCTGTATTGGATCCGCAGCGAAACGCGCCCGAAAACCGCCCGGGCTCGGCGGTTAGCCCCCATGGCGCGCGTCAACGCGGGGACATTGGCGCGGCGTCACTCTGCGGGGGACACTCCGGGGAGACATTAGGGGCCATGCCAAGCGAGTGTGCGTTGGCGTGAGCTGCCGAGCCCGCTGATCCCGAGCTCGCAGACGTCTCCCGGCCGCAGAAAGCGCGGTGGCTTGCAGCCCAACCCGACCCCGGCCGGGGTCCCCGTGCTGATCACGTCGCCGGGGAGCAGCGTCATGAACTGCGAGACGTAGCTGACCAGGTGGGCGACGCCGAAGACCATGTCGTCCGTGTTGCCTTGCTGCAACAATTCACCGTTGACCTTCAGCCATAGCTCCAGCTTCTGCGGATCGCTCACCTCGTCGGCCGTGGCGAGAAATGGGCCCAGCGGAGCAAAGCCATCCGCGCTCTTTCCCTTCACCCACTGGCCGCCACGCTCGAGCTGAAACGCGCGCTCGCTGAAGTCATTGTGCAACGCGTAGCCTGCCACGTGGCGCAGCGCGTTGGCCTCCTCCACGTAGCTGGCGCGGGCGCCGATCACCAGCGCGAGCTCGACCTCCCAGTCCGTCTTCTCCGAGCCGCGCGGCAACGTCAGGTCATCAAACGGACCCGCCAGTGCGGACGTGGCCTTCAAGAACACGATCGGCTCGGCAGGGATGGGCGCGCCCGTCTCTCGGGCGTGACCGCGGTAGTTCAAACCGATGCAAACGATCTTGCTCGGGCGCGCCAGCGGCGGCGCCCAGCGCACGCCCTCGGGCACGTGCGGCGCGGAACTCGCGTGTGCTTGGGACCAGCGCCGCAGCCGTTCGATGCCGTCCCCCCCAAAGAAGTGCTCGCCGTAGTCCTCGCCAAAGCCCGAGGCGTCGATGCGCACCCCGTCCTCTCGCAGCAGCCCCGGCCGTTCGTCGCCTGCTTGACCAAATCGAATCAGTTTCATGCTACCTCGCGCGCTGGGGAGACCCCGCTGCTGGACAGGCCATAGAATTCGGCAGCCGTGCCGCCCCAGATGCGCTGGTGTGCCGCCGAACTCAGCCCGAGGGGAGCCAGCGCTTGCTCCAGCGCGCCGCTCACCTGGCGATAGCTGCCCGCCAGCGTGCAGACGGGCCAGTCGCTGCCGAACATGCAGCGCTCGGGGCCGAAGCGCTCGATGGCGTGGCGCACGTACGGCGCCAGATCTGCCGGCGCCCAGCCGCTGTGGCTGGCCTCGGTGATCATGCCGGAGAGCTTGCAGTACAGGCTCGGGCAGCCGGCAGCGCGGGCGAACAGCGCCGCCCAGGGCTCCCACTGGCGAGCCGCGATCTGCGGCTTACCGATGTGGTCGAGGACGGCACGCAGTCGGGGAAACGCCTCCAGGATTTCCAGCAGGGGCGGGAAGTGGATGGGCCTGACCAAGAAATCGAAACAGATTTGCTGTTTCTCGAGCACGGCGAAGGCCCGGCGCACGCTCGGCCGGAGCATCCAATCCGGTTCGGCGATGTCGTGGATCATGGGACGCACACCCACGAACTTGGCGCTGCCGCGCAGCGCCTCGAGCCGCTCCTCGAAGTCGGGCGCGTCCATGTCCAGCCAGACCACGACGCCGGCGACAAAGGCATGCCGATCGGCCAAAGACAGCAGGAATTGCCCTTCTGCCTCACTGGGCGCGGCCTGGACCAGGACGGTCGCGTCGACCTGCTCCGCGGTCAGCAGAGGTGCCAGCTCCGGGGGTAGGATAGGCCGCCGCAGCCGCTGGGCCGCCTCCCCCTGGAGGTCATCGATCCAGCCATAGTCCTTTCGAGCTGGGTCCCAGAAGTGTTGGTGCGCGTCGATTTTCATGGCCGGCGAGCCTTCGGCCCCGCCCCTAAATGTTCCCTGGGGGTGGGTCGTTCCTATCGCGCAGAGTGTCACAGATCGCCGCTGCTCGTACTGCCGTTTCCTTTTCGCTCGAGCGTTCCCACAGCATGGCGGGAAAGATCGCGAACTGGCTCATCGACTTTTGCCAGATGACCATCGGCGATCGAGAGACGACGTCTCGCTTGCATATGGCTGCCCATGAGCTGGTCGAGAATGTGCTCAAGTACGGCAGCACACCGGAGGTCGGGCTCGAGTTTGAGCTGGAGCGCGGCGATGACAGCTCGATCGTGCGCCTCAGGACCCGCAACACGGCCGCGCCGGAACAGCTCGAAGAAGTGACCCGTCGGGTCATGGAGCTGCGCGCCGCCACGGATCCGATCGCGTACTACGATCAACTGATCCGGGCGACGGCGCCGGTGCTGGGGACATCGGGCCTCGGCCTCGCGCGCATTCGAGCCGAAGCGGGGTTGGACGTCGACTGCTCGGTGAGCGGGCGAGAGGTGAGCATCGTGGTGCAGGCAACCATGCGGAGCGAGCGATGAGCGCAGCGGCTTTGGAACTGCCAAACATTGAGGAAGAGGGTCTGCAACTCGGACCCGTCGAGGGCGCACAGGACCGGGTCCGATTTGCGGGCACCGGTGAAGCCGAGGGAGCCGCCGTGCTCGACCGGTTTCTCGGGCTGCTCCACCGGCAGGCACTGGTGCGGGAGCTGCGCCGGGTCACGATCGAGCTCGCGGAGCTCGAGTTTATCAATTCCTCCTGTCTGAAGGCGATGGTGGCCTGGATCTACAAGGTGGACACCGAGGGTCGCCCGTACCGGATCCACCTGCGCCGCGACGCTACCATGCACTGGCAGCGCACCAGCCTGGCCACCCTGCAGCGGCTCGCTCCCGACGTCGTCGTCATCGAAGAGACCTGAGCCGGCCCTGGTCGCGGGCGCGGCCTGGGCGCCAGCCCAGCCGCCTGCGGTAGACGTTCGGCAAATTGCGCGCTAGCTCCTGCTCGCGGTCGGATGTCGCGTCCGGCTCTGCTGGGAGTTAGAGTAGGCGCGTGAGAATTCTGGTGACCGAGGACGAGGTGGATGTCAGCGGCGTGATCGCCCGCGCGCTCGAACGGGATGGCCACAGCGTGTCCACGGCCAGCTCGCTCGAAGAGTCGCGCCAGGCCCTGGCGCAGGGGGTAGACCTCCTGGTGCTGGACCTCGGGCTGCCGGATGGCTCGGGCCTGAGCCTGTGCCGGGAGATCCGGGCTCGCGAATCGCCGCTGCCGATCTTGATCCTGACCGCGCACACGCAGGTGGAGTTGCGCGTGGAGGGCCTCGACGCGGGCGCGGATGACTACCTGACCAAGCCGTTTGCCTTGCCCGAGCTGCGGGCACGCGTGCGAGCGCTGGGGCGCCGGGGGCCCGTTTCGCGCGCCTATCTGCATGTCCATCACGACGTCACTCTCGATCTTGCCGGGCGTCGCGCCACCCGCGCCGGGCGCCAGGTGCCGGTGACGGCGCGGGAATGGGCCATCCTCGAGACGCTGGCCAGCCGCAGCGGCCGGGTCACGACCCGCAGCGAGCTGCTCGACATCGTCTGGGGGAGCCCGAGTGAATCGGCAGGCAACAGCCTGGAGGTCCTGGTGGCACGGCTGCGCAAGAAGTTTGGCGCCGACTTGATTCAGACTCTGCGCGGAGAAGGATATTCGCTGTGCGGAGAGGCACGGCGTGCCCCGGACTAGCCGCAGTCTGCTCGGGCGCGTGGCGTGGGGCGCCGCCATCTCCGCTGCCATTGCCGCGCTCCTGGCGGCCAGCGTGACCAGCGTGCTGGCGGCGTACCTGACGCGGCGCGCGCACGATCGCCGGCTGTTGGACGCCGGCCTGGTGCTCAAGGGCGAGCTCGAGGAGGGGTTGCACGGCGAGTTTTCGGTGCCGGTGATTGTGGCGGACGAGCGAAGGGAGACCCAACACACCGGGCTGGCGTTTGGGGTCTTCGACGCGCAGCCCGAGCCACGGCTCCTGGCCGGCGACCCGCGGGTGCCGGCCTTGCTGACCGCGAGCTGCGTCAATGCAGGGAGCTTGCGCGCCTGCGCCGTGCCGGCGCGCGCCAGCTTGTGGGTCGTGGTGGCGGACGCGCCGGAAGACCTGACCGCCTTGCTGGCGCTATCGTCGTCCCTGGCCGCGCTGCTCGCCGGGCTCGGTGCGTGGCTCGCGAGTCGCCCCATCGCGCGCTGGTTGATGGGCCCTCTCTCCGACCTGCGGCGGGAAGTCGGCGCGATCGATTTTGCCAGCACCCGCTCGCTCCGCCTGGGGCCCGCGGCGGGTATCGTCGAGCTAGATGCGCTCCGCAACGCCATTGCGGAACTGCTGGCTCGCGTGGTCAGCGCGCTCCGCCAAGCGGAGCGCTTTGCCGCGGACGCGGCTCACGAGTTGCGTACGCCGCTCACCACCATTCGCGGCGAGCTCGAGCTGTTGAGCGAAGACAACAGCATTCGGGCCGATGTCCACGCCAGCCTGGCACGTGCCGGGCGCCGCACGCTGGAGCTGCAGATGCTGCTCGAACGCTTGCTGGTGCTGGCGCTGCCGGACGAGAGCGGTTGGTCGGCGAGTGAGCTCGTGTCATTGCAGGAGCTCACCGAGGACCTGATCGCGCTGACTCCGGAGGCGGAGCGCGCGCGGATTACCCTGGCAGAACCCGTCGGCGACGTGCTGGTGCGTGGAGACACCACGTTGCTCAATCTGCTGTTTTCCAACAGCCTGGGCAATGCTCTCAAGTTTGGGCAGCGGGTTTCCGTGCGGGCGTTTGCCGACCCGCCCGACGTCGTGCTGCGCGTGGACGACGACGGCCCAGGGGTTCCAGTGGAGAAAAGGGAGCTCGTGTTTGAGCCCTTCGTGCGCCTGCGAGCTGCAGGCGAGCCGCCCGCGGTGGGACATGGCCTGGGCCTGGCGCTGATCGCGCATGTGGCACGCCGGCACGGTGGTGTTGCCCGATTTGTGGATGACGCACCGGGCGCACATCTCGAGATCCGTCTGCCGAGAGCGAGCGACACGCACATCCCCAGTCCCGCGCGCCCCAGCACGGCGCGCGTGCGTGAGGCGCGCCGTCAGCACAGCTGAACGCTGCGCGGGGTCAGCGCCCGCTTCGGCGAAGCTCCTCAACGCACGATCGTGGAGCAGCCAAACTGCAGGTCGAGCGTGCCCTCGGAGTTCCGGATCGTCTCGCAGGTGTTGCCGCAGAGTCGGATCTGGGTTTGATCATCGGAGTACTGCCAACCCTCGGTGCATCCGCCGTTGGGGCTCTGCCCGATCACCTGGAGTTGGCCGCCGGCAGGGGTAAACAGCAGGTTGACCTTGGTCGGATCGAGCACGGCGCCGAGGGGCGCGTCGGGAATGGGATAGCTACAGCTGAGCGCCAGGCCCGAGATAGCCGTCAGGGCGTCGTCGAGGCCGCTGGCGAGATCGCTGGCCTGGGTCATGTCGAAGTGGCAGAAGTTGGGCCCCGTGTGGGAGCACCCGGCCTGCGCCGTGCCGCCCGCCTCGGCCATGCGCGACAAGCTCTCCCGGGCGCCATCGCTGCCGGGCGAGCCGATCACGAAGGTGCGAACGCCCCGCGCCAGCGCCCGGGCCGCTTCTTCGACGAGAGGGTTGGCGTCGACTGCGTTCTCGTTGCCCTGGCGGCCTGAAATGTCGCAGCCGAGCTCGTAGGTCGGGATCCCGTCGGTGATCAGCACGAGGTAGCGGGAGCCCACCGCGCTGCTCGAGGCGAGCTGGTTCACGGCGTACGCGTAGGCGTCGTGTGTCGGTGTTCCGCCATCCGGATCCTGATTGCCGAAGGCTCGCCGAATTTGCTGCCGCTGCCCGGCGGCGTCGAGACGTGCCAGGCCGACGGCGGTCTGCTGATCGAAGCACGGCATCGCCGTGTTGCCGGGCACGTTGGGGTAAAATACGACCCCGACCGAGGTGTCGCCGGGCATGCCGTCGATCGCATTCAACACGGCGCTACGGGTTTGTACCCACTTGGAGCCACGCCCGGGCGCATCCTGATTCATCGAACCACTCGTATCCACGAGCAACTGCAGCACGGACGGAGCGACCTCCGTGCCCGCGGTTTGCCCCGCACAGGCCTGGCCATCAAAACCGATGATGGTCGCGGAGCCCTCCTCTGCGTCGTCCCCGAAAACGGGCGCGCCAGCGCCCAGGGGCGCGCCCTCGATCGTCGTATCTCGGTCCGCTTTTGCCGAGCAGCTACCCAGAGCGCTGGCGCACACCCCCCAGAGGAGGGGCCCCGCGAGCAGCGGGCGAGTTACCGAAAGCATGGCTTTGACGTTCATCGGAGTGCTTCCCTCGGTGGGTCGAAAAGGACGAAAGCGCCGAGCGGCTCGGGCGCACGATGCACCCTGACAGCGCTTCTGTCC
>Ga0315912_10000129_pt1 | contig 177304 bp, 198 predicted proteins | sample VfabasoilMG_FD_204469 | JGI IMG/M metagenome (GOLD analysis project Ga0315912, IMG submission 204469) | Garden soil microbial communities collected in Santa Monica, California, United States - V. faba soil | ecosystem: Environmental > Terrestrial > Soil > Garden | place: USA: California...
ACATGAAGATGAAGAACATGAACAACGGCAGCTACACCGACTGGAAGATCGGCGTCACCAAGGACATCGCCGGCTGGGTGTTCGCCGCCTCCTACATCGACACCAACGCCAAGGGCAACTGCAGCGCGGGCGCGGTCAACCAGTTCTACTGCTTCGGCAACGGCAGCGGCAGCGTCATCGCCGGCGCCTACGTCCCGGACAAGACCAAGGACGCCGGCAGAAGCACCCTCGTGGTCTCGGTCAGCAAGACATTCTAGGTATCCGCAAAAAATCTAGGCCCCGTTCGGGGTCTAGATTTCGACCTTCGTTCCCAGCTCGATCACCCGGTTGGTCGGCAGCTTGAAGTAATCGGCTGCGTTTCCGGCATTGCGCGCCATCATCGCGAACAACTTCTCGCGCCAGAACGCCATGTCGCTGACCGCCGCCATCGGCACCACCGTCTCGCGGCTGAGGAAGAACGAGGTGGTCATCATGTCGAATTCCAGGCCCAGCGTACCGGCGATCTCCAGCGTGCGGGCGATGTCGGGCTCGTCCAGGAAGCCGTAGCGCACGTTCATCCGCCAGCAACCGTTGCCCAGTTTGGTCAGCTTGACACGCTCCTGGAACGGCACCCAGGGTTCCTCGGCGACCTCCGCGGTGAGGAACACCACCCTCTCGTGCAGCACCTTGTTGTGGTTCAGGTTGTGCAGCAATGCGTGCGGCGTGGCTTCCGGCGTGGCTGTCAGGAACACGGCGGTGCCGGGCACGCGCTGCGGCGGCCCGATGAAAAGCGAATCGAGGAACGGCTTGAGCGGCACGGACGACGCCTTCAGGCGGCGGAACATGATGCCGCGGCCCTGCCGCCACGTGGTCATCAGCGTGAAGACGATGGCGCCGATCAGCAGGGGGAACCAGCCGCCATCCACCACCTTGAGCAGCGTGGCGCCGAAGAAGGCGACGTCCACGATGAAAAATACGCCGGTCGAGAACAGGCACAGCCAGAGCGGATACTTCCACAGGTAACGGATGACGAAGAACGTCAGCAGCGTGTCCACCAGCATGGTCGCGGTCACCGCCACGCCGTAGGCCGAGGCCAGTTTCGAAGACGAGCCAAAACCGATCACAGCGGCCAGTACTGCCGCGAGCAGCATCCAGTTGATGCCCGGGATGTAGATCTGCCCGCGTTCGCGCGAGGTCTGGACCACCGTCATGCGCGGCAGGAAGCCGAGCTGGATCGCCTGCTTGGTCATCGAATAGGCGCCCGAGATGGTCGCCTGCGAGGCGATCGCGGTCGCCACCGTCGCGAGGGCGACCATCGGATAAAGCGCCCAGCCCGGCAGCAGGAGGAAGAAAGGGTTCTCCACTGCCCCCGGGTCGTTGATCAGCAGCGCCCCCTGGCCGAAGTAATTCAGCACCAGCGCCGGCCCCACCAGGCCGAACCAGGCGATGCGCACGGGACCTTTGCCGAAATGGCCCATATCCGCATACAGCGCCTCGGCGCCGGTTACCGCGAGCACGACCGAGCCGAGCACGACAAAGGATTCCAGCGCGTGTTCCGTGAAGAAGCCGACCGCATAGGTCGGATTGAGCGCCACCAGCACGCCGGGGTACTGCACGATGCCGTAGATGCCTGCGGCGCCGATAGCCAGGAACCAGAGCAGCGTGATCGGCCCGAACAGGCGCCCGACGACGGTGGTACCGCGCGCCTGGAACAGGAACAGCGCGACGATCACGACCACCGCGATCGGCACCACATAGGGCTTGAAGGCCATGGTGCCGACCTCCAGGCCCTCCACCGCGGACAGCACCGAGATCGCGGGCGTAAGGACCGCGTCGCCGTAGAACAGCGAGGCGCCGAAAACGCCGATCAGCGTCATCGGCGTGCGCCACTGCGGGTTGTCCTTGATCGCCGAAGACGCCAGCGCGAGCAGCGCCATGATGCCGCCCTCGCCGTGATTGTCGGCGCGCATGATCAGGACCACGTATTTCAGGGACACCACCATCATCAAGGACCAGAAGATGATGGACAGGCCACCGAGGATATTTTCGTCGTCCAGCGGAATGCCGTGGCTGGGCGCGAACGTCTCCTTCATCGCGTACAGCGGGCTGGTGCCGATGTCGCCGAAGACCACGCCCAGCGCGAGCAGCGTGAGCGCTGCCTTGGAAGATTGCGACGCGCGCGCGTCGCTGGGAGCCATGGTGGGGGGATGTCCTAGGGCAGCAGGCGCCGAACCCTACGCCCGCAATGCACAAATTGCAAATCAGGGAAGGTTAAAGTATTGATATCATTGCCTTGTTGTTTCCCGGGAGTTCCGATGAACACGCCCGATAAAGCGCACTTCCTGAGCCGCGTCAGCCGCGAAATGGACGAGGATCTGGGCGTCCTCGACCTCGCCCCGCGCGACGCGCTGGCGGCCTGCTGCCGCATCCTCGCTTACGAAGGTCACGAGTCAGGGCTGGCCGGCCAGGTGACCGCCCTGGGGGAAAAGCCCGGCACCTGGTGGAGTCTCAAATTCGGCCTCGGCTTCGAAGAGGCCACCGGCGAACGCATGGTGCTGGTCGATGAAGATCTAAAGCCAATATCGGGCGGACGCGCCAACCCGGGCGTGCGCTTCCATGTCTGGATCTACCGCAATCGGCCGGACGTCAAGGCAATCGTCCATACCCATGCACCGTATGCCTCGGCACTTTCCTGTACTTCGTCTTCCTTGAAAACCATTCACATGGACAGCGCCATGCTCCATGGCACCGCGCACCTGCCTGAGTGGCCGGGAGTTCCGGTCGCCGACGACGAGGGCCGCATCATTTCAGGCGCGCTCGGATCAGCCAAAGCCATCCTGCTTTCGAATCATGGCTTGTTGACTGCGGGAACTTCCATTGAAGAGGCCACTTACCTCGCGGTCTTCTTCGAGCGCGCCGCGCGCATGCAGGTCCGCGCCATGGCGGCCGGCGGCTTCAGGGAAGTGAAGCCCGAGCTTGCCGAAGAAGCGCGTGCCTTCCTGCTGCAGCCCTCCATCGTGCGCGGCACCTTCGCCTACTGGGCGCGCCGCTGCCCTCCCGCAACTTGAGGAGCGAGGGCTGGGCGAGCAGGCGCGGCACCATGGGCCTGCCCATCAGGCCGACGCCGATGTAGCCCAGCTTCATTTTTTGGGTCCGCTATGGGTCACGGCACCGCGGAAGGCCGATCCGACCTGGGCGGCGTACTTCTCGAGGACTCCGGAGAGTTGGCGTTTGGGTGTTTTCGTTTTCCTTGTTCTTAATTCTTTGGAACTCAAAACCACATTCAGTTCCCCTTTCACCGCATCTATCACTATCCTGTCTCCATTCCTTACCAGTCCCAACGGCCCGCCGGTCCCGGCCTCCGGCGAGACGTAACCGACCATCATGCCGCGCGTCGCGCCCGAGAACCTTCCGTCGGTGACCAGCGCGACCTTCTCGCCCGCCCCCTGCCCGTAGAGCAGCGCGGTCACGCCCAGCATTTCGCGCATCCCCGGCCCGCCTTTCGGGCCCTCGTAGCGGATGACGAGCACGTCGCCGGCCTTGTACGCCCGCTTGCGCACCACGTCGACGCAGGCTTCTTCCGAATCGAATACGCGGGCGCGTCCCTCGAAGCGCAGTGATTTCAGTCCCGCGACCTTGAGCAGCGCCCCGTCAGGCGCGAGGTTGCCCTTGAGCACCACGATGCCGCCGGTTTCGGTGATCGGCTTCCTGCGGACGACCTTCCCGTCCGCTCCCGGGTGGTCTCTCAATTCGTCTTCCAGCCTGGTGCCAAAGATGGTCAGGCAATCCCCATGCAGAGCGCCGCGCTTGAGAAGTTCCTTCAGCACCGCGTAGACGCCGCCGACCTTGTGCAGGTCCTTCGCAAGATATTTCCCGCCCGGCTTCATGTCGGCCAGCAACGGCGTGCGCCGGGCAACGCGCGCCAGATCGTCGAGCGTGAAGCGGATGCCCGCCTCGTGCGCGATCGCGGGAATGTGCAGGCCGGCATTCGTGGATCCGCCCGTCGCCGCCACGGCGGCGCAGGCGTTTTCGAGGCTTTTCCTCGTCACCAGCTGGCGCGGCCGCGGCCCGCCTTTCTTCAGGATTTCCATGGCCACGCGGCCGGCCTCGCGGGCCTGGGCGCCGCGCGCCGGGTCCACCGCGGGCATGGTGGCCGAACCCGGCAGCGCAAGCCCGAGCGTCTCGGAGACCATCGCCATGGTGTTGGCGCTGAACTGCCCGGGGCAGGCGCCCAGCCCCGGCAGGCAGGTGCGCTCGAGCGCGTCCAGTTCCTTGCGCGTCACGGTACCGGCATAAACGCCGCCCACCGCCTCGTAGGTGTCGAGGACTGTCACGTCCCTGCCGTGCAGGCGGCCGGGCAGCGCGGCGCCACCGTAGGTGAAGACCGCAGGCAGGTTGAGGCGCACCATCGCCATCATCATTCCCGGCAGCGTCTTGTCGCAGCCGGCGAAGGTCAACAGCGCGTCATAGGCGTGGCCGCGCACCACCGCCTCGACGCCGTCGGCGATGATTTCGCGCGACACGAGCGAGTAGCGCATGCCCGCGTGGTTCATGGACATGGAGTCGGCCACCGCGATCGACGCAAAGTCGAAGGGCACGCCGCCCGCGTCTCGCACCCCCGCGCAGGCGTCCTTCGCCAGCGTACCCAACAGCGCATTGCAGGGCGTGACGCGCCCATCGGTGGAAGCGACGCCGACGAAAGGACGGCCGATGTCCCGGTCGGAAAGTCCCAGCCCGCGCAGGAAGGCGCGGTGCGGCGCGCGGTCCAGGCCTTCCACCGTCACGCGGGAAGGCAGGATCGGGATGATTTTCGATTTACGGGTGTTCATTTGCGCGAACCTATTCTAAGCTGCGCCCTAGGAGGAAATCATGAATCGAATCGTCCTGGCCCTTGTTTGCCTCGTTTCGGCATTGCACGCACATGCACAACCCTATCCGTCCCGCTCGGTGAAGATCATCGTGCCCTTCGGTGTCGGCGGACCCGCCGACATCTACGGGCGTTTTCTGGGCAGCAAACTCTCCGACGCGATGGGCCAGCCCTTCGTGGTCGAAAACCGGCCCGGCGCCGGCGCCGTCATCGGCAGCGACGCGGTCGCGAAATCCGCGCCCGACGGCTACACGCTGCTGATGATGTCGAACACGCATACGGTCAACGAATCCCTCATCCCGAAGAAGCCCTATGAACTGATGCGCGATCTTGCGCCGATCAACGGCGTCAACCATTCCGACCTGCTGATGGTGGTGCACCCCGACGTCCCCGCGAACAACCTGAAGGAATTCATCGCGCTCGCGAAGGCGAAGCCGAAGGCGCTCAACTATGCCTCTTCGGGCCCCGGTACGCCGTACCACATGGCGGGAGAATTGTTCAAGCACATGGCCGGCGTGGATATCGTGCACGTGCCGTACAAGGGCAGCGACGGCGCGCGCGTCGGCATCCTTGGCGGGCAGGTGCAGATGATGATCGACGCCATCACCACCATGGCGACGAATGTGCGCGCGGGGAAGCTGAAGGCGATGGGCACCACCGGCAAGGCGCGCTCCAGCGTGCTGCCGGATGTCCCGACCATCGCCGAGGCGGGAGTGCCGGGCTACGAGACCGGCATCTGGCTCGGCCTGATGGCGCCCGCGGGGACCCCCCGCCCGGTACTTGAGCGCCTCAATGTCGAAATCGCCAAGGTGCTCAACGGCGCCGACGTTAAGGAAACCTGGGGCAAGCAGGGCGCCGCGCCCATGAGCATGTCGATCGACCAGTTCGACAAGTTCCTGCGCGAGGACATCACCAAGTGGGCCGGCGTGGTCAAGGCGACAGGAATGAAGGTTGATTGAGGATTTTTTCTTTTCTCAAGTTTGATAAAAATGAGATTGAAAAATAAAGCTGCAATCGTCGTCGGTGCGGGCCAGAGCCCGGGCAGCGGCATGGGCAACGGCCGCGCCACGGCGCTGCGCTTCGCGCAGGAAGGCGCGATGGTCATGTCGGTCGACCGGACGCTCGCCGCCGCGGAAGAAACTGCGGCGCTGGTGCGAAACGAAGGCGGCGACTGCTTCGCCCACGAGGCCGACGTGACGAAGGAATCCGACCTGGCGGCGATGATCGCGGCGGCGAAAAAGCACTGGGGCCGCATCGACGTGCTGCACTACAACGTCGGCGTGAGCATCGCCGGCGGCGATGCGATTCCGACCGAGATCACTGAAACCGCCTTCGACAACGTCGTCGCCATCAACCTGCGCGGCGCGGTGATGGCCTGCAAGCACGTGTTGCCGGTGATGCGGGAGCAGAAGGCCGGCGTCATCCTGATGATCTCGTCCCTGGCGGCGATCGAGAAATATCCCTATGTCGCCTACAAGGCCACCAAGGCCGCGATGGTCGCCTACACCAAGCAGGTCGCGATCCAGAACGCCGAATACGGCATCCGTGCCAACGTCATCCTGCCCGGGCTCATGGACACGCCGATGGCGGTCGATACGCGAGCGCGCAAGACGGGCAAGACCCGCGCCGAAGTGACCGCGATGCGCGATGCGAACGTGCCGCTGCGCCGCAAGATGGGTACCGCATGGGACGTCGCCAACGCGGCGCTGTTCCTCGCCTCGGACGAGGCGAACTTCATTACGGGCGTGGATCTACTCGTTGATGGCGGCGGCGCCCTCAATATCGGGCACTAGAGAGAAAATCAGGGTCAGACCCTGATTTTGAATTTGTGGTCTGACCCTGATTTTCGGTTCAGGCGTGGGCGATACGCTCGTCCGCAAAAGCGAGCCGGTCGACCACCGTATTCAGCAACGATAGCGACAGCTGCAGCTGGCAGTTGACGCTCAGCTTCTTCATGGCGTCGGGCCGGAATTCGGCGATCAGGGCGTCCGTCATGGTCTCGACGGTCGCCTGCCGCGGGATCAGGCCGGCCTTCACGTGCGCCATTTCGCCGAGATACGCGCCGGTGCGCAGGACGTTGAGCAACCGGCCCTGTTTCACCACCTTGACCTCGCCGCTGGCGAGCAGCAGCAGCTCCGCGCGCATTTCGCCCTCGGTCATCACGGTGGTCTGCGCGGGCACGCGCACCCAGTTGCTGGCATGCACCAGCTCCCAGAGTTCGGCGTCGTCGAGGCGCTCCATCGGCTTGAAGCCCCGCAGCGAAGTGAATTTCTCCCGGTCGGTGATTTCGCGCACGTAGACGCTGAAGCGCCCGATCTCCGCCAGGTCGATCGCAAGGTCGGCCCAGGTCTGGTAGCGCGCGTCGGCCGCCTTTTGCAGCATGCGCATGACCACCCGGTCCACCTCCCGGCCCAGTTCCGGGCGCACCACGCTCGGCGGCGGCGGGTCCTTCTCGACGATATTCGTCAGCAGCTCCTGCACGGACTTGCCGGTGAACGGCCGCGTGCCGGTGAAGAGGCCATAAAGCACCACGCCGAGGGAAAACATGTCGCTCTGGAAGCTGAGCGTGCCGCCGCTGCGCACCTGTTCGGGCGACATGTAGCTCGGCGTGCCGACGTCCTGGATCTGGGTATGCGCCGAACTGCTGAGCAGCGCGGCGCCGAAGTCCACGATCTTGATCGACGTGCCTTCGGCGCGCATGAGGTTCGCGGGCTTGATGTCGCGATGGATGATGCCCTGCCGGTGCGCGTAATCGAGCGCGCCGCAGCACTTGAAGGCGATCTCGAATACCTCGTCGATGCGCAGCAGCCCGTCGGGCAGCACGGCGCGCGACAGGTCACCGCCCGGGACGAATTCGACCGCGATGTAGCCGGAATCCTCGTCGATCGAGGCCTCGAGGATGCCCGCGATGTGCGGATGCTGCAGCCGCCCCGCGAGCGAAGCCTCGTTCATGAACTGCTGGCGCACGAGGTCGCTCATGCCCTCGCGCCCGAAAAGGCCCGCATCCAGCACCTTGAGCGCGACCTCCACCCCGGTGAAGGTGTCGAGCGCCTTGTAGACAGTGCCCGAACCGCCCTTGCCAAGCCGCTCCGTGAGCACGAATTTGCCGATGCGCTGCGAATCCTCGCGGATCGTGCTGTCGCCGCTAGCTTCGCCGCCCCCTCCGGCCGCAGTCTCCCCAGACATGGAGTAATTATCCGCCTAATGCGCGCTCGAGGAAGTCGAGCCGGTCCTGGCCCCAGAAGAGTTCACCGGGCAGCGCATAGGTGGGCGCGCCGAACACCTGGCGCGCCAGCGCCTCCTGCGTATTGCTCTCGAAAATCGGCTTGCCCTGCACGATGGCGCCGGGCGCGTCCGCGACGCCATGGCGCGCGGCAATTTCGGTGAGCACGCCGATATCGGCGATGTTCCTTTCCTCCGCCCACACCGCGCGCAGAAAATCCCCCGCGATCGCCATCCGCGCGGCTTGCGGAGCGGCGCAGATGATGCAGGCCGCGGAAATCGGATCGGCCGGGAAGAATCTGGGATGCAGGTTGAGCGGCAGGCCGAGAAAATCACGCCAGCGCGCGAGTTCCGCGAGCCGGTAGGCCTGGCGCTGCGGCGCCCGTTTGCCGAGCGGCAGGCCGCCCGACTGCGGAAATATGACGCCGAAATCGACGGGCTTGACCTCGACCGTCGCGCCGCGGCGGGCCGCGATGGCGGCGAAGCGCACGTGGCCGAGATAGGTCCACGGCGACGTCGGCGTCATGTAGTAGTCAACCCGGTCGTAGTCGATCCTGCTGGACATGATCGAGCAGATGATACGATCCCCGCCGACACTCCTTCAAGGAACTTTTCTTCGTGGAAAAGATAGCTCCGGCCGCCGCACACGTGCTCGTCGCGCGCGACGGCCCCATCGTCACGCTCACCTTCAACCGCCCCGAGGCGCGCAATGCGATGACCTGGGAGATGTACCAGCGCCTGTACGACGCCTGCGAAGAAGTGGATGCGGACGACGCGATCCGCGTCCTGGTGCTGAAAGGGGCCGGCGGCAAGGCTTTCGTCGCCGGCACGGACATCGGCCAGTTTACGCGGTTCAAGGGCGCCGAAGACGGGCTCAAGTACGAGGCGGACGGCGACAGGCGCGCCGGGCGCATCTCGCGCGTGAGGAAGCCGGTCATCGCCCAGATCGAGGGCGTCGCGGTCGGCGGCGGATTCGGCATCGCGGCGGGCGCCGACATCCGCATCGCCACGCCCGAGTCGCGCTTCGGCCTGCCGATCGCGCGCACGCTGGGCAATTGCCTCTCGATGGGGAACTACGCCGCCTTCGTCGACCTGATCGGCGCTTCGCGCCTGAAGGAGATGATCTTCAGCGCGCGCCTGATGGGCGCCGACGAGGCGCTCGCCGCCGGCTTCGTCCACGAGATCGTCCCCGCCGCGCAGATCGAGGCGCGCGTGCGCGAAATCGCCGCCAAGGTCGCCTCGCACGCGCCGATCACGCTCTGGGTCACCAAGGAAGCGGTGCGCCGCATCCAGCAATCGCGCGCCCTGCCCGACGGCGACGACCTCGTCGCCAAGACCTACGGCAGCGCCGACTTTCGCGAGGGGGTGCGCGCCTTCGTGGAAAAGCGCCCGCCGCGCTGGACCGGGAAGTAGCCGTGAGAGCGACCGTTCGCAGGATCGAAGCCCGCGACCAGGCGCGCTGGCGCGTGCTGTGGGAAGGGTATTGCCGCTTCTACGAACGCAAGCTGTCCGCCACCGTCACTCGCCATACCTGGAAGCGCATCATGGACCCGGCATCCCCGGTGCATGCCATCGTCGCCGAGCGCCCGCGCGAGGGCGTGATCGGGATGGCCAACTACATCATTCACGAAAACACCTGGACGCTCACGCCGGTCTGCTATCTGGAGGACTTGTTCGTCGATCCCCGAAAGCGCGCCGCCGGCGTCGGCGAGCAGTTGATCGACTGGCTGCTCAGGGAAACGAAGCGGCGGAAATGGTCGCGCCTGTACTGGAACACGAAGGAAAACAACTACCGCGCGCGCGGCCTGTACGACAAGTACACGCCGCACAGCGGCTTCATACGCTACGTCGTCAGCAACGACTAGCCTGCCCTGTTGCGCTCATACCAGCGCGACATCAGTTCCATCGCCACGCAGGAGGTCGCCGCGGCGGCGACCAGCACCAGCTGCGCGGCCTGCCAGCCCCAGCCGTCGACGATGAGGGCGAACAGCGTCGGCGAGGCCGCGTTGACGATCAGGATCGGCGTCGCGATCAGCCCCAGCACCGCGCCGTAGCCCGTGGCGCCGAAGAGCGCGAGCGGCAGCGCGCCGCGCACGATGGTGATCACGCCCTGCGCCGCGCCCATCATCAGCGTGAACAGGAGGATGGCCGCGAAGTTTCCCCGCGCCAGCAGGAGCAGCACGAAGGAGACCGGCAGCAGCCCGATGGCGATGCGCGCGACCGTGATCGCCCGGAGCGCGCGGCCAAAGTAGATTTCCACGAGCCGGCCCCCGAACTGGGCGAAGCCCTTCATCGAGGCGACCCATACCGCCGCGGCCGTCGCCAGGCCGGCGGCCTCGAGCAGCGGCACCAGCTGCACCGTGACGACGCCGAAGACGAACCCGTTCAGGGACATCACCAGGGCGAAGATGCCGATCGCAATCGAGCGCAGCCGCCCTTGCAGCGGCGCTCCGTCCCTGTCCGCGGCCGCCGCCTCCGGCGTGTTGCCGCCCGTTCGAGCGGCTTCGCGCCGCGCCAGGCCAAACCAGTTCAGCGGCAGGCACACGATGAGATTGATGGCGGCGAACAGCACCAGCGTCTGGCGCCAGCCGACCGCTTCATTGAGGAAATGCCCCACCACCCAGAACACGGAGGAAGCAAAGGCGCCGAACAGCGTCAGGTAGGAAATCGCGGCCCGGCCGCGCGCGGGCGCGACCTGCACGAGCGCGGCGAACGCCGCATCGTAGAGGCACAGCCGCATGCCCAGGCCGATGAGGATCCACGCCGAGAGGTAGGCCGCCTCGCTGCGCACCGACGCCAGCGCGAGCAGGCCGGCCGAAACGACGGCGGTCCCCACGCTCATCACGGCCCGGGCGCCGTAGTGGTCGATCGCGCGGCCCACCCAGGCCGAAACGGCGCCCATCGCGAGCAGCGCCGCGGTGAAACCGAAGTAGATCAGGCTGCGGCTCCATCCCGTATCGAGCGCGATCGGGCCCGCCAGCACGCCAAGGCAGTAGTAACTGGTTCCCCACGCCGTGATCTGGCTGATGCCGAGCGCGCAGACCGCGACGAACATCGGGTCTGCGATGCGCGCGCGCCAGCCTCGCGTGATACCGTTCTCTTGCACCATATGGACTTGAAGATATCAGACAGCTTCGGCACGCTTCGCTTCGAGAACGCCTTCGTTGCGAACCTGCCGGCCGATCCGGTGCCGGTGAACCGGCCCCGGCAGGTGAAGGACGCCTCGTATACGCGCGTCGAGCCGACCCCGGTTTCCGCACCACGGCTGCTGGCCTGGTCCGACGAGGCCGGAGAGTTGCTCGGCCTCGAGCGGCCGGCTGCGCCGGACGGACTCGCGGCCGAGGTACTCGGCGGCAACCGGGTACTGCCCGGGATGCAGCCCTACGCCGCGCGCTACGGCGGACACCAGTTCGGCCACTGGGCGGGACAGCTGGGCGACGGCCGTGCCATCACGCTGGGCGAACTCATCGCGACCGACGGCACGCGCCAGGAACTGCAGTTGAAGGGCGCTGGCCGCACGCCCTACTCGCGCACCGCCGATGGCCGCGCGGTGCTGCGCTCCTCGCTGCGCGAGTTCATGTGCAGCGAGGCGATGTTCCACCTCGGCGTGCCGACCACCCGCGCCCTCAGCCTCGTGGGCACGGGTGACGACGTGATCCGCGACATGTTCTACGACGGCAATGCGCGCCCGGAACAGGGCGCCATCGTCTGCCGCGTGGCGCCTTCCTTCGTGCGTTTCGGCAACTTCCAGATTCACGCCGCGCAGGGGGAACACGATTCGCTGCGGAAATTGATGGACCATGTTTCGCGGAACTTTTTCCCGGAACAGGCAGGCGTCCTGGACGTATTCCGCGAAGTCTGCCGCCGTACCGGCGAACTGATGGCCGACTGGATGCGCCTCGGCTTCGTGCATGGCGTGATGAACACCGACAACATGTCGATCCTCGGGCTCACCATCGACTACGGCCCCTACGGCTGGCTCGAGGGCTACGACCTCGCCTGGACCCCGAACACGACGGACGCCGAAGGCAGGCGCTATTGCTACGGCAACCAGCCCCACGTCGCGCAATGGAACCTTACGCGGCTGGCCGAGGCGCTGCTGCCGCTCGTTCCGGAGAAAGAGAAATTCGAGGAATGCCTCGGCCTGTACGCCGACACCTTCAGCGCGGCATGGCAGCGCGCCCTCGCGCGAAAGCTCGGCGTCACGGCGCTCGACCAACCGGGAGACGACGAGTTGGTGAGCGAACTGTTCCAGGTACTGGCGGAACGGGAAACTGACTTCACGATCTTCTTCAGGAATCTCTCGGTTCCCACGCTCGAATCCCTGAATCCCGCGTTCTACACCGATGCTCCCGCAACTGCGCGCCTGAAAGACTGGCTTGAGCGATATGTCGCCAGGACAAGGAATGAGTCCCGACTAGGCATGAACGCGGTCAATCCAAAGTACATTTTCCGCAACTACCTCGCGCAGCAGGCCATCGACGCATTGGAGCAAGGCGATGCGTCGGTGCTGGAACGATTGATGGTGGTGCTGAAGAAACCCTACGACGAGCAATCGGAACACCAGGACCTCGCCGTCCGGCGCCCCGAATGGGCGCGCCACAAGGCCGGCTGCTCCGCCCTCTCCTGCAGTTCCTGACTACGGCGCCCGGCCGGCCTTCAGCGCCTGCGGATTCACCACATTGACCGGCGCGCCTGCCGCATAGGCGACGATCTGGTCGAAAATGTCGCTGAACTGGAGTTCGTACTCGTCGCGCGACACGTAGCCGATGTGCGGCGTGGCGACGACGTTGTCCATCTTCAGCAGCGGATGGTTCGCGTCGCGCACCGGTTCCTCGTCGAAAACATCCACCGCCGCCATGCCCGGACGGCCCGCCTTCAGCGCGGCTTCCAGCGCGCCCTTCTCGATCAATCCGGAGCGGCTCGTGTTGACGAGCAGGGCCGTGGGCTTCATGCGTGCCAGGTCGTCCGCCTTCACGATGGCGCGCGTGGCGTCCACCAGGCGCATGTGCAGGGAAATGACATCGCATTCGGCGAAGAATGCAGCTCTTGACGCCGCCGGCGCATACCCCTCCGCCCTCGCCTTCGCCAGCGACGCCTCCCGTGCCCACACCAGTACGGGCATGCCGAAGGCCTTGCCGTAGTCCGCCACCACCTTGCCGATCCTGCCGTAGCCGTAGATCCCGAGCGTCTTGCCGCGCAGCGTACTGCCGACGCCGATCTGCCAGCTGCCGGCCCTGAGCGACGCCATCTGCTGCGGAATCTGCCGCATCGCGGCGAGCACCAGCCCCCAGGTCAGCTCGGTGGTCGCATAGGACGGTGTGCCCGCATGCATGTTCGAGGACACGATCACGCCCAGCCGCGTGCAGGCGTCGATGTCGATATGCGGATAGACGCTGCGCTGGCTGATGAGGCGCAGCCTGGGCAGCCGATCGAGAAGCGGCGCCTGGATCCTGGTGCGCTCGCGTATCAGGACCAGCGCCTCGGTGTCCGCGAGGCGCCTGGCCAGCGCGTCGGTGTCCTGGACGTGGTCGTTCCAGATCTTCACCTCGTGGCCCACGAGCTTGCCGAAACAGGCCAGGGTCCGCAGGGTATCGTGGTAGTCGTCGAGTATCGAGATTTTCATGGACCGGTACTGTACATTTCCGGGACCGGTGATTCCACAACCTGACGCCATCCGACGGAGAACAGCATGAGCCAGCCTTCCGAAAAGCGGGCATACGACTTCAGCGACCGGACGAAATACGACGCGTTGATGGAAGTGGTGCGCAACCGGATGACGGTCCGGGCCTTCGACCCGTCGTACACCGTGCCACGCGAGCACCATGAGATGATTATCGACGCGGCGCGCCACAGCCCCTCCGGCGCCAATGCGCAACCCTGGCATTTCATCGTCGTCACCGACCAGGGACTGAAGAACAGCATCATGGAGTACTTCCGCGAGGAGCAGATCCAGCGCGCCAAGCTGAAGATGAAGTTTCCGACGCCCGACTACCGGGGACTCGCCAGCGCGCCGGGGTTCATCGTCGTCGCCAGCGATTTCCGCTGGGTGAAGGCGTTCCCGGTGCTCAACGACGGCTCCGAGCTCGACAAGATGTACAAGGAGAACGCCGAGCGCATCCTGCTGCAGAGCGTGGCGGCCGCCACCATGTCGGCCCACCTTGCCGCCGCCGCCCTCGGCTACAACGTCTGGTGGGTCACTGCGATCGGCCAGGAAAAGGCGCAGCAGGCCATGAAGCCGCTGCTCGGAATTCCCGATGAGCTGTCGGTGCTCGACATCATGTGCTTCGGTCCGCCGGCCAAGCAGCCCTACAAGCGCTGGAAGAAGGGCCTCGGCGACATCGTCAACTGGAACGGCTTCGACCGCGCGCACTTCATGACGGGCGAGCAGATCGACGAGTGGGTGGCGACCACGCGCCACAAGGTGATGTACAAGGACGCGCAGAACGTGGACTGAGCGGCGCGCCGCGCCGCTTCAATTCCGCGCGTTGTTGGCGACTTTCCAGGTGTCGACGCCGGGCCCGGCGACCTTCTCCACCGCCACCCGCTTCGCGCATTTGGCGCAGGTCATGAACATGCCGGCCGCATCGTTCTGGACGGCGGGGCTGTCCTTGGTGATGTTCCAGGCCGCCCCGCCGCCCTTCGTCTCCATCTCGAGCGCGAAAAGGATGTGCTTGCAGTGCGGGCAGGTAATCGCTCTGATCGTCGGTTCCAAGCCGGATCTCCCCTGAACAGCCTGCATTATGCATTTTTTCCCGATACCGTCCCTATCTGATAGGCTCCGCGCCCCATGTCCCAGGAAACCAGAGAGAAACCCAGGCGCGCCGTCGTCGCGGCAGTGCATCTCTCCAGCGTCAGCGACGTCGAGTTCGAGGCCTCGCTGACCGAATTGCGCCAGCTTGCGAAGACTCTGGGTTTCGAGGTGGTCGGCACCTTCACGCAGAAGCGGGCCCGGTTCGACCAGGCGGCCTACTTCGGCACCGGCAAGCGCGAAGAGCTGCGCGGCCTCGCCGAAGACGCCGACCTGATCCTCGTTGACCATGAGATCTCGCCGTCGCAGGCGCGCAACCTCGAGAAGGAGGTCGGCTGCGAGGTCATGGACCGCACCATGGTGATCCTCGAGATCTTCCATCGCCACGCGAGCTCGCGCGCCGCGCGCGTCCAGGTCGAGATCGCGCGCCTCGGCTACATGGCGCCACGCATGCGCGAGGCGGCCAAGCTCGCCGGGCCGCAGGGCCGAGGGCGCAGCGGCGTCGGCGGCCGCGGCGCGAGCGAGTCGCGCGCCGAGCTCGACCGGCGCAAGATCCGCGACCGCATCTCGGAGCTGGAGGAGGAATTGGGCACGCTGATGGCGGAGCGCAGGACGCAGCGCTCGCGGCGCCAGGAACGGCCGGGGCTCGCGCGCGTGGCGCTGGTCGGCTACACCAACGCCGGCAAGTCCACCCTGATGCGCGCGCTGACCGGCAGCGAGGTGCTGGTCGCCAACAAGCTCTTCGCGACGCTCGACACCACCGTGCGCGCCCTGCATCCCGAGAGCGTGCCGCGGGTGCTGGTCAGCGACACCGTGGGCTTCATCAAGAACCTGCCGCACGGCCTGGTCGCGTCCTTCAAGTCGACGCTGGACGAGGCGCTCGAGGCCTCCCTGCTGCTCCACGTCGTCGACGCGAGCGATCCGGGCTTCGAGCGGCAGCTCGCGGTGACCGAGGAAGTGCTCGACGAAATCGGCGCGCAGGACGTGCCGCGCCTCCTGGTGCTCAACAAGATCGACCGCGGCGGCAACGAGGCGGAACTGCGCGCATCGCTGCGTGCGCTGTATCCGTCGGCCGTCATCATGAGCGCCCGCCGGGAGGTCGATGTCGGGAAGCTGCGCGGCGCGATCGTCGCGTTCTTCCAGCGCAATCTCGCCGAGGCCGAACTTTTCGTGCCCTGGTCGGCGCAGAAGCTGCGCGGCGAAATTTACGCAAATTGCGAGGTCCTGGAGGAACGCGGCGCGAACGACGGCACCTTCTTCCGCGTCCGCGGCGAACCGGAGGCGCTACAGCGTCTGCGCGCGCAACTCCCGGCGTAAACTGCTGCCGGCATGCCACACAACATCGATCTGATCACGACGGTCGCGGTGAGCCTTGGCCTCGCCATGATCCTCGGCTTCGTCGCGATACGCCTGAAAATGCCGCCTATCGTGGGCTACCTGCTCGCGGGGATCGTGATCGGCCCGGCGACGCCCGGCATCGTCGTGGACGTGGGACTGGCGCGCCAGCTGGCGGAGATCGGCGTCATGCTCCTGATGTTCGGGGTGGGCCTGCACTTTTCGATCGATGACCTGCTGGCCGTGCGCAAGCTCGCCGTCCCTGGCGCGATCGTCCAGATGCTCGCCGCCGTCGGCATGGGCATCGCGCTGGCACTGCTGTGGGGGTGGACGCCGGGCGCGGCGGTGGTGTTCGGCCTGGCGCTGTCGGTCGCGAGCACGGTCGTGGTGCTGCGGGCGCTGGAGGCCGGCGGCGCGCTCAGTTCGATCAACGGGCGAATCGCGATCGGCTGGCTCATCGTCGAGGACCTGGTCATGATCGCGGTACTGGTGGTGCTGCCTCCGATGGCGGGAACGCTGGGCGGCAAAACGGACCTGGCCGGCGCCGACGGGAGCCTGGCAGTGGCGTTGCTGATTACCCTGGGCAAGGTGCTGGCGTTCGTCGCCTTCATGGTGCTCGCGGGGCGCCGCCTCCTGCCGCGCCTCCTCTGGCTGGCGGCGCGCACCGGTTCGCGGGAACTGTTCACGCTTTGCGTGGTGGCGGTAGCGGTCGGCGTTGCCTACGGCGCCTCCGAACTGTTCGACGTGTCCTTCGCCCTGGGCGCATTCTTCGCGGGAATGATGATGCGCGAGTCGGAGCTGAGCCATCGCGCCGCGGAGCAATCCCTGCCCCTGCGCGATGCCTTCGCCGTCCTGTTCTTCGTCTCGGTGGGGATGCTGTTCGACCCGCGGATCCTGGTCGACCATCCGGCGAAGCTGGTGGCGGTCCTCGCCATCGTGATGCTCGCGACGCCCCTGGTGGCGATGGCGCTGGTAGTCGCGTTCCGCTATCCCCTCAACACGGCGCTCACGGTCGGCGCGAGCCTGTCGCAGATCGGCGAGTTCTCCTTCATCCTCGCCGCGCTCGGCGTGACGCTGGGTCTGATGCCGGCACAGGGGCAGAGCCTGATCGTCGCCGCGGCGATCATCTCGATCGCGCTCAATCCGCTGGTGTTCGCCGCCACGCGGCCGGTGCATGCGTGGATCCGGGCACGCTCGCACCTCGCTAGCCGGCTCGAGCGCAGCGGCGATCCGCTCGCGGAACTGCCGATGAGCACGGGCGAGCGCTATCTGTCGGGGCAGGTCGTGCTCGTCGGCTACGGCCGCGTCGGGCGCCGCATCGCGCAGACCATGACCGAGCACCGCATTCCCTTCGTGGTCGCGGAACAGAACCGCGAACGCGTCGAGGACCTGCGCAAGCAGGGAATTCCCGCGGTATGGGGCAACGGATCGGAGCCCGCGGTCCTGATCCAGGCCCACATCGCGAAGGCCGGCATGCTGGTGATCGCCACGCCCGACACGATCTCGGTGCGGCGCATGGCCGAGATCGCCCGCACCCTCAATCCGGAGATCGAAATCGCCGTGCGCACGCACGACGAGGAAGAGGCCCGCCTGCTGGCGGACGAAAAGGTGGGCAAGGTGTTCTTCGGCGAGCAGGAACTCGCGCTCGCCATGGCGCGCCACGTGCTGGCGCGGCGCGGCATCGACGTGCCGGTGAAGTGAAAGCTTGACGCCGCCTCCGCCGGACGCAAGGGCGTCCCCACGGGTTTCTCCCCACGCGTCCGCGCTCGCCCCGTTCCAGGTCCGCAGCTTCCGTTGCCAGTGGCCGGCGGACCTCGCCACGTCCTGGGCCTTCGAGATGGAGACGCTGATCCTCGGCTGGTACGTGCTTTCCGCCACTGGTTCGGTGCAGCAGCTGGTGGTCTTCGGCGCCCTGGCGTGGCTCGGATCGCTGTTCTCGCCGTTCTTCGGCATCGCGGGAGACCGCATCGGCGTTCGCGCCCTGCTCTGCATCACGCGGGGCGCCTATGCGCTGCTGGCGGCAGTGCTGACGGCACTGACATTGAGCGACGCGCTCGTGCCATGGCACGTATTCGCCATCGCGGCGATCGCCGGCCTGATGCGGCCCTCCGACATGGCCATGCGCAACGTCCTGATCGGACAGACCATGCGGCCGGAGTGGCTGATGGGAGCGCTCGGCATTTCGCGCACCACCTACGACACGGCGAAGGTCGCGGGGGCGCTGACAGGCACGGCCGGCGTGGCGCTCATCGGCATGGGTCCGGCATATCTGGCGGTCACCACGATATACGCGGCCGCGTTCCTGCTTTCGCTGGGTGTCGCCGGCCCGGTGCAGCGCGCGACCGGCGGCGCGGACACCCCGCGGGCGCATCCGATTGCCGAACTGCAGCAGGCGGTCCGCTATGTCCGGAACAAGCCTGAACTGCTGGGCGCGTTCAGCGTGGCATTCCTGGTCAACTTCCTCGCCTACCCCTTCTTCCTTGGCCTCCTGCCCTACCTCGCAAAAGACGTCTTTGCCATCGGCCAGTCCGGCCTGGGTTACCTCGCCGCGGCTTTCGCGATGGGCGCGCTCGCCGGTTCGCTCCTGGTGGGAGCGATGCGCCTGCGGCTGCCGGCCGGACGCGCCATGCTCGCGAGCAGCGCGGCCTGGTTCGTGGCGATACTCGTGCTGGGACAAACCTCGTCCGTGGCGCTCGGGCTTGCGCTGCTGTTCTTCGCGGGATTCGTGCAGAGCTTCTGCCTTACGCCCCTGGCCGCGGTCATGCTGCGTTCGTCGAGCGAGGCGATGCGCGGCCGGGTGATGGGGATCCGGATCCTCGCGATCTGGGGCCTGCCGGTCGGGTTGCTCGCAGCCGGTCCGGTCATCGCGCATGCCGGCTATGCGGCGTGCACGCTGATTTACGCCGGACTCGGACTCGCCGCGACGGCCGCCATCGGCTGCCGCTGGCGCGCTGCGCTCTGGCACCGCTCCGCGCCGACCAACGCGACGCCGTAGCCCGCGCCCGCCGGAAAACCCTTGCGAGGGCTAGTCCGCTTCGCCGCCGAGCTCGACGATCCTGCTTTTCGCCTGCTTGACGAATGCGCCGCGCGGAAATTGCTCGATGTACAGCTTCAGGTCCTCCGGATCGTCGCTGTCCTTCACGTCGTTCCAGAATTCCTTTTCGGCCTCGCTTTCCTTCACGCTCTGCCCGCCAGCCGGGGGCGGCGTCGCCGACGGCGGCGGCTGGGCAACGACTTCGTTGGGATCCTCCGGCTGCTTGCCCTCGAGTATGCGCTTGAGCGCAGCCGCGAAATCCCGCGCGCGCTGGTAGCGGTGCTCCACGTCCTTGGCGAGGGCGCGCGCGACGACGCGGTCGAATGCGGGCGGCACCTGCACGAGCGCGGAGGGCCAGACCGGATCCTCCATGACGATTTTCTGCTGCAGAGCGAATTGCGTCCCCTCGAACGGCTTCTGCCCGGTGAGGAACTGGTAGAAGATGATCCCGGCCGAGAAAATATCGGAACGCCCGTCGACCTTCTGGCCCTGGACCTGCTCGGGCGACATGTAGGAAGGCGTCCCGACCTGGGCGCCGACCCGCGTCGCCTCTCCCTGCTGGCCCTCCGGATCGGCGACGCGCGCCACGCCGAAGTCCGTGAGCTTGGCATGGCCGCCGGCGTCGATCATCACGTTGCCCGGCTTGATGTCGCGATGCACGATCCCCGCCTCGTGCGCGAAATCGAGCGCGTCGAGCAGCTCGATCATCAGGTCGAAGGCCTTCTTCAGGTCGAAGCGCTCGTTGGCGTCGAAGTAGTCCTTGAGTTCCTTTCCCTGGATGTGCTCCATCACGATGTACGCGAGGTCGCCCTCGGAGCCGAAGTCGTACACCTGCACGATATTGCGGTGATTGAGCCGCGCCACGGCGCGCACCTCGCGCTCGAAGCGCACGGAGATCATGCGCGCCGCTTCCGCATCGAGCTTGCGCGTGAGAATGGTCTTGATCGCGACCCTGCGGTCCAGGTTGGGGTCGAGGCCGTCGTACACCAGGCCCATCGCCCCTTTGCCCAGGACGCCCTGGATCTTGTACCGGCCAAGCGATTTGAGTTCTTCCACGGCGCGCAATACTAAGAGATTTTTTAACAAATGCGGAATCGAATACTGCACGCCGTCCCGCAAGGGCGCGGGCGAGCGCCTGCCGGCAATTGCTGCTTGTTAAATCAAGGACCTGCGGCGCGCGCGGGCGGCAGCAACAGGGCCAGAATGCCCCCCAGCAGGAACAATCCCGCCACCGCGAAGGACAGGGTCCGGGCGTCCTGGTAGATGCCCGCGCCGTCGTCCGCCCTCGCCTTGCGCAAGTCGCGTGCAATGTCGAAGTAGAACAGCGCGCGGCCGCGCACGGCCTCGAGCGCCTGTTCCTTCTCGATCTCCTGCCGCACACTGTTCTTGAAGGCGGGCGGCTCGCTGGCGCGATTCGGGTTGACGTAGTCCTGGCTGTAGACGCTCAACAGCCCAATGAGCGCAAAGGCGACCGCAAAACCGAAGTTGTAAAGCAGAAGACTTCTGAGGCTCACGCTGACCATGGCGGCTCTCCGTTGATTCCGTCAGGCCGCAGAGTACCTAGGATTCAGTCGCCCTTGTAACCTTCCCCGTCTTTCTTGATCGTCGTGTAACTCAACTTGCCGTCCTTGGGCGTGAATTCGAGGGCTTCCGGCTCCTTCGGCTTTTCTGCCTCCGCAGGTTTGGCCGGCGCAGGAGCACTGGCGGGCGGCTTCTTCGGGGGTGCCGGGGGAGCGGCTGCCGCAGACCTCGCGGCCTTGTCGAGTTCGGCGAGCTTCTTCGCCTCCAGCGACTTCGCGACGCCGGCCATGGCCCTGGCGTGCGATTTCGCCGCGGCGGTGCATTCGTGGCACAGGAACTTGCCGGTCCTGTGCCCGGAGTCCGTCACCTGCGCGACCGAGTGCTCGACGCACAGCGGCTGCTCGCAATTGAGGCAATGCGCCACGCCCGCATGGCCACAGGGATGCTTGCGGAGGAGACCGACCTCGATGGTGCAGGTGTCCATGGCCTATCCGACCTTACGAAAATGAAGAAGTTCGCTCGTCATGTCACTCGCAATATTGGCGTTCCGTGCCCTGCCGGTCAAATAAGTACGCCACACCGCCCGCGCATGGGCCACCGGAATTGCCAACAATGTCTCAGACCACGCTTGGGCCGTGTGCAAGAAAATGAAAAGGGCCAGCGTCTGCTGGCCCTTGTCTTGTCTGGCGCGCCCGGAGCGATTCGAACGCCCGACCCCCTGGTTCGTAGCCAGGTACTCTATCCATCTGAGCTACGGGCGCGAGGGGGCGGATTATAGCAAAAGCCCCCAGGACTCCCGGCCAGTTGCGGTAGATTGCTACCCCACCGGAGACCCCAATCAGGAGACGCCATGAGCCTCGTGCTGCAAGTAAACATCAAGATCAAGCCGGAAAACGTCGACAGCTTCATGCAGAAATGCATCGAGAACGGCAAGGCCGCGCGCAGCGAGCCGGGCTGCCGCCAGTTCGAGGTGCTGGTGGATCCGGAGGACAAGACCTCCATCATGCTGTTCGAGGTATATGACGACCAGAAAGCGTTCGACGCGCACCAGGCGGGCGCGGCGTTCAAGAAGTACGTCGCCGAAGCGGTGCCGCTTCTCGCGTCGCGCGAGCGGCATTTCTGGAAAAAAGCACTGTAAAACCTGGGCCCCCGCTTTCGCGGGGGCGACGGATTTACTTGAGGATCGGGCGCAGGTCGTCGAGCTTGTCGAAGAGATGCCAGATATAGTCGCCGGCGCCCTTTTCCCGGTGCGGGTGCAGGTCGGCGATCTTCGGATCCTTGCAGTAGCCGTCGAAGGATTCCTTCGATGCCCATTCGACGAGGATCAGGACCGTGCGCGGCTTGATGTCGCCGGCGGCCGCTTCGCGGAACTTGCCGAGCGCGACGACGCGCCCGCCGTGCGCCTGGACCTCTTTCGCCGACCGGCGCGAATAGGCAAGGTATTCGTCGCGGTCCGCCACGTTGAAAAGATTGAGCGCATACACGGGACCGGCCATCGCATGCCTCCAGTTCAGAACAGGAAATAGCCCAGCACCCCGCCCGAGGCGAGGATCCAGAGCGGGTTGACTTTGGTTGCGACGAGCACCGCGGCGCTCGCGCCCGCGATGAGCGCGCTCTGCCAGATGAGGCCCTGCGGCGTGGCGAGCACGAAGCCGCCGGAGACGATGAAACCCGCGCTGATCGGCACGAGCGCGCGCTGGAACACCTTGCGCCAGGGCGCATCGCGCATCCGGTCCCACAGGCCGCCGATCGAATAGGCGAGCGCGCCGGCCGGTCCGCAGAACGCGCCCAGCGCCACCAAGCCGCCTGCGAATCCCGCGATCTTCCAGCCGATCAGCGCGGTCACCAGCACGTTCGGCCCGGGGGCGGCCTGCGCGATCGCGAACAGCTGGGTGTATTCGGCAGCGGTCATCCAGCCCTCCACGTCCACCACCAGCCGCTGCATTTCCGGCATTACGGACGGGATCCCGCCGACGGATACCAGCGACAGCAATGCAAAATAGAAGGCGAGTTGCAGCATCAGACGGGTCTCATCAGATCAAGTTCCTGCGCGCTCCGAACCAGCCGAGCAAGGCGGCCATCGGCAGGACCACGAACAGGGATACGCGGCCGATGGCGATGACGCCGAAGCAGGACACGGCAAGCGCCAGCCCCCAGGGCTTTTGCAGCAACGGCCTGGCGAGCTTGAACGCGGTGCCGATGAAGAGTCCGCCGCCCGCGATGCCGACCCCCGTGACGACGGCCCGTACCGCGGGGTAGACGGCGAAATCCGCATACAGCAGCGCCAGGGCGAAAACCCAGACCAGGGGCAAGGCCATCAGGCCGGCAAACGCCACAACGGAACCCAGCGCGCCAAACCAGCGCCGCCCCAGCACCACCGATACGTTGCCTACGTTCGGTCCCGGCAGGAACTGGCACAGCGCCAGCACCTCCGCAAAGTCGGCCGGCGCAATCCAGCGCCGCTCTTCGACCATCACCCGGTGCGCCCAGGGCAGCACGCCGCCGAAGGAGCGCGCTCCTATCGAAAGAAAACCGAGGTACAACTCAAGCAGGGACTTTGGCGGCGCGAACGACGCGTTTTCCAAACCCTATTCGCCCCAGTAGTCCAGGCCCACCGGAAGCGGATCGCCGTGCGCAAGCGACGCGAGCTTGGCGTACTGGCCGTCGGCGTAGAGCAGCGGCTTGCCCTTCCTGCCGATGAGGAGCTGTTGCACTTCTCCGAGGAACACCGTGTGCGTGCCGTGCGCGAGCCGGTTCACGACACGGCAGTCGAACGCCACGAGCGCGTTTTTCAGCACCGGCGCCCCCGTGGACAGCTGGTCCCACTGCTCCTCGCGGAACCGGCCTTCGCCCTTCTGCACGCCGCTGAACAGGCCCGACAGTTCGCGATCCTCGTGGCGCAGCACGTTGACGCAGAATATCTCCGCGCCGGCGACGGCCTCGTGGGTGGTGGTGCTGCGATTGATGCACACGAGGACGGTGGGCGGATCCGCGCTCGCCGAGCACACCGCGGTCGCGGTCATGCCGTAGACGTGGCCGTCGCGGCGGCAGGTGATGATGTTCACGGCGCCCGCCAGGCTGCGCATGCCGAGCTTGAATTCCGCGGCGAACTGCGCGCTGTCGATCGGATTCCCCGGCAGTTGCGTTTTCCCCATCGGCCGGATTCTACCGTGCTAGATTCATCGCCACTTTCAAGCGCGGAGCACTGCCATGCAGGAGCACGGATTTCTCCACCAGGCGCTCGTCTACCTCGCCGCGGGCGTGATCGCCGTGCCGCTGTTCAAGCGGCTGGGTCTCGGCTCGGTGCTGGGCTACCTCATCGCCGGCATGGCCATCGGCCCCTGGGGCCTCAAGCTGGTGTCGGAACCGGAGGCGATCCTGCAGATCGCCGAGTTCGGCGTCGTGCTGCTCCTGTTCCTGGTCGGACTGGAGCTCAACCCGGCGCGGGTCTGGCAGCTGCGCAAACCGATCTTCGGCATGGGCACGGTGCAGGTGTCGGCCACGATCGCCGCAGTGGCCGCTGTCGCATGGGCACTGGGCCTCGAACCCAAGGTGGCGCTGGTCGCCGGAATGGCGTTCGCGATGTCCTCCACCGCGATCGGCCTCGCCACGCTGCAGGAAAAGAACCTGCTGTCCACGCCCGGCGGCCAGGCGAGCTTCTCGGTGCTGCTGTTCCAGGACCTTGCGGTGATTCCCCTGCTCCTGATTCTCGCTTTCATCAGCCCCGCGAGGAATTTCGGCGGTTTCGACTGGCTGGCGATGGCGAAGGCCATCGGCATCATCGTGTTGCTGATCGCCGCCGGCCGTTTCCTGCTGCGGCCGGTGCTGCGCTACATCGCCAACACACAGCAGCGCGAGATCTTCGTCGGCTTCGCGCTGTTCCTCGTCATGGGCATCGCCGCGCTCATGGAGTCGGTCGGCCTGTCCACCGCGCTCGGCGCCTTCCTCGGCGGCGTGCTGCTGGCGGATTCGGAATACCGCCACCAGCTGGAGCTGGACATCGAGCCGTTCAAGGGCCTGCTGCTCGGCCTGTTCTTCATCGCGGTCGGCATGTCCGTGGACATGGGACTGTTCGCGCGCACCCCCGGTTTGATTTTTCTCATCGCCCTGGGGGTAGTGATACTGAAAATCGCAGTCCTCTATCCGGTGGCCCAGACCTTCGGTTTCTGCGGCCGCGCCGATGCCACGCTGTTCGCGATCTCCCTGTCGCAGGTGGGAGAATTCGCGTTCGTGCTGCTCGGCGCCGCTGCCAGCGTCGTCCCTCGCCCGACCCTCGACCTGCTGAACGCCGCGATCGCCGTGTCGATGCTGAGCACCCCGCTCCTCATGATGCTCTACGAGCGCTTCCTCGCGCCGCGCTTCCTCAAGGTCGCCGCGCGCGCGCCCGACGACATCGACGAATCCAACCCGGTGATCATCGCCGGCTTCGGCCGCTTCGGCCAGGTCGTGCAGCGGGTGCTCGCCGGCATGAAGATCAGGGCCACCGTGGTGGACCACGACCCGAACCAGATCGAACTGGTGCGCCGCTTCGGCAGCAAGGCCTACTACGGCGACGCCACCCGCCTCGACCTGCTGGAAAAGGCCGGCGCGCGCAAGGCGAAGCTGCTGGTGGTGGCCGTCGACAAGCCCGAGACCGCGATGCGCATCGTCACCGAGGCGCGCCGGCACTTCCGCCACCTGAAGATCATCGCGCGCGCCTACAGCCGCACCGACGCCTTCGAATACGTCGACCTGGGCGTGCCGGCGGTGCGCGAAACCTTCGGCTCGGCGCTCGATACCGCGGAACTCGCCTTGCAGGACCTCGGCTACGGCAAGGTCGCCGCGCGGCGCGTCATCACCAGCTTCCGGCGCCACGACGAACAGGGGCTACTGCAGCAGGCCAGGCACCGCAAGGACACCAGGAAACTGATCACCCTCGCCCAGCAGGGGCGCCGGGACCTGGAACAGCTCCTCGCGACGGAAGGGGCGCCGGTCACCCCGGCCCCGCCGGGATAAAGCGACAATAGGGCATGGGCGGACCGGGAAAGCCGGCGGAAGACGGACTGCGCGCGAGCGAAGCGGGCTTTCGCGCGCTCGCCGAGGACGAACGGCGCCGTTTCCACCTCGCCATGGACGGCTCGGCGGACATGATCGGGCTGGTCGACCGCGCGTCGATGAAATTCGTCGACGTGAACCGCACCATGTGCAGGCTGCTCGGCTATACGCGCGAGGAACTGCTGGCGAAGCCCCTCGAAGAACTGCTGCCGGTGGACCGCAAGGACCTGGAGGCGGCATATGACCGGCAGATCGCGGCTCCCTCCGTGCCCGGCGGCATGCGCAGCCACTACGTCTGCAAGGACGGTTCGCGCCTGCCCTTCGAGTCGAAGCGGCAGGTGCTGCGCAGCGGCGACAAGTGGCTGATCTCGATCGTCTCGCGCGACATCCGGGAGCGCGTCCAGGCGGAGAGCGCATTGCGCGAGAGCGAAGCGCGCTTCCGCAGCCTGACCGAGCTCTCGTCCGATTTCTACTGGGAGACGGATCCCGGCCATCGCGTGCGCATGGCCATCCACGGTTCGACATACACCCCGGTCACCGCCCCGGGCGCCCAGTCCGGGAAAACCCGCTGGGAAATCCCCTCCCTCAGCCCCGACGCGGCCGGCTGGGACGCGCATCGGGCAACGCTCGATGCGCACCAGCCTTTCCGCGGTTTCGAATTTTCGCGCCTGGATGACACCGGAGCGATACGCACCCTGTCGATCAGCGGCGAGCCGATATTCGACGACTGCGGCGCGTTCACGGGCTACCGGGGCATCGGGCAGGACATCACGGGGCGCAAGCGCATCGAGGAAGAACTGCGCGCCAACCGCCGCCTGCTGGAGATCGTCATCGACGCGATCCCCATGTCGATCTTCGCCAAGGACACGAAATCCAACTACGTCATGGTCAACAAGTACGCGGCGGATTTCTTCGAGTCGACGAAACAGGCGATGGCCATGCGCCACACCTCGCAGCTGCCGACCCACGACGCGACGCGCAGGCAATCCATCCAGGACGACCAGTGGGTGTACGAGAACCGGCAGACGCTGACCCACGAGACCTTCATCCAGCGCCCCGACGGCACGCCGGTCCCCTTTCACAGCAGCAAGATCCCGCTGTTCGACGATGCGGGCACGCTGATCGGGCTGCTCGGGATCAACCGCGACATCTCGGAGGACAGGCGCTCCCGTGAAGCGCTGCGCGAAAGCGAGCAGCGCTTTCGCGCCGTCTTCGAGCGCTCGAAGGCCGGCATCGCGACCTGGGGGCTGGACGGGCGGTTCCTGACGGTGAACAGCGCGTTCTGCGAATTCGTCGGCTACGCCGCCGACGAGCTCATCGGCAGGATGTCGGCAGGCGACCTGCGCCAGCCGGGCGACGACGAGGGGCTGGACCTCACCGGGAGGATGCACCGCGGCGAGATCGCGCACGTCACGCGCGACCGCCGCTACCGCCGGCGCGACGCGAGCACCGTATGGGGCCGCACGACCATCGCGGCGGTCACGGGCAAGGACGGCCTGCCGCAGTATTTCGTCGCCGTGGTGATCGACATCACGGAGGCGCGCGAGGCGCGCGAACGCATCGAACGCTTCAATGTCGAGCTCGAGGACCGCGTCGAGGAGCGCACCGCTGAGCTGCGCGGCGTGATCAAGGAACTCGACGCCTTCACCTATTCCGTGTCGCACGACCTGCGCGCCCCGGTCGGCGCGGTCAGCGGCTTCGCCCACCTCCTGCGCACCAGCGAATCGTCGCACCTGAGCGACGACGGCCGGCACCTGCTCGACGTGATCGAGAAAAACGCCGGGCGCATGGTGAACCTGATCGAGGGGCTGCTGAAGTTTTCGCGCCTCGGGCGCGCCACGGTCCGGCGCGTGCCGGTCTCGATGGAAGCGCTGGCGCACGACGCGTTGCGCGAGCTGGCGGGCGCGGCGCGCGCCGACGTGCGGGTCGGGGTCCTGCCCGAATGCGACGGCGACCCGATGCTGCTCCACCAGGTGTGGGTCAACGTGATCGGCAATGCGCTCAAGTATTCGAAGAATCGCGACCCGGCGCGGATCGAAGTCGCCTGGGACGCCGGCAGGAAGGCCTACCTGGTGCGCGACAACGGCATCGGCTTCGACATGCAATACGCCGCCAAGCTCTTCGGCGCCTTCGAGCGGCTGCACGGCGACGAGGAGTTCGAGGGCAACGGCATCGGCCTCGCGATCGTGCAGCGCATCATCGAACGCCACGGCGGCGCGATCTGGGCCGAGGCAGCCGTGGATCGCGGCGCGACCTTCTGGTTCACGGTGCCCGCGGCCGCGCCGGGCAGCGCGGCCCGCTAGGCCCCTTCCGGGCCCCGGGGCCGCGCTTCCCGAGTCCCGTCCTACCGGGTCCGTGCCGGCGGGCGGTACCTGGCGCCGACTTTCTTCGCGATCTTCGACGCCTTTACCACGTCGCGCGCCGTATAAAGCGGTATCGATTTGAATGCCGCGAACGTCCCCGACATGAGCGCCGGCGCGATCGCGCCGATGTATTCGGCGTTGCCAGGCACGTCCGCAATGATGGCGACGTTGTAGTCCTGGCCGAACATGCCGTAGAAGCCGAGCAATTTTCCGCCCGCCGCCTCAAGCGCCGTCCTGGCCGCCGACTCCCGGTCCGAGCCGGTTTCGAGAATGAACTTCATCGCTTCCGGCGAGTATTTCCCCATCAACATGAAAAGTGCCATGGCGGGCCCCGTCCGGCTACTTCAGCTGAACCGTAACTACTTTGTACTCGGCCTTGCCGACGTTCTTCACCGCGTCGGAGTCGGCCTCGAGCCACACCGCGGCTCCGGTCTTGCGCTCGTAGCTGGCCTTCTTGCCGTCCTTCGAGGTGCGTTCCAGCGTGCCTCCCTTGATGACGTAGGCGACGCGCGCCCTGCGGTCGTTGCGCGACACGTCGCCCGGCTTGAACGTGGTCTCGGTGACACGCACCTTGTCGTTTTCGAGCAGCACCTTGCTCGCGGGCGCAGATTCCTTCGCCTTGCCCTTGTCCTGCGCCTGCGCCGGCCCCGCGACGGCAAAGCCCAGCGCAGCAATCGCGACGATCATCGATCTGACGGCTCTCATTTTCATTCCCCCCAAAGAGTGACGCGCGCAGAAGGTGCGCGCATGCCTGCGGGTGGCACAGTCGTGCCGAGAAAGGCGGGGCCTCGCGCCCCGAAAGGACTGCCGGATACGGCTAGCGTTTTATGAACCGCAGGCCGGAGTCTACGCCCGGCCGGCCCGATCCGGAACCGGCGGTCAGACGGCGGTTCCCAGGTAGTAGTTCTTCACCAGGTCGTTGGCTTCGAGGTCGGCGACCGTCTTGCCCTCGAACACGATCTCGCCGTGCACGATGATGTAGCCGCGGTCGGCGATGCGGATCGCCTGGTGGAAATTCTGCTCCGCCATCAGCACCGTGAGCCCGTGGCGCTCCTTGAGCTGCTTGATCATCGTGACCGTATTCGACACCAGCAGCGGCGACAGGCCTACCGAGGGCTCGTCCACCAGCAGGAGCCGGGGCGAAGACATGAGCGCGCGCGCGATCGCCAGCATCTGCTGCTGGCCGCCGGACATCGAGCCGGCAAGCTGGCGCCGGCGCTCCTTCAGGACGTCGAAGGTCTCATAGCAGAGCGCGAGGTTCTTCGCGATGTCCGGCCTCGCCTGCGGGCGGTAGGCGCCGAGCAGCAGGTTCTCCTCCACCGTCAGCTTGGGAAACAGCCGCCGGCCCTCCGGCACCATGGCCACGCCGAGGTTCACGATTTGTTCGGTCGATAACGCCGTCAAGTCAATTTCTTTCCCGTCCAAAGCCAAAACTATCCGGCCCCGCGTCGGCCGCACGATTCCCATGACGCACTTCATGAGGGTGCTCTTGCCGTTGCCGTTGGTGCCGAGCAGCGCCACTGTCTCGCCGTCCCTGACGGACATCGAGACCCCCTGCAGCGCCCGGACGGCGCCGTAGGAAGCGTCGATCCCGCTCACCGTCAGTTCAAGCGCCAAGGTAGGCCTTCTGCACTTCGGGGTTGGCGATGATCGCCGCAGGCGCGCCCTCGCAGATGATGCGGCCCGCGTCCAGGCAGACCACGCGCTGCGAGAACTTCATCACCGCCTGCATGATGTGCTCGATCATGATGATGGTGATGCCCGAGGCATTGAGCTTGAAGAGGATCTCCAGCACCTCGCTGATCTCGTTGCCCGAGAGCCCGGCCATTGCCTCGTCCGATATCAGCAGGCGCGGCCGCGCCGCCATGGCGCGTGCCAGCTCCATCTTGCGCAGCTCCACCTGTGACAGGCTGCTGGCCCGTACGCCGGCCTTCTCGGCGAGGCCCATGCCCTTGAGGATTTCCATGGCCTCTCCCTCGGTGTCCGCCGTATGCAGCGAGCCCCGGTGCACCACGTACTCGAGCGGCACCACCAGGTTCTCCAGCACGCTCATGCTGCCGAAGGGCCGCGGGATCTGGAAGCTGCGCGCGATGCCGCGGCGCGTGCGCTGGTAGGCTGGCAGCCGGGAGATCTCCTCGCCTTCGAAGCGGATGCTGCCGCCGTCGCTGAACAGCGCGCCGGAGATGCAGTTGATCAGCGTCGTCTTGCCTGAGCCGTTCGGGCCGATGAGGCCGAAGCGTTCGCCCTTGCCGACGGCGACCTCGACCTGGTCCAGCGCCGTGAAGCCGCCGAAATTCTTCGTCACGCCCTGCAGGGTGAGCAGGACGTCCATCAGTCGGCCTTCTTCAGCACGTGGCGCCGCCACAGGCCGAGGATGCCCTCGGGCGCGGCGACCACGAAGATGACCAGCATCACGCCCACCACCAGCACGTTCATCTCCGACGAAATCGTCACGGTGACCACCTGCTGCACTCCGCCCAGCAGCACCGCGCCGATCACCGGTCCGAGCCAGTGCCCGGTGCCGCCGATGATCGGCATGGCAAGCGCGTTCACGGAATGGGTCAGGCTGAACGCCGAGATCGGCTCGATGAAGGAGCCCAGCATGGCGTAGGGCGCGCCCGCAGCCCCCATCAGCGCACCGGAGACGGTCGCCGCAAGCAGCTTGAGCTTCAGCGTCGGCACGCCGGAGCATTCGGCTGCCCCCTCGTTGTCGCGGATCGCGCGCAACCCGCGCCCGATCCACGACAGCTGGATGTAGCGCGCGACCGCGATCGCGACGACCGCGATGATCACCATCACGAAGAACAGCCACTGCGTGTAGTTGCCGAACAGCGGGGTCTCGGTAGGCCGCAGGATCGGCAGGCCCTTGGCGCCGCCCACGAAGCCCCAGTTGAGCACCACGGTCTCGAGGATGATGGTGATGGCGATGGTGGCGATCGAGAAGAAGATGCCGCGAAGACGGAGGGTCAGCAGTCCGACCCCCAGACCGAGCAGCCCCGCCATCACCGCGCCGGCGAGGATCTGCAGTCCCAGCGGCAGCGCGAAGGCCTTGAACAGCGACACCGCCGTGTAGGCGCCGACGGCAAAGAACGCACCCGAGCCGAAATTCACGTAGCCGGCGAATCCGCCGAGGATGTTCCAGGCGGTGGCCATGATGATGAGCTGCATCATCGCGAAGCCGAGCACGTAGTAGTACTCGGCCCGCACCAGCATCGGCAGCGCCGCCGCGCACGCGAGCGCCACCGCGGAACCGATCAGGAAATTCCTCATTCAGCGGCCAAACAAACCGGCCGGGCGCACGCCGAGCACGGCGAGCAGGATGCCGAAGGCCACCGCCGGCGCCCAGGCCGTGCCCGCCGTGGAGAGCACGATGGATTCGGCGACGCCCAGGATCAGCCCGGCCACGATGGTGCCGCTCATGCTGCCCAGGCCCGCCAGCACGACGACGCAGAAGGTGCGCCCGATGTAGAGCTGGTAGAGATTCGGGTCCACCGGTCCGATGGTGATCAGCAGCGCGCCGGCGAGAGCGCAGGTCGCGGTGGCGATGCCGAAGGCCCAGCGCTTGATGGCCACCGAGCTGGCGCCCATGAGCCGCAGCGCGCCCTCGTCCTGCGCGACCGCCTTGATGGCTCGGCCGGTAAACGTGTGCCCGAGGTACAGCGTCAATGTGACGGTCAGCGCGAGCGCGACGCCGAACGCGACCAGCATGCGGTTGGGAATGCGGATGCTGTTCAGCCACTCGCCGAACTCGTAGCTGCTGCCGATGTAGGGCGCCTCGACCATGCGCTGGTCGACGCCGAACGCGAGGATCAGCCCGACCTGGACGATGAACGCGATGCCGAAGAAGAACGCGATGCCGCGCAGGCCCTGGTCGCTGCCGCGCCGCTCGAAGGTCAGGTAGTAGAACTGGTACAGCCCCAGGCCGATGACGAAGAACACCGGCATCAGCACGAGGCCCGCGAGCAGCGGGTCCATGCCGCGCGAGGCGAGCATGTAGGTCGCGTAGGAGCCCGCCACCAGCATGGACGGATGCGCGACGTGGGGCACGTCGAGCAGTCCGAACGATATGGAAAGCCCGACGCTTACCGCGGCATAGAAACAGCCAAGCAGTATCCCGGCGAGAACCGCCTCGAGTAAAAGCTGGAGATCCAGACCTAGTTCCGCGCCTTGTCGAAGGGCACGATGACCTCGCCCGTCTTGAGCGCCGCCGGCCCGATGATCACCTGCTTGCCCTGCTGACGGAACTGGTCGAGATCCTTGCCCTTGATGCCGCGGAATTGCGCCATCGGCACCCGCGGCGTGGACCATTCGCCCACCTTGTCGAACCTGATGTTGCCGACCATGGTCTTCATCTCATTGGAGTGCATGTAGGCCGCCAGCGCCTTCTGGTCGATGCCCTTGGTCGCGGTGATCGCCTGCGCGAGCATCTGGCCGATGGCGTAGTTGAACGGCGGCAGGTAGAAACCGAGCGGATCGACCTTCTCCGCCTTGGCCCGGACCGAGTAGCGCTTCAGGAACTCCTGCACTTCCGGGTTGGCCATGGTCTTCTCCGGCACCCAGCTGTTGTAGTTGGTGAAGCCGTTCAGCATCGGCCCGAGCGCTTCCATGATGGGCGCGAACTGCAGGCCGACCATGCCGCCGCCGATCATCTTCACCGTCGGGCCGACGCCCAGCTCGCTGACGGCGCGCACGATGGCGGCCGATTCGGCCGGATACGAGCAGATGAACACGAGGTCGGGCTTTGCCGCGCGAACCGCGCGGATGATCGAGGAGAAGTCCACCGAGTTCGGCGGGTAGTTCTGGTCATAGACCGTCTGCAGGCCCTTCGCCTTGGCGATGGCGCGCGCCCCGGTACACAGGTTCTGCGCGAATTCGGCATCGGCGGCCATGAAAGCGATCGTCTTGGCGCCGATTTTCTGCGCCGGCTCGAGGAAGCCGCCGCCCCAGGCGAGCGCGCCGGCGCCCCAGGGCGAATTGTTGAACCACTTGTCGTGCTGGATGCGCGCATTGACGTCGAAGGAGAAATTGCCCATCAGCAGCAGGTCGCGCTGCTTGACGAGCGGCATGATCGGCGCGGTCACGTTGGTGCCGTAGGGTGCGATCAGCAGGTCGACCTTGTCGACGTCCAGCAGCTTGGTGTAAATGCCGGGGACCAGGCTGGGATTGGTCTGGTCGTCGTAGGAAATGAACTGGACCTTGCGCCCGAGCAGGCCGCCCTTGGCGTTGACGTCTTCCACCCACATCTGCAGCGCGACCAGCGCTGCCTTGCCGCCGCCGCCCAGGGCGCCGGTCTGCGGCATGCTCATGCCGATCTTGATGGGCTGCTGCGCGACTGCAGCAAACGAAACCGCAGCCAGCGCGGCCGCGAACAGGTTGCGGAATTTCATGGCTTCCCTCCTCCAGGGTGTATCGAGGCATTATAGTAAGAAATGGCCATGATTCCACGAGAAAGAACCCCCTATTCCGCCATCGTCGACCGGCCGCCCCTCAAATTGCCCGGCCGTGCGCGCGTGGTGGTCTGGACCATCGTCAACCTCGAGGTGTGGGACATCGCCCGCGCCATGGCCCGCCAGGTGCTGCCCCCTCCAACTGGGGCGACGCTGCTGCCGGACGTACCCAACTGGACCTGGCATGAGTACGGGATGCGCGTGGGATTCTGGCGCTTCGAAGCCCTGTACCGGCGCCTCGGCATCCGCCCGACCGTGGCGATCAATGCCCGCGTCTGCGTCGACTACCCCCGCGTGGCCCAGGCTTGCAAGGATGCGGGCTGGGAATTCATGGGTCACAGCTACGAGCAGGGGCCCATCCACCGCGAGGAAGACCAGTCGGGGATGATCCGGCGGTCGCTCGACACCATAGAGAAATTCACCGGCAAGCGGCCGGTGGGCTGGCTTGGGCCGGGCCTGACGCAGACGCTGGAGACCCCGGAAAACCTGGCGGCCGCGGGCGTGAAGTACATCGGTGACTGGGTCCACGACGACGAGCCGACCGAGATTCAGACCGCCCAGGGACCGCTCGTCACCCTGCCCTATTCCGTCGAAACCAACGACATCCCGATGATGCTGGTGCAGCACCACGAGGCCGCCTACTGGACGCGCAAATGCCTCGACAGCTTCGAGCGCTACCACGAGGAAGGCGCGCAGCGCGCCAAGATCATGGCGCTCGCGATCCACCCGTACATCAGCGGGCAGCCGTTCCGGATCAAGTACCTCGAGGAAGTCTACGAGGAGATCGGCCGGCGGGAAGGCGTGCTGCACTGGAACGGCGAGCAGATCCTCGACTGGTACCGGAAGCAGCGGTGACAAACTAGAATTGGGGCGAAGCTTCGAACCCGGGAGGGAGAAATGTTCAGCAAGCGGACGCTGCTCGTCTACAACTTCGGACTCGCGGTGCTGTTCCTGGTGATCGGGACGCTCACCTTGGCCACCTTCGAGCATTTCCTGAACCGTCCCGCGGCGGCGATTCCGCCATTCGACAGGGCGTCGGTGCAGGCCATCGCCGAGGAGAAGGACATTGAAAAGCTCAGGGGACGTACGAATTTCTACTTCGAACTGGCGCGCGACCTGCGCAAGGCGCGCTATTCCGACACCGACACGCTGGTGCGCGATTTTCGGTTCCTGTGCTTCCTGCTGGGCGCGATCTTCGCGGTCGGCGGCGCGATGTCGATCGTGACGACGAGGTCCGCCACCTGAAGAATCACTGGCCGCGGCGCGCCGTCAGGCCTTGTTCCACAGCCGGGAGTTCAGGTTCATCGCATCCACCAGCTCGAATATCTGGTGAAGCTGCTCGTAGTAGGACTGGTAGGCCGCGAAACTCGTCCTGTCCGATTGCACATCGCCTTCGAACAGGGCGCCGCGAAAAATGAATGCGTGCATCGCCGTGTCGATGAAGGCCAGGCTGAGCGCGAAGCGCGTGCGCTTCTGGAACTCTGCGATCCGCTCCATGATGTTGGGAGTGAGGATGTAGTGAGCTTCCACCGGGTCCGTGCAGCTCACCTCGAACAGCCGCTCGAACTCCAGGTGCTCCAGCCGGATCGGCCGCAAATCGGAGGCGGCGGCAGGCTTCTCCGCGGCGAACCTGTCCAGTGATCCGATAGCGGCTTGCAAGCCGCCGATGAGCTTGGCCATCTCGGTTCCAAGATTCTGCTCAACGGGATCCGGCATCACGAGCGTGGCGTGCTGGAAAGGCTTGTTGAAGTCCGCCCGCAGGAACATCCCGGTCCGGTACCACATGACGGGCTTGTCCTTGTCGTCCCGGAGGTTCCGGTCCCTGATCGCGACCCGCAACTCGGAGAACTCCACAGCCGTCTTGCCGATCACGCCCGCGAAATGATCGTCGCCGCCGACCGATTCGATATCGCCGCGCGACTCGAAGATCCGGCTGGATCGCACATGCTTCTCCGGCACGAACCGGGATTGCGTGTACTCGAACTCCGGCACCATGAAGCGGATCGCCGCAACCAGCGTCGTGTCCTTCTCCCGATTGCCGTACTCGGCTGCCCAGCGGTTGTAGCGTATCCAGTAAATGACCGGCAGGACGATCAGCGTCCCAAACCACATCCATGACAGCAGTTGCGACGACCGACTCCCGGAGATGGGCGAAATCGCCACCACCAGCGAGATTGCGATTGCCGCCGCAAACACCCAGCGCCACCACCACCAGAGGGCCGGCCGGCGGGCGTCCCGTTCGGCCTGCATCGTCACCAGCTTGGGCCGCAGCTCGCGCTCGAAATAGTCCTGGAATTCCTGCAGCGTCTTCATCTCAACCCCTCGTCGGGACGCCCCGCCCGGGCGGCTAGCCCGAAACCTTCCGATTGACGCCAGGGTTCTGCCGCTCCGCGTCGGATATGGCGAAAAGCGCGCGCGTCTCGAACCCCAGGATCCCGGCCAGCAGGTTGGCGGGGAACATCTGCACCCCGTTGTTGTAGTCGGTAGCGCTGCCGTTGAAGTTGCGCCGGGCGGCGGCGATCTTCTCCTCGACTTCGTTCAACGCTCCCTGGAGCCGGATGAAGTTCTCGCTGGCCTTGAGTTGCGGATAGCCTTCCACCGCCACGCTGACGCTGCCCAGCGCGCGCGTCATCTGCGCGTCCATGGCAACCTTGTCCGCATGCGACTGGGTCTCCGCCATGGCCCGCTCGCGCATCTCGGTCAGCTGCGCGAGGGTATCGCGCTCGTGCTTCATGTAGCCCTGCACGGTGGCGACCAGGTTCGGAATCAGGTCGAAGCGCTGCTTCAGGTAGACATCGATGCTGGCCGCCGCGTTGTCCGCCTGGTTGCGGCGACTGATCAGCAGATTGAAGAGAAACACCACCGGCAGGACGATGAGGACCGCCAACCACACCAGCAACTCCATGGCCCCTCTTCCTGGCTTGTGAACTCAGCCTGATCCGGAACTGCGGGACTACCTGCGATGGACGCCGGCAGAAGCGAGCCCGAGCAGCCGCGCCGCGTTGCCGCCCATGACTTTTTGTCTTTCCTTCGCCGACAGTTTTTTCACCTTGTTGATGAAACCGACCGGATCTTCCACCCCCATGTCGTAGGGATAGTCGGTGCCGAGCAGCACGTGATCGGCGCCGAAGCGCTCGATCATGTGCCCGAGCATGCCGGGATCGAAGGCGATGGTGTCGAAGTAGAACTTCTCCAGCGACGCGGAGGGCTTCTTTCTCAGGACCGTGCGGCAGTCGGGGCGCGCCCTCCAGGCATGATCCATGCGCGCCCAGTAATGTGCGAGGTAGCCGCCGGCGTGCGGCAGCACGACCTTCAGCTTCGGGTGCTTCTCCATCATGCCGTCGAAGATCAGGTGCGCCGTCGCCACCGTGGTCTCCAGCGGATTGCCGATGACGTTGTTGAAGTAGTGGTCCATCAGCCGGCCGCCGTCGGTGAAGCCGATCGGATGCATGAAGATGACCGCGCCAAGCCTCTCGGCGGCGGCGAAGAATCTGTCGAGCCCCGACCTCGTCAGTTCCCTGCCGTTGACGCTGGGATTGATCTCCACGCCTTTCAGTCCCAGGGTCTTCATGGCGAATTCCAGTTCCGCCACCGCGAGTCCCGGATCCTGCAGCGGCACCGTGCCCAGGCCGACGAAGCGGTCCGGCCATATGGCCGCGATCTCCGCGATCCGCTCGTTCACCGCGCGCGCCAGTTCCTGGCCCATGCCCGGATCGGTCCAGTAGTAGGTCTGGTTCGGCGCGGGCGACACTGCCTGGACGTCTATTCCCATGCGGTCCATGTGCTTCAGCCTCACCGCGATGTCCGAGAGCATCGGCCCGCGATCCTTCATCTGCTTCACGTTGACCTCGCGGGTCATCGTATTGGCGAAACAGACCGAGGGTTCGTACTGGGCCGGGTTCAGGTGGGCGACCTTCGCCGCCACGTCCTGGTTCAGGTAATGGCAATGGATATCGACCTTCAGGCTGCCGCGCTTCCTGCTCTTCACTATCATTTCGGCGCGCCGGGCTGCTTCAGCGGATGCGCGCCGGCGAAGGCCGGCAGCTTCATGCACTCATCGTAGATGCGCATCGCGACCGGGTTGCGCGACGTATCGCACTTGAAGTAGGCCGTCGCCGCGATCACCTGCCCCGCGAGGCAGATGTCGGCGATGGTCGGCGAGTCCCCGTGGCAATAGCGCCCGGTCTCCTTTTCGTTCGCGAGGTGCGCTTCGATCGCATCGAGCGCCATCTGCGTCCAGTGCGCGAGCCATTTGTTGCGCGCGGGCTCGTCCAGCCCCATGTCCTTTTCGAGATAGGCGCGGATGCGCGGCACGATGAGCGGGTGGCCATCGGCCGCCGCGATCAGGGCGAGCCCCCGCACGCGCGCGCGCCCGCGCGCGTCCTTCGGCAGCAGCGCCGGTTGCGGATGGGTTTCCTCGAGGTACTCCAGGATCGCCACGGACTGGAACAGCGGCGCGCCCCCGTCGACCACCAGCGCCGGCACGACGCTCTGCGGATTGAGCGCCCTGTACTCGTCGGTGAACTGCTTGCCCTTGAGGATGTCGACCGATATTTCCTCGGCTGCGACGCCCTTCAGGCCGAGCGCGACGCGCACGCGGTACGTCGCCAGCGACCGCCAGAAGCCGTAGAGCTTCATCAGTTGACCTTGATGTTTGCTTCTTTTATCAATTTCGAGAATTTGTCCATCTCGGTCTTGATGAAGCTGCCGAACTGCGCCGGCGTGCTGCTCACCGCCTCGACGCCTAGGTCGGCGAACTTCTGCTTGACGACGGCGTCCTGCATGACCTTCACCATGTCGGCGTGGAACTTGTCGACGATGGGCTTGGGCACCCCGGCGGGGAACAGCACGCCCCACCAGTTCACCACTACCAGGCCCGGTACCGTCGATTCGCAGGTCGGCAGGTCGGCAAGCAGCGCGAATTTCTGCGCGCCGGTGACGCACAGCGCGCGCAGCTTGCCGGCGCGGATGTGCGCCATCGCCGGCAGCGCGTCGGAGAAGATCAGCTGTATCTGCTGGCCCAGCAGATCCTGCACCGCGAGCACGCCGCCCTTGTAGGGAATCTCGACCATGTTCGCCTTGGTGAGGTTCTTCAACATCTCGCTGCTGAGGTGGGAAACGCTGCCGGGCCCGCTGGTGCCGTAGGAGAGTTTGCCGGGATTGGCGCGCGCGTAGGCGAGCACCTCGTCAAAGGATTTCACCTGCCAGGCCGTATTCACGACCAGCACGTTGGGCCCGGTGGAGATAAGCGACACCGGCACGAAGTCCTTGTCCATGCTGTAGGGCACCTTCGAAAGCAGCGGATTGACCGCGGCGGGGCCGATGTTGCCGACCACGAACGTGTAGCCGTCGGCGGGCTGGCGCGCGGCGAATTCCATGCCGATGGATCCGGCGGCGCCGGGCTTGCTCTCGACGATCACCTGCTGCCCCCAGACTTCCGACAGCTTCTGGCCAAATACGCGCGCCATCAGGTCGGAGCTGCCGCCGGGCGGATAAGTCACGATGAGGCGCACCGGCTTCGAGGGATAGGTTTGCGCCAACGCATTTCCGAATATCGAAAGCACAAAGATCAACAGCAAGAAAAATCTCGGCATCGTCCCCTCCAGGTTTATGCTTGCGTGAATTCTTACCGGAACCGTACCCTTACGCAATGGCCAAGGCACTGTCTTTCAATATGCGTCTCCTCGCCCACCACGAACTGCAGGGGTTCGGCGGCATCGGCGAGGGCATGGCGCTGCAGCAAACCAGCGGCGGTCGCCGCATCCTGTGGCTCGCCCACGAGGCGGCGCCGAAGAATTTCACGGGCGTCGACGTCACCGACCCGCGCGCGCCGCGCGTGGTCGTCCAGACCGACCTGCCGCACGCGAAGATGCGCTCCAACTCGCTCGACGTCACGGGCGACGTCATGGCGGTCGCCTACCAGACGAGCCAGGTCGGCCTCAAGCCGGCTGGCTTTGATCTATTTGATGTGAAAGACCCGGAACGACCAAAATTGATTTCCCACTTCGACGCGTCGGGCCCGTATTCGCGCGGCGCGCACCAGGTCTGGTTCGTGGATGGTCAGTTCGTGCACATGTCGAGCGGCGCGGAGGATTTCCAGCCGCGCCACCCGGAAGACGACCAGATCTACCGCATCGTCGACGTGCGCAATCCGGCGAAGCCCGTGGACGCGGGACGCTGGTGGATGCCCGGGACGCGTGAAGGCGACAAGGAACCGGCGCCGGCTCGGCTCGATCCGAAGATCGCGACCGGCTACCGCGTTCACAACACCAACGTGTTCCCCGAGCGGCCGGACCGCGCCTACATCGGCTATATCGACGGTGGCGCCTTCATCCTCGATATCTCCGACAAGTCGCACCCGAAGGCGCTCGGCGCCTGGAACCACTCTCCGCCGTTCAACGGCTTCACCCACACTGTGCTGCCGCTCTTCGGCCGCGACCTGCTGATCGTTAGCGACGAATGCGTGCGCGACGACGGCGTCGACTGGCCGCGGCTGGTGTGGGTGGTGGACGGGCGCAACGAGCGCAATCCGGTGCCGATCAGCACCTTCCCCGCGCCGCCGGTGGAAGCCTTCATCAAGCGCGGCGGGCGCTTCGGCGCCCACAACCTGCACGAGAACCAGCCGGTGCCGACTTCGTTCCGCTCGGAACAGATCATCGTCGGCACCTTCTTCAACGCGGGCGTGCGCGCCTACGACATCGCCAATCCGTACCAGCCGCAGGAAATCGCGTACTACGTGCCCGAGGCGCCGAAGCTCGCGCGCAGCGGCGCGATCCAGCTGAACGACGTCTACGTGGACGAGAAGCGCATCGTCTACACGGTCGACCGCCACGCGGGCGGGCTCTACATCCTCGAGATGACCGTGTGAAGCGCGATCCCCTCGCTGGCAGGATTCCGATCGTCCTGATCACGGGGTTTCTGGGAAGCGGGAAAACCACCCTGCTCGGCAAGCTGCTGCGTCACCCGGGCATGGACCGCGCCGCGGTGATCATCAACGAGCTGGGCGACGTCGGCATCGACCACCAGCTCGTCTCCACATCCTCAGAGCAGATGACGCTGCTGGGCAACGGCTGCCTGTGCTGCACCGTGCGCACCGACCTGCAGGAAACCCTGCGCGAGATGTTCATCAAGCGGCGCGCCGGCGATGTCATCGACTTCGACCGCGTCTTCGTCGAGACCACCGGGCTCGCCGACCCGGTGCCGGTGCTGCACTCGTTCCAGAGCGACGGCCTGCTCGGCGCGCAGTACCGGCTCGACGGCGTGGTCACCGTGGTGGACGCGGTGAACGGCATGGGGCAACTCGATTCGATGCCGGAGGCGGTGAAGCAGGCTGCCGTTGCCGACAGAATTGTCCTGAGCAAGACTGATCTTGCTTCTTCCGAAGTTATCGGGAAAATTCAGTCGAGAACAAAAGCGCTCAACCCTTACGCCAGCCTTGCCCATGCGATTCAGGGCGAGATCGATCCCGCCCTGCTCGCCAACCTGAGTCCCGGAACCGCCAAGGCGTTGCCGTCCGAGCTCAATCGCTGGCTCGGCGAGGGCAATGCATATCTAGGGAAGGCGTTGCGGGGCAATCACGACGCGGCGATCCGGACCTTCAGCCTGCGCTTCGAGCAGCCCTTCACCTGGGACAGCCTGAACGCGGCGCTCCAGACGCTGACCGCCCTGCGCGGCCCGGACCTGCTGCGCGTCAAGGGCATCGTCAATGTCGAGGGCGAAGCGGGCCCGGTGATCCTGCAGGCGGCCCAGCACGTCGTCCACCCGCCGGTGACGCTGGAGAGCTGGCGCGACGCAGACCGCTCGACGCGCATCGTGTTTATCGTCAGGAATATCGAGAAGGAAACGGTACAGGCTCTGTTTTCGGCAGTTGGAGCTTTGACAAGCAGCTGAATCCAAAACCTGGGTCCCCGCTTTCGCGGGGACGACGGCAGCGTGTCCCTATAGCATCATCGAGCCGCCGTCCACGACGAGCGTCTGGCCGGTGATGAAGGCCGCGTCGTCGCTCGCCAGGAAACTCGCGGCGCCCACGATGTCCGCAGGCAGCTCCTCGCGCTTGATGGCGCGCGAATTGAGGGACGCTTCGCCATGCTGCAGGTGCTCCGGACGACGCGCGATGTTCTCGGAGACCGTGAATCCGGGCGCGAGCGCGTTCACGGTGATGCGGTCGCCGCCCAGCTCGCGCGCCAGGCCGCGCGTCATCGCGATGACCGCGCCCTTGCTCGCGATGTAGTGCAGGAAGAAGGGCACGCCCTTCAGCGGCGCGCCCGAGGCGAGGTTGATGATGCGGCCGCCGCCCGCGTTGCGCATGTGCGGAACGCAGGCGCGGCAGCAAAGGAACACGCCGAGGGTGTTGACATCCATCACCTTGCGCCATTCGGCCGGCTCGATTTTCTCGAAGGCGCGCAGGTCGAGGCTGCTGAAGACCGCGGCATTGTTGACCAGGATGTCGATGCGGCCCAGTTGGCGCGCGGTGTCCGCGGCCATCCGCGCCACGTCGGTTTCGTTCGCCACGTCCACCGTCAGGGCGAGCGCTTTCGCGTCGGTGGAACGCGCGATCTCCGCCGCGGCCTCCCCCGCCCCCTTCAGGTCCGCGATCGCCACCGCCGCGCCGTCGTCCGCCAGGCGCATGGCGATCGCCCTGCCAATGCCGCTGCCGCCGCCGGTGACGATCGCGACCCGGCCGGCGAGCCGCCCGCTCATCTGCCGGCCGGCAGCTCGCTCGCCTTTACCTCGGCGCGCAGGCCGACGGCCTCGGCATTCGAATAGTTGAGCTCGATCTTGACGCCATTGGGATCGAACATGAAGAGCTGGTAGAGGCCCTGGTCGTCCACCTGGCGCTGCTTGAAATCCACGCCTAGCGACGCGAGGTGCGCCATCATCTGGCGCAGCCCCGTGGCGCGGAATGCGAGATGGTCGATCGCGCCGCTGCCGGCGGTCGCCTGCGATTCCTGGCCGACGTATTGCTTGCGGTTCTCGGACACGTTCTTGCCGCCCTCGGTCACGTGCACCACGTCCTTGTCGCCGAGGTAGAGCCAGAACACGGGAAACTTGAAGTCGGGACTCGGCCCGACGCGCATGCCGAGCACGTCCACGTACCAGGCGCGCGTCTTCTCCATGTCCGCGGTCTGCAGCAGGAAGTGCTCGATGTGGCTCAGGGGCATGGCCGGGACCTCGTCAGGGCTTCTTCAATCCGATCGATTGCATCAGGCGCGCGAGGTCGGCATCCTCGTTCGCGATCAGCTTGCTGAACTCCGCCGCCGGCATGAACGCCGGGCGCACCGCGAACTTCTCGCTCGACCTGGCGAATTCCGGGCTCTCGACGGTCCTGCGGACCGCGTACTCCAGCACCGCGATCACCCCTATCGGGGTCCCCTTGGGAACCGCGATGCCGCGCCAGGCTTCGAGCGATACGTCCACGCCCTGCTCCAGCGCGGTCGGCACTTCGGGCAGCGCGGGATCGCGTTTCGGGATCAGCGCCGCGAGTACACGCACCGCCCCGGACTTGATGTGCGACGAGAGGGCGCCCGGCAGCTGCACCGTGGCCTCGACGTGGCCGCCGAGCAGGTTCGGCACCACCTGCCCCGCGCCGTACGGAATGTCGGACACTTCCGCGGCGGCGGCCTTGAACAGCGCCACGGAGGAGATATGGGTGTGGCTGCCGGTGCCCGAGTTGGCCACCGTGATCTTGCCGGGCCGCGCTTTCGCGTCGGCGATGAATTCGCCCAGGGTCTTCCATTTCGCGTCGCCGCGCACTGCAAGCAGCGGCGATTCGACCAGCACGCGCGCCACCGCGTCGAACGCCTTGTAGTCGAAGGCCAGCTGGCCGGAGTGGTAGGTGGTCGAGATCGAATTCGAATTCCAGACCAGCGAATAGCCGTCGGGCTTCTGGCTGGCGACGTGCTTGTAGCCCACCGCGCCGCCGGCGCCGGGCCGGTTCACCACCAGCACGTTGACGCCGAGCTGCTTGGCCATGCCCTCGGCGAGCACGCGGGCAGTGATATCGGCGGAGGACCCGGCGGGAAAGAGCACCGTGATTTCGACGTTGCCCTTCTGGGGATAGGGGGGTTCCTGCGCCGCCGGCGCGCCCGCAAGAAATACGACCAGCAAGCCCAGGAGAATTCTCATGCCAGCACCTCCGCGACCGTCACCCGCCTGCCTTCCTTCGCCGACAGTATCCCCGCGCGGATCACGGCGAGCGAGGCAGTGGCACGCTCCCCGGTCATCTCCGGCGCCGCGCCGCCGCGCGCGGCGGCGGCGAACTCCTCCAGTTCTTCGACCAGCGGGTCATTTTTTTGAATCTTTACGAATTCAAAACCCGAACCCTCGCGCTTCAACATCTTCAATCCCTGATGCAAGTCATAACACGCGGTCGCCTCCTTGCCGTAGATGTTCATGACGTAGTTCTCGGAGGCCGAAGCGTAGCTGGCGTTGAGCGTCGAAAGCGCGCCGTTCTCGTGCTCGAGCACCAGGCTGGCGACATCCGGATTATCCCCGGGCAGCACCAGCTGCGCGACCCTCGCGTTGACCGCCGCCACCGGCCCGACGAGGTACTCGAGCACGTCCGTATAGTGGATCCCGATCTGCAGCATCACCCCCCCGGGCATGCCGCTCGCCTGGTAGCGCCACGAGGCGAGGTCGATCTTCCCCGCCCGGTCGCGGCTGATGTTCGATTCCGCGTTCACCAGCCTGCCGAAGACGCCATCGTCGACCTGCTTGCGCACCCAGCGAAAGTGGCTTTCCCGCCGCCGCTGGTAGCCGATGGCGAGCACCACGCCGGCCTCGCGGCAGGCCCGGGTGATGGCGCGCGCGTCGGCGATGGTGTTGGCGATCGGCTTGTCGAGGAACACGTGCTTGCCGGCGCGCGCCGCCGCGGCGGTGGTTTCGAGATGGGCATCGTTGGGGGTCGTATTGATGACGCCTTCGATGCCTTTGTTCTTAAGAACCTCTTCCAGGGATTTCGAAACCCCGCAGCCGTATTTCTTCGCAAATGCATTGCGTTTTTCTTCGGATCTCGAAAAACAGGTAACGATCTCGAGCTTGCCCGAGCGCCTGATTGCATCCGCGAGCACGTCCGACCACCAGCCCATTCCTATGCAAGCTACTTTCACTTTGCGCTCGCGCCGATCGACTCCACCGCCTCGCGCGCGACGCGCTCGTCGAATTCGAAATTGCCGCCGCTCACGCCGACGCCGCCGATGCACTCGCCCTCGACGATCACCGGGCAGCCGCCTTCCATCGCCGTCCAGCGCTCCGGGCCGGCGGCCAGCGCCAGCCCGAGGGCGTGGTTCGTGTCGAGCACCTGCCCCACTGCGCCCTTCGCGCCGGTCGGCCGCCGGTTGGAGGCCGCGCAGACCGCCTTGGTGGTCGCCGAATGCACGGTATGGAAGCGGCCTCCATCCATGCGCTCGAGCAGGATCAGGTGCCCGCCGGCGTCGGCGATCGCGACCGAGATGGCGGTGTTTTCCTTCGCCGCCGCGGCGACGGCGGCCTCCATCATCTTCCTCGCGCCGGCGAGGGTGAGCCGCTTTGAAGCTTCGAAATATTTCAAGTCAGACCCTTCCGAGTGCCTTGAGTATCCGTTCCGGGGTGAACGGCATCGCCGTCACGTTCGCGTTCAGGGGCGCGAGCGCGTCGTTGATGGCGTTCATGATGGCTCCGGGCGCGCCCGCCGTGCCCGCTTCGCCGACGCCCTTGGCGCCCAGGGCCGACTGCTTCGTCGGCGTTTCGACGTGGCAGCAGATGATGTCCGGCATCTCGCCCGACATCGGTACCAGGTAATCCGCCATGTTGCCGTTGAGCAGCTGGCCCTCAGGGCTGTACAGGCATTCCTCGTACAGCGCCGCGCCGATGCCCTGCACCACGCCGCCGCGGATCTGCTCGTCCACCAGCATCGGATTGATGACCGTGCCCGCGTCTTCGACGCACCAGTGCTTCAGCAGCTTCACGAAACCCGTGTCCGGATCAACCTCGACGAGCGACGCCTGGATTCCATTGGTGAAGGTGAAGCCGTATTCGCGCGGCGTGTAATGGCGCGTGACCGTGAGCTCGGACTGGAAACTCATCGGCAGCGTGTCGGGACGGAAATAGGCGACGCGCCCGAGCTCCGCCAGCGGCATCAGCGACTGCTGGGTAAGCTTGTTGAAGACCGCGTTGTCCTGGATCTCCAGCGTCTCCTTGTCCGCGTTGAGGATCTTCGACGCGACGTCGAGCACGTTCGAGCGCAACGCCCGTCCGGCCTGCAACACCGCTTCGCCGCCAATGCCCGCGCCGCGCGACGCCCAGGTGCCGCCGCCGTAGGGCGTCACCCCCGTGTCGCCGGTGATGACGCGCACTTTGTCCATGGAAACGCCCAGCGCACTCGCGGCGATCTGCGCGAAGATGCCCTCGGTGCCCTGCCCCTGTTCAGTCACGCTGCACAGCACCGTCAGCATGCCGGTCGGCTCCAGGCGCAGCGTCGCGCCGTCCTGCGCCGAAATGCGCGCACCGCCGACGCCGTAGAACGCGGGCGACGGGTTGGTGACTTCGATCATCGCGGCCAGCCCAATGCCACGGAAGATTTTCTTTTTCCTGAGATTTTCCTGCTCCTCGCGCAATTCCTGATACGACATCAAATTCAAAAGCTTGTCCAGCGTCTGATGGTGCGAAAGCTTCTCGAACTTGATGCCCGACGGAAAGGTGTACGGATAGGCATCGTCCGGAATCAGGTTCTTCCTGCGGAATTCCGCAGGATCCATGCCGATCCTGGCCGCCGCCTTGTCGACGATGCCTTCGGTGAGCGCGACCGCGATCGGGTGGCCGACGGCGCGGTACTGGCAGGTGACGTTCTTGTTGGTGAACACCACGTTCATCTTCGCGCGGTACTTCTGGTGCTTGTACGGCCCGCCGGTCAGGTTCACGACCTGGTTGCCCTCGATGCCGCTGGTGCGCGGATACACCGAGTACGGGCCGATCGCCGTGAGGTCGTCGAGGTCAAACGCGAGAATCTCACCCGCCTTCGTGCAGGCGAGCTTCACCTTCACCCTGTGCTCGCGCGCGTGGATGTCGGTCGCGAAGGACTCCAGGCGGTCCGCGAGGAACTTCACCGGCCGGCGCAGCATCACCGACAGTGCGGCGGTCGCCATCTCGTCCGGATAAACGTGCACCTTGATACCGTAGGAGCCGCCGACATCCTTCGCGATCACGCGCACGTTGCCTTCGGGAATATTCAGGTGGCGGGAGAAGATGTCCTGCATCATGTGCGGCGCCTGCGTCGAGTGGTAGACCGTCAGCGAGTGCTCCGCCGCGTTGTAATCGGCGAGCAGCACGCGGCCCTCCAGGCAGACGCCGGTGTGCCGGCCGAAGTGATAGGTCTCCTCCACCACCACCGCGTCGGGGCGCGCGAACATTTCGTCCACGCCGCCCGTGTCCAGCTCCCGGTTGAAGCAGATGTTGTCGGCGAATTCCTTGTGGATGATGCGCTCGCCGGCGAGCGCCTCCTCCATGTCGATGACGGCGGGCAGCTCTTCCCATTCCGCCTCGATCAGCGCCGCGGCGTCTTCGGCCTGCGCGCGCGTCTCGGCGACCACGGCCGCCACCGCCTCGCCCTGCCAGCAGGCGCGCTCAATGGCGATGGCGTGCTGCGGCGGCGACTTGATGCCTTTCAGGTGCCCCAGCACCGCCACCCAAGGCGTGCAGTACTCGGCCACGGCACGGCCGTCCACCACCGCGATCACACCCTTCGCCTGCCGCGCCTTCTTCAGGTCGAGCTTCTTCACCAGCGCGTGCGCGTGCGGGCTCCGGAAGAACACCACGTGCGCCAAGCGCGGAAAGCGCAGGTCGTCCACGTAGGCACCGCGCCCCTGCAGCAGTCGCGCCGCGTTCGGCCGCGGCACGCTCTGGCCGATGTAGCCGCGGTCGGTCTTGGTGCCCGGCGCGTGCAGCGGGAGTTCGGCTTTACCCATTGACCACCTCGTCGATGGCGTCGACGATCGCCTGATAACCGGTGCAGCGACAGTAGTTGCCCGAAATGTGCTCGCGGATCTGCTCGCGGGTGAATTTCTTCTTCTGCAGGACCAGTTCCTGCGCGGCGAGCAGCATGCCCGGCGTGCAAAAGCCGCACTGCAGCGCATTTTTTTCGTGAAACGCCTTCTGCAGCTTCTTCAGCTCGCCCGAATCGCTCAGGCCCTCGATGGTGTCCACCGTGCCGCCGTTCGCCTGCACCGCCAGCATCAGGCAGCCACGCACGATGTCGCCGTTCACACGCACCGTGCACGCACCGCAGACCCCGTGTTCGCAGGCGGTGTGCGACCCCGTGAGGCCGAGCTCATCTCGCAGGAAGTCCACCAGGTGCGTACGCGGCTCGACGCGCCGGCTCACCTGCGTGCCGTTCACGGTGAGCGTTACGTCGAGAGCGTTGTCCATGCGCGCTCCAGCAGGACGCCGGCGAGATGCAGCTTCGTTGCCGGGTTGTTGTAGAGGTCGGCGGGCGGCTTGAGCTGCTTCCGCATGAGGTCTTTCGTCTTTTCCACGGAGCCCGCGCCCTTCACGACTTCCGGCTTCAGGCCCATGCCAAGAAACACGAAGCGATCGTTGTGCGCCGCGAGGCCGACAATGGCGTAGTCGCCATGGCGGCGCGCCAGTTCCAGGAAAGCCGACTTGTCCGACGGTTTCGCCACGGGAAATTCCACCGCAGTCAGCAACTCCCCCGGCTTCAGGTCAGTTTCAAAGAGGCCCTTGAAGAATTTGGATGCCTCCACGCGCCTCTCCGACGATTTATTTTTTATTTCAAATACAGCTTCCAGGGCAACAGCAACCGCCGGATATTCGGCCGCCGGGTCCGCGAGCGCCAGGCTGCCGCCGATGGTGCCGCGATTGCGGATGGCCGCGTGCGCGACATGCGGCACCGATTGCGCGAGCAAGGGGACGTGCTTTCCCACCAGGCCGGACTCCAGGAGCTGCGTGTGCGTCGTCAGCGCGCCGATCCTCAGGGAACCGCCCTGGAGCGATAGACCCTGCAGCTCCGTCAGCCCTCCGATATCCACCAAAAGCTCGGGCGAGGACAGCCGCATGTTAAGTGTCGGCAGCAGGCTCTGGCCGCCGGCGAGGACCTTTGCCCCGGGACGCGCGATCAGGTCGAACGCCTCTATCAGAGAGGCGGGCCTCACATAGGCGAAGTCAGGGGCTTTCAATCTCGATCCTCCCGGGCCATCCTAGCGCAGGCGTGGAAAATAGGACATCAATACCCCGCCTGGTATTCCAGCAGGCTCGTCATCGGCACCTCGGTCTGCACGGCGCCCCGGATCGCCCGGCGCCAGTGTTCGAGGTAGAGCTTGGCGAAATTGAAACGCCGCGCGCCGAAGCCGGCCAGCGTTTTCTGCAGGAAGGCGGCGCTTATTTCCCGCCAGTCGTCCACCACGGCCACCGGCAGGTCGGACAGGAACCCGGACAGGAAATTGCGCTTCACGATCGGGATGCAGCCCAGGGCGAGCGCTTCCCACAGGCGATGGGTATCCGGGCCGTTGCCCGGCGGGGCGAGCACGAAGGCGTATTCCGCCTGGCGGGACCAGGTCGCGAGCCGCGGCACGAAGGCCGGCTCGAAGAAACAGGCTGACCGGTCGAGCCGCTCGAGGCATTGCATGCGCTCCTGGTTGACGGTCGTCGAGCCGTCGCGCCCGCGATACTGCAGGGTGAATTGCCAGTTGCAGTAGGCCAGGCACTTCCTGTCCCGCGCGGGCGCCGCCCTGTGCCGCAGGTCGAGCAGCATGCGCTCCTGCTCGAACGCGGTGCGCTTGACCGCTTCGCCCCACACTTCCGGGGAGTGCCACAGGGTGTGGTAGTCCTGGCCGATCGGCAGAAAATGCAGTTTTTCCCGGCTGGCGCCGATGTTCTGCGCGTACCAGCGCAGCAGCGTCGGGTGCGCCAGGATCTTCTCGAAGACGCCCTTGCCCAGCGTCTCCGGAGCCACGACGGTATCGGCATCGCCGGAGACCAGCACGAACGGCACGGTGATGCGGTCGATGACGTAGCTGGCGAAATTCTCCAGGGCATCGGTGCAGCAATAGATCGATCCGCCCGAGGGGAGCGGCGCCCCGAAATCGATGTCCGGCGAACTGGACTGCGGCGAGCGGTCGAACAGGTCGCAGCTGCGCAGGATGCCCCTGCTGGAGACGAGCTTCTGGTAGTTCTCCATCAGCGCCCGCGCGGCGGCCAGATGCCCTTCCTCTCCAGTTCGTCCATCGACTCGCTGGTGAATTCCGCGCTGGGGCCGTTGCCGCCGATCACGAACATGAGCACGCCGCGCTTGCCGCCCGGCCCCTTCTTCACGTTCATGAAGCGGCGCGAGGCCCCCGGCGGGAACGAGATGACGTCGAGCGGCCTGAGATCCACGTGCTCGATCCCGCCCTTCTCGTTTTCCCAGCTCGCGCGCCAGATCCCGGTCATGCAGATGAAGGTTTCGTTGGTGTCGTGGTTGTGCAGCATCGGGCCCTTGCCCGGCAGGGCGCGGCAGTAGCCGAGATTGAAGCCTTCGGAGATCTTGATCGCCGCCATGCGCGCGGCGTTCGCGCCCACGGGCGACTGCTTGCCGCCGCGCTCGGTCTTGGGCGGCTGGAAGCCGATCACGTTGTAGAGCGTGCGGCGGCAGTCGGGATGATTGCTGTCGGGCAGGCCGCCGTCGAAGCCCTTCAGCCTCGAGAAGCGCGCCACGCGCTTCATCATCTGCTTGCGCGGAATGCCGCGCCGCGGCAGCGTTTCGCGATATGGCATGGTTTGCCTCCCTCCAATACAGGGAGGGATGGTAGCGTATGCGGCAGGGAGAAAACATGGCGAAATCGCGGGTCGGAATGGTCGGGCTGGGCATCATGGGATCGGCCATGGCGGGCAACCTGTTGCGCGCCGGGTTCAAGGTCGTCGGCTACGACCCGCTGGCGGCATGCCGGAACCGGCACCGCAAGGCTGGCGGCATCGTCGTGCAGGCTCCGGGCGAAGTTGTCGCCTCGGCGAACATCGTGATTACCTCGCTGCCTTCCTCAAAGGCCTTGCTTGAAGTTGCAAATCAGATATCGACAACAAAACAAACCGGGAAGCTCGTCATTGAAACCAGCACGCTGCCGATCGCAGTCAAGGAGGCGGCGCGCAAGCGCCTCGCCGCCGCAGGCGTTACGCTGCTCGACTGCCCGCTGAGCGGCACCGGGGCCCAGGCCCGCGTCAAGGACCTGATCGTTTACGCCAGCGGCGACAAGGCGGCTTTCAGCAAGACCATCCCGGTCATGAAGGGGTTCTCGCGCGGCCACTATTACGTCGGCAGGTTCGGCAACGGCTCGAAGATGAAATACGCTGCCAACCTGCTGGTCGCGATCCACAACATTTCCACGGCGGAGGCCGTGATCCTCGCGCGCCGCTCTGGCCTCGACCCCGCGCTCGCGGTGCAGGTGCTCGGCGACGGCGCCGGCGCCTCGCGCATGCTGCAGGTGCGCGGGCCGCTGATGGTCAGGCGCTCCTACCTGCCGGCCACCGTGACGAACGAAATCTGGAAGAAGGACATGCAGATCATCGGCGCTTTCGTGCGTGGCCTGAAAAGCCCGGCGCCGCTGTTCAACGCGACCAAGGCGGTCTACCGCCGGGCGATGGCCCTCGGCTTTGCCAAGGCCGATACCGCGGCAGTCTGTGCGGTGCTTGAGCGCGGGCCCACCCGCACATCTTCGCGGTAGATGCCGCAGCCCACCACCAGGTCTCCTTCCAGCTCGCAGTAGGTGGACTTCAGTTCCACTTTGCCGCCCTTCTTGGGATTCGGCCAGCGGTAGTCGACCCAGCCCATGCCCCGCTCGCGCGCGGTGTGGATCAGTTCCTGGGTGTGCTTCTTGCCTTCGGTATCGGTGATTTCCCAATCGTTCTTGCCGATGACCGCGCGGTTGCCGCCGTTGGCGCGCACCGTGCCCGTCGTGTCCAGCACCACGATGTAGTAGTCGCCCTCGACGAAGGCGCCGCCCGGGTCGCTGAAGTCGGCCAGCGCGCGCTCCGCGCCGTGCCTGCGCAGGTAGTCGACCGCGCGCTTGACCATCGCGATTGCCTTGTCGCGCGCTTCGCCGCTGTCGAGCTTGATGGCATCCACGATGCCGATCAGCCGCGCCGCTTCGCCCTCGAAGCTGAGCGCGACCGCGCTGCTCTCCTCGACCAGCGCCGAGTTCTGCTGGGTGACGCCCTCGAGCTCGGTGATCGCACGGTTGATCTGCTCGATCCCGCTGCTCTGCTCGGTCGAAGCGGCGGCTATCTCGCCGATGACCTGGGCCGCCTGCTTCGCGCTCTTCGCGGCCTTGCCGATGATTTCGCTCGCCTCGCTCGCCTGGCGCGCGCCCGCGCCGACGCTGTCCGATGACGTCTCGATCAGCGCCTTGATTTCCTTCGCTGCCGCGGCGCTGCGCTGCGCCAGGCTGCGGACTTCCGAGGCCACCACCGCGAAACCCCGCCCCTGCTCGCCGGCGCGCGCCGCCTCGACCGCGGCGTTCAGCGCCAGGATGTTGGTCTGGAAGGCGATGCCCTCGATGACGCCGATGATGTCCGCGACGCTTTTCGAGGATTTCTCGATGCGCTGCATCGTCTCGTGGAAAACCTGCATGTTCTCGGCCGATTGCTGGGCGATCCGCTTCGCCTCGGTGGCGAGCTCGCTCGCGCGCCGGCAGTTGTCGGCGTTCTGCTTCACGGTCGCGGCCATCTGCTCCATGCCGCTCGCGGTCTCTTCCAGCGTCGAGGCCTGGCGCTCGGTGCGGTCCGAGAGGTCGGTGAAGCCCGAGGCGATCTCGCGCGAGCCTCGCACGATGGTCTCGGCGCTGTCGCGCACCTGCGTCACGATGCTGCCGAGGTTGGCGCTCAGGCGCCCCATCGAGCTCCAGAGCCGGCCGGCATCCGACTGGCCGTCCCCGCCCGCGCCCTCCGCCATGCGGAACGACAGGTCGCCGCTGGCGATCCGCTCCGCCGCGCGCGAGAGCCGCGCCATGCTGCCGCGCGTCCAGGCCGCGTTCGCCGCGCTCAGGTACAGCGCCACGGCGACCGGCGCCGCGGCCAGCATGCCCGCGCTGTGCTCGTAGTACTGCACCACCAGCGGCAGCATGTACAGCCCGGAGATAAGCGCGGTTGCCGCGCCGACGCTCATCCGCCCTACGAGCGCGAATCCGGGAGCCAGGAATGCGTTCATGTGTCTTGCCCCTGAAAGTTGGCTTACTTCAACGCCGCGTTCACGCGCGGCATGACCTGCTCGGCCATGAGCTGCATCGAGCGCTTCGCCAGCGCCGGGTCGAGCCAGTCGTGGCAGGCGTACAGCAGCGTGCCGAAGTCGCCCGTTTTCCCGCGGAAGGCGAGGATCTGCTCCACGACGCTGTCGACGGTTCCCGCGATCACCAGTTTCTTCGCGACATAGTCCGCCGTGATCTCGCTGTCGGGCTGGCTCTGGTCGAGCTTGAAGAGGTTGCCGCGCCCGCCGGCGCCCACGAGCTTGCGGATCAGCTGCTTGAAATAGAAGTGATACGGGCCCTCGGGCGAGCGGCCATAGCGCTGCGCGACCTTGTCGTCGTCGGCGACGAAAATCGACTTGGCCACCCGCCAATCGGCAGGGTCTGGTTTTTCTTGAATTGAAACACAACCTTCCTGATATTTCGGCCAATGAGACGCGACCCATTCGGGCAGCAGGAAGTTGGCGGAGATCGGTTTCCAGCCGCGCTTGGCCGCCTCCATCACGCCCTTGGAGTGCGGCGCCACCGCGGTCACCACGATCGGCGGGTGCGGCTTCTGGTAGGGCTTGATGATCGTGCCCTGGCCGATTTCCTTGATGGAAGTGTTTTTTGTACTTACATTGAAAAAATTCCCCTGCAAATCATAAGGGCCATCATTCTTCCAGATGTCGAGCACCATGTTGATGGACTCCAGGAAGATGGCGTTGCGGTCCTTCTGGAAATTGCCGAACACCTCGGCGTCGGACATCAGGCCGCCCGGGCTGATGCCCATGATGAAGCGCCCCTTCAGCATGTGATCGAGCATCGCCACCTGCGCCGCGATCGCGGCCGGATGGCTGTTGGGCATGTTCACCGTGCCGCTGCCGAGCACGATGTTCTTCGTCTCGTGCGCGAGGCTGGCGAGGAACATCAGGCAGGAGGTGACGTTTTCAGCGAGGTCCGTGACGTGTTCGCCGACGAAGGCTTCGCAGAAGCCCAGCCGGTCGGCGAGCAGGATCGCCTCGCGATCCTCGGGGAGAGTAGCCGACGGACTGCGGCCCGGCGGATGCAGCGGCATCATGAAAGTTCCGAGCTTCATCCGTTTTCCACCCTTTCGATCTGTCCCGACTGCGCCGACCTGAATACCGCTTCCAGCGCCGAAATATTGGCGATCATCTGTTCCTGCGGCACCGGGTATGGCGCGCGCCCGGCTGCCGCGTCTGCGAATGCCTCCAGGTTGGCGAGCACCGCCTTTGCGGGTGCGTATTCCTTCGTTTCCCTCTTCCTGTTCTGCTTTTGCACTGTCAATACCCAACCCTCCGGGGCCTCCGGGTGCGTCTTGTCCCTCACCTCGGCCCAGCCCTTGCTCCCATAGACCGCGAAGCGGCCTTCGAACGGCGTGGCGAGGATCGCGCTGATGAGCGAGTTGGCGCCGGACTGGTGCGTGACCATCAGTCCGAGCGTATCGCCGTTGCGGAGCGGGCTATCCAGCTGCCGGACGCGGGTGAGCACCGAGTCCGCCGGCCCCATCATGCCGACCGCGAGGTCGAGCAGGTGGATGCCGGTCGCGGTCATCGGGCCTGCTGGCGCCTCCTTTGCCGACAGGCGCCAGTTGTCCGCAGCGAGCGAAAGGAACTTGTCCTGGCTGAAATTCGCCTCGACCTGCAGCGGCCGGCCGAGCTCGCCCGCGGCGACCATGCGGAACACTTCCTGGATCGGCGGTTCGAAGCGCTTCTCGTGGCCGACCGCGAGGGCGACGCCGCCGTCGTTGCAGGCCTGCACCGCCTTCAGCACGTCCGCCCGCGTCATCGACAACGGCTTCTCGCAGAACACATGCTTCTTCGCGCCCGCGGCCTGCACGATCTGTTCGCAGTGCTGCGAATGCGGTGTGCAGAGGACGACCGCGTGAACCGCGGGATTCTTCAAAATTTTTTCGAATTCCTTTTCGACTGGAAATTCGAATTCACCAGTCGCAGCGACGTCGACCCCGGCCTCGATCCGGAGCTTCGAACTGCCCTTCAGCAGGCCGGCGATGGTCCGTCCCCACCAGCCGAGCCCGACGACCGCGACGCTCAGCATCAGTCGACCGTTGCCCCGGACTCCTTCGCGAGCTTCGCCCAGCGCTGCGTCTCGGCCGCGACGAACGCGGCGAATGCAGCGGACGACGGACTCGTGACGATCTCGACCCCGCCTTTCGCCAGCCGGTCGACGACATCCGGATGCTTCATCGTCTGTTGTACCGCCGCATAAAGCCGATCGACGATTTCCTTCGCGGTGCCGGTCGGCACGAAGATGCCCTGCCAGGATCCCGAAATGCTGTCGGGAAAGCCGGACTCCACCATGGTCGGCACATTCGGCAGCTGCGGCAGGCGCTTCGGGCTGACCACGGCGAGCGCCTTCAGCCGCCCGCCCTGGATATGGCCCATCACCGAGGAAACCGTGGTGAACATCAGGTGCGTTTCACCCGCGATAAGGCCGGTCGCCGCGGGCCCCGCGCCACCCTTGTAGGGAATGTGGACCATGTCCAGGCCTGCGGACTTGCGCACCACTTCCATCTCCAGGCGGTTCTGGCTGCCGCTGCCCGGCGACGCATAGTTGATCTTGCCGGGGTGCGCCTTCGCGGCGGCGATCAGTTCCGCGATCGAATTGGGCTGGAACGACGGATGCGCCACCAGTACCCCGGGTACGTCCACGACCTGGGTAACGGCGACGAAATCCTTGGTGGGAACGACCGGAAGGTTCGGGAAGACCCCGGGGTTGATGGCTACCGTGCCAACGTTGCCAAGGTAGACCGTGTAGCCATCCGGCGCGGAGCGCGCAGCCGCTTCCAGACCGAGGTTTCCCGAGGCGCCGGCCCGGTTCTCGATCACGATCGGCTGGCCGAGCAGTTCTCCCAGCCGCGCCTGGACGATGCGGCCGACAAAATCCGATGCGCCGCCGGGGGCGAAAGGGATGATCATGCGCACCGGCTTGGCGGGATAGCCTTGCGCCAGGACGAGGCTCGGGACCAGCGCGAAGAGTATGGCAAGGAGTCTCATGCTTCCTCCGAAGTGATGGGCAATGGAATCGCTCGTTTGAGTTTCGCGGACAGGTCGAAAGCCTTGGTCAGCATCAGGCGGTTGTGCGCCTCCGCAGCGGTCGCATGCTGCGTCGTGAGCCCCATCGATATCCGGTTCAGCCACTGCTCGGTCTCCTCGCGCATCGGGCCGCGCAGCTCGCCCAGCGCCATGTCGCCGGGCGGGTAGCTGCCCAGGAAGTCGACCTTGCGCGTCGCATCCGGCGCGTAGCCTTCGGATTGTTTCTTCTCGGTGGCAAGGACGATATCCCGATGGGTGTCGTCGATGGTGAGCACGCCTTCCGTGCCGGTGATGCCGACTTCCAGGCTGTAGACGGCACCCGGCCACACCACGGGCAGCGCCCAGGAGATGGACGCATGGTAGATGCTGCCGTCCTCGAACGTGATCAGGCCCGCGGTCGCGTCGATGCCCTTGCAGATCGGCCCCAGCGCCTTGTCCACCGAGCGCGCGTAGATTTCCGCCGGGTGCTTCGCCTCCATCATCCACATGACGATGTCCAGGGCATGGGTGCCCGAGATCACCATCGGCGAGATCTTCGACGGATCGCTGGTGCGCTTGTAGTTGTCCAGCGCCACCAGCCGGTTCATGAACGCGCGGGACGTAACCATGGTTACATCGCCCAGCTGGCCCGTGCGCACCTTCTCCTTCGCCGCCAGCCAGCGGCGGCGGAAGCGCTGCGTGTAGCCGACGACCGCATCCGTTTTCGACGTTTCTATCGCCTTCAACACCTTCTGCGAGTCCGCAAGCTCGGTCGCCAGGGGCTTTTCGATCATCAGATCCAGCTTGCGGTCGACTGCCGCGAGGATCGGCTCGACGTGCAGGTGCTCGTCCGTCGAAATGATGGCGGCCGTTACCTCGGGGCGTTTCAGAAGCTCACGGAAATCCTGCGTGACGAAGTCCGCACTGCATTTGTCTTTCAGGAGGGAAAGCCGTTCAGGCTTGAGGTCCGCCACCCCTATGAAATCCACCATCGGGTGGCGCGCGGCGACCTCGCCGCGGAACAGCCCGACGCGGCCTGCACCGACAATGGCGAGGCCGATGCGCTTAGGCTGCTTTTTCAAGCGATTTCCCTTTGGCCGTCTGCAAAGGCAAATCGACTGGCAGGTTGCTCTCCGCCGAAAGGTCCGCCGCGACGTAGAGCTCCATCACCATGCGCGCGTGCTCGGGCGTCACCATCACGGGCCGGTCGTGCACCACGGCCTCGAGGAAATGCACGGTCTCCGCGGCCATCGGACCGGCGTAGGTGTGCTCGACGAACTCGCCCGGCATGGTCGACATCGGCAGCTGCATGCCCTTCGACATGGTGTTGAGCACCACGTCGCGGTGGCTGTCGTCCACCAGCACCGCCCCGTCGGTCCCCACCATTTCGATCCAGGTGCTGGAGAAATTCGGATAGCCGGGCGGCAGGCTCCAGCCGCCGCCGACCACGAACGACAGCCCCGAATCCATGGTCACCATGATCCATTGCGAGTCGGGCACGTGCGGGGCCCCGGCCTCCCGCATGGCGCCGAAGTTGACCTGCGAGTAGACGCGTACCGGCTTCGCGGGCTCCAGGCACCAGAGCACGAAGTCCAGGTCGTGCGTGGATTCCATCGCCGCCGGGGACAGCTTGACGCGCCCGCTGATCTTCTTGCCCAGGCTGCGCGTGATGTGGCGGCTGACCAGCGCGCTCACCGGCTTGCCGATGCTGCCGTCGCGGATCGACCTGCGCACGTAGGCGAACTTCGGATTGAAGCGCTGCGAATAGCCGATCGTGAACTTGAGTCTGTTTTTCCGCGCAAGCGCGATCAATTCATCGGCTTCGGCAAGCTCCAGCGCGATCGGTTTCTCGAGGAACACGTGCTTGCCCGCGGCCAGGAAATCGCGCGCCATCGGGAAATGCGTGTCTTCCGGCGTGGCGGAAATGTAGACCGCTACTATGTCTTTTTTCTCGAGCAGCTTCCTGTAATCGGAAAAAGTCCCGCGCGCACTGGTCTTTCGCGCGATCTCTTCGAGACGTTCCTGCCGGATCTCGACAACGTCCAGGCTCTTCACCAGCGGGTGCGCGGCGCAGGTTTCGGCGCGGATCCCGCCGCACCAGCCCGTGCCGACGATGGCAACGCCAATCTGCTTCATAATGTCCGCCTTCCTCCCGGCAGCAATAATACGCGAGCCCGTATGCAAACGATAGACATCCACGCCCACTGGTATCCCGAAGAGTGGCTGAAACTTTTCGAGCAGGACGGCCCGAAGGAAGGCGCGGCGCTGGAGCGCACGGCGAAAGGCTACACCGTCCGGACCGAGCGAATTACGAACGCGTTCACCGATGAGTTCGTGAGCCTGGACAAGCGCCTGCAGGGCATGCGCCGCCAGGGCGTGGACCTGCAGGCGGTGTCGCTTACCGCGCCGATGGTGTACTGGGCTTCCGCCGGGCTGGGCCTCGCGCTTTCACAGGCCTACAACGACGCCGCCAGCGCGGCACACCTGCGACATCCGGATAAATTGGTCGGCCTCGCCATGCTGCCGATGCAGGCGCCGGAGCTGGCGCTGAAGGAACTGGATCGCTGCGCGAAACTGCCCGGCATGCGCGGCCTCTACGTCGCCACCAACATCAACGGCGCCGACCTGGACGAAAAGCGCTTCTGGGACATCTATGCGCGGACCGAGGAGCTCGGCTGGACCATGTACCTGCATCCGGTCGACACCATCGGCCGCGAGCGCACCACGCGCTACTACCTGAAGAACCTGCTCGGCAATCCCTACGACACCGGCGTCGCCGCCGCGCACCTCGTTTTCGGCGGCGTGATGGACGCCTTCCCGAAGCTGGAGGTGAACCTGCCCCATGCCGGCGGCACGTTCCCGTGGCTGATCGGGCGCCTGGACCACGGCACCAGGGTGCGGGCGGAACTGAAACACATGAAGCGCCCGCCGAGCGACTACCTGCGGCGCTTCACCTACGACACCATCGGGCACGACGACCGCATCAATTCGGCGCTGGTGAAACTGGTCGGTGCCGATCGCATCACGCTGGGGACCGACTATTGCTTCGACATGGGATTGACCGATCCGCTCGCCACGATCGACCGCATTTCTTCTCTTTCCATCGAAGAAAAAAACCTCATCAAGGGAGCGACGGCGGCGAAGCTGCTGCGCCTGTCGTAGCCACGGTGCTGGACTACTCCCGGCAGCTGCCAGGGAGATAGGACCTGCGCAAGCCGGCGTCCGCCGTGCAATCCCACCGCAGCCTTGCGCCGCCGTCGATCGGCACCGGGCGGAAGGTAATGGTGCGTCCCTTGAGTTCCGGCACCTGCGAAAAGCTGATCGTCACGCTGCCATCCTTTTCGAGGCGGTAGCCGCCTCCCGCAGGATACGGCGTCCATTCCGCAACGCCCGCCTCGACTGGCGTGGGCCAGCGCTTCTCCTTCGAATGGAATGCCTCGATCCGCTCGCGCAGCGGCCGCGTCTGCTCCACCGCATACATCACGCGGCCGCGCCGCTCCTGGTCCTGGAAGGCCGCGATGCCCGTGTCCATCATGAAGCCGAAGAAAAGGCAGAAGGCGGTGAACGCGATCGCGGCGATCCAGCGCGGCTTCGCCGACGTGTCGATTCCCTGCACTGCCGCCGCGTCCGCCGCGCGCCGCACCACCATCGTGCCGGCAAGCAGGTCGAACAGCGACTGCCGGCGCGGCAGAAAGCCCGCCAGGGCCCAGGGCAGCAGGAACACGATCAGAACCGCCGGAAGAGCTGCGCCAATCGTCATTCCCCGCTTCGCCGCCTCGCCGAGGAGCCCCGGCAGCGCCAGCCACACGAACATCGCCGCGCCGCGCACGCAGGCGGCGCGCCATCCCACCTGGCGGCCCTCCTTGTCGCAGATCCGCGCGCGGCAGATCCATTTGCCGAGCGTGCCCTGCAGGCGCGTCAGAGGCATGCCGCAGAAATAGAGAAGAATGAGGACGAGAACGACCGGCCGTGCGTCGAATCCTCCCAGCTCCTGGACGACACCCAGCGCAAGCACCGCCAGGAGCAGATCGAGCAGGAACGCTCCGCCCCGGGTCCCGAGGTCCGCAAGCACCGGCTGCGAATTCGAAGCCATCCCCTCTAGTGTGACTTAAATCTTTCGAGCCCGGCCCAAGGTAGACTGGAACCATGGAAGGGAGAATGCGATGAGAGCCTTCTGGACAGGTCTGGCCCTGGCCCTGGCGAGCGCCGCGGCGGCCGCACAGCCGTGGCCGGCGAAGTCCCTGCGCCTGGTCGTCCCGCTCGCGCCGGGAAGCACGGCCGACATCGTTTCGCGCGTCGTGGGCGGCGAACTCGCCAGATCCCTCGGCCAGCCCGTCGTCGTGGAGAACAAGCTGGGCGCCGGCGGCTCGATCGCCATGGCGGATGTCGCGCGCACGGCCGCCGACGGTTACACCCTGTCCTTCGCCTCGCAGGGGACGCTGGTTTTCAACCAGGCGCTCTACGCCTCCCCGGGCTACGACTCGCTGAAGGATTTCAGCCCGCTCGCCTTCGTCGGCGGCGTGTCGAACGTAATGATCGTGCCGACCTCCAACGCTGCGCGCGGCCCGCAGGAAGTCATCGCGGCCGCCAAGGCGAAGCCCGGCACCCTGACGTTCTCTTCCGGCGGCAGCGGCACCAGCCACCATCTTTCGGGCGTGCTGTTCGCGCGGATGACCGGAACGGAACTGGTGCATGTGCCGTACAAGCAGACGCCGGCAGGCATCACCGCCGTGATGACCGGCGAAGTGTCGATGGGCTTCTTCAACACGCCGACCGTGATCGGCCAGATCGCCGGCGGCAAGCTCAAGCCGCTCGGCGTGACGAGCCTGACGCGCTCGCGCCAGCTGCCCGACGTGCCGACGCTCGACGAGCAGGGCATCAAGGGCTACGAGATGAATACCTGGTTCGGCTTCGTCGGGCCGGCGAAGATCCCCGCCCCCATCGTCGAGCGCCTGAACCGCGAGATCAACGCGGCGCTCGCGAAGCCGGAAGTCCTCGAGTCCCTCGCCAAGCAGGGCTTCGACATCCCCCCGCCCATCACGCCGGCGGCTTTCGGCAAGCTCATCGCCGACGACATGGCAAAGTGGGTTCCTCTGATAAAGGCTTCGGGCGCGCGTGCCGACTAAGAAGCCCAATTTCCTCGTCATCCTGATCGACGACCTGCGCTTCGACGAGTTTGGCGCCGGCGGGCACCCCTACATGAAGACGCCGCACATCGACCGGCTCGCCCGCGAGGGCGCCCTCTTCGAGCGCGCCTTCCACACCACGCCGATCTGCTCGCCGAACCGCGCCTCGATCGTGTCGGGCCAGTACGCGAGCCGCCACGGCATCATCGACAACGTGGCGCGCGACGCCATGAGCCACCGGCTGCCCAACTACCACCTGGCGCTGCAGAAACGCGGCTACCGCACGGCGCACATCGGCAAGTGGCACATGGGCAACGACGGCATGCCGCGGCCGGGCTACGACCGCTGGGTGAGCTACGACGGCCACGGCCGGCTCAACAATCCCAGGCTCTGCCACGACGGCAAGTACGTCGACCACCAGGGCTACATCACCGACGTGATGAACAAGCTGGCGGTGGACTTCATCGACGGGCATGCGCGCGACCGCGCCGAACAGCCCTTCTCGCTCTTCTTCGCGCACAAGGCCGTGCATCCGGACGCCGAGCAGGCGGCCGACGGCACGCTGAAGATCTCGGCGCTGGGCGGCTACGTGCTGCCGCCGCGGCACGAGGACCTCTACAAGGGCGAGCACTTTACGATGCGCCCGAACGTCCTGCCGCCGGAGGAAGTGCTGAAGCAGAAGCCGGTCTGGGCGGAATGCTTCCGGCTGAAGCAGTCGGAGCGCTCGCAGGAGATCCTGCGCGCGCTCAAGTCCGGCGAGCAGGAGGAGATCCGCCGGCGCGCGGCGATGATGGCCTCGGTCGACGAAGGCATCGGCATGATCCTGGAGCGCCTCGAAAAGCACGGCATGCTCGACGACACCTTCATCGTCTTCCTCGGCGACAACGGCTTCTTCTTCGGCGAGCACGGGCTCGGGCCCGAGCGCCGCTTCGCCTACGAGGAAGGCATCCGCTCGCCGTTCGTCGTGCGCTACCCGCGCCTGGCGAAAGCGGGCTCCCGGGTGCGCGACCTCGTGATCTGCCAGGACATCGCGCCGACGCTGATCGAGCTCGCCGGCGGCAAGCCAGGAGCGTACATCCAGGGCCGTTCCCTTCTTTCTCTTTTCAATGGAAAAAAGAAAAGCTGGCGCAAGTCCTTCCTGATCGAGTACTGGGCCGAGAACGCCATGCCCTGGCTGGTCGGCATGACCTACAAGGCGGTGCGCACCGACCGCTACAAGCTGATCCACTGGGTGAACCGCGGCGATGCGGGCGAGCTCGACGAACTCTACGACCTGGAGCGCGATCCGTACGAGCTGCGCAACCTCGTTCGCTCGCGCGCAGCCGCGCCGGTGCGCGCGAAGCTGCAGCGCGAACTCGCGCAGCTGGTCGCGTCGGCCACCGGGCTCTCCTCCTAACTCGGAGCGTTAACCGCCAATTGCGCGGCGAATGCCCGCTGGTAGGCGGGCCGCGCTTCGCCGCGGGCGACATAGGCGGCCAGGTTCGCAAATTCGCCCAGCATGCCCGATGGTTTCAGCCTGAGCAGCACCGACACCATCAGCAGGTCGCCTGCGCTGAACGCGCCGTCGAGCCAGTCGGCATCGCCCAGGCGCGCGGCAAGTTGCTTCAACCGGTCGCGCGCGCGATCCGCGACCAGGGGCACCCGCTCCTTGCTCCAGGGCCTGTCGCCCTCCAGTAGCCGGGCGTTCGCGAGCTCGAGGATCGGCGGCTCCACGGAATTGAGCGCGGCGAACATCCATGCGATCGCGCGCGCCCGCGCATTGCCATCCTTCGGCAGCAGGCCCGCATGGTGGTCGGCGATGTGGAACACGATCGCGCCCGTCTCGAACAGGGCGAGATCGCCCTCCTCATAGGTCGGAATCTGGCCGAAAGGATGCAGCGCCCGATGCGCCGGTTCCTTCATCGCACTGAACGAAACTAGGCGAACTTCATAGGCTTGGCCCACCTCTTCAAGCGCCCAGCGAACCCGAGTGTCACGCGCCAAGCCCTTGCCGCCGTCTGGTGAGCGCTCAAAGGCGGTAATGGTGATAGTCATCGTGAGGCTCTGGTCAGCGCCACTTGCTCAGCCGCGCGCGGCGAGCGCGCGGTTTTCGAGCCGGCTCAGCAGCCGCACCAGCGGCCAGAGCATGAGGAAGTAGATGGCCGCGGCGAGCACGATCGGGGTCGGATTGTAGGTAAGGCTCTGCGCCTGCCGCGCCTGGAACAGCAGTTCCGGCATGGCGACGACGCTGCCGAGCGACGTGAGCTTGATCACTTCGAGCGTGTTGGAAAGCAGGTCGGGCAGCACGTTGCGCACTGCCTGCGGCAGGACCACGAACAGCATGGTCTGGATGCGGCCCAGGCCCGTGCTGCGCGCGGCCTCGGTCTGGCCCGTGGGCACGGAATCGATGCCGGCGCGCAGGATTTCGCCGTAATAGGCACCGGTGTTCAGGAAGAAGGCGATGCAGACGCAGGCGAAGCCGCCCAGTTCCAGGCCAGCGAACGGCAGGCCGGCAAAAAGGAAGATCAGCAGCACGAGCGGCGGAAACGCGCGGAAGAAATCCACCCAGGCCATCAGCGGCCAGCGCACCCAGGGCTTGCGCACGCTGGCGAGCATCGCGAGTCCCAGCCCGCCGATGAGACCGAGCGGTACCACGACCAGCGACAGCATCACGGTGTTGCCGAGGCCGGCCAGGAGAATGGGCCACGCGGCCTTGATGATTTCGAAGTTGAGGAAAGTCTGGAGCATGGCTCAGCGCTTCCAGGCCATGCGGGTCTCCAGCCAGCGGCCGAAGACCACCATCGGAAAGAACAGGATCAGGTAGGCGATCGCGGCCATGGTGAGCGGCGATGGGTTGTAGCTGTTGGACACCGCCGACGAGGCCATGCCGAGGATTTCGCTCACCGCCACGACGGTGCCGAGCGCCGTTCCCTTGGTAATCGCAATCGTGCGATTGGTGAGCGGCGGAATGGTGAGGCGTAACGCCTGCGGCAGGACCACGTTGATCAGGGTCTGGCCGTAGGAAAGTCCGGTGGAGCGTGCCGCTTCCCACTGCCCCTTGGCGATCGAGGTGATGCCGGCCCAGTAGATCTCCTCCGAGAAGGCCATCAATACCAGCGTGAGCGACAGCCAGGTCGAGACGAAGCCCGAGGGCGACAGCTGGACCGCGGGCAGGCCGAAATAGATGAAGACGATGATCACCAGCGGCGGCAGGGCGCGGAAGAGATCGACGACGAAGACGATCAGCAGGTTGACGGGCCGGAAGCCCAGGCTGCGCAGCAGCGCGAGCGCGAGGCCCGCGACGAGGCCCGCGACGATGACCAGCGCGGCCAGCTCGATAGTGACCAGCATCCCGTGAAGGATGTCCGGCAGGTACTTCGCCATGACCTTCGCGTTGAAGAAGGTCTCGAGGAAGCGATCCCAGTTAGACACGGATCCGCGACATCAATGGCGCTGGATCTGGCCGATGAAGGCGCGCGTGCGGTACTGCGTTGGCGCCTCGAAGATCGCCGCCGGCGTGCCCTCCTCCACGATGGCGCCCTCGTCCATGAAGATCACGCGGTCGGCGGCGTTGCGGGCGAAGCCCATCTCGTGGCTGACCACGATCATGGCCATGCCGCTCTCGCGCAGGTCGCGCATCACGCCCAGCACCGAGCCCACCAGCTCGGGATCGAGCGCGCTGGTCGGCTCGTCGAACAGCATGACGCGCGGCTCGAGCGCGATCGCGCGCGCGATGGCGACGCGCTGCTGCTGGCCGCCGGAGAGCTGGCCGGGCGTGTGGCCGGCGCGATCGGCGAGCCCCACCCGCGCGAGCGCCGCGTGCCCAAGCGCGTCCGCCTCGCCGCGGGATTTCCCGGCCACCTTGCGCAACGCGAGCGTGACGTTGCCGAGCGCCGTCATGTGCGGATAGAGGTTGAAGGACTGGAACACCATGCCGATGCGCTGGCGCGCATGGTTGATGTCGGTGCGCGGATCGAGCAGGTCGACGCCGTCCACCACGACGCTGCCCGAGGAAGGCTCCTCGAGCCGGTTGAGGCAGCGCAGCAGCGTCGATTTGCCCGAGCCCGAAGGCCCGATGACGAACACGAGCTCGCGCTCGGCGAGCACCAGGTCGACGCCCTTCAGGACATGCAGGGCGCCGAAATGCTTGTGGATTCCCCGCGCTTCAACAATCGGCACATTAGCCGCACTTCAGTTCATGCGGCGTCGGGTCGTAGCCCGGCATCCCCGGCACGCCGTAGCCCGGCGTGATCACGCGCTCCAGCGAATCCGGCCCGGGCGCCTTGCCGAACCATTTCTCGGACATCCTGGCGATGGTGCCGTCCCTCTTCATGCAGCTCAGCACGTCCTGCACCTGGTTGCGCAGGGCGACGCTGCCCTTGGGGAACGGCGCGCCCCAGTGCGCGCGCGTATTGGTGAGCTCGAGGTCGGCGACGAAATCCGGGTTCTTGCTCGCGGCGTAGACGATGGTGGTGTTGCCGCCGAGCGTCGCGTAGGCGCGGCCCGAGAGCACGGCCTGCGTCGCGTCGGGTTGCGTGTCGTAGGCCTGCACGGTGAAGCCGTGCTTTGCGCCCTCCGCCTTGCTCAGGTTCTCGTAGGGCGTGCCCTTGTTCACCGAGACGACCTTGCCCTTCAGGTCCGACCAGTCCTTGATCGGCGCCGAGCCCTTCTTGATGCCGAACTGGTACGCGGTCCAGAGATAGCCCTGCGTGAACAGCATGCTCTCGGAGCGCTCCTTGGTCACCGTGGTCGGTGCCGCGATGAAGTCGTAGCGGCCGGACATCATGCCGGGGATCAGGGTGGAGAAGCTCACGCTGTCGATGGTGATCTCGCGCTTCATGCGCCGCGCCACCTCGGTGAAGAGGTCGATCTGGAATCCCTCCACGCCGCCGCCGAGCTTCGGCATGGCATGCGGCGCGAAAGTACCGTCAACGCCGGTGCGCAGCGGCGGCAGGGATTGGGCGGACGCGGAACCGGCCAGCAGCAGCGAAACCAAAGCCAGGCGACGAAGCATTAGCGATACTCCCATAGGTAGTTTCACTGGAACATTGTGCGGGAAAACCATGGAAAACGGTAGTATCCCGGCATGGCGCGCGTTTCTGCCTCACGCATCCTCGTCATCAACCCCAACTGCACCGAAACAGTGACGCGCGGCATCGACGAGGCCTGTGAGCCCCTGCGCATCGCCGGCGGACCCGCGATCGATTGCGTCACGCTGAAGGAAGGGCCGCCCGGGATCGAAACCCAGCGGCATGTGGATGGTGTTGTTTCGCATCTTTTGGATTTGATTCAAGGACGAGAAAGAAAGTATGCCGCTTTCGTGATCGCGTGCTACAGCGATCCCGGCCTGCATTCGCTGCGCGAGGCGACGAAGAAACCGGTGCTCGGCATTTCCGAGTGCGGCATCCTCACCGCGCTCACGCTCGGACAGAAATTCGGCGTGATCGCGATCCTCAAGCAGTCCATTGCGCGGCACCTGCGCTACGTTGGTGCATTGGGCGTCGCGGAACGCCTCGCCGGGGAGCGTCCGGTCGGTTTGAAAGTCACGGAATTGGGCAATGCCCGGAAAACATTCGCGCGCATGGTCGAGGTCGGGGCCGCATTGCGGGACACCGATGGCGCGGATGTGATCGTCATGGGCTGCGCCGGCATGGCGCGCTACCGCAAGCCGCTGCAGGACAGGATCGGCATCCCCGTGGTCGAGCCGACGCAGGCCGCGGTCGCGATGGCGATCGGGCGCGTGCGCCTGAACTGGCCCGGGATTTAGATTTACTTCTTGCGCAACTCGCTCGCGGCGGCCGCGGCAAGCATCGCCTCGAAAAGTTCCGGTTTCGGCACCAGCGGCTTCGGATATGCCTTGCGGCTGTGCGTCAGGCCGAGCCCGAGCGCCAGTTCCGCCAGCTTGTAGGTGAGCGGCCCGGGATTGATCACCGGGACCGGCAGGCGTTCGGCGAGATAGGCGTGGGCCTGGTGCATGGTGGTCGAGCCGAGCAGCAGCACGTCGGCGCCGTCCTCCTCGATCGCCTTGCGGCCCGCTTCGGCCAGCAACGGAAAAACGTCCGCTTCCTTTCCCGAGAGCAGCTCCCGGTTGTCGGGCCTGACGTCGAGGGCGCGGATCGAGGCGCATTTGTGCTGGATACCGAGGTCGTTCAGCGACCTGGCATAGAGCGGTTTCCATTGGCTCCACATGGTCAGCACCGAGAAGCGCTCGCCGAACATGAGCGCCGTCAGCATCGAGGCGCGGCCCGGCCCGATGACCGGGATGTCGAGCAGCGAACGCAGCCCGGCCATGCCGGAATCGCTCATCGTGTCGATGCACACCGCGTGGTAGCCCTCCTCCTGCGCGCGCAGGCCCGCTTCCATGATCCCCGCGTCGGCGAGGATGTAGTCGTGGTGGCTGACGTAATTGCTCGGCGCCGCCTTCACGGGGCGAAAATCGAATTCGATGTCCGGACCAAGGCGCACCGCCTGAAGCTGGGCGCGGCGCAGTGAGAGCTGATCGGCGTTGAGCGGGAATGGCACGACGACAAGAACTTTGTGCATGGCAATTGGAGAGGGAAGTTTCATGTGGAAGTCAGCGAAACGAGGCGCCCCGCGCTCGTACCCGCGATGCGTCCGAGGGTGGTTGCGGTCAGCAGGCCTGCGCCGGAGAAATAGCCCCAATTGGACGGCCCGGAAAGTCCGCGCGCGGCGCCCCCGCCCGCGAACAGGTTTGGCAGCGGGCTGCGGTCGGGACGCAGGACGCGGGCCGCAGTATCGATTACCAGGCCGCCCTGGGTGTGGAACAACGCGCCCGTGACCTTCACCGCGCAAAACGGCGCCTGCAACGGCTGCGATCCACCGAAGTTGCGATGCCAGCGATCCTCGCCTTTGCCTGCCCTCAGCAGGTTCACTTCGCCGTCGGTGCGCGCCAGCGCGTCCGCCGGGATCCCGAGCAGCGCGGCCAGTTCGCGCAGGCTTGCCGCCTTGCGCACCCCGCCGAGCGAGCGGATCGATTCGTAGTCGGCGAAGCCGAGAATCGGCCGTTCGCGCTCTTCGTCGAAGATATCCCATGCCACGCGGCCGGGCTGCGCGATCACCTCGACCGCCTGCTCGGAGTAGCCGTGCACTTCGTTCGAAAAGCGCAGGCCAAGGGAATTCACCTGGTAGCCGCCATTCATCAGCACGCCCCAGTTGAGCGGATTGCCGTAGGGAACCGCGACCGCGCCATGCCCCTGGTAGCTCCCCATGTCCGCGACCGCCGCGCCCAGCTCGCGGCCCCATTTGACGGCGTCTCCCTTGTTGCCGACGTGTCCCCAGAACTCGGCGTCCGCGATTGCGGGAATCTCGCGTCGCACCATCTCCTTGTCGCCGCCGAAACCGCAGCAGGCAAGCACCAGCGCGCCGCAGCCGATGGTTTCCCCGGTGCCGTCGGGCCGGTTGCAGCGCACCGCGGTTACGCGCCCATCGCTTTGCGCGAAGAGCTCGGTCGCGGCGGCGCTGGTCATGATGTCGATGCCCTGCCGTCCGGCCGCCGCCAGCAGCGCGCTCTGGAGTTCCTCGCCGGTGCGATGCGGCGTACCGTGCATGCGCAGTACCGAATGACCGGGATAGAGGAACCCCTCGACCAGCTTGAACGCGACACCGTGGCGGTCGGCGAGCCACTCGACAGTCGGGCCGGAAGCGGCGGCAACCGCATCGAGGATCGTCCGGTCCGTTTCGCCCTTCGCTTTGCGCCAGATGTCGCCGGCGAGCAGCTCCGGGCTGTCCGCAATGCCGAGCGCCTTCTGGAAACGTGTCCCGGCCGCGGGAATCAGGCCCGTCGAGAGCGTCGTGCTGCCGGCCGGCTTCGCATCGCGCTCGAGCACCAGCACCTCCGCCCCGCCCTCCTTCGCCGCCAGTGCCGCAGTCAGGCCGCAAGCCCCTGCGCCGATGACGAGCACCGGAACCGAATACTCGAACTTCGCTTCGCTGGCTGGAAGGACTGCCATGCTAGAGCGCGTTGCCGGCCGCGTGGCCATCCGCAGTGGCAGCCAGCATGTCGCGCGGCGAAAGGCAATCCCCTACCACGCGCAGCTCGATGCCGGCGCGCTGCAGCGGCACGGCGAGCGCGTCGTCGCGCGACCTGGGCGTCGAATACGCAAGCAGCGCCACCTTCCCGATGGAAGTAACTGCACCTGTGTAGAGATGGCGGACTTCCAGCACGCCCGACTCGAAGGCGCCGCTCCAGCGCGGCTCCGAGAGCATCTGCATTTCGATCCCCTTGCGCCACAGGCGCCGCAGGATTCCCTGGCGCGTCACCAGGGCAGCGTCGTCCACCAGCGAGTCGCGCGGGGTGACGAGGACCACGCGCTCGAAGATGCCGCCCAAGTGCAAGGCCGCGGCATAGGTACCCTCGGTATGGTCCATGTCGAAAATGACCGCCGCTCCCGGCTGGCGCGCCTTGACGCCGACGAGTCCCGCCATCGCCGCGCGCAGGTCCGGCACCAGCCCCTCCGCGGCCACTTCCGCAGGCAACCACGGCGGCGGCACCATGGTCGCGCCACTCGCGAGCACCACGGCGTCCGGTTTCATGGCAACGACGTCCTCCAGCGAAGCGCGCACGCCGTACTCGAATCGCACGCCGGCCCGCTGCGCGGCGACCATCTGGTAATCGTAGATACTGCTGACTTCCTCGCCGCCGGGCAGATGCGAGCGCAGGCGCGCCTTCCCGCCCGCCTGCGCCGCGGCGCAAAACACGGTGACCCCGTGCCCGCGCGCCGCAGCCACCCATGCCGCTTCGAGGCCCGCGATGCCGGCGCCGACCACCACGACGCGCCGCGACTTCGCCTCGCGCGCCGGCCACCAGTCGACTTCATCCGGCAGCGCCACGCGCGGGTTCTGCACGCAGGCCATCGGTGCATGCCGCGTGACGATGGTGTCCCAGCAGGTGTTGCAGGATATGCAATAGCGGATGTCGTTGCTGCGCCCGCGCGCGGCCTTCGCGGGCCATGCGGGGTCGGCAACGAGCGCGCGGCCAAGACCGATCAGTTCCGCCTCGCCGGAGGCAAGGATGCCTTCGGCTTCCGCGGGATCGGTGATCCGCCCGAGCGACACCAGCGGCACTTTCGGCACCGACCGGCGCAGGTTCCGGATCAGGTCCCGATACGGCATGCGCGGACCATAGCGGTCGGGCACGTGCATATCGAGCGTCATCCCATGCGTGCCCTGCGCGAAGCAGACGTAGTTCACTTCGCCCGTCGACGTAAGCAGCGGCGCAATGATCGCCGCCTCGGCCGGACCGATGCTGTCCGGCATGCCGTCGTCACCCGGCAGTTTCAACCCGATGATGAAGTCGCTGCCGCACGCGGCGCGAACCGCGGCGACGATCTCCGCGACGAAACGCGTGCGCGCCGCCCAGCTGCCGCCGTATTCGTCAGTCCGGCGGTTCGATCGCGGCGACATGAATTGGTGGAACAGGTGCCCGTGCCCGCCGGATATCTCGACACCGCTGAACCCGCAGCGCCGGAGGCGCGCGGCCGACTGCGCGATGTCGCCGGTGAAGCGGTGGATTTCCTCCCGCGTCAGCGCCCGCGGCATCGACCAGCTCAGATCATCGGGCAGCGACGACGCGGACATGGCGTTCACGTGGCGCTGCGTGTCGTGCCGGCCGCGGCCCGGGTCCTGGATCTGCGCCAGCAGCCGGCAATCGTGGGCTTCCACCGCGGCCGCCCAGCGCCGCAGGCCGTCCAGGTTGTCGTCGTTCCAGACACGGGTCTTGCTTTCGATGTCCTGCATGCTCGAGAACGTCAGCGGCTCGGTCACGACCATCGCGGCGCCGCCGCGCGCGCGATTCTCGTAGTACCGGATCTGCGCCGGCGTGACCGAGAAGTTCGCGGCCCGGCGCGTGGTCATCGACGCGTGCACGATGCGGTTGCGCAATCGCCTGCCGGCAAGTTCGAATGGCGATCCAAGCAGCGACATGCCGGATTTATATCAGCTATTCAAGGTATCCTTCGATCACTGTTTCGACCGCCCGGAGGTAATTCGATGCGTGCCATTGCCGCTTTGTCCGCCGCGCTGGTCTGCCTGCCCGCGATGGCCCAGGACTGGCCGTCGCGCCCGGTCACGCTGGTGAACCCCTTCGCCGTCGCTTCCGCGGTGGACGTCGTCGCGCGGCTGGCCGCGCAGCGCATGACGCAGACGCTCGGCCGCTCGTTCGTGGTCGACAACCGCACCGGCGCCTCCGGCAATATCGGCACCGAGTTCGCGGCCAAGGCGAAGCCCGACGGCTACACCTTCCTGGTCGGTTCGCCGGGCACGATGGCGATCAACCCGTACCTCTTCAAGAAGCTGCCGTACGACGCGATCACGGATTTCACGCCGGTCGTGACGATGGTTTCCTTTCCCCAGGTCCTTTTCGTGCATCCGGGCGTGCCGGCGAAGAACCTTCCCGAACTCATCGCCTACGTGAAGGCGAATCCCGGCAAGCTGAACCACGCCTCTTCCGGCGCCGGCAGCACCTCGCACCTGGCGATGGAGCTGATCAAGTCGGCGGCCGGCCTGACCATCACGCACGTGCCGTTCCGCGGCGGTTCGCCGGCGACCCAGGCGGTGATCGCCGGCGACGTGCAGATGGGCGTCGAAGGATTGCCGTCGCTGCCCGGGCACCTCAAGGCAGGGTCGATCCGCGCGATCGCGGTCACCTCCGCCGCGCGCGCGGCCGCGCTGCCGGACGTGCCGGCGATCGCGGAGACGATTCCGGGCTTCGACGCCGCCGCCTGGGTGATCCTGTTCGCTCCCGCGGGAACGCCGGCGCCGATCGTCGAGCGCATGGCGCAGGAGACGGGAAAGGCGCTGCAGGATTCCGAGGTGCGCGCCAAGCTCGGCGAGATCGGCGCCACGGTGGTCGCCAACAGCCCGGCCGCCACCACTGCCTTTCACCGCAAGGAGATGGAGAAATTCAAGCGCGCGGTCCAGCTTTCAGGCGCGACCGCGGAGTGACGCGATCCTTTCACCGGCGATAAGCCCGAGCGCGAAAGACTGCGCCAGGCCGTTCCCCGGCAGGTAGCCCTCGCCACCGCGTCCGGCGAGCCCGGCGGCGGCGCCGCCGGCGGCATATAGGCCTTCGATCGCCGTACCGTCCGGACGCAGCACGCGCGCGTGCGCGTCTACTGCAAGCCCGCCCTGCGTATGCGCGAGCGCCCCGGTGACCCAGGCCGAGTAGCGCGGATGCGCGAGTTCCGGAAAGGAATCCTCGAAACCAGGGGGAAGGCCTACCATGACCGCACCCGCTTGCCACGCCTCGCGATACGGCCCCTGGCGCATCGCAATCTCATGGATGCGCGCGTCGAAGACTTCCAGCGCGACGCCGCCCGGCTGCGCGAGCACGAGCGCCGCGAGCTCGGAAGGACCTGTGCCCCCGGGCACGAAGCGCCGCCCTTCGCGGTTGACGAGAAACGCTCCCAATCCGGGCAGCGCCATGCCGAGCCGCGTGCCGGTTCCCGGATTGGCGTGGCCCTGCCCCTGGTAGCCGTCCATTCCGGCCACCGCGGCGCCGAGCGCGCGGCCCCATACGATGGCGCAGCCGTCGTTCGGCCCGGCGCCGATATGCAGCGCGCCGGCGACCCCGGGGATGAACTCCGCCAGCAGTTTCTGGTTGGCCGCAAAGCCGCCGGTGGCAAGAACTACGGCAGCGGCGCGGAAAACCGCGGCACTGGTCGTTACCGCGAACGTCCCGTCCCTTTGCAGCCTGAGAATTTCCGCCTTGTCCACGACTTCGATCCCCGGCAAGCGGCCGAGGCCGGCGCGCATCAAGGCGTGAAGTTCGCGGCCGCTTTGCGCGGGCGATGCGTGCAGCCGCGACGCGCGGTGGCCTGGCGCCGTGATTTCCTTCGCGAGATGGACCGGCACGCCGGCGACATCGGCGAGGAAGTGCGCCGCGTCGGCGCTGCGGCGCGCGACCGCGTCGACGATCGCTTCGTTCGTCGAATCGCCGCCCTTGTCGCGGATATCCCGCGCAAACGTGTTCGCATCGTCCTCGATGCCGGCTTCCTTCTGCCAGCGGGTGCCGGCGCCCGGGAACAGTCCGCCGCTCACGAGGAAATTCGACGGCCCGGCGAGGTCCCTCTCGAGCACCAGGACCCGCGCGCCGCGGTGCGCCGCCGAAAGCGCGGCCATCATCCCGGCAGCCCCTGCGCCGATGACGATGGCGTCGAACTTCCCGGGTTTGGGCGCCAGAGGCGTCGCTCAGGCAGGCGGCGGCGCGGAGCTGCCGTCGGAAGGGCCTTTGAGTTCGACGGTATTGCCTTCCGGATCGGTGAGGTAAATCGACACGCCGTTGCCTTCCGCGCCGAACCGCGGCGAGATCTTGCCGACCGGGGCGCCGTGGCGCCTGAGGTGCTCGACGATCGCCTCCTGGTCGAAGGGGTCGACGCGCAGGCACAGGTGATCCATGTTGCGGCCTTCCTTCCCCGCCGCGGCGCCGCCGGCCTTGCCGATCGGGCCGTCGACCTCGACGAAGTCGATCATGGAGGTGCCGACGCGCAGGTGGCTCATGCCGTATTTCGGGCGGTAGATCACATGCTCGGCGCCGAGCACGTCGCAGTAGAAGCGGCGCATCGCCTCGATGTCCTTGACGCGCAGGACGACATGGTCGATTTCCCGGAGCTTGATCATGGGCTGCGGCGATCTTACCCCGCCTCCGGCGGCACTCGCAGGTGCCAGTCGGTTTCGCGCTGGAACGCGTGCCCGGCACGCAGCAGCGCCGCCTCGGCGAAGGGCCGCGCGACGAGCTGCAGCCCGATCGGCAATCCGCGCGAATCGAAGCCGCAGGGGAGCACCAGCGCCGGAACGCCGAGATAATTGACCCAGCGCGTCAGGTGCGTGACGCCGGCAAGCAGCCGGGGCATGTCAGCGCCGCCGCGCGGGCCAGTCTGCTCGCGCGTGGGAATGCGAACGATCATCGCGGGCAGCAGGTACAGGTCGGCTTCCGCCAGGGTGCGGGAGCAGAATCGCTCGAGCCAGGTGCCGCGCAGGCGCAGCGCCTCGAGGTAAGCGGCGGCCGGCACGGCGTAGCCGGCCTCGAGGCGCACCCTCACCGCGGAGGAGTAGTCGCGCGGTCGCTCGCGCATCCAGGGCGCGTGCTGTGCCGAGGCTTCCGAACTCATTATCGTGATGCAATGTGCCGAGAGCGTGTCGAAGTCCGGCGGCTCGGTTTCGGCGGCGCCGAGAGTCTTTGCTGCGGCGAGGACCGCCGAGGCGACTTCCGGGTCGGCGTGGCGTGCAATCCAATCCGTTGAAGTTGCAATTTTCAGTCCTGACAAATCATTCAACCTCGACGCATAGTCCTCTACCGGCTCACGTGAGGTGATCGGGTCCCTCGGATCGAATCCCGCGATCACCTGCAGGATCCTGGCGCATGCTTCCGCGCTGCCGGCGAGCGGGCCGACGGTATCGAGAGAGTGCGACAGCGGCATCGCGCCGGCACGCGATACCCGGCCCCAGGTGGTCTTCAGGCCGGTCACGCCGCAGGCCGCCGCAGGAAGCCGCACCGAGCCGCCCGTGTCCGAACCGAGTGCGCCAACGACGAGGCGCGCGGCAACCGCCGCGCCCGAACCGCTCGAGGAGCCGCCGGTGATGTATTCCGGGTTCCATGGATTGCAGCAGTCGCCCCAATGCTCGTTGTGCCCGGTTGGGCCATAGGCGAACTCCGACATGTTCAGCGTGCCGATCTGCAGCGCCCCGGCGGCATCCAGGCGTTCGAGCGCGGTCGACGTCTCCGAAGCGACCCAGCCGCGCCGGATTTTCGAGCCGCAGTTCGATACCATCCCCGAGCGGTAGAACATGTCCTTGTGCGCCAGCGGCAGGCCTGCCAGCGGCCCCGTGCCGCCGCCAAGCGGCCTGTCCTCGATGCGGACGAAGGCGTTGACGCGAGGCTGCCAGCGCGCGATGCGCTCGCGGCAGGCCTCGAGGGAAAAATCCACGGCGGCGCTCATTTCGCGACGCAGCGGCGCATTGCGAGCCCGTAGCTCGTGGGATCGGCCTCGAATTCGAGATCGGCGAGCATCGGGTCCGCAAGACCCGCCGAGGCGTTCAGGGCCGCCGCGATCTTCGCCGCGCGACCCGGCGCCAGGCGGATGCCCTGGGCAAACAGGATCGCTTCCACCGCTTCGGGATTCCAGGAATTCATGTTAAATCTTAACCCGCGATGACCTATGCCACCGCCAAAGACGGCACCCGTCTGCATTGCGAGGAGGCCGGCAGCGGCACGCCGGTCATTTTCATCCACGAATTCGCGGGCGACCACCGCAGCTGGGAACCGCAGATGCGGTTCTTCGCACGCATGTTCCGCTGCATCACCTACAGCGCGCGCGGCTTTCCGCCCTCGGACATTCCGGACGACGGCGCCCGTTATTCCCAGGCCCACGCGCGCGACGACGTCATCGCGGTGCTCGACCACCTGAAGATCGAGCGCGCCCACGTTGTCGGGCTGTCGATGGGCGGCTTCGCGGCGCTGCACGTCGGGATCACCTGCCCGCAGCGCGCCCGCTCGCTCGTCATCGCCGGCTGCGGCTACGGCGCCGAACCGGACAAGAAGGAGAAGTTCCAGGCCGAGTGCGAGGCCGCCGCGGCCTCCTTCGAGGCTAACTGGAAGGAGACGGCGAGAAAATACGCGCTCGGGCCGACGCGCGTGCAGTTCCAGAACAAGGATCCGCGCGGCTGGCAGGAATTCTCGGACCAGCTCCAGGAGCATTCGCCCAAGGGCCAGGCGCTCACCATGCGCGGCGTGCAGATGAAGCGCCCGTCGCTCTATGAGCTGACCGACAGCATGAAGAAGATCGAGGTGCCGACGCTGATCGTCACCGGCGACGAGGACGACCCCTGCCTCGAGCCCGCCCTGCTCATGAAGCGCAACATACGGACATCCGGCCTGGTGGTCCTGCCTTACTCGGGCCACACCATCAATATCGAGGAGCCCGAGGCGTTCAATCGCGCGGTACTCGAATTCCTGATCAGGGTGGACGAAGGGCGCCCGCACGTGCGCGATCAGCGCTCGGCGGCTGCCGGAATCCTTGGATTCAGGAAATGATTCAGCCGGCGGGTAGTTTGCCCGGCAGGTTGAAGCGCTGGCGCGTGGTGCAGTAGCGGCTGGCGTAGAGGCGGCCGATCGGACGGTAGTTCTCCTCCGACACGCGCTTGGTCACCGGGTCGACGATGCCTTCGCGCGCGTGGATCAGCAGGATCTCGCCGATCACGAGTTCGCGCTCGGGGCCGAACTCGATGCGGCGCTCGACGCGGCACTCGAGCGATGCCGCGGCTTCGGCGATGCGCGGGTGCTTCACGCGCGCCGCCGGCACCGGCGTCAGGCCGTTCGCGGTGAACTCGCTCTCGGTTTCCGGGATTTCACGGCTGGAGCCGTGCATCGCATTGGCCGTCGATTCGTCCGCCAGGTTGACCACGTACTCCCCGGTGCGCCGGATGTTCTTCAGCGTGTGCTTCAGTGCGCCGTCGGTGCGCAGGTTGAAGCTGAGGATGCACAGTGGCGGTTCTTCCGAAATGGCGTTGAAGAAGGAGAACGGCGCGCAGTTGGCGACGCCGTTCTCGCTCCAGGTCGAGACCCAGCCGATCGGGCGCGGCACCACCAGCCCGATGATCAGCTTGTAGCGCTCCAGCGCCGGCAGGCTCGACAGCTCCAGGTCCATCAGTCGTTGGCCGGCGTCACTTCCACGCCGGTGCGCTCGACGATCAGGCGGTAGTGCTCGGGACGGCGGTGCGCGGCGAAGTTGAACATCGTCTTCTTCAGGTTGGCGGCGAGGTCGATGTCGGCGTTGACGCAGACGACCTCGTCCTCCTCGGTCTGGCTCTTGGCGGCGATCTCGCCGGTCGGCGCGACGATCACGGAGTGCCCGAACATGCGGAAGCCGTCTTCGAAGCCCGCCTTGGCGGTCTCGACGAGCCAGGTCGCGTTCTGGAACGCCATCGACTGCGCCATGATCAGGTGGTGGTGCACGCGCAGCGCCGGCGGCTCGTTGTAGTGCAGGTTCTCGCTCGGCGTGTTGAAGCCGAGCGCCACGATCTCCGCGCCCTGCAGCGCGAGCACGCGGAAGGCTTCGGGCCAGCGCCGGTCGTTGCAGATCAGCATGCCGGTGATCGTGTCCATGTAGCGCCAGACGCGGAAACCGAGGTCGCCGACCTCGAAGTACTTCTTCTCCAGGTGCTGGAACGCCGCCTTCGGCTTGTGGTCGGCATGCCCGGGCAGGTGCACCTTGCGGTACTTGCCCACGATCGCGCCGTCGGGCCCGACGAGGATCGCCGTATTGAAGCGGCGCCCTTCAGGCGTCAGCTCGGCGTAGCCGATGTAGAAGCCGATGCCCAGCCTTTTCGCCTCGTCGAACAAGGGACGTGTTTCCTTCGACGGGATCTCGCGCTCGAAATACCGCTGGTCGACTTCCTTCTGGTCTTCCATCCACCACCGGGGAAAGAAGGTGGTGAAGGCGAGTTCCGGAAAGACGACGAACTTCGCGCCCATGCCGTGTGCTTCTTTCAGCAAATTCGTCAATCTCCTGACTGCAGCTGCACGGGAATCCGCCTTGTGAAGCGGCCCGAGTTGCGCGGCAGCGATATTGAGATTTCTAGCCATGGATGAGCTTCCTCAGTTGGCGCGCGGGTCCATCGATCCTTCCCTTCGCAGCGGCCGCGACAGGTCCAGGCACGCCGCGCGCGAGGAATTGTCCCGAGCCGCGCGCGACATGCAGTTTGCCGCCCTCGACGACGATGCGCCCGCGGCTGGTGACGATCTCCGGCCAGCCCTTGTAGACATGGCCCTCATAGGGCGTGTAGCCGACGGCGTCGTGCAGCATCGAATAGTCGATGCGCTTCTCGATTTCCGGGTTCCAGACCGCGACATCGGCGTCCGACCCGACCGCGATCGTGCCCTTGCGGGGATACAGCCCGTACATGCGCGCATGGTTGGTCGCCGTAAGCGCCACGAACTGGTTGATGCTGAGCCGTCCTTTCAGCACGCCCTCGGAAAACAGGATCGGCAGGCGCAGCTCGATGCCGGGCACGCCGTTGGCCATTTCCTTGAACGTGGTCTGGTCGCCGCGCGGAATCTTCGCCGTCTGGTCGAACCGGTAGGGCGCGTGGTCGGATGAATAGACCTGGAAGGTGCCGTTGGCGAGGCCCGCCCAGATCGCCTCCTGCGACGCCTTGTCGCGCAGCGGCGGGCTGCAGCACCACTTGGCCCCTTCCACGCCGGGACGGTCCATGTCGTCGGCAGTGAGCACGAGGTACTGCGGGCATGTTTCCGCATGGATATTCGCGCCCAGGGTCTGCGCGGCGCGGATCGTGTTCGTCGCCTCCGGGCTCGACACATGGACGATCAGCACCGGCACGCTCAGCAGGCGCGACAGCATGATGATGCGGTGCGCCGCCTCGGCCTCGGCGAGCGCATCGTGGGCGACGCCGTGGAACTTCGGCGCGCCGTGGCCGCGCTCGACCAGGTGCTTGGCGATCCAGCGGATCATGTCGTCGTTCTCGGCGTGCACCATCACCAGCGCGCCCTCGCGCTGGGCGACGCTCAGGACGTCGAGCAGCTGGTAGTCCTCGAGCTTCCACTTCGGGTAGGTCATGTAGACCTTGAACGAGGTGATGCCGCCCTTGATCGCGGCCGGCAGCTCCTCGTTCAGGATCCTGTCCGTCGGTTCTCCGATGATGAGGTGAAAGCCGTAGTCGATGACGGCCTTGCTGCGTGCGCGGTCATGATAATCGGCGACGGTCGCGGTGACGGAGGTGCCGCGATGCTGGGCCGCGAACGGGATGATGGTGGTGGTGCCGCCGAAGGCCGCGGAAACCGTGCCGCTGTGGAAATCGTCGGCCGACATGATGCCCATGCCCGAGAGCTGCTCGATGTGGCAATGGCTGTCGATGCCGCCCGGCAGCACGTAGCGCCCCGCGGCGTCGATGTCCCTGGTTCCGGCCGGCAGCTTTTCCGCCATCGCGACGATCTTCTCGCCGGCGATGCCGATGTCGCAGCGCGCCGTCTCCGAGGCGGTCGCGACGATGCCGTTGCGGATGGTGAGGTCCAGATTCAAGACCGGCTAGAGCGTCGGGTTCGCGACTTCGCCGCCGAGCGCCGCGAGGCCCCAGCTGGAGAGTTGCGCGTCGGTGCTGAAGCTGAAGTGCCCGCCGAGCGCGTGCGCGTCGCGGAAGATGCGCTGGATCGGATAGCTGTCGTAGATGCCGTTGGCGCCGGCCATCGCGTGCAGGGTATCCACCGCCTCGTTGGCGATCTGCGCCGCGTAGGCGAGGTCCCGCTTGAAGCGCAGCTTGGTGGGCGCGTCCGCCGCGCCGCCGCCGCGCGCAATCTCCATCGCCTCCCTGCAGTTCTGCCGCAGCAACTGGCGCGCGGCATCGATGCGCGCCCCGGCCGCGCCCACCCGGACCTGGATGGTCTGGATGTCGCGCATCTTCAGGCCCTGGTAATTGGTGCTGCGCTTGACCACCGACTCGATGGTGAGGTCGAGCGCCGCCTGGGCGTTGCCGACCGCCACGCCGCCGATGCCATGCGCGGCCATTGCGGAGAACGGCACGCGGTACACCGGGTTCGGATTCCCCTTCGCGCCCGGAAACGGCACGCCGCCGCGCAGGTCGTAGGCGCACAGCGCCTTGTATTCCGGCACGAACACGTCCTTGGCGACCACGGTCATGCTGCCGGTGGAGCGCATGCCCAGCACGTACCAGTCGTCCACCACCTGGTACTCGGACTTGTGCAGCAGGCACATGCGGTGGTCGACGACCTTCTCGCCGTCGCGCACCGTGGCCGCGAGCATGTTCCAGTCGGAGATGTTGACGGCGCTGGAGAAATTCCAGCGGCCCGAAATGAGGAAGCCGCCGTCCACCCGCTTGCCGTGGCCCTGCGGGTAGGCGATGCCGGAGGCGATCAGGGCTTCCGGGTCCTTGCCCCACACTTCCTCCTGCGCACGCTCATCGTACAGCGCCAGCATCCAGTGGTGGATCAGCAGGTTGCCGGCATTCCAGCCGGTCGAGGCGCAGCCGCGCGCAAGCATTTCGCAGAAGTCCACGTAGGCGATGTAGTCGAGCTCCATGCCGCCCCAGCGCCTGGGCTGCAGCACGCGCAGCACGCCGGTGCGGTGCAGGTCCGCCAGCGTTTCAGGCAGCAGGATGCGGTCTTCCTCGGCCTGCGCGGCGCGCTCGCGCAGCGCGGGGATGAGCGACTCGGCGTTCGCCAGCGCCTCGTCGTAGCCGACGCCCGCGAAACTCGGGGCCTTGGCGGGAACCGGCCTGGGCGCGCCGGCAGGAACGGCCTTCGGCTCGTTCATGACGCCGTCACCCGCTCCATTTTCGAGTAGTCCTCGCCACCCCAGTCGGGCGCTTCCTTGATGCCGAAAAAGTTCAGTTCGATCGTGATGCCGTTCGGGTCCTCGATGAACAGCTGGTAGAGCTCCGATTCGGGCAGGCTGCGCGGGCGGAATTTCATGCCGAGCTTGTTGAACCGCTCGACGAAGTCCTTCGGCTCGGACGCGAGGAAGGCGATGTGATCGACGACGCCGGTCTTGTGGTTGACGGCGTTCTTCGGCGTTCCCAGGTAATACATCTCCTGGTTCGGGATGCCGGCCGGCCCCATGTGCACCTGGATCTTGCCGTTGACGCCCAGCCAGTAGCCGGGGAACGGAAAATCGGGCCGCGGCATGACGTCGAAGCCGAGCACGTTGACGTAAAAATCCTTGGTCCGCTCCAGGTCGTTGGCGCGGACGAAATAGTGATTGAGTTCGGTCAGCGGCATGACATCTCCTTTGGCACGCAAACTCTATTCTGAACCACTATGCCTTCCCTTTGCCGCGCGAAAGCGGCAGTTTCGCGAGTTCCGCGACCCTGCCCTTCACCGGCTCGAAACCCAGGCCCGGCGTCTCGGGCAATGCAAGCCAGCCTTCGGCCGGCGCCGGCAGCGGCCCGTAAATCGCCTCGCAGACCTTGACCGCGGCAATGTGGTATTCGACCAACCCGCCGTTCGCGAGGCCCGCGTGCAGGTGCATGTTGTGGTGCGCCCAGGCGCCGCCGTTCGCCATCGGCAGGTTGAAGGCCGAGGCCATGCCCGCGATGCGCGCGCACTGCGTGTAGCCGCCGCCGATCACGACGTTGGGCTGGATGATGTCCACGGCGCCCGAGGAGATCAGGTCCCGGAAGCGCCAGGCGAGCCCTTCGTTCTGACCGGCGGCCAGCGGAATAGTGGTTTGTTTCTTGAGGTTGATAAGAGAATTGATGTCGTTCTCTTTCACGGGTTCCTCGAAAAAACTCAAGTTGAACTCTGCCAGCGAGCGCGCGAGGCGCGCAGCGTGAAAGCCGTCGAGGCTGCAATTGGCGTCCACGTGCAGGTCGACTTCCATGCCGACTGCATCACGCACCGCACGGACCCGTCGCGCGTCTTCGGCAATCACGTCCTCGATCGGCCTGGGTTCGTCGCGCCGCTGCAACGCATGCTGGCCGACCACCATCTTCAGGCGCCGGTGGCCGCGCGCGACCCACCACTTCGCCGCCGCCGCCAGCTCATCGCGGCCGTAGGCGCCGAAACCGAACGTCGTGTACGTGGGCACCCTGGGGCGCGCACCGCCGAGCAAACGCCAGACCGGCTGCCCGAGCGCCTTGCCCTTCAGGTCCCAGAGCGCGACGTCGATCGCGGCAATGGCGTGGCTCGCGTAACCGGTCTGGCCGCGCGGGCTGAGCAACCAGTAGAGTTTTTCCCAGATGCGCTCATTGGCCAGCGGATCTTCATTCTTGAGGTTTTCCGCGACCACCTCGTTGATCGCCGAAGCCACGACCTCTTCCTCGGTAATCGCAGTGAAGCCGTGCCCCGTGAGGCCGGAATCCGATTCGATTTCGACACAGCAAACGGAGAGCGAGGTCTTCTTCTCGATGCCGGCGGCGTCGAGCACCACCGGAACGCTAAGAGGGGTCGCGCGAACGTGTTTGATCTTCACGGGGCTATCTTCATCGCGGCCATCAATCGACCTTGATGCCGGCGTCCTTCACCACCGCCGCCCAGCGCCGCGTTTCCTCGGCGATGAGCGCGCCAAGCTCCTGCGGCGTGCCCGGCGCCGCGGTGGCGCCCTGCTTCGCGAAATGCTCCTCGATCTCGCGCGAAGCGAGCGCCGTACGCAGCGCCGACGACAGCCGCTGCACCACGGCTGCCGGCGTTCCCGCCGGTGCCACGAGAAATACATTCGGCGCCGCACTGAATCCCGGCAGCGTCTCCGCCATGGTCGGCAATTCCGGCGAGTTCGGCAGGCGCTGCGGACTCGTCACCGCCAGCGTGCGGATCTTTCCCGTCCGGGTCGGGCCCTGCGCGGCGAGCGCGCTGATGACGGCGATCTGCACCTGTCCGCCCATCAGGTCCGGCATCATCGCCGTCGCCCCTTTGTACGGCACGTGCAGCGCGTCAACGCCGGCCGAGCGGCGGAACGATTCGAACGCGAGATGCTGCAAGGTCCCGATCCCGGGGGAGCCGTAGCTGTACCTGCCCGGGTTCGCCTTGAGCGCCGCGATCATTTCCAGCGTGGTGCGGAACGGCACCTCGGCATTGACCACGAAGGCCATCGGCAAGGTGCAAATGCCGCCCACCGGCGCGAACTGCCGCGTCGGGTCGAGCGAGACTTTCGGACTCACTGCGGGCAGCGCAAGGGTGCCACTTTCAGCAACCATGAGCACGTAGCCATCGGGCGCCGATTTGACGAGCGCTTCGGCGGCGACGCCGCCCGATGCGCCGGGACGGTTTTCGACCACGAACGGCTGCCCCAGCGCGGTCGATAGCGCCGGCATGACGACGCGCGTGATGGCGTCCATCCCGCCGCCCGGCGGATAGCCGACCAGCACGCGCACCTGGCGCGACGGGTACTCCTGCGCAAGACCGCCCAGCGACCACAGGCACAGCAGAACTGCGGCAAGTTTCTTCATGGTTGGCCCCTATTTTCCTGCGTACGGCACGGCCTGCATCACCGTGTCCCACATATGGCGCGCGGCCGGATCGAGCTGCTCTTCGCGGATATGGCCCACGAGGCCGGCGGCGCGGCTCACCACCGCGACGCCCCGAGCCACCTCGCGCGGCACGCCGATCTCGCCCAGCAACGCCGCGATCGCGCCGGTGGCGTTGATGGTCAGGTGCCGGCCCCAGGCCGCATCCACCTCCGCCGCCAGCAGGCGCAGCGCGCGGATATGCCGCCCCGGAACGCCGGCCTCCTCCGCGATGGCGAGCAGGCGCGGCGAACGCGGGTCGTCGGGCCTGTGGTGCGGATGCCCGAAACCTGGAATCGGGCGCTTTGCCTGTCGAAAACGATTTGCAATTTCCTTGGCTTTGATTTCGTGGGAAGAGGATGAAAGGATCTCTTCCAAATTAGCTGCACAGCCTTCCATTGTCCCGACAAAGGTGCTGCCAACACCCAGCAGGCCTGCCGCCACCGCTGCCTGCACCGCCTCCGGGCAGGAATCGTAGATCAGGCGCGTGGCGATCGCCGAGGGCGTGAGGCCGTGCTCCATCAGCGTCACCAGCACGGCGTCGAGGATTTTCGCCTGTGCCGGCGTCGGCCGCGCGCCGAGCAGCTGGAAGTACATCATCTCGGTGAACGTGAGCTTGCCGATCAGGTCGTCCACCAGGCTCGCGCCGCGGATGTAGATCGCGTCCGCGGTATGGCGGGAGATTTTTGTCGTCGGTTTCTTCATGAAAGCTCCTTCATCACTTCCCGGGCGAACAGCGCCATCGAACTCTCGACCAGCGCCGGCGCCAGGGCGCCGAAATTCTGCAGTGTGGCGACGTGCCGCACGCCCATGTCGCGCAGGCGGCGCAGCTTCGCCGCCACGGTCGACACCGACCCGAACAGGCAGATGCCGTTGGCGATGATGTCCTCGTAGACGTGCTTTTTCGCGTAGAGGCGCGTGTCGACGTACAGGTCGTAGGCCTCCTTGCACTGCCGCTTCGCTTCCTCGTCCGTGCGCGCGACATGCGTGTGCAGCGTGAAGACGTGGTCGTCATCGTCCGCCGGCAACCCCGCCTCGGCGCGCCCCTTGCGGTACTCCGCGAGCATCGTGCCGATGTCGTCGAAGTCCCTGCAGGAGGCATAGGGCACGGTGAAGATCCGGTTGCGCTGCCTGCCGACGTGCAGCGCCGCCTCGCGCGCGAGCACCGCGACGTAGAGCGGCGGCACGCGGCCTTCGTGCGGCAGGACGTTGAGGACCGCCTTTTCGCTTTTCGAGAAACGGCCGTTCCAGGACAGCGTCTCCCCCGCCATCAGGCGCCGCACCAGGTCGAGGTTCTCGTTGAAACGGTCGCGCTTTTCCTTCGGCTCGCTGTCATAGCCCGTGAATTCGTGCGCGAGGTAGCCCGAGCCGACGCCGAACACGAAGCGCCCGCCGCTCATCATGTCGAGCATCGCGTAGCTCTCGGCGATGCGCCGCGGGTCGTGGAAGGTGAGGATCGAGATCGCGGTGCCGAGGCGGATGCGGCGCGTGCGCTGCACCAGGGCGGAAAGCATCACCGCCGGATCCGGCACCACGCCGTATTCGTGGAAATGGTGCTCGGCACAGAAGAAAGTGTCGTAGCCCAGCTCTTCGGCAATCTCGCACTGCCGCATGACCTGCGCGTAGAGCTGCGGCACCGTGCGCGCGAGCCGCGGGTGATGATCGTTGACCGAGAAGACCGAATAGCGCACGTGGGAGCCGGGAATTTTACCGGACGGTGCTAGACTTCCCGCGCCATGGACAGGCTGCTCGACGTGCAGGAACTCCGGACCTCATTCGAGTCCTCTTCGGGGATGGTGCGCGCGGTCGACGGCGTTTCGTGGGACATCCAGGAAGGCGAGACCGTCGCGCTGGTCGGCGAATCCGGCTGCGGAAAATCGGTTTCGGCGCTGAGCGTGATGCGGCTGATCGCCGAGCCCGCGGGCCGCATTGAAGGCGGCCGGATTCTGTTCAAGGGCCGCGACCTGCTCGCCCTCGGCGGGCCCGAAATGAACGCGATCCGCGGCCGCGAGATCGCGATGGTGTTCCAGGAACCGATGACTTCGCTCAATCCCGTGCTGACGATCGGCCGCCAGCTCACCGAGGGGCTCGAGATTCACCTGAAGATGAGCCCGGCGCAGGCCCTGGCACGCGCGGTGGAGCTGCTCGGCCTGGTGGGCATCGCCGACCCGGAGCGGCGCCTGGCGCAGTATCCGCACCATTTCAGCGGCGGCATGCGCCAGCGCATGATGATCGCGATGGCTCTCGCATGCAATCCTTCGCTGATCCTCGCCGACGAGCCCACGACGGCGCTGGATGTCACGATCCAGGCGCAGATCCTAGAACTCATGCGCGGCCTGTCCAAGCGCCTCGGCGTGGCGATGCTCATCATCACCCACAACCTGGGCGTGGTGGCGCGCTATGCCGACCGCGTCAACGTCATGTACGCCGGGCGCATCATCGAGCGCGCCAGCGCCGCGGCGCTGTACGCCAACCCGCGCCATCCCTACACCCTCGGCCTGCTGCGTTCGGTCCCGCGTCTCGACGAACCTCGCCGGGCGCGCCTCGACCCGATCGACGGCCAGCCGCCCGACCTGTCGCGCCTGCCCCCGGGCTGCGCCTTCGCGCCGCGCTGCGCCTACCGCGTCGCGCGCTGCGAGCAGGAGGCCCCGGCGCTGACGCCCGCCGGGCCGGACGGACATGTCTCCGCCTGCTGGGAATCGGTCCGCCTGATCCGCAAGGAAGCGGCGTGAGCGAGGCCCTGGCCGGGCGCTCCGGCGGCGGCGAAGCCCTGCTGGAGGTGCGAGGGCTGGCGAAGCATTTTCCCGCGCGCGGCGGACTGTTTCAGAAGGCGGCCGGGTCGGTGCGCGCGGTAGACGGCGTGGACTTCAGCATTCGCCGCGGCGAGACGCTCGGCCTGGTGGGCGAATCGGGCTGCGGCAAGACCACCACCGGGCGCTGCGTGCTGCAGCTCGAGCAGCCGACCGCCGGACGGATCGTGTTCGAGGGAACCGACATCACCGGGCTGTCGCAACAGGACCTGCGCCAGGTGCGCCGGCGGATGCAGGTAATCTTCCAGGATCCGTACTCCTCGCTCAATCCGCGCATGACGGTGGGCGAGATCCTCGCCGAGCCGATCAAGGTGCATCGCATCATCAGCGACCCGGCGAAGCGCGCGGCGCGCGTGCGCCAGCTGCTCGAGGAAGTCGGCTTGCTGCCGCAGCACGCGCAGCGCTATCCCCACCAGCTCTCGGGCGGCCAGCGCCAGCGGGTCGGCATCGCGCGCGCCCTGGCGATGGAGCCGTCGCTGATCATCTGCGACGAGCCGGTCTCGGCGCTGGATGTCTCGATCCAGGCGCAGATCATCAACCTGCTGGAAGACCTGCAGTCGCGCCTCGGCCTCACCTACCTTTTCATCGCCCATGACCTGTCGGTGGTGCGCCACATCTCGGACCGCGTCGCGGTGATGTACCTGGGCAAGATCGTCGAGCTGGCCGACCGCCAGGCGCTCTACGAGGATCCTTTGCATCCCTATACGCGCGCGCTGCTCTCGGCGGTGCCGATCCCGGATCCGAAGCTCGAGGCGACGCGCGAACGCACGGTGCTGCGGGGCGAAGTCCCCAGTTCGCTCAATCCGCCCCCGGGCTGCGTATTCCATCCACGCTGCCCGATGGCGGAATCACGCTGCAGTGCGGAAATTCCGCAGCTGCGCGAGCTCAAACCGGGGCATTGGGCCGCCTGCCACCTCGCCTGACAAGCTTGACAGTTTCGCTACGCGGAACTTACCTTCACCATGCGCCTCTAATAAAAGCGGTCGCAGTTTCGCTGTTTCACCGTTGCACCATCTCTGGAGGGGGATGTTCCATGAGGCAATTCCGCAGACTACTGGCGCTCGCCGCCATTGCCGGGCTGGTTCCGTTCACGGCCCAATCGCAACAGCCGCGCCTCGGCGGGGAACTCGTGTTCCCGGTGCCCTCGGAGCCGCCGTCGTATGACGGCCACCGTGAGGAAACCTTTGGCCTGATCCACCCGATCGCGCCGTTCTACAACACGCTGCTGCGCGTCGATCCTAACGACAAAGGCGGCACCAAGCCCTACCCCTCGCTCGCCGAGAGCTGGACCGTCTCGCCGGACGGCAAGGCCTACGTCTTCAAGCTGCGCAAGGGAGTGAAGTTCCACGACGGCTCCGAGATGACTTCGGAGGATGTCAAGGCGAGCTACGAGAAGATCATCTTCCCGGCCCCGGGCGTCGGCTCCACCCGCAAGGGCCAGTATGCGGACGTCGAGGCGGTCCGGGCGCCGGACCGCTATGAGGTGCAATTCCGGCTCAAGCATGCGTCGGGATCGTTCATCGCCTCGCTGCTCTCGCCGTACAACTTCATCTACAAGGCGGATATCCTGGCCAAGGACCCGCACTGGTACGAGAAGAACATCATGGGCACGGGGCCGTTCACCTTCGTCGAGCACGTCAAGGGCTCGCATGTCGTGGGCAGGAAGAACCCGAACTACTGGGACAAGGGCAAGCCCTACCTCGACGGCTTCCGGGCGATCTTCATGCGCGATTCGGCGGCGCAGGTGGCGGCCGTGCGCGGCGAGCGCGCGCACATCCAGTTCCGCGGCTTCACGCCCAAGGACCGCGACAACCTCAAGGCCGCGCTGGGCGACAAGATCACGGTCCAGGAATCGCCCTGGGACTGCATCTTGATGGTCGCCATCAACCACAAGCAGAAGCCCTTCGACGATCCGCGCGTGCGCCGCGCGCTGTCGCTCGCGCTCGATCGCTACGAGGGCTCCAAGGCACTGTCGCAGATCGCGATCGTGAAGGAAGTTGCGGGCGTGCAGGTGCCCGGGACGCCCTTCGCCACGCCGCCGGGCGAACTCGGCAAGCTGGCCGGGTACTGGCGCGATCCCGAAAAGTCGCGCGCCGAATCGCGGCGGCTGCTGAAGGAAGCCGGCGTGCCGGCGGGCTTTTCCTTCACGTTCATGAACCGCGGCATCCCGATGCCCTACGAGCCGCTCGGCGTCTGGCTGATCGACCAGTGGCGCAAGGTCGGCCTCAACGTCACGCAGCGCGTGATCGAGCCGGCCGCCTACTACAGCTCGCTGCGCAAGGGCGAGCACCAGGTGGCGATGGACTTCCAGTGCGGCTACATCGTCGAGCCCGACCTGGACATGTACAAATTCACTTCCACCAGCCGCAACCCGGCGAACTACGGCTTCTACGAGGACCCGGTGCTCGACGATCTCTACGACAAGCAGAGCGCGGCCACCAACGTCGAGGACCGCAAGAAGATCATCCGGCAGTTCGAGAAGCGCGTGCTCGACGAGCAGGCGCACTACCTGATGACGCTGCAGTGGCACCGGATCATCCCGCATTCGTCGAAGCTGCACGGCTGGACCATTACGCCCAGCCACTACCTCAACAACACGCTCGACACGGTTTGGCTGTCGCAATAACGGGCCTGGCACCGGCGGGGGGCGAACCCCCGCCGCCGTGCTGACCGCGCATGGGGCGCTATGTCTTAAAGCGGCTGCTGGCGATGATTCCGACCCTGATCGGAGTCGCGGTGCTGATTTTCATCCTGCTGCGCGTCATTCCGGGCGACGTCGTCGAAGCCCGCTATCTCGCGCAGGGCAGCCAGTTCCAGTCGCAGGACCTGATGGACCAGGAGCGCGCGAAGCTCGGCCTCGACAAGCCGCTGTGGCAGCAGTTCACGACCTGGATGACGGGACTGTTGCGCCTGGATTTCGGGCTTTCGATGTGGACCGGCTCGCCGATCACCGAGGAAATCAAGCTGCGCTTCCTGCTGTCGCTGCAGCTTGCCATCATGGCGAGCACCATCGCGACCTGCCTCGCGATCCCCCTCGGCATCATCGCCGCGATGAAGCAGGACACCTGGGTGGATTACGCGGTGCGCGTGTTCTCGATCACGGGACTGGCCACGCCTTCATTCTGGCTGGGCAGCCTGATGATCCTGAGCATGCTGATCGTCTTCAAGTGGGTGCCGCCGATGGTGTTCACGCCGCTGTGGGTGAACCCGTGGGAGAACCTCGCGCAGCTCATCTGGCCGGCGCTCGCGGTGGGCTACCGCTATTGCGCGGTGGGCACGCGCATGATGCGCTCCACGATGCTCGAGGTGCTGCGCGAGGACTACATCCGCACGGCGCGCGCGAAGGGCCTGTGGGTAAAGCTGATCCTCACCCGCCACGCGCTGAAGAACGCGATCCTGCCCGTGCTCACCGTGATCAGCACGGAATTCGCGTTCCTGCTCGGCGGCCTGGTGGTCACCGAGCAGGTGTTCAACCTGAACGGCCTGGGCATGCTGTTCGTGGAAGGGATCTCGCACCGCGACTACACGATGATCCAGGCGCTGGTGCTGCTCGTCGCCACCTTCTTCCTGACCATCAATTTCGTGGTCGACATCGCCTACGGCTGGATCGATCCGCGCATCCGGTATCGCTAGCATGGCCGCCGCACCGCACAGCGTGGAGGAACTGGCCCGCGCCGAAGCGCAGGCTTCGGGCTGGCTCTCCGCCGTGGGCGAGTTCATCCGGCGGCGCCCGCTCGGCGCGGTCGGCGCCGCGATCATCGTCCTCACCATGGTGCTCGCCGTGGCCGCCGGGTGGATCGCGCCCTATGACCCGCTCCTGAACGACTACGCGGCGATGCTCGCGGCGCCGAGCGCTTCCCACTGGCTCGGCACCGACGCCTTCGGCCGCGACGTGCTGTCGCGCATCATTTACGGTTCGCGCACCGCGCTCACGGTGGGACTGGGCGCCTCCCTGATCGGCACGCTCTGCGGCTCGCTGATCGGCGTCGGCAGCGCCTATTTCGGCGGCCGCACGGACCTCATCGTGCAGCGCGTGATGGACGTGTTTTTCGCCTTCCCGGTAATCATCCTCGCCCTCGCGGTGGTCGCGATCCTCGGCACCGGCGCAGGCAACGTCATTCTCGCCATCGCCACGCCGATGGTGCCGCGCTGCGCGCGCGTGGTGCGCTCGGCCGCCTTGTCGGCGCGTGAAATGCCCTACGTGGACGCGGCGCGAGCTTCCGGATTTGGCCACACGCGCATCATCGTGCGCCACATGCTGCCGAACGTCATGGCGCCGATCCTGATCATGGGAACGGCTTTCCTCGGCGAAGCGATCCTGCTCGAAGCGTCGCTGTCGTTCCTCGGCCTCGGCGTGCAGGAGCCGACCGCGGCCTGGGGACTGATGCTGCGCGGCGCCGCGGTCGAGTTCGCCGAGACCGCGCCCTGGATGGCGATTTTTCCGGGGCTGGCGATCAGTCTCGCGGTGTTCGGCTTCAATCTGTTCGGCGATTCCCTGCGCGACGCGCTCGATCCGCGCCTGCGCACGCACTGACGCGCGCGCCGGGACTCAGCCGGCGCCGCCGCCATCCCCCGCCAGCACCGCGCCGGCAATCACGAGCTTCTGGATTTCGCTCGTGCCCTCGTAGATGCGCAGGGCACGGATGTCGCGGTACAGGGTCTCAACCACGTTGCCGGACACGACACCGGTACCGCCGAAGAGCTGGACCGCGCTGTCGATCACCTGCTGCGCCGCCTCGGTGGCGAAAAGCTTCGCCATCGCCGCTTCGCGCGTCACGCGGCGCTGCAGGACGTCGCGCGTCCACGCCGCGCGGTAGACGAGCAGCGCCGCCGCATCCACCGCGACCGCCATGTCAGCGATCCGGGCCTGCGTGAGCTGGTAGTCGGCCAACTGCTTGCCGAATACCTCGCGCTCGCGGCAACGGCGCAGCGCCTCGTCGAGCGCACGGCGCGCGAGCCCGAGCGCCGCGGCGCCCACGGTGGTGCGGAAGACGTCGAGCGTGCCCATCGCGATCCTGAATCCCTCGCCCGGCTGGCCGAGCAGCGCGCCTTCCGGCACGCGGCAGTTTTCGAATGCCAGCGTGGCGAGCGGATGCGGCGCGATGGTCCTGATGCGCTCGGCGATGGTGAAGCCGGGCGTGCCCGCGTCGACGACGAACGCGGACAGCGCCTTGCCGCCCTTTTGCTCGCCGGTGCGGGCGAACACGACGTAGTGGTCGGCGATGCCGCCGTTCGAGATCCAGGTCTTGGTGCCGTTCAGGACATATCCGGTACCGTCCCTGGCCGCCGTGGTCGCAATCGCGCCGACGTCGCTGCCCGCCTGCGGCTCGGAAAGCGCGAACGCCGCAATGCGCTCGCCGCGCATGACCGGCGGCAGGTAGGCCGCGCGCTGGCGCTCATCGCCCGCAATCGATATCGGACCGGTGCCCAGTCCCTGCATGGCGAAGGCGAAATCGGCGAGCGGCTCGTGCCGCGCGAGCACGTCGCGGCTGAGCGCGAGGCTGCGCACGTCGAAGCGCCCGCCGGGCGCCATGACGCAGCAACGATCCAGGAGGCCCGCGCGCCCAAGGCGGCGCACGAGTTCGCGGCAGGAAGCGTCGACCTCGGCTTCGGTCCCGTGCGCGAGGCCGGCGAGCCCGCTCGCCGCGAAATTCTCGAGTTCGCGCGCGCGTGCGCGGTGCTGCTCGTCGAAGAACGGCCAGCCCAGAAAGCTTGTGTCTGCCATGGCCTGCCCTCCCGCCCTCAGTCGCCCTGGAACTGCGGCTTTTCCTTCTTCACGAAGGCACGGTAGGCGCGGCCGTAGTCGCGCGTCTGCATGCAGATCGCCTGCGCCTGCGCCTCCGCCTCGATCGCCTCATCCACGCCCATGCTCCATTCCTGGTGCAGGCAGCGCTTGGTCATGGCGTGGGCGAAGGTCGGCCCGTCGGCGAGCGTCTTCGCGAGGGCCTGCGCTTCCTTCAGCAGATCTCCCGGCGCGCAGAGCTTGTTGTAGAAGCCCCAGCGTTCGGCCTCGGCGCCGTCCATCGAGCGGCCCGTATAGAGCAATTCCGCCGCGCGCCCCGCGCCGATGATCCGCGGCAGGATGTTGCAGGCGCCCATGTCGGCGCCCGCCAGGCCGACGCGCACGAACAGGAACGCGACCTTGCTCGCGGCCGTGCCGTAGCGCAGGTCGGATGCCATGGCGAGGATCGCGCCGGCGCCGGCGCAGACGCCGTCGACCGCGCAGACGACCGGCTGCGGGCAGGCGCGCATCGCCTTCACCAGGTCGCCGGTCATGCGCGTGAAGGCGAGCAGGCCGCCCATGTCGCCGGCCTCCTGCATCGCCACCAGCGGCCCGATGATCTCGTGCACGTCGCCGCCCGAGCAGAAATTGCCGCCGGCGCCGTGCAGCACGACGCACTTGACCTCGTTTGCCTGCGCCAGGTCGCGGAACGTGTCGCGCAACTCGGCGTAGGACTCGAGCGTGAGCGGGTTCTTGCGCTCCGGGCGGTTGAGCGTGATTGTCGCCACCTTGCCCTCGAGCTGCCAGAGGAAATGCTGCGGCTTGAATTTCCTGAAGTCCATGCGTCGCGGCCTCGCGGTTATACTTGCCTCATTCTAGTTGTGAACAAGCCCATCGCGCAGCACGCCGATTCCCTGACCGCGCTCCTCGCCGGGCGCCATAGCTGCCGCGCATTCCTGCCGCGTGGCGTGCCGCGCGAAACGATCGCGCGCATCCTCGAGATGGCGCAGCGCACGCCCTCCTGGTGCAACACGCAACCCTGGCAGGTCATCATCACCTCGGGCGCGGCGACCGACCGGTTCCGCGCCGGGCTGCTCGCGCATGTGGCGGGCGAAAAGCCGGCATCCGACATCCCCTTCCCAAGGGAATACCGCGGCGCCTACCTCGAGCGCCGCAGGGCCTGCGGCTGGCAGCTGTACAAGAGCGTCGGCATCGCGCGCGGCGACCGCGAAGCCTCGGCGCGCCAGGGCATGGAGAATTTCAGGCTGTTCGGCGCGCCGCATGCGGCGATTGTCACCACCGACGAGGCGCAGGGCGCCTACGGCGCGGTCGATTGCGGCGCCTACGTCAACAATTTCATGCTCGCGGCCTCGAGCCTCGGGGTCGCCAGCATCGCCCAGGCGGCGATTGCGAGCCAGTCGAAATTCGTCCGATCGCACTTCAAGCTGGCGCCGGACCGGCAGGTGCTGTGCGGCATCGCGTTCGGCTTCGAGGACGCGGACCATCCTGCGAACAAATACCGCACGGCACGCGCGTCGCTGACGGAAGTTGTGACCTGGGTCGACGACTGACCCGAAAAACGGGGTCAGACCACGTTTTTCAGTGCCCGGCGAGCCGCGACAGGATCTCGGCCGCATCGCCGTCGGACGAACCGCGCCAGGCTACGACTTGGTCGGGCCGAATGAGCGCGAGGTCGGCTTCGTACAGGTCCCTTGCCTGCGGCACGTCGATGGCCTTCACTTCCAGCGGACCGGAGAGGAACGCTTCGCCACGCGCCTTGCCCATGCGCAGCAGCGTCCAGTCGAATCCGAACAGGTCGTAGAGCGAACCGCCGCCCGGCAACCACAGATGCGGCGGGCGGCCGCCCGGGCACGCGCTCGGCAGGTAGACATCGGCGGTGTCCGCAGGCGGTTGCGTGCCGTCCGGCACGATCGCCGGCGATCCGTCATAGCGTCCGCCGAAGGTGACGCCGGGGATGTTGAATTCCGCCCGGCCATGGGCCCCGAGGTATTCGCCTGCGCGCCGGCGCGCCTCGTCGCCCGCAGGACCTGGCTCCTCGATCTCGGCCACCGGCTCGTAGTTCCCGAGCGATTCCGCGAACCGCCTGGCATGGCCGGTGTTGCGTATCGCAAGCGGCCGGCGTTCAGCCTCGTAGCTGTCGAGCAGGCGGGGCGCAGCCTGCTGTTTGAGCACCGCGGCCAGCTTCCAGCCGAGATTCACCGCATCCTCCACCGCGGTGTTGTAGCCGAGCCCGCCGGTGGGCGTGAAGAGATGCGCGGCATCGCCGCCGATGAAGACGCGGCCCCTTCCGAAGCGCTCGGCGACGAGCGCGTGGCCCGCGGTCCAGTCGCCGCGCCCGAGCACCTGCACCGGGAGCGGCACGCCGATCGCGGCCTGCACCATTTCCACGGCATCCCTGTCGGTCAGGCTCTCGAGCCTTTCGTATGGCTTGAGCTGGGTGTGGAACGCGAAATCCGCCTTGCCGTCGACCGCGGGCATGAAGGAGCGCCGCTCGCGGTTGAAGCTCACGTTCATCCAGGCCGGCCGATGCGGGATGGCGCGGTAGAACTCGGGAACCCGCGCGTACACCGCGTACATGCGCCCGCCGACGAAATCGCGCACCACGCCGGTCTCGCCGCCGTAGCGGATGCCCAGCGCCTGGCGCACGATGCTGCGCGCGCCGTCGCCGCCGACGAGGTAATCGGCGCGCAGCGTCCGTGCTTCGCCGCCGCCAGAAGGCTCGGCCGCCACCTCCACCGCATCCGCTTTCTCCGCGAAGCCGGTCAGGCGCCAGCCGTAGTTCACCGACACGCCGGGCAGCGCCTCGGCATGGCGCTGCAGGACCGGCTCGATGAACATCTGGTTGCAGCGGTGCGGCAGTTCGGCCGCGCTCCAGGATCCGGATAGCGTGCTGACGATCTGCCGCGCTTCGCGTGCCGAAGGCAGGCTGAAGCGCGCCAGTTCGTGCGTCGCGAAACGCGTGAAATAGGCGATGTCGGTCGGGAAGTCCGCCGGCATGCCGAGCGCGCGGACCTCGTCGGCGAAACCCAGCCGCCGGTAGTACTCCATGGTCCGGGCCTGGGTGGCGTTCGCCTGCGGGTTGCGCGCCGTTACGGTTTTTGCGTCGAGCAGGACCACCGCGATGCCGCGGCGGCCGAGCTCGATCGCCAGCATCAGTCCGAACGGCCCGCCGCCCGCGATGACGACCTGCGTGCGAAATGGAGGCATGGGTAGGATTGTCGCATTGCATAATGGCGGCCTGCCCTGCAGTGGCAGCTTTCCCACACGCTCCCCCTCGACCGCAAAGGAATATCCATGCTCCGCGCGTTGATCACGATCTCGTTACTCTGCCTGGCCTCCCATCCGGCCCTCGCCCAGTCCTGGCCGAACAAGCCGGTCAGGATCATGGTCGGCGCATCGCCGGGCGGCGGCACCGACATCATCGCGCGCATGCTGGGAGAGAAATACCAGGCGGCGCTCGGCCAGCCCTTCGTCATTGAAAATCGCCCGGGCGCCGCGAACACCATCGCCGCGGACATGACCGCGAAGGCGCCGGCCGACGGCTATACGCTGCTGCTCGCCACCAACACGGCGCAGTCCATCGCCCCGCACCTCATGAAGCTCGCCTACGACCCGATCAAGGACCTGGCGCCGGTGGCGCTGATCGTCGTCGTGCCGAACGTCGTCGTCGTCGGACCGGCGGTGCCCGCCGCGAACATCAAGGAGCTGGTGGCGCTCATGAAGGCGAAGCCCGGCACCTTCTCCTGCGGCTCCTCGGGCATCGGCAGCACGCAGCACCTCGCCTGCGAAGCCTTCGCGCTCGCCACCGGCACGAAAATCGTCCACGTCCCCTACAAGGGTTCGAGCCAGGCGCTCGCCGACCTGGTCGGCGGCCAGATACAGCTCAACCTCGACACCACCTCCTCCGCGATGGCCTTCATCCGCAGCGGCAAGGTGAAGGCGCTGGCGGTCATGACGCCCAGGCGCGCGGCCGAGCTGCCGGAAGTGCCGACGCTCGCCGAAGCGGGCGTGCAGGGCGTCGAGATGTCGACCTGGTACGGACTCTTCACCACGGCGGGCACGCCGCCGGACGTCCTCGCCAGGCTCTATGCCGAAACCGCGAAGACGCTGCAGCTCCCCGACGTGCGCAAGCGCCTTGTGGGTCTCGGCGGCGAACCCGGCGCGATGACGACCGAACAGTTCAGCGCCATGAACAGGGCCGACTTCGACCGCTCCGGCAAGCTCATCAAGGACGCCGGGATCAAGGTGGAATAGCCCCGGCCGCCCGGCTGACTATTTTGCCGGCGTCGGTTCCCCGACCCGCATGCCGAGCGCACGCCAGTCCGTCGTCTTGGGAACGACGCCTTCGAACGATGCAAGCCCGGCGTGCGGGACGCGCGGTTCGGCGGTGCCGATGGCGGGAGCGCCTTCCTGGAATTTCTTCACCGCCGCGACCATCATGCGGCGGAATTGCGCCACGGCGAGGTCGCTCGAGCCGAAGTTGTCCTCGCTGCGGTCGGTGATCGGCCCCATCGATTCCCACATCGCCATGTCCTGCGCCGGAATGCCGGTGATGCCCGTCCAGTCGCCGCGCTTCATGGCGGCGCGGTCCTGCAGGTACCAGTTGCGCAGGTCCCGCTTCTTGCGGTAGTCCGCGTCGAGGTCGATGCCCACCTCGGCCGCGCAGAATTTCCGCCACGCCTGCTGCGTGATGCCCTTCGCGCGGTCGGGATGCCAGGCGATCCAGTAGAACATCGTGTTCACGTCGTCGATCGGCACCAGCATCTGCGCGAGCTTGTACTTGTCGTTCGGCGGGATCAGCACGGTGAACGGCGCGATGAAGAGCGTGGTGCGCACGTACTGCTGGGTCTCCGGATCGCGGATCGGCCTGCGGATCGCGGCGTAGCGAAAGCCGTAGCTGGTCGGCTCGAACTGCATGCGCGGCGCCTTGTCGGTCGACGGGCGCACCCAGGCGGTATCGGTCGCGGTCGAACCCTCGACCTCGCCCGCCGGCATGTTGGTGGAATGCAGGCTGGAGCTGTGCGCCGAATCGATCGAGCCTTCCAGCACCTGCGCCCAGTTGCACTCGACGCGCATTTTCACGATCGCATACCGGATGCCGGGCTCGGGCGCCCAGGCGGGCGGCTCGAACTCGCGCATTTCCTCCTTCGGCCCCATCCAGATCCAGACGAAGCCGCCGCCCTCGCGCGCCGGGTAGGCGCGGGTTTTCCTGCCCAGGCGCCGCGCCGCGCCGGGCGCCTCCGAAGGCATGTCGAGGACGTTGCCGTCGACGTCGAACTTCCAGCCGTGGTACAGGCAGCGCAGGCCGCATTCCTCATTGCGGCCGAAGGCGAGCGATGCCCGGCGGTGGAGGCAGAACTCGCTCAGCACGCCGAGCCTGCCATCCGTATCGCGGAACACCACCAGGTCTTCGCCGAGCAGCCTCGCGCGCGCCGGCGTGCCGTCGCGTTCGGCGACCTCCTCGGCCATGCACACGGGGAGCCAGTGCCGGCGCATGATGCCGCCCATGGGCACGTCGCCTTCCACGCGGCACAGCAGCTCGTTCTGCTCTCTCGTCAGCATGCCGGATTATACTTAGGTTCCTAAGTATTCTGCCGAAATGATAGCGCGCTAAAAAGATGAAGACAATCGGCATCGGCGTGGCGGGACTCGGCCGCGCGTTCGGCATCATGGCCGCGAGCTTCGCCGCCGACGCGCGCGTGCGGCTGGTCGCCGCCGCCGACCCGCGGCCGGAGGCGCTGCGGCGGTTCGGCGCGGAGTTTTCGGGGACCGCGCAGGCGTCGGTGGCGCAGCTCTGCGCCGATCCGCAGGTCGACGTGGTCTACGTCGCCAGCCCGCACCAGTTCCATGCGGAGCACGTGCGCCTCGCGGCGCGCCACGGCAAGCATGTGCTGGTCGAAAAGCCGATGGCGCTGACGCTCGAGGAATGCCGGGCCATGATCGACGCCGCCCGCGCGGCCGGCGTCCGGCTGGTCGTGGGCCACAGCCACAGCTTCGACCAGCCGATCCTCGCCACGCGCAAGCTGATCGCGTCGGGCGAGTTCGGCCGCGTGCGCATGATCACGGCCCTCAACTTCACCGATTTCCTCTACCGGCCGCGCCGCCCCGAGGAGCTCGATACGCGCGCGGGCGGCGGCGTGGTGTTCAGCCAGGCCGCGCACCAGGTCGATGTCGTCCGCGTGCTGGCGGGAGCGCGCGCCACCAGCGTGCGCGCCTCCACCGGCGCCTGGGACGCGGCACGCCCGACCGAGGGGGCGTACTCGTGCCTGGTCGGCTTCGAGGACGGCAGTTTCGCGACGCTCGTCTACAGCGGCTACGCGCATTTCGATTCGGACGAATTCATGGGCTGGGTCGGCGAGATGGGGCGCCGGAAGGATCCTTCGGCGTACGGCGGCGCCAGAAGGGCGCTCGCCTCGTCCGACGAGCAGGCGCTGAAGAATGCCAGGGCCTACGGCGGCAGCGAATCCGGCGCGCGCGCCAAGGCGGATTTCCACCAGCACTTCGGGCCCATCATCGTTTCCTGCGAGCGCGCGGACCTGCGGCCGCTCGCCGGCAGCATCGAGATCTGCGATGACGCCGGACGCCGGTCCCTGCCGCTCGCCGCGCCGGTCATTCCTCGACTCGAAGTGATCGATGAGCTGTACGCCGCGGTAGTCGACGGCAAGCCGCCGCTGCACGACGGCGAATGGGCCATGGCGACGCTGGAAATCTGCCTCGCGATCCTGCGCTCGGGCCGCGAAGCGAAGGAGATCCCATTAACAAGTCAGACCGCCTCGCGCACCTGACGAAGGATGCCTGGCGCGCGTTCACGCGCGCGCTGCAGGAGCGCCTCGCGGAGCATGGCGTGCCTTTCGGCCACTGGACCTTCCTGCGTATCCTCTGGCAGCGCGATGGCCTGACGCAGCGCGAACTCTCCGACGAAGCCGGCGTGATGGAATCCAGCACTTTCGCGGCCATCCGCGCCATGGAAAGCCTCGGCTACGTCAGGCGCGAGCAGCGGCCCGAGAACCGCAAGAACGTCTACGTCCACCTCACCCCGAAGGGCCGCGCCCTCAGGAAGAAGCTGGTGCCGCTGGCCATCGAAGTAAACGAGGCCGCGGTGCGCGGCATACCCGCAGCGAAGGTCGAGACGACGCGCACGACCCTTCTCGCCATCGTCGAGAACCTCCGAAGGAAATAGGCGGCTACCGGCCCGGCCCGCCGTCGCGCAGCACGAGCGACGCCGGCAGCGGGGGCAGGCCCATGCCCTTCATGTGAACCATGACGTCGCACGGCATGGGCGAAGGCGGCGCGGGATACAGCTTCTCGTCGAGCAACAGGTTTTCCGCGCCCGAGGCGTAGGCGAGGCGCGCCATCGCGACCGGTTCGCTCTGCTCCCCGTGCCGCCGCGCGAGCTCGCCGAACAGCGGCGCGGCATCGAAATCCAGCCGGCAGATCCTCGAACGTCCCATGATGCGGAAGGTATCGATGTAGCTGCGCACGAGTTTGCGATAGTCGGCGCGCTGCGCGACCGACAATTCCTCCACCGGGCGCGCGCGCTCCTGCGCGCAAGCAGGCGCAACCACTGCAGCCAGGAGGACCAGCAGGGTTTTCAACTTCCGGAGATTATCGCAGCGCTTTCCCGGCCTGCGCGAGCGCGGGCCTCTTGGACGGGACGATCTGCTCCTCGTCCAGGTACAGGCCTTCCCGGAAGGCATGGGAAGCGACCTGGTAGAACGCGATCGCTTCCGCCCGATATCCCGCATGGATCGCCGAAGGCGCGCCCTGCCGCCCGCCTTCGATCGCGTACTGGTCGACGCGGCGCTTGGGCTGCAAGACGACCATCTGGCCGGCCTTCATATAGGCGAGCGTCTGGTAGTTGGCGACGAACGCGCGGTCGCCTTCGGGCGCCGAGTGCAGCAGGTCGCGGCCGAGAAATTTCGTGTAGTAGCGGAAGTCGAGCAGCCCGAGCAGCGTCGGCGCGAGGTCGATCTGCGACATGAGCCGGTCGATGCGCGCGGGCGGCACATGCGCGGGCGAGTAGACAAATATGGGGATCAGGTACTTCTCCACCGGAATCTGCGAGGTGCCGCGGGCGCTCGCGCCGTGGTCCGCCGTGAGGACGAACACCGTGTCGCGAAACCACGGCCGCGTGCGCGCCCGCGCCAGGAACTTCCCGATCGCATGGTCGCTGTACTTCACTGCCCCGTTGCGGCCCGTACCTGACGGAATATCGATGCGGCCGGCAGGATAGGTGTACGGCCGGTGGTTGCTCGTGGTCATGACGTGCGCAAAAATGGGGCGATCGGGCTGCGCCCGCTTCTCGCGATCGATCTCATCGATCACCTCGTCGTAGAGGTGCTCGTCTGCGACGCCCCAGACGTTCTCGAACTCGATGTGCGCCGCGGGGATGTTGCGCCGGTCGATGGTCCGGTAGTCGTTGGCGTCGAAGAACGCGTTCATGTTGTCGAAGTAGCCATAGCCGCCGTAGGCGAACAGGACCGAGTAATCCTTGTCCTCGAACACGCTGCCGAGCGAGAACAGCTTCTCGTTGTTCGGCCGGCGCACGATCGACTGGCCCGGCGTCGGCGGCAGCGCGAGCGAAAGCGCCTCCATGCCGCGCACGGTGCGATTGCCCGTCGCGTATACCCTGGAGAACCAGAGGCTTTGCTGCGCGATGCGATCGAGGTTCGGCGTCAGTCCGCGCCGGTCCCCGTAGGCGCCGAGGAATTCCGCGCCGAGGCTCTCTACGCTGACCAGGACGACGTTCAATCTGCGCTCGCTGCCGGCGCCCGGTTCGTAGCGCTCGATGCCCGCGGCATCGTCCCTGACCCAGTTCGCGCCGGGAAACGCGCGCCGCACGGTCGACAGCGCTTCGTCCAGCGGCAGGGTCGCATAGTGGCGGTCGTAGCTGAGTTCATTGCGGCGCAGCGCCGCGAAGAATTCGTAGAGGCCGTTGCCCGCCAGCTCGTTGGCGACATCCCGCGCGGACAGGTTCTTCTGGTCGCTATCCGTGAACCGGACGAGTCCGCCGACCGCCACACCGAGAGCGACGAGCGCCAGGAGCGCGGGCCGCCACCCGATGGGCGTGCTGCTCCAGCGCCACAGCGGCCGCGCGGCTGCGGCGGTCAGCCCCGTCGCGGCAAGCGCGAGCGCGATGAGCAGCTTCCCGGTCGGGTACGACTCCCAGATATTGCCGAGCACCTCATGGGTGTAGAGCAGGTAATCCACGGCGATGAAGTTGAAACGGCCGCCGAATTCCTCCCAGAACAGCCACTCCGCCATCGCCAGCAACAACGTGGCGAAGATCGCCGCCGCGAATCCGGCAAGCGTGGCCGCACGGTAGGCATAGCTGCGCGCGATCCGGTTCGGCGCCAGCACTAGCCAGAGCAGGAACGGCACCAGCGCGCAAGTCGCCGCCGCGAGATCGAAGCACAAGCCGAGCGCGAAGCTCCTCGCGATCTCGCCCGGCGGGACCAGGGCGAAATCGGGGCGCATCGAAAGCGCGATGCGGACCAGCGTCGAAACCGCGAGGAAGACCCCGAGGAGCGCGAGCCCCGGCCGGAGGCGCGCATGAATGAAAGCCATCACCGAAGACTAGCAAACGGGACTTGCAGCAGGCTGACCACGGCCTTGCGCCCGGCCATTGCGCGCCAGGATTGGCGGGTGCAGAATTTCCCGCATGGCCTCAAAGCATGCCCAGGACGCTCCTGTAGAAAAGCGCGTGGCGGCGCTCGAATCCGTGTTCAAGGCGCGCGGCCTCGAGCCGACGCCCTTCGTCGACGCGCACGTGCGCAAGACCGAGGAGGACTGGGTGCCGCAGAACGGCGCCCGGGTGGTGGCAAGGGCATGGACCGACCCGGCATTCCGCGAGCGCCTGCTGAAGAACGGCAAGGACGCAGTCGCGGAACTGGGGCTGTCGATGCCGGTGCACCACCGCCATCTCGTGGCACTGGAAAACACGGCCAAGGTGCACAACGTCATCTGCTGCACCCAGTGCTCATGCACCGCCTACACCATCATCGGCCTGCCGCCCGACTGGTACAAGGATTTCGAATACCGCGCGCGCGCCGTGCGCGAATCCCGCACCGTACTGCGCGAGATGGGGCTCGACCTGCCGCCCGAGATCGAGATTCGCGTCTGGGACACCTCCGCCGACACGCGCTACATGGTCCTGCCGCTGCGGCCCGCATATACCGAGGGCTGGAGCGAAGAGAAGCTGGCTGCGATCGTCACCAAGGACGCCATGATCGGCGTCGCGAGGCTCTAGCCATGGACGGCATGCACGACCTGGGCGGCAAGCAGGGCTTCGGGCGCGTCCGGCATTCCCCCAAGGCGGAGGTCTTCCACGCCGACTGGGAAAAGCGCTCCAATGCCCTGCTCGCCTTCTCGGTCAAGCAGGGCTGGCTCAACATGGACGAGTACCGCCACGCGATCGAGCGCATGGAGCCGCGCCACCATCTTGCCGCCGGCTACTACGAACGGCAGTTCACCGGGCTGATCACCCTGCTCGTCGAGAAGGGCGTCGTCTCGCGCGAGGAACTCGAGCGCATCGCGGGCGGCGCCGTCCCGCTGTCGCTGCCGAGCGCGCCGGGACGCCCCAACGCGCCGGGACGCGCGAGCTTCAAGCCCGGCGACAAGGTGCGCGTCAAGCAGGACTACGTCCCCGGCCACATCCGCATGCCGGCCTACATCCGCGGCAAGACCGGCGTCGTGGTCGCCGAATCGCCGGCCTACCCCTTCCCCGACGCGCATGCCCACGGCGTACCGTCGTCAGATGAGCCGACCTACGACGTGCGTTTTCGCGCCGAAGAACTGTGGCCGAACAACGCCGACCCGGCATACGTGCACGTCGGCGTGTTCCAGAGCTACCTGGTGCGAGCGTAGGAAATCAGGGTCAGACCACTATTTCCGTTGCGCGGTGGAAATGGTGGTCTGACCCTGATTTCCGAGCACTCTGGCTTCGTACGCCACCCGGCGATACTGCCCGCCCGTCTTGCCGGCGGCATCCTTGTGCAGCACCCGGTGGCAGGGAATGGCGAAGGCGAACCAGCAGCGCGAGCAGGACTGCGCCACGGCACGGATCGCCTTCGGCGCGCCGATCGCCTCGGCGATCTTCGTGTAGGTCGAGGTCTTCCCGAACGGAATCCTGCGCACCTCCTCCCACACGCGCTTCTGCAGTTCGGTACCGCGGATATCCAGCCGCAATTTAAAACGGTCGAAGGGCGCGGCGATGTACTTGACGACTTTCTCTACCGCAGTCGCGCAGGCCTTTTCGTCGCGAACCAGGTCCGCCTTGGGAAATCGCGTCTGCAGATCCCTGAATAGTTCCGCCTGCGTCCTGCGCACCATGATCGTCACGATGCCCTTGTCCCCGGATGCGACGAGCACCGGCCCCGCCGCGGACTTGCCGGTGCCGTAGCGGATTTCCTCGGGAGGCCTGCGGCGGAGGGGACCGTCTCTGAACATGCAAAGGATTCTGGCGGAGAGAGAGGGATTCGAACCCTCATCTGCGGTGAAGCCCATCAAGGGCTTACCGTCAGAGGATAGTTGATCCTCACCCTCAGGCACCCCGAAACACCCCCATTTGTCGGTGGATTTGTCAGTCGCGAAGCCCGATCGTCGACCTGATGAGGAGCCACTATGGAGAGTACCGAGTACACCGCCACCGTCGCAGTTTCGACCGACGTGCCGATTTTCTACACCCCGCCCGCGGCCGAGCCTGACGCATTCGTCCTCGAGCCCGCGCCCGAAGCACCGCTCGTGATCGTTGGCACGCTGCCAGCTGAAACGATGCCGCTGCCCGACGAGGCGGCGATCGCCGCCAGCGATGTCGAAGCGCCGCCGGCACCGCAGTGGGTCTACACCGGCAACGGCCTGGGCGCGTGGTTCGGCGCCGACGGCAACAACATCGACCCCGGCGTCTACTACCAGGCCGATCCCGAGACGCACCAGCCTCTCCAGGATCTCTTCACCCCGCAAGGCTGAAGGGCGACGGGCAGCCCCTGCCGTCCAGCTCTCGCTGCGCTCGCCCGTCCCTGCGGGACCGGTCGCAGGCGGCAGGGACTGAGGGCCGCGCAACCGCGCGCGGCCCCGCCTGATGTAAAATGTCGACGTGAAATTTCCAGCGCACCTGCAGAACGTCTTCAGCAGACACCGGCGAAGGTAATCCTTCTTCGGGCGCGGCGTGTAGCTCAGAAAGAGTGCCGGCATCTAGGCCGGAGGTCGTTGGCTGGAATGCCAACCGCGCAATCCCAGCAGCGTTCTAGACGCAAGCCAGGCCGCCCACCAACTTCCGCCAATAGCGCAACGGATCAGCGCGCCGGGCTTCGAACCCGGAGGTTGTGGGTTCAAATCCTACTTGGCGGGCCAAGCGCCCGTAGCTCAGCGGATAGAGCATCCGGCTTCTAACCGGACCGCCGCAGGTTCAATTCCTGCCGGGCGCGCCACAGGGGATTGGTGCAGCGGAAGCATTCCGGCCTCCAACTCCGGCGACGAGGGTTCGAATCCTTCATCCCCTGCCACGAACAACAAAACGCCCGGACCCTCGCGGGCCCGGGCGTCATCTTCTTGCTCTATGAATCGCTGGCGTGGGTTATTTCTTCTGCATCGAGGGTGCCTCCGGTGTGGGAATCCTTGAGCAGCCCTCGACCACCGCCTCGACCTCGGCCGCGTAGGCCACCAGGCGCTCGAGGTTGGCCCAGGCACGCAGCGTGCGCGTGCCCTTGTCCATCGCCAGCAGGTCGTCGATCGGCACGACGGCGGGCGGCTTCGGCCGCTTGGCGGCGTCGACGCACGGGATAGGCACCGGCAACCTCACTTCCTTCGGCACGTCGATCTTGGGGACGCTCGAGCAGGAGGCGAGGGCCAACGCCGCTATGACGATCCCACCACGGAGGAGGAGGGAGACCGCGGAAGGTGCCTTCACGGCGTGGCCCTCGCTTTTCGTTTCTGCTGCTCGATCTGTTCCCAGGCCCAGTCGCAGCCCTCGCCCGCCTTGCGGGTCTGCCGCGCGATCTCCTCGAGCGTGGCAGCCGTCTTGCCGCGATCCTGGTGCGCCTTCTTCGCCTCGGCCACCAAGCCGCCCATCGCGGCGATCGCGGCGTCGCCCACGCGCTTGGTGTGGTCGGTGGCGGCGTTGCAGTTGCCGAGCGCATCGGCCAGCACCGTGCCCTGGGCGACGGCCGCCGTGAGCTCGGCCTTCATGCCCTTGGCCTCCCCGCGCCACCAGAGCCCGTAGACGAGCAGCGCCGCGCAGGTGAGCGCCATGGCCAGCGCCGCGATCAGCATCGCCTGGATGCGCGCCGGGCCGCCGGCGAAGAAGGAAACGAGCGCGCCCATCAGGCGGTTGCCTTGAACGGGAACGCCTGTACGAGCGCCAGCTGCTGCTCTGGCAAAGCAATGCAAGTCGGTGGGTTTTTCACGAGATCCTGATAGGGAACGAAGAAGATGCCCCAGCGATGGAAGCCATCACCTGGCGGCAGGATCTGGCCGTGCACCCAGGAGCGCGTCCACTGGGGATGCTCGAAATACATCCCGAGCGCCGCGGCACGCTCGAGGCCGTAGCTGAGCACCCAGCGCATGAACGCACGCGCGGGGTCGAATCTGTCCAGGGCCTGCAGATACTGGTGCTTCGAGCGGGTCGCGCCAACCTTGGACCCCTTCGGCCGTGCGCCACCGTTGCCGGCCCCTCCGATCGCACTGCCGGTCGCCGGGTTGATCACCGCCGGTACCCCGTCGACAGCCGCCGCGGCCTCGAGCTCGTTCCACACACGGACGGTCTGGATACCATCAGCGATCTCCGCCTCGGTCCACGGCTCGCCGGCATACGGACCGAGCAGCTGCTGAAGCGAGATCATCAGATCTCCTCGCCGCCGAGCGGCCCGGTCATGCAGCGGGTGAAGACGTCGAGCTCGAGCTGCTCGACCGGCAGTCCAGACGTAAAGACCAGCTTGATCTCGCGCAGCACGATGCGCCGGCCGGTTTCGGAAAGCCTGTTTTCGTCGAAGCGCCGGGCGAGATACGCGGCGTAGCGCTGGTGCTGGGCGCCCATGTCGCGCGCCTCGGCCGCCCTCACGACGATCTGCGCCAGGCTGCCGCAGGCCTCGGGCGTCAGCTGCACGGCCTGCGGCTGAGGCGACTGCGCGCGCGCGGCCTGGCTGACGGTGCAGGCGACTGGCAGCAGGATCAGCAGCAGCGCGATGATCCCGAAGCCGTACCAACCAGGCCGGCCGAAGGGATCGCGCGGGGTCATGTCAGCGCTTGCCGGTCACCGCTTCACGCCCGGCCGGCCGCCAGTCGTGCTCGCCGCATTTGCGCCAGCGCAGGAACCTGTACAGGTGCCGGGCAAGGAACATCGCCAGCCCGATCCAGAGCAGGAAGGCGATGCTATTGAAGGGCATGTACCAGCCGTCGTCGACGATCGCGAGGAACCGCGCCAACGCGGCCATCGCCATCATCGCGAGGCAAATCCGCCCGACCAGGCCGTCCTCGTAGTCTGGGTGCAGCACCAGGATCATGCAGATCATGAATACAAACAGCGCCGCGATTGCAACGATCACCGCGCCGGTCATTGGCCACCTCCGCCCTTGCGATTGAGGATCGCGGTCACCAGACCGCCCCAGTCGGTGTCGCGGATCACCTTGATCACCGCCGCCGCGATCGACATGCCGAACAGGCCGACGGCAAGCGAGATCCCGGTTTCCAGCGCCGGCCGCAGCTCGAAGTAGGCCGTGAGCGGCGCGGCGAGGTACGCGGCCAGCCCCCAGCCGCCGATGAAGGTCGTCCACTTCTGCGCGGTCGTCAGACCGTCGAAGAAGCGCAGCGATATGAACGAGCCGACCGCGCCCGAGACGATGGTGGCCAGCTTCAGCCCCAGCGCCGCGAGCACGCCCGGATCCGCAGGTTGCTCCATGCCTACCTCCCCTTTTGGGCCGCTACGGCGGCCGCGTAGTCCTTCACCGCCTGGTGCGCGTTCGGGTCCCTGGCCGCCTCGGCCAGCAGCTTCTCCTGCATCGCCGCGAGCGCCGCTTCTCGTTTGGCAACGGCCTCGATGCGCGCCGCGCGGGCTTCCTTGAGGGCGTTGCAGCGCGGATCGTCGGCCGGCACTTTTTCATTGCTCCAGCCCGGCTGCGGGTTCTCGGCCGAGACGCCGACCACCACGCCATCCTTGATGTTCAGGTACGGCATCAGTCCCTCCTTGCGTCGACGTAGCCCAGCGTGCAGATCTGGAAGTCGCTCGTGGCGGTGTCGTGCCTGGAAGCGATCAGCCGTGAGCTGTCTGTCATGACTTCGAAGTGCCCGCAGCCGGCCTCGGTGCCGCCGTAGTTCATGAGCGAGGCCCCGGGCACGGCGGTGAGGCTGGCCTGGGCGTCGGTCTCGGCGGTGCGCTGGAACACGCAGAGCTTGTTCGAGGAGGTGGTGTCCTGCTTGTTGGCGCGGAAGAGCGCGAGCATGTCCGCCGGCACGGTCAGGGTGTGCGTCAACCGCGTCGTCGCGCCGGAGACGGCATCGACATCCTCGATGCTGGTGGTGTACATGACGCGCAGCCCGCCGCCCGCCATCTCGCTGGCCACGAACACGATGTTCGCCCCGCCGGCAGTGCGGTAGATCGCGCCGATGCGACGCTTGTAGGTGTAGTTCGACGGCATCGTCGGCGCGGTCTTCGATTCCGAGAACACGGCACAGACGACCCCGGTGTCCGGCCGCGCGATGAGCCAGAGGTAGTACCAGGTGCTGACGTCCGGCGTACCGCCCACGCTCTCGGTGCCGTCCAGGCCACCGTTGCCGCTACCGACCGCGAAGGCCGCGTCCATGCGCTTGGTGAGCGTGGAGCTCAGCACCATGTTGTAGACGCCGGTGGAGTCCATGCAGCTGCCGGCGCTGATGTCGATGTCGTTGGTGGCGTCGCCGGCGTTGTTTGCCGGGACGAGGCCCTGGATCGCCTTGGGGACTTGCGGCGTCCACAGGGCGCGCTCGTCGGTGATCATCGCGTTGGTGATCGCGGTGTCGCCGGAGGTGATCAGCACCCGGCAGATCGGCATCATGTTGCCGGGGATCGAGGGCGCGGTGGCGCTCGGGCTGCCCGTCACCGCGGTGCCGGCGATGCGCCTGGCGGTGCCGCTGGCGAGATCGAGCACCACGCGATCGATGCGGTGCTGCCCCGCGCTGGGGATCGTGAAGCCGCTCACCGTCTGCGCGGCCACCTCTGTGAGCGTGGTACCGATCATGAGCCCGCCCGCATCGACGCGGACGGTGAGGTCCGGCGCCGGCGAGCCGCTGTTCTGCTCGTGCGCCGCGAACGCCACGCCCAGGCGCGTAAACACGGCGAGCGCGGCGTCGATCTTCAGCGGATACCCGGAGCCCAGGTCGGTCGTGTAATTGGGCTGCTCGAGCGTTGCGACGGTCATAGGCTCAGACTCCGGTTACATCGATGTTGGCGACGCCGGCGGCGCCGGCGCCCGCGGTGTTGTAGAGGTGCGCGGTGAAGCCCGTGGTGGTCGGGCTCTCGGCCGAGGGAATCAGCGCCGTCGCCCCCACCGGCGTCATCTGGATCACCGGCACGCTGTGGAACTCCTCGGCAAATGCGATCGCCGTGCCGCTGGAGCCGATCGACTGGCTGGCAAAGGTTTCCGTGCGCGCCTCGGCGTCCACCGTCACCGTGAAGCCCGTGATCACCGGCTTGCCGAGATCCGTGTCGAGGAAGATGCGGCCCTTGGCGTAGCGGAAGGTGGCCACGCCCGTGGTCCAGGTCTCGAAGCCGTCGTACTCGCCGGCGTCGAGCCGGTAGTCGAGCTGGAAGTACGGCACCGGTTGCGGGCCGTCGTCATCGCGCCCGACCCGCGTCGAAATAGCCGACCACACCCGCGCCGAGGCGTCGATGTTCTTGTCGATCTCGGCCGCCGGCCAGAAACAGTAGCGCTCCGGGTAGGGAACGAACTGCTCGAAGAGCTCCTCGTTGGTGTGCTCGGAAGCGAGCTTGGTGGATTCCGGGATCAGCACTCGCGTCCAGTGCATGACGAACCCGGAGGCCGCATCGACCGTGTCCTGCACCTGCCAGGTCGCGCCGCCGACGATCGTGCCATCGTTGCCGTAGCCCGAATCGTCGGCCACCGCCGTGCCCGAGCCCTCGCTGTAGCGGTGCCGCATCCGCAGCCCGCTGTTGACGTCGTTGCCGTTGTAGAGCTCCTCGACCTCGGCGGCCGTGAGCGCGCGGTTGTAGTACGCCGTGTCGTCCACCGAGCCGTAGAACTGGCTACTACCACCAGGCGTTCCATGGCCGATGAGCAGGTTGTTGCCGGCGGTCTGCAGCGCGCCAGACAGCGTGCCCGAAGTAAAGGTGCCGATCGACACGGCGTTGCGGTACACGGTCGACGTGCCGCCGCGGCGGAACGACAGGACCACATGCTGCTCATCCCCGGTCGTCATCACCCCGGAGGTGGTCACAAGGCTGGAGAAGCCAGACGCAGCCACCACGGAAACAGAAATATTATTGGCGGACAGGGTCAGGACAAAGCCCGTGCCCTTCTTCATCAGGCTCTGGCTCGACAGCGCCGCGTTCGTCGGCACGATCCGGCACACGATGCTGAAGTCGCCGGTGCCAGGGTCGAGGTCGGTATCGTCGGCAACGGTGATGTACTGCTCGACGGTCGGCGAGCCGCCATCGCTCAGCAGCACGCCATAATCGGACGGCAGCCCCCAGCCGCCCATCCAGTTCGGGTCTTCCTGCTGCGCGACGATCTCGGCATAGCCGCTGGCCGTGACCGTGAGCTCGAACACCGCCGTGCCGTCGGAATAGTTGCCAGAGGTGTCCAACGCCCGGAAGAGAAACGCCCAGTCGCCCGGCGGCGCCGCGGCGCTGCTCGAGGTCGATCCGCGCAGGATGTACGCGATCACCGTGGCGTTGTCCCAGTCCGTCGTGCCCGGCGCGGCGAGGCGAATCTCGATCGCGTCCAGATCGGCGTCGGTGATGACGTCGCAATCGAAAATCACCAGCGTGCCCTGCTGCACCGCCGTGGCGCCGGTGACGTCCGAGGGCGCCTCGGTCTTGCCGACGACCGTGTGGGCGTAGACGTAAGCCCAGGCGCCGCCATTGCCGAGCGTGGTGACGGCGCGGATCCGCAGGTTGACGGTCTCGCCATCCTTGACCGGCAGAGCGAAGCCCTCGACCGCCGGCGCCACGACCTTCGGGCAGTCCGTCCATTCGGTGGGGCTGACGCTGCCCCGGTCCATCTGGATCTCGTATTCCTTGACGAACGGGTTCGAGGGCTGCGTCCAGCGCAGCCGCACGCGCGGCACGACGGTGCCGTCGCCGTTAAGCAGCAGGTCGTCGGTGCCGGAGGTCGCCGTCAGGTCGGCGATGTCGAGATCGACAAACGGGTCCGGCAGGTTGGTGTCCGGGACTGTTTCTTCGAGCGCGAGGTCGTCCGCGTCGTAGACGGCCGCCTGGTACTCGCGCGCGGTGACTTCGACTTCGTCGTCGCCGCGCAGCTTCAGGTTGAGGATGCGGAACGGCTTTTCATCCCACCCCGGCGAGGAATGGGTGATCGGCACGACGTCGCCGATCTCGCAGCGCAGCCCCGCCACCGTGGCGCGGAACTGGCACATGAGCGCCTCGCGCGACTGCTTGACCTCGATCTGCCCGATCTGCTGGGCGCGGTACAGGTTCTTGGTGAACGGCAGCGACACCTCGCGATCGAGCAGGATGCCGCCGTCCTGCGTGCGAAAGGCGCTGGAGTCCCAGAGCGCGACGTCGGGCTGGAAGTCGCGTGCCTCGTTGAAGATGCGGCAGCGGATGCGATTGAGCTTCTCCGCTCGCCCCGGCTTCTTGATCTGCCAGGCGCCGGTGATGTTGTCTTCGTTGAACTCGAAGTCGCTGGCAGGCGTCTCGGGCTTGTCGATCATCAGCTTCCAGCGCCCGCCCGAGCGATTGAGCCAGCCCCGGCAGCTCGTCAGCAAGTCAAGCAGGTTGTCCAGCATCATGTTGTCGACGTTGACCACGCCGTCGCAGGTGTAGCGCGCCTGCGTCGCCGTCGACGGGCTGCCGGCCGCCGGCACCGAGACCAGCTCGTCGCAGTAGTTCGCCGCCGCGATGAAGCTGGCGTCGTCGATCTTGTCCGACGTGTAGCCGCGCCCGTAGCGGGTGTTGGTCAGGTAGTCGCGAATCGCCAGGGCCGGGTTGCTGGAGAAGGCGGTCTGCGTCGGGCTGCCCAGGCGCGGATCCTCGAGCAGGCGGCCGTCGACGTCGGCGCTAACGGTCGGCGCGCCGGACCAGGCGTCCTGGTCCCACTGCAGCCGCACCCAGAGATAGGCCACGCCGCGCAGGCGGTGGTCCGTCGTCCAGACACCTGGAAAGGCCGTGATCAGCGAGGCATCGGCGGTCTGCGTGTCGGTGCCGACGTACTTCACCAGGTGCACCAGGCCCGCGAAGCGCGCGTCGGTGCTGGCCACGTCGTCCAGGTAGACGGTGTTGATGGCGCTGATCTCGCCCTCGCTGAAGGCGAACACCCGCACGAGGTACTGGTTGGTGTCGCCGTAGGACATCCACGGGCAGACCGGGACACCGGGCACCTTCTTGCGCCGCCCGTACACGACCGGGATCGGCTCAACCCCGCTCTGGGAGTTGACGATCGCGCCGCGCGCCAGGCCCTCGAACGTGCCAGAGCTGCCGCCCGGCGCGCTCGACGAAGGCGTCAGCGCATTTCGTATCAGCCCGCCGGCAATATTGCCGACGACGGCCCCGGCCACCCAGCCGATCGCCGAGGCGACGGTGCCGGTGATGACGGCGCCGAGGACCGCTTCGGCCAGCAGGGTGCCGACGACGTAGGTCGAAACGGCCTCGGCGACGAACGTGGCGGCGACCGCGGCGGCGATGGCTGGCATTACTTCTTCCTCCAGGCCTTGCAGGCGCGCTGCTGCAGCACGAAGCCGGTGTTGACGGCGATCACGCCGAGCCCGGGTTCGGAGGACAGGCACAGCTTGCCGAACACCACGTAGCCGCCCTCGAAATGGTCGGGGCGCGGATGGATCAGGATGTCGCCCGGCACCAGCACATTGCCGCCGGGCTGGCCGAGGCCGGCGCGCGCGAGTTCCTTGGACAGGCTGACGTCATTGCGCCGCATGTACCGCCAGGCCCGCTTGGCGCTGTGGTAGCGGTCGCGGTGGCGATCGGCGAGCCGGGTACCGTTGACGATGTCGGCGGCCTCGAAGCACAGGATCGCGCAGTCGGTCTGGCCCCAGACAAAGGGCTTGCCTTGCCGCTGCCGCGCCCATTCGGTGAGGCGGATCACGACGCTGTCCGACTTCACGCCGTGCGCCCCCAGAGAACCTGCTTCTGCCGATTGGTGGCGAGGAGATAGCTCTTGTCGCCCGGGAAGTGCGCCTGCTCTTCCTCGTGGTTGGTGTGGCGGCCGCGGCGCTGCTGGAAGTCGCTGAAGTTCGTGGCCGTCACCGAGATCGTGGAGGTGCCGGCCTCCGGATCCTCGGAGATGAACGGTTCATCCATCTCGCCCTGGAAGATCGGCCCCTCGACCAGCGGTGCTAGGCCCCCGGTGCGCCCAAAGAGCTTGTAGATCACCAGCTGGCGGCCGAGGAAGTCCTGCGTCAGCGCCGTGGCGTAGTTGGCCTTCGCCGGGTCGCAGCCCGAAAGCGTCACCGTGACTCGGTTGACCTGCGGCCGCGCGGTTTCCTCGATGCCGTCGAAGCCGAGGAAGTAGCCGACGGCGAGGTAGACATTGCCGCCGTACTCGACATTGCGGAAGTAATCGGTGAGATACACCGTGGCCGCATCGAGCCGGATCTCGATCAGGTGGCCGGGACGGTTCCAGCGCTTCTCCAGCTCGACGAGAGCGTCGGCGGAAAAGTCACGATCCATCCGGCACCTCGATAAACTGGACGGAGAAGTCCTGGTAGTTGACGCCCGGCGTCATCAGGAAGGCGAGGGAATCCTGCGTCAGCGATACCGTCATGGACACGTTGGCGTAGGTAATTGCCTCGCCATGCGCCGGGGCTTGCATGAGATCAGGCTTGAACGAAAGCTGCGTGCGGCCGCCGCTATCCGTCATCGCCGCGTCGTCGGTCAGCATGTAGATCTTGGCGTGCCCGGCAAACTTGAAAAAATCCATCGCCAGCAGCGGGATGACGAACGGGGACCACGCCTTGGTGTAGATCGTCCGGCCCGCCGGCACGATGGTCGGCGAGCCGACTTCGTTGTCCACCACAGGCGCGCCGCCGCCGGTCCCACGCTGCGTGGCGAGTTCCCCGGGGAGGACGACGGTGAAGGTGTCAGCCTGACCATACTGCTTCGCCGCAAAAGCGAAGAGCGGCGCGAAATCGGCGCGCTCCATCGAGGCATATTTCAACTCGAGGCCAAAGCGCTCACCGCCGCGCGAGCGAACCTGTCGGCGCAGGGAGTGGCCGAGCGACGAGAAGCTCGGCTCGTAGTCGATCAGCCGCGCCGACTGCGGCGCCGGCGAGGCAGGCCAGGTGCCGCTCATCAGGATGACGCCTGCGTCATGCCGGCAACATCCCGGGCTGGCCGGACTTCTCAAGCGCCTGGTTGACGATCCCGATGATCAGGGACCTGTTCGACGCCATGCTCTGGGCAAAGCTGCGGCTGTCCATCGCGTTGACGGTGAAATTGATGTTCACCGGCGCGGCCGCCTTCTCGCTGCGGCCGCCCTTGGGAATGATCTCCTCGCCCTCGTGGATCTGCGCGATCATGTCGTGCGGCACGTAGCTGGTGCCGACGTCGAACGAGGGCAGGATTTTCTTCAGCCAGTCACCGATGCCGCTGCCGGTGACCGCGTTGCTCACTGCGTTACCGACCGGCTCGGTGATGCCTTTGCGCAGGATGATCCGCGCCACGTCCTGCTCGATACCCTTGAGGATTTCGCTGAACTTCTTGCCGCCGACGACTGCATCCTCGAAGGCAGAGGTGAACGTCAGACCGAGCTTCTTGCCGATGTCGTCGACCTCGGCGACCTTTTCCCCCACACGGGCTGCGATCTGCTCACCCTTCATGAACGCTTCATCCTGGGCGTCACCGAACTCGTAGACCTGCTTCATCATCAGCTCGCGGTCGGCGATCTCCTTGGCGCGCGCCTCCTCCTTCTTCCTTCCTTCGTCTGCGTAATATTTCTGCGTCGCAGCGTCCGTCTCGCTCTCGATCGCCTTGATCTTCAGGAAAGCGGCGAACTCGGCGTCGGCTTCCTTGCGCGCCTTCTTGATCTTGTCCACGGCGTCGAGCGCGGGCGCGGCGAGCTTCTTGCCGTTGGCCTCCGCGCCCGCCTGCGCCTTGTTGCCCGCCTCGTCCCAGATGCCCTGGATCTCGCCCACGGCCTCGCCGATCCGCCGCCCGGTAGCGACGACGGTGCCGCCGGCGGTCTTGGCCGCCTCGGTAAATTCGCCCTTGAGGACCAGGCTGGCAGTGGCGAACGCGGCGCCGATCTTGTCGCCCACGATGCCGAATACGGTGGCCACGATCGTGCCGGCCGTGGCGAAGAGCTTCAGGCCCGTGTCGGCGGCGCGGGTGACGGTGTCCAGACGTTCGGTATTCTTGGCGTTCTCGACCAGGTAGCCCGACAGCTTTTCCAGCGTCGGCAGGAGGACAGTCGCGATGCGGTTGCCCATCGCCTCCGAAGCGATGCGCCCGACCGTCATGTTGTCCTTGAAACGCTCGGCGGCCTCGGCGGTTTCCTTGTCCATCGTGATGCCGAGCTCGCGGGCCAGCGCCGTGGTCTTGCCCAGTTCGTTGATGAAGGGCGAGAGTTCCTTGCCCGCGGCCCCGAGGGTGGCGGTCTGGAGGGCCGCCCGGTTCGCGCCGTCGCCGTACTGGGCCAGCCGCTCGGTGACGGTCTTGAAGAGCTCGTCGGGCTTGAGGGCGCGCAGCTTCTCGACATCCAGGCCGATCGCTTCGAACGCGGACCGGGACTTGCCGTCAACGCGCCCCGCCTGGGAGATCTTCTCGTAGAGGCCGGCCACGCCGCCCTTCAGCGTGTTCAGCGAGACGTTGGAGAGTTCCGCCGCCACCCTCAGCTCCGAGAGGTTCTCGACCGACATGCCGGTCTTCTGGCTGAGCTTGTTGAGCTCGTCGCCGACCTCGATGGACGTGTTGACCATGTGCCGGAGCTTGTCGATACCGGCGCTGATCCCCTGGCCGATTACGGTGCCGATGGCGGTGCCCATCGCCGCCGCCTGGGTGACGGCGCGGCCGAGGTCCTGCTCGAGCTTCGCCGAGTCGGCGTTCAGTTCAAGCGTGGCGGCGCCGAGGACGGGCATGGGTTACCTCTTCCGTTGCTTTGCAAGGGCAGTCAGGCCCGCGCGCAGGCGCTTCGTCCCGGCACCAGCTGGCCGCTCTATCCACGGCATGAACTCCGACGCCTTGAACGGCTGCGTGCGCTTCTTCTTGTCGCGGTTCACTTCCGCGTAGAGCGCCAGCATGTTCGCCATGCGATCCCAGGCAGCCCGATCTCCGAAGCCACCCTCGATCCGCTCAAAGGCATCCCATTCGGCAAGCTGCCGCGAACTGAGACTCGCCAGCACTGCATCAACGTCAAGGCGGCCGGTTGCCAAAGCCAGGCGCATGGCGAAGCGCCTGGTGGGCCGGCCCTTCAGTTTTTTTTGACTTCCTCGATTTCGGCCGCGGTGAGTTTGTTCAGCTTCTCCGCGGCGTCCCAGATCCGGTCCAGCGCCTTGCCCGACTTCGCGCTGAGGGCCGGAATGTCAGCCTCGGTGAACAGGAACGCTCCGGCGTCGTCAACGATCGAATACACCGCCTTGCGCGCGCGTACGTCGCGCACATTGCGCCGTTCCGCTTTTGCGGCTTCCCGTTCGAGGTGCACCGAAGTCTCGAATGCATCACGGACCGCGCCCGACATCTCCTTCAGACGCACCACCATCCCACCCCACTCGGGCAAGGCGACCTCCACGAACGCGAGGTCGCTCTGCCCGAGGATCTCCTCCTTCGTGGCCACTACTGCACCTGCGTGACGGCTTCGGTGATGCGGATCGTGACGTCCACCATCGCCGGATTGTCGACGTCGAAGCCCGGCGCGAAGCCGATGACGTAGCCGCTGAACTCGAAGATGCTGATCGGCGTGGCGTCGGTGAGCTCGATCTTGAACGCCTTCTTGGTCCGCGCCGCCCAGGCGGTGCGCAGCGCCATGTGCGACGCGGCGTCGGGAACATAGAAGCAGCGCAGCCGGATCTGGCCTTCGTCCGGCAGGCCGGGACGGCCTTCCTTGCGGGTCGAGGCGAGGTCGGTGGTGTCCTGCCAGCTCGACTGGCCGTCCGGGCCGTTGATCGAGCGCACCTCGATGATCTCGACGAACGCGGGCGGCGAACCGGTGTCGCCAACATAGATTTTGGTACCTTGGGAATCGACAGCAGCGTCGGACATGGCGAGATCCTTTCTTAGGAACGGAACGAAACGGAGGCTTCGACGACGGATGAATAGAGCTTCGTCTCCGGGTCGAAGCCATCGGCCGGAGGGCGGGGGATGATGCGAAGAGTGGTTGCGCCGGCAGCCAGCGCATCAACGACCAGGTCGGCGAGGTCGGCCGCCTGGTCGTAGGTTTCGGCGTAGCAGCCGACGAGCATGTCGTATTTCAGCCGCGCGCGCGAGACGGCGGTCGGTGAAAGCGTGGCCTGCGGATCGCCGCCATTGCGGCGCCAGACGATGTAGGGCGCCGCCGATCCTTGCTTGGCAGAGCCAGGGAAAATCTTCTCTCCCACGATCGCGTTGACCGCTGTCGTGGCCAACACCGCGGCAAAATCGGCCTTGAACGTCACGGTTTCTGCGCCCCGAGGCGGCGGATTTCGGCGTCGGTGAATTCGCCGAGTTTCTGGCCGGCGAGCCTGACGGCAGGTTCGGCGGACGCCTGGAACCCGGGCTTCAGGAACGGATGCCGCGTGCGGTCGGTCTTGCCGAGCTCGAGCACCGGGCCGTAGAACGGATCGTCCGGGTTGTTCTTGGCGTTTCGGCCGGTCTTGCGCTTGAACGCGCCGATCGCTCGGGAGGCCAGGAGCTTGATCCCGACAACGAAGGTCACCGCATATTTCTTCGGTTCGACCCGCATGGCGCGAATGGCGTTGCGCAGGGTGCCGGGCTTGCGCCGCGGATCGGGGATCTGCAGCACGGGCGCCCGCGCCCGCGCGGCGTTACGCATCAGGTCGGCGCCGGGCCCCAGGGCCGCGACGCAGCCCTTGGTGATCATGCCTTCTCCGAGCATCACCAGCTTGTCCTGGTACTCGCGCAGGCCCTTGATCTGCACGTGGTCGGTGGTGCGCAGGTTCGAGGCCCGTGGAGCGGCGGCGATTCGTCTAGCCATTGTTCGCCCCCTGGCTGCACATCAGGTGCAGCTCGCGATCGCGCGTTTCGATGTTGAGCACGGCCTCGATCGAGTAGATCGTGGTGCCGTGCTTGACCCGCATCGTGGCGTCGATCCCGGCCTGGTACCGGATGCGTATGCGCACCGCGACCGCGCTGTTGACGGCCTGAGACTCCATGAATTCCTTGCCGCGCAGCGGCTCGATCGCAGCCCAGACGCCGGTGAAGAGATCGGTCCAGGCCTCGTCCGGCGCGCCGGAAGGCGTGCGCTGCGGGCTGGCCGCGGCGCGCTGCTGGATCGTCACCTGGTGGCGCAGCTGCCCCGCTTCCATCAGAAGAGCCTCGAGCCAATCACCAGGCTGTCGAGCAAGCCGTCCGCGAAATCGTGCGGGATCTTGACGCGGTTGCTGAGGATGATCTGCTCGCGGTTCTCGTGAAACGTCGCCGCGCGCGCGTGCAGCCAGAGCTTGAGCTTCGCCGGGATGGCCGCCTGGAATGCCGACTCGTCCTCCGGCGAACCGATCGCCGCGTAGCCGGCGCGGTAGTTCACGCGCACGGCATCGATCACGTTGCGGACCGCGGGCCACGCTACCTGCCAGGCCGGCACGACGACACCCGGTTCGCGATCCGAGTGCACGACATACTGATCCGCAGCGAGAGTCTGCTGCACGCCGTCCAGATCGACGTACGTGATCGACGTGACCTCGAGCAGTGGCGGCTGCGGCAGCTCGATCCAGCCGCATTGCCAGCCCGGCAGGATCAGCTGCAGGCTGCGCGGAATGAAAGCGCGGCCGGTCAGGTTTTCCGCGTATTCGCGCATCGCCTGGATGAGCAGAGTGGCGAGCCCGGCCTGGCTGTCGGCGGAACTGATACGCGCCCAGCTCTCGAACTCGGAGACCTTGACCGGCTCGTAGACCGGGGCAGTGACGACTTTGAGTGTCATGCGTCGAGCACCTTGAATTTGGGCAGCGGCACGACCATCCGCCCGCGCAGGCCTTCGTTGCGCAAGCGCTTGGCGATGAAGTCTCCGTAGTGCCAGGAGAACAGCAGCAGGTAGTCGGGCTGCTCTTCGAGCAGGCGCCGGTTCTCGACGATCGGCAGGTGCTTGCCAGGCACGAACTGGCCGAGCTTCAGGCTGGTCGGCAACTCGCCCAGGTACGGCACCAGGTCGGGCGTGATGCCGTAGAAGTTGATGAGCGGCGTCGCGCGGCCCGGCGCCGACACGCCGGCGACGCTCGCGCCCTCGCGGCACGCCCGGTGCAGGAATTCCATGCAGTGGTCGCGCTGCTCCAGCACCCGGCTGCGAAACGCAGCCCACGACGCCGGGTCATGCAGGCCGACACGGTCTTCCTCCTGCAGGATCCAACACACATTGGGCGTCACCTGGCAGGTCCCGCGCCGGGCAACATAGGCGCGGATGTTGCCGCCGTACCGATCGGCGCGCTCGGCGTCGAAGACTTCCAGCCCGTACTGGCCGAACAGCACGCACAGCGCCTTCAGGCTGTAGGTGCGCAGGTGCTCGTGGTAGATCGAGTCGAACTGGTTTTTCTCCTGCAGGGCGAGCAGGTAATGGTTCTCGATGACGAGCACGCCGTCGCTGGCCAGCAGCTCGAGCACGCCGCGCATCACTTCGCCCAGCGGCGCCATGTGCGCGAAAACGTGCGTCATGGTGATCAGGCGGGCCCGGCCGCGATCCTTGGCGATGTCGCGCGCCAGCGCCTGCGTGAAGAAGGCCTGCAAGGTAGGCACATGGTTCTCATCGCGCGCGATCTGCGCGATGCCGGTCGGCTCGACCCCGAGCACCGTCCCGCCGCGGCGCGCGAAGGCGGCGAGCAGCGTGCCGTCGTTGGAGCCGATGTCGACGATGAGCCGGCCGTCCAGCGGGCCGAATCGCCCGGCCAGGTTCGCGGCCAACGCATCCTGCGCCTCGACCACGGGGCTGGAAATGCCCGCGCGATACGGATACGCCGCCGGGTACAACTGTTCGCCCGGGACGACGTAGTCCAGCTGCGCGAGGCCAGATTCCGGGCAGTGCATGAGCCGCAGCGGATAGCTGACTTCGGGCGCATCCAGCGTTTCGCGCGTGCGCAGCGCGGCGCAGGGCGGCTGGTGGCCGAGGTCGATGACCAGGTCCAGGCGCCTGGACCCGGAGATCTGGCACCGCTTGAGCGGCCCGGCCGCGACGTCGTGGTCGACGACCAACGGTTCGTGCAGGTTTCCCATCACCCCTCCCACGAAAGGACGTAGACGCCGTTCATGCAGTCGCGCACCACCGCGCCCAGCCATTGCAGATAGAGCACGGCGCCGTTCTCCGGTAGCCCGAAGCGCTGCGCCCGGCCGGGCTTCTGCTCCACCACCACACAGGGCCGGCAGCGCTGAAGCGTGGCTTGCGCGCCGCGCAGCGCATGCAGCTCGTACCCGTTGCAGTCGACTTTCAGGTAGTCGACGTGCGCGAGCTCGAAGTCGTCCAGGCGTCGCATCTCGATGTCGCCATTGCCATTCATGTCGATGCGCGCGTCGCAGTTCAGGCCAGCCGGCGCGCTGAACGCCACGCGGCCCGGCCACTCGCCCAGCGCGCACGGATAGAGCTGCACACCGAGGCCTTCGGTGTTCTTGACGAAGCACTCCTGGTGCTCGAGGACGGGCTCGAAGGCGTGCACCTTCGCGAACATCCGGGACAGCGGCAGCGTCCACAGGCCGACATGCGCGCCGGCGTCGACCGCCGTGCGCCATTTCTTCACCCACACCAGCGAATGCCGCAGCTTGTCGGCCTGGTATTCGGGCACACCCTCTGCGAGCCGCGCACGCTCGAGGATCTGCGGCAGGTGCTCTTCGCCGTCCGGCAGCCAGATCCCGCGCACCTGTTTCATTCACCCTCCAGCACCACCGCGCGCGCGATGCCGCGGCGGATCTCTTCGGTCGTGAACTGCCCCCAGGCGAGCGATGCCGCCCAGGCCTCGCGATCGGGCCGCGGCGGCTGCTCGATGTCGCCGCGCTCGTTGTGCAGCAGATCCGCGACGCTGCCCGCCACCGGCGCCGCAGCAGCGAACCAGGCCGTGAACGCCGGCACGCCGGCGCAGACCGCCTCTACCGCGACGTTGCTGGTGTAGGTCACCACGCACCAGCAATCGCGCAGACGCTCGGCCAGCGGCACCGGATCGCCCTTGTGGCTGATGCGGATCTGCCGCTCGGTGCGCGTGCGCAAGGCCGCGAGCATCGAATCCAGCCAGGTCGCGCCGCAGAACAGCTGCTGGATCGCCTCGCCTGGCGGCACCAGCAGGATGTGCGACCCGCCCCTGCGCCACGGCTCGAGGCGCCCGCCGACGGCCTCGAAGCGCGCGAGGCTGCGGCCGGCGTCCACGACCAGCTTCTGGTAGCCGTTGCGCGTGATGCGCAGCCGGTCGGTGTGCGTGCCGCCGCCGAAATAGGCGCGATCCCAGAACACGTAGTCCAGACGTCCAGACAGGATCTGCCGCATCAGCCCGAGGCAGCCGAACTGCAGGCCGCCGAGGATGTGCAGGTCCGCCGACAGGTCGAGCTGCTCGGCCTCGCAGCCCATCTGCGCCGCCGGGAATCCGGCGACCATCGCCTCGGTGAAGTGCCGCGCCTTGCGCCGCTGCGTATAGATCGCGGCGCCGGGGATCACGCGCCGATCCGTGCCTTCAGCGCCGCCAGCCCCGCCGCGCGCTCGGCGCCGAGCGTGGCGTACAGCAGGTTGTCGGCCTCGCTCGTCTTCGTGACGCCACGCACCAGGCGGTACGTGTCGTCGTCCGGCGCCTTGCCGTATTTCTTGTGCATGTGCTCGGTGACAACATGCCGCAGGAACTCCAGCCTGCCGAGGTCCTTGGCGAGCTCTTCGACCCACTGGTCGACGCAGAAATGGCGGAACTCCGTGCGCACCATGTAGCCGAGCGCGTCGACCCAGCGCCGCGTGGTGAAAAAGTGCTCGCACTTCTCGCGGTCCAGGCCGTTGTTGCTGTAGGCCACGAGCAGGCCATCCGGTACCGCGGCGAAGGCGGCGCGCACCTGGTCGTCCCAGCCCTGCGTGCGGAACAGGATGTCGTCGGCGCCGGCGAACAGGATGTCGCCCGCCGCGCGGTTCTGCAGGAACTCGATGCCCAGGCCGTAGCTCTGCATGCGCCACGCCGGGAACAGCTTCGCGCCGCTCGGCGGCTCGGCGAAGTACTGCGCGGCGCAGGCGTCCTCTTCGGACACTCGCACCAGGACCTCGATGTCGGCTGGCCGCGATGCGGTACCGAACACTGAGGACACCATCTCCTCGAGCCGCGCGGGGCGGCCCCACGTCGGCACCAGGATGGAAATCATGCGGCTTTCCTCAGCAGATTGCGCAATGCGGCGGCGACCTTCTCGGGCGTGATCTCGTTCATGGCCTCGGCGCAGTGCGGACAACGCACGCGCGAACCGCAGCCCAGCGGAAAGCGTTCGTCTTCGACGTAGAAATCGACCTGCCCCGCGTAGCCCGTCACCTTCGGGCTGATGTAGCCGCCGCGGATCACGATCGCCGGCACATTTAGCGCCGCCGCCGCGTGGTGCAGCGCGCCCTCATGCACGACTGCCGCGCGCGCGCCGGCGAGCAGCCCGCAGGCATCCATGAAACTCGAGGTCGGGATATGGCGCACCTTGTGCAATCGCGGTCCGGTGTGCTCGCCGATCTGCACCCAGTTCACGTCCGGCATGAGCGTGAGCAGCGCCTTCCACCGCTCGATGCCCCATACCTTGTTCGGCGGCGCCTTCGCCTTGATGCTCGGGTTGAACACCACCGCACCCTGCGTCTCCCGCATCAGCGCACGTGCCGAGGACGTGAGGTGAAGCTCCGCGGGCTCAGGCTGGTACGCTCTGAAGGTGCGTGCGATCGCGGTCTCATCGACCAGGTAGTGGCGACGGCCGTTGACGTAGCCCACTAGCGCATCGCATTCCTCACCGGGCCGCGCCATGTACGCGATGCCCTCCCAGGCGTAGTGCCAGCGCCGCACCCCGTGCTTGTCCAGTATGCCGACCTTGCACGCGCCGGCGCGCGCCATCCGCCGCGCCTCGCCGGCCACCATCAACTCGTCTCCGATGCCCATCAGCGCAGGACGAAGGCGTCCGCAAAGGCCTGCATCTGGTGCTTGCGCTTGCCCTTGAAATGCACGGCGAACGGGTTGCCCTTGCCAGCGATGCCGTTGACGCCGGGCGTCATGTTGAAGCGCTTGCACGGAAGAAACCGGATCCGCGCGCCCTGCCGCATCCAGTCGCCGTTTTCGTGCACCGGCGCCGCCGCCTTGCTGACAGCCTGCTGGTCGCCGCCCCAGTGCCCCTGGCACAGCTCGTAGGCGGCGCGGAAGAACTTGAGCGCGGCCTCGCGCGCACCCGCGGAGACGTACATGACGCCGTTGTTGATGGGCGAGTCAGGCTCGATACGGCTCGTCAGCCCGATATCGAAACCATCCCCGAAGGCACCGGCCAGGTCGCGGGCAATGACGACATCGCAATCGGCCAGCACCAGGTGATCCTTGTTGTCCCACTGCTCAAGGGCCGCGATCTGGCCCGCGACCATGGCGAACGAAAACTTTTCCGGCAGCTCGGCCTTGATCACGTCGAACGCGGGCAGATCCTGATCGCTCACCACCCGGTGCCGGTGGCCGAAGCGCTCGCAGCTGCGGCGCTGCAAATCCATCAGCTGCAGATACTTCGCCATTTCCAGCGTCGCGCTCCGGACCGCACGGTCGTTCGGACGCGGCGCCCAGACTGGGATGACGTCGATCACCGCAGCCCGTTCTTGACGGCGTCGCACACCTGGTCGACCTCCGCCAACGTCATTTGCGGCCAGAGCGGCAGGCTCAGAACCTCGTCGGACTGGCGCTCCGCGAGCGGGAAATCGCCGCGCTCCCAACCAAGGCGCGCATAGGCCGGCTGCAGGTGCGGCGGGACCGGGTAATGCACCATCGTCGGAATGCCGGCGTTCTGCAGCACCTCCCGGAAGCGATCGCGATCGCCGTAACGAATCACGAACTGATGCCAGACGCGGCCCGGCGTGTCCGAAGGCAGCTGCAGGTCCTCGTCCAGCAGGTTCTCTATGTAGCGGCGCGCCAAGGCTTCGCGCTGCGCGTTGTGCCGGTCCAGGTGCCGCAGCTTCACGCGCAAGATCGCCGCCTGCAGCTCGTCCAGCCGGGAGTTGATCCCGCGCTCGACATGGCTGTTCTTGAATTTCGACCCGTAGTTCGCGAGCACCCGCACGCGTTCGGCGAGCTCATCGTCGTTGGTCGTCACCGCTCCGCCGTCGCCGTAGCAGCCGAGGTTCTTGGTGGGGTAGAAGCTGAATGCCCCAGCCAGCCCCAACGATCCGACCCTGCGCCCATTCACCATCGCGCCATGCGCCTGGGCGCAGTCCTCGATGACAGGCAGTTCCTCGATCTCCTCCTCGCCTGCCGGTACCGGCTGCCCGAACAGATGCACCGCGAGCAGCGCGCGAGTCCGGCCGGTGACCACGTCGGACACGCCCGGCTCGAACGGCACGGGCATCGCCCCGACCGCGCTCACCGCGAGCCAGTCCGCGATATAGCCGTTCGACGGCACCAGGACCTCGTCGCCGTCGGCCACGTCCAGCGCCATCAGGATCAGGCGCATCGCGTCGAGGCAGTTGCCGACTCCGATGCAATGTTTCACGCCGATGTAGGCGGCGAACTCTTGCTCGAAGGCCTCGACCTCGGGGCCCAGGATGTACTGTCCAGACGTCAAGACCCGGCGCACGGCGCCATCGATCTCATCGCGCAATTCCAGATAGCCGGCCTGCGCGTCGAAGAATTTCATGCAAGCAACCTCTTGAACGGCTCGCCGCTGGAGATCTCCGCCAGCGTCCACTGCGCCCAGGCCAGGCGCTCGAAGGCGGGCTCGCGCTCGCCGATGGAGATCTGGTCGACCTCCTCGATCCGCCCCGGCGCGGCGCCCTTGAGGATCCAGAACGGCGCCGTGCAGATCACCTGGACGCCGGCGACGAGCGCGTGCACGCCGGCTGAGCTCGCCCAAATGACCATCGCGTGCGCGCCCTCGAGGTCCGCCGACAGCGGCACCTTCGGCGGATTGCTCTGCCAGTTGCCCGGGTGCGGCCGGATGCGGATCGGCCGGTCGGTGAATTTCTTCAGGTGCTCGGCCGTGCGTTCGGCCCAGTCGGTGGGCATGATGAAATCGGGCCGCCCGAAGGACCGATTCGGGCAGACCAGGATGTGTTTGCCACCGGACTGGATGCGTCCCAGCTCGATGCCCAGCGCGCGCCACCGCGCACCATAGGTTTCGGTCTCGGCGAGCCAGCTGCCGCCTGCGCGGTCAGGCCACTTGCCGGAGCCGTTGTGCCCGCCTTCCGCGATCGCGTACAGCTGGTGCCCGTTCGCGTCCCTGCCGACGTAGCCGTTTTCCGCCACGATCACCCGCCCGCCGCCCGCTTCGACGCGGCAGGCCAGGTTGTGGTTGTCGCCGTAGCGATTCCAGATGACGAGCACGTCGCACTTGTCGCCGTGCATCGGGCTGCCCTTGCGCAGATCCAGTCCGGCCGCCTTGAGGCCGGCATCGAAGGCCTCGCGCCTGTAGATCGGGCCCGGGCGAATGAGGCTATAGGCTCGCAAGGAACTCCTCGATCGTGGAGCGCGGAAAACAGTCGATGGCGCTTCCCGGGCTGCAGTTGACGACGCGCACGCCCAACTCGGTGAGCCGCGGCGTGGTGGTGCGCATCGTCAGGACCATGTCCTTGTACGTAGGCGCCGTCTTGTCCGGGTGGTCGCCGAACCAGTGCTTCTTGCGGTTGACGCCTTCCTTGGCGTCGTAGCCCAGCAATCCGATCGGCCCGCCACCCGCGAGCACCGCGATGTTCAGCGCCATGTGCCCGCTGTTGCCGCCGGTGATGATCTCCTCCGGTTTCGCTGACAAGCCCTCACGGCCGCCGTTGCGCAGCATGTGGATCTCGTCGTCGCCGACGTCTGCGCCGGTGTTCTGGATCGTGCATTTCTGCCCGGCGAACGTGATGAACCCCGGCTTCTCCCTGTGCCAGGTCCACCACTTCGAATCGGCGAAAAACAGTAGATCGGCGAACGGCGCGAGGCGGTAGGCGTCGTTTATTGCGACGACTTTGCAGCGCCCTTTTTCGTGCGCCGATTTGACCGCCCCGACCTGACCTTCGGTGAGGCTGGAACCTCCGGCAATGCAGACGACAGCGGCGCCGCGCCAGGACTCAGGATCGACTTCCGAAAACCGATCCGCCGGTCGAACTGGACGGCGCCGAAGAACTTTTTTTCCGGAAGCTCCCTTGCCGCGCCCTCTGCAGGGCCGGTGACCGCTTCGACTACCTGCGCATCGATGAGATCGCGCGCGCGTGACGTGCGCAGCCACAGCACCTGGCCGGGCCGCATGCGCCCTTCCTCGATGATGTGGCGGCCGAGCGCGCGCACCTGGACATGGTCAGGACTCAAGGGAACCTCTGGAAAAAAATCCCGGGGACCGAAGCCCCCGGGAAAACAGGGAAGAAAAAAGCTCAGCCGGCGAAGCTGATGTTGCCTTTCACCACCGCCGCGGCGCGCAGCATGCAGAACGCGAGCCGCTCTTCGGCGAGGATCGCCACCATGTTGCGGGTGAAGAAGTCCGCGTGCTGGTCGGAGACCCGCACCGTGGCGTCTTCGCGGTCCACGATCTCGCAGCCCAGGAGGAAGTTCCCCGCGGTGAACGTGCCGGCGGTCTGGCTCTGCGTCGCGACCACGTCCTTGGCCCAGACCATCGGCCGCGTCATGCCGTGCGGATCCGAGAACAGGTAGCGGCCCTGCGTGTCCTTCAGCAGGAGGATGTCGCGCCAGTCGTTCGGGTGCAGGATCACCGCCGTCGCGTCGAACTCCGACAGGCTGATCTGCACGAACGCCTTGAGCAGCGTGTCGAGCGCCGTCTGGTTGGTGACGCCGCCGGTGAAGGCGGTAGCTTGGTTGTTGATGCCGTTCAGCTCGCCGTTGGCACCGGACGAGTTGAGCAGCTCGTCCTCTTCCTCGAGCGCCAGGCCATAACGCAGCCGGCCGTCGATGTAGCCCTGCAGGCCGGGGGCGTCGGCAAGGATCTGGCGCGAAGCCGGGACCCAGTGCGCGAGCGTGGTGACCGCGACCTGCGAGAGCGAGAAGGTGATGCCCGACTCGTTCTTGGGCGCGCCTTCCTGCCCGGGCGTCGGCGACGTGGTGTCGTACTGCGGGCCGGCGTTGTTCGTGAAGACGTTCTCTTTCACGAACTCGACCATGTTGCTGTTGGTCGTGCGCTTGGCGCAGATATCGCGGATCGTCAGCCGGCGAAGGCCCGGCATGATGATGCCTTCCCGACGGTCGGCCGGCACGAGCGGATACAGCGTGCCCGTGGTGCTCTGCGCCGACTCGGTGATCGCCACGTTGTGGAAGCTGCCGATCGTGACCGCGGCCATCTTGCGATCGCCCAGGTTCTTCAGCGCTGCCGCATATTCCGGCGACTCGATGACCTTGGCGCCGATCGACTTCTGCGCTTCCGGGCCCGACCGGCGGTCGGCCTTCTGCTCGAGATCGCGCATGCGGTCCTTCATGTCCTTCAGGCCTTCGCTCAGCTGGTTGCCCAGCGTGCCCAGGTCGGTGAGCTTCTTGTTGGTTTCGGCGTGGATCGTGCCTTCCCGGCGCGCTTCCTCGAGGGCCGCCGTGGCGGTGTCCTGGATGCGCTTGACGTTGTCGCCCATCTCCGCGAAGGCTTTCTCGCAGGCGGCGTTGAGCTCCTTGAGCTCGGTAGCATTGAATTTCATCGGATTACCTCTCTGAGTGGATGGATTTGACCCACGAGCTGCTGCTCGCGGCGAATGCTGCGACTTCTGGTGAAACAACATTCCCAGCGCTCGGCGTGGGTTCGGGGGCAGCGCCCGGCGTGCTCCCGAGGGTGCGAAGCAGTGCGCGCCGCTCGGAACGCGGCATGCCTTGCTTCGCGAGTAAAGCGTCCACGCGGCGCATCGCCGCCGCACTGGTCGCGGTGTTCGTGTCTTTTTCCTCCACCTGGTCGGCGGGCAGGAGCTCGTCGGCGAATCCCTCGTCGACGGCTTGAGAACCGTTCAGCCAGAGCTCCTGGTTGAGCATGTCGGCGATCGCGGCCTTGTCGCCGCCGGATCGCAGGGCGTAGATCTCGGCCAGGGCGTCGTCGAAGGGCTCCATCATGTCGGCCAGGGCACGCAGGTCGTGCCGGTTGCCGATCGCAACCGTCCAGGTGTTGTGCATCATCAGGAAGCCGGCGCGCGCTATCTGGATGTTGTCGCCCGCCATGGCCACCACCGAGGCGGCCGACGCCGCGATGCCGATCACGCGGACGTTGACCTTGCGCGGGTGGTCGCGCAGCAGGTTGTAGATCGCGAAGCCTTCGAAGACGTTGCCGCCCGGGGAGTTGATGTCGACGGTTACCTGGTTGTCGCCGATGTCGCGCAGCTGCGCGGCGACGCGCTTGGCGGTGACGCCTGAGCCATCCCAAGACTCACCGATCGGATCGTAGATGCCGATGGTGTTCTCGGACTGGCGTGCCTGCACGCCGGCGTTCCAGCGCGCGAGGACCGATTTCGGGATATCCCATTCGGTCCGCGGGGCGGTGCCAGCGACGATGGGAAGCTTGGGCAGCGCGCGTTTGCTCATTGCGTTCCTTTCGCTTGCGAGCGTTGCATGGTCTCCAGCAGCTGCAGGAGCGCCATGTTCGATTGCACCGTGTAGTCGTCCATGCCTTCCTCGTCCACGCGGTTGCGGTTCTCGAGCGCGCGCACCTCGTTGCGGCTGAAGACGCCGTTCTGCAGGAGGATCGAGTACAGCTGGGCCCGCGCCTGGGAATCGGCGCGCAGCAGGCTTTCGAAGTTGAACTGCACGAAGTACTTGCGCCGGTCGGAGGGCTTGAAGAGGTCGCTCGCCTTGCGCTCGATGCGCCGGAAATACGGCAGCATCGTGTACATGATGAACTCGAGCGACAGCTGCTCGATGTTGTTGTTGGTTGCGCGCTCGAGGTCCGCGACCATGTGCGGCGAGATCCGCCACAGCCGGCAGATCTCCGGCACCTGCATCTTGCGCAGCTCGAGGAACTGGGCGTCCTTAGGCGCGAAGACGCCGTCGTCCAGCTCCATCCCGCCCTCGAGCAGGTAGGGCTTGCCGTAGTTGGTCAGGCCCTGGTGCAGTTTCGCGAGCTTCTCTTCCGCCAGCTTGCGCTGGTCGGTGGTCAGCCAGCCCGGGATCTTGACCAGCGCCGTCGGCGCCAAGCCGTTGGCGAACAGCTTCGCCTGCGCCTCCTCGCCAGCGAGCGCCAGGCCAAGCGCCTGGCGCGCGTAGCTGATCGGCGAAAGGCCGACCAGCCCGGTGTAGCCGAAGCCTTTCAGGTGCCAGATCTTTTCCTGCGGATATTCCTCGTACCGCCCGCGGTCGTTGACCTTGTAGTAGATCGATCCGTCCGTTTCGCGACGCTTGGGCTCGCAGCGCGCAGCGCGCACCGGCAACAGCGTCCGCGCCTCGCCGCTCGGCTTGCGGGTGACGATCGCGTAGCCGTTGCCACGCGCCGCAAGATTGGTGAGCCCGGCCTCGATGAACTCGACGCCGTTCATGTCGGCGTTCGGCTGGTTGAAGAGCAGGTCGCCGACCTCGTGGTCGACCTTGACCGCGTTGCCGTTCGCCTGGCGCTCGTAGACGGCGCCGGAGACCGAGCCGCCGGTTTCCGCGATCGTGCGCACGCACGCGAAGGCGGTGGTCACCGCCAGGGCGCTGTCGTCGTTGATGACGGGCCCGGCACTCGACAGCTGGTTGTTGCCCCGGGCCCAGTTGCCGCCGTTGTCCTCCAGCAGGTTCAGCGTGACGCCGCCGCCCATGCTGGCCAGGAACGACCCTGCGCGAAGGGCGGCGCGGCGGAACAGATTCAGGCGGGTACCGGAGCTTTGAGCCATTCGTCGATGCTCCCTGTCGGCTGCGCCGTCATGGCCCGCGCCATCGCCATGAAGAGCGCGATCGCGGGGTCGATTTTCTTGGCCAGGTCGTTCTTTTCCCGGCGCGGGTAGATGTTTTCCTTGGCGTCGCGGTGGCAGACCACGTTGGCGATCGCCCAGCCCAGCACCGGATCGCAGGCGTGGTGCAGACGTCTGGACGCCACCAGCTGCTCGACCTCTTTCATGGCCGGCGAGAAGTTCATCACCGTCGGCCGCAGCTCGACCATCGGAACGCCCTGCTCGACCATCTCGATCGAGAACTGCTGCAGCTGGAACGGGTCGTACGGCACCTCGATGACCTGGAAGGCCTTGGTGTCTGCGAGCAGCTCCTCGCGCACCGCCTCGATGTCGAGCACGTTGCCCGGGGTGGTCCGGATCCAGCCTTCCTTCACCCAGGCGGCCAGGTGCTCGTTGCCCTTCTGTTGCGTCAACTCGGCGTTGATGTAGTAGCGGCCGAAAATGTAGTAGTCCGGGCCCTCGCGGAACAGCCTGATCTTCGCGAACAGGTCCTTCTTGAACGCAGCGTCCAGCGAGGCGACGCAGGCCTTGCCGGCGAATCGCTCGATCTGGAGCTCCGGATCGCCGCAGGCATCCCACTGCAGCATGTTCATCCAGGCAGAGTCGGCGTTGACCCAGACGTTCAGGTGCTTGGTCAGGAACTCGTTGAGGGCCTGCGCCTGGACGCTCGCAATCCGGGCGGCCGCGCGGAGTTTCTCGGGGTAGACCGAGACGCCGTAGTTCGGGTTGGCCTTGCGCCAGCTTTTCTCGTCGAGGGGATCATCGCCATCGTCGATGGTGTAGATAATCCCCCAATAGGACTCGTCCTCTGCGACCTCGCCGGTCACCGGATGGCCCATCCCGCCGTGGCGCTTGAGCACCGCGTTCAGGATCTTGGTCAGGTAGTTGCGCTGGTCGTAGCACACGCCGGCGCGATTCGATCCCGCCGTCGTGATCTTCCAGACCAGGGGCTGGGCACGGGCGCCAGTCGCCGAGTCCAGCACGTCGTGCACCACGCGGGTCTTGTGCGCGTGGAGCTCGTCGATCAGGGCGGTGCTGACGTTCAGCCCGTCCAGGCCATCGCTCGCCGCCAGCGGCACGAACTTCGAGCCGGTGTCGCGCACGATGATTGCCTTGCGGAGCAGCTCCACACCGAAGCGCTGCCGGAACTGCGGCTGCATGCGCGCCATCTGGTGCGCAATGTCGAAAACGATGCGGGCCTGCTCTTCCTTCGTCGCCGCGCTGTAGACCTCGGCGCCGATCTCGTCGTCGTCGGTCAGCTGCGCCAGGCCGATGGCCGCCAGCTTGGTGGTCTTCGCGTTCTTGCGCGGTACCTCCTCATAGACGGTACTGAAGCGGCGCCGGCCGTCGACCTTGTGCACCCACCCGAACACGCACACGATGCCGAACTTCTGCCAGCGCTCGAGGCGCAGCAAACTGCCGGCCAGCTCGCCTTTGACATGGACGTGCAGCTCTATGAAACGGATCCGGCGCTCCGCCAGGTCCGGACGCCACTCATAGGGCCAGGTTGGATCGTTCTGCCAGCGATCCAGGTCATCCAGCTGGCGGCGGCACGCCGCCTTGACCCACTTGCATGCCGGGATCAGCCCGGCGACGACGTCCTGCGCGTACTCGATCGCCTCGGCAACATGGTCTACTTGTACGTTCCCCATCCGCCCTCCTCGGGCTTCTCCATGCCGGGCAGCTGGCTCTGGCCTTCGCTCGGCGTGACGCGCGATCGCGCCGCCGGCGACAGGCCGAATTCCGCCAGGTAGGACTTGAGCATCGATGAGGCGCGATTCTTGATCTGCAGCCAGACGCCGATCTGCTTGTAGCCCGACGGCGTCTTCTCGATCAGCGCGGCGTCGCCCAGCTCGATCAATCGCTTCGCAGCCAGGACATCAAGCGCCCAGTAGAAGCAGTAGTTCGCCGCGGCCGCGCGGTCCAGGTCGGAAATCAGGCCCAGCTTGGCCAGGTGGGGCGTGATCCGCTCCCACTCTGCCTTGGCCTCCATCGCCAGCTCGGGCCCGTCGCCGCCGTAACGGAGATAGGTCGGCAGCTCTGGGATAGCGACCGGGACGCGCAGCGTCTCGTCGAGCAGACGCGAAAGGTTGCCCTTGCCGAGCTTGCTGGGATCGCCCCGCAGGACGTGCAGCTGCGCCGGCTGAGGCGGACGACCTGGTTGACCCATGAGCTATACCCCTCTGCCGAGATACCCCCTCCCTTATTTCCCGGCTGCAAAAATCTCACTACGCACACGGTCTAGCGGGAAACGGCCGCAGAGATTTGACCCGCCCCTCCGGGGTTACCGAAGCCCCCGTCCTCGGTGGCCGTCTTCTTGTCGTGGCATTCCTTCGCCATCGACTGCCAGTTCGTGTTGTCCCAGAACAGCCGCATGTCGCCACGATGGGGAATGCGGTGGTCGACAAGGACTGCTGCTGTTACTCGAACGCGGCCTTCGCCGCACTCAGGACAGGCACACAAGGGGTGCGCACGAAGCCATGCTTTGCTCGCCTTCTGCCAGCGCGATCCGTAACCACGCTGGGCAGAGGTGCCGCGCCGGGCATCCTGTTGCTTACGCTCCGCATGCAGGTGCTGGGGGCAGCGACCTGATTCGGTGAGAACTCCGCAGCCAGGGTAAGTGCAGGGTCGAAGCGCAGCACGGGGCATCTGCACTCCATGAATGCAAAAGCCCGAGGTGGTTGGCCTCGGGCTTGGGGTCCTGCAGGGCGAGCAAGGGCGTCCGACTCAACCGCGACACTGGCCCCGTACTACTGGCTGCTTCTTTTTATTATTCGGGCCGCGGAGGTTGTCCTGCTACCACACGCTGCTGGACCGGGACTGTATCCCTAGAAAGCCGTCGACGCAAGTCGCGCTCAACACCAACCCAGCTCAACCAGCCGTGCGCCTTCTCAAAACGCACCGCCCAACGCTTCTCGTAGACACTGAACGGGATCTCCAGGGCGGCCGCGCGCGCGGCCTGGTCACGGCGCCGCTGGCCTTTGCCGTCGCACCCATCGCAGTACTTGCGCCAGCCGCGGGGATTGGCGCGATCCGGGGCCTGAGGCACCGTGCCCTCACCGCCACAATGATCGCAGGACGAATGCTCCCATTCGAGCAGCAACATGGCCGCGAAACGCCGCAGCATCTGGCTTCCGCTTGCCTCGTGCCACTTGTCCCTGACCTCGCGCTTCGTGGCAAGCCAGGCTGCGAGCACGCCGACTGCCTCGACCCGCCGCTGCCGGTCACCGGCATCCAGACGTATGAACAGCACGCCGAGACGCTTTTGCAAGGATTCGCCAGCAACCCAGCCGAGGGCCACCAGGCGCTCGAGCGAATGCTGCTGATCCTCGTGGGGCGCCTCGGTCAAGTTCGTCGCGTTGACCGCGCGCGTCATCGCCTCTTGCATGCCAGGCTTGGCTGCTGCTGCTGCGCTCATGCCCTCGCTCCCTGTTGTTCGTTGCCATCCCGGCAGCCGTGGCAGCGCCACTTGCCGTCGGGCGATTTAAAGGAACCGGGCTTACCGCAGATGCCGCCGGCGATGACACCGACGCAGCTGCGGTCCTCGACCTGGCCGGGTTGCCCGCCGCCGGCACCGCCGTTCGCGCGGCGCTTGAGCGACAGCTGGTCCCACTTCTCGCGCAGCTTGCCCGGGCTGAGGATGTTGACCTGCCAGAAGCCGTCGGCATTCGCCCAGGCGAAGAGCTCGGCGATCTCCCGGTGCGTGCGCTTGTCTCGCTCGCGCATGAGCCGGATGTCGCGCAACCAGCCGATCCAGGACGGCTCGCGATGCTTCGGGTTGAGCGCGCGGATCTTCGCCAGCATCCATCGGCCGAGCCGCTCGTCGTCGGATTCGGCCGGAACCCGGTTCCCCGTTCCATCGCCGACAAGGTCTTTAAGATCTTTACTGCTTTTATATAGAGGGCCGGAAAACCCGGCACCAAAGCCCGGGTTATCGTCACCAGAACCCGGGCCTACGTTCCGGGTTATCCCGGGCCCTTGTTCCGGGTTATTGAGATTGATCAGCGCTGCCAGATCGAACTGGTAGAGGCTGAAATTGCCCGCCCCGCCGGCGGATTTTTGGACACATTTCAGCACGCCGGAGTCCTCCATCGCCCGCAGCTGCTTGCGAACGGCCCGAGCGTGCTGGCGGGTCTTTGTCGCCAGCGCCTCGTTAGACTGGAAAATCCCGCCGCCCTGGTCGTTCGCTTCATCGGACAGCGCGATCGCCATAATCATCGGCGCACCGCAACGCTCGGGGGAGTAGTAATCCCAGACCAAAGCCCGCACCTTGTCGCTCATGCCGCACGGGCCTCCGGCAGGTGGTGCTCGTCTTCGAAGCGCGTCATGTCGGCGCGGAAATGCAGCCGCACGGTGCCGATCGGGCCGTTGCGCTGCTTCGAGACGATGATCTCGGCGACGCCCTTGTCGAGGGTGTTCGCGTTGTAGTACTCGTCGCGGTAGACGAAGAGGATGATGTCCGCGTCCTGCTCGATCGCACCCGAATCGCGCAGGTCGCTCATCACCGGTCGCTTGTTGCCGCGCTCCTCGCATTTACGGGAAAGTTGCGACAGCGCCAGCACGGGCACCTTCAGTTCCTTGGCCAGCAGCTTGAGGCCGCGCGTGATGCCGGCGAGCTCGTTGGCCCGGTTTGAGTCGGATTCCCCGGACAGCATCAACTGCAGGTAATCCAGCACGATGACGGAAAGGCCGCCGTGCGCGCGAAAGGCCCGGCGCGCGAGGGTGCGCATCTCTCCAACCGTGAGGCCAGCGTCCTCGTTGAAGAGCAGCGGCAGATCGTGCAGCTTTGCCATCGCCGTGGTGGCACGGGACCATTCCTGATCATTCAGCCTCCCCGTCACCAGGCGCTGCACGTTGATACCAGCCTTGGCGGCGAGGAGCCGGAGCCCGGTCTGGCGATTGCTCATTTCGAGATTGAAGAGCAGCGCAGGTTTACCCGTGGCGCGCGCGCCGTGTTCGGCAATGTTGAGAGACAGCGCGCTCTTGCCCATGCCGGGCCGGGCCGCGAGGATGATCAATTCCCCTTCTTGCATGCCCGTGGTCTGTATGTCCAGGTCGCGAAAGCCCGTCGGCACGCCGGTAACGACATCGTCGCCTTCCCGCCGGAATTGGTGATCGACGAACTCGAATACCTCCGACATCACGGAACGAAGGTCCCGGAAATCTTCCGCGCCGGCGCCGGCCTCGCCAACAGCCAGGATCCGCTCTTGTGCATCGTCCACCAGCTGGCGAATGTCGCGGCCGCCGCGATTGCGCACCGCAACGGCGGTTTCGTTGGCGGCGTGGAAAAGCTGCCGGCCTGTGGAGCGTTCCTTCACCAGCTCCGCATAGCGCCGGACGTTCAGCGCGCTTGGCGTGTTCTGCGCGAGCGTCCCCAGGTACGCCGGGCCACCCAAGGCCTCGAACGCCGCGGCATCCTCGCGCTGCAGATACTCGGCGACCGTGACAACGTCCGCCGCCTGGCTGTGCTCCACCATGCCGCGAATGGCCCTGAAGATGCGCCGATGCCCATCGAGGTAGAAATCGGTTTCGGTCAACAGATCGCCGACGTTGTCGTAGGCGCTGTTGTCGAGGAGCAGCCCGCCGAGCACCGATTGCTCGGCCTCGATCGAGTGCGCCCAGGACAAATCCATCGGCTCGGGCGCCGTCATTTCATCCTCTCGTCCAAAGGCTTCACCTTGGTCGCCGTCGCCAGATCCGGCAGGACATGCTCAGCCCAGCGGCGCACCTTGCCCTCTTGCCACAGGCGCAGATCGTCGACGCATAACGTGGCGTGGCCGGGCTCGCCCTCGAGCCATTGAATCAGCCGCATGTGGTGCGGCAGGATCTCCAGCACCTTCGCCAGGCGGCCGGAGGGCGTGATGACCAGATCCCGGGGCTTGATGATCGGCGGCGCGATTTTTGTTATCGCGGACATGCGCGCTATTTCGCGACCTTGAGACCGGGCGGCTGCGGGATCTTCGCCTTCAGGGCGGAACGCAGCCGCACCGCGGCGCCGAGGAACTCATTGAACTGCCGGTCGTAGTCCGCGAGCTCGCGATCGGTGACGCGGCCGTCCTCGATCGCCTTCAGCGTGGCCTGCATCACGTCGCCGAATTCCTTGCCGACCGAGGCGATCTCGCTGCCGAGCTCACCTTCGATGGCAGCCGGCGGGACCGGGATGCAGACATGCGCGCAGAGAAACGCCAGCGCCTGGGCGATTTCCGGATCCTGCGAATCGAGCGTCATCGCCTCAAGCTCGACTGCAAAGAGATTGTGACCGTTCTGCCGGCCGAGCTTATGCGCGAGCGTGTTCGGGTTCACCCCGATCCGCCCCGCCACCCCGTGCACCCCGCCCACTTGCCGCAGCGCCAGGCGCTTGGCGGCATCGATCACCGACATGGCAACTCTCCCTGAAACTCGCCGTAGCCCGCCCGGGCTACTCAGCGTTCAATGCCTGCATGGGACAAGTGATACCCTTCCGCCGAAGACGACCGGAGCCCACCCATGCGCCTCGCCGCCGTACTCGCCCTTGCCTGCCTCGCCGGGTGCGCGTCGTACACGCCCCAGCAAATCGTCGAGCAAGGAAAGCAGCGCACCCACAACAGCGCGGGACAGCCCGGCCAGGTGGCGGGCTGTATCGCGCGCAACCTGGAAAACTCCTCGGACGCCCTGCAAGCCAGCGTCCGCGAGGGGCCAACCAAGGGCAGCTTCGAAGTGGTGCTGCGTGTGCCGATCGCCAGGACCAAGCCGAACAACGCGATCTTCATCGTCGATCCGGCAGCGAGCGGATCGAGAACCACGATGTACATGAAGCCGGAAATCAGCGACCAGACCACCGACAAAGTGGCCGCGACCGCCTTCGCGGGCTGCTGACTTCACGCGACCCTTTCCAGCGGGTACAGATCCGGCCGCAGCTCATGCCGGCTGACCCGGCCGTCGACGGCGGTCTCGGCGGCGATGACGTACTTGTGGGAAATCATCCCCATCACATTCAGCCAGTAGTGGACGTGCTGTTGCTTGACCGTGCCGCCGAGGCGCCGGGCGAATTCCGACTGGCCGCCCGCAAGATCCACGGCCTTCTGTAGCGCTTCGAGCATCGACATGGAGGTCGCAATTTACAAGTCCGCTTGTAGTCTGTCAACAAGGCGTTTTGCATCGATAGCCAACAAACGGCTTTGTAAAATGACGGACATGCCCACCTACGCCGCCCGGCTGAAGCGCGCGCGCAAGCACAAGGGCCTGAACCAGACCGAGCTCGCCGCCCTCCTCGGCCTGAAGCCCCAGGCGATCCAATATCTCGAGGAAGAGAAGAACGCCGCGCGCGGCAGCAAGCACACCGCGAACATCGCCAGGATCTGCGGGGTCGACGCGCACTGGCTGGCGAGCGGCGAAGGGCAAATGCTGCTCGCCGACAACAAGGTTCAGCAGCAGGAAGCCACGTACGGCCCCGGCGGCGCCAATGATGCGCGCGAAGTCGCCATCGCGTGGTCGAAGCTATCGCCCGGCAACCAGCAATGGGTTCGGGAAATGGTGTTCATCCTCGCCGCGGTCGATACGCGCTTCCCATGGTTTCGCCGCGGCCGACCCGCCGCGAAGAGCTACGACGTCTACGAACGCGGCATCGAAACCAACTACCAGGCCCAGATCGTGCTCGCCGCAGGAAAAATCAAAGGCAAGTGATGCGCGCCATCGCGCTCGCCACCCTTGCTGCGTGCGCGGATCTGCAGGCCGCCCCGAAGCTCAGCTGCACCCAGGACTCCACCCGCGCCTACTTCTGCATCGACGAAAATGGCGTCAGGAGCGGAACCGGCAAGAACATGGATCTGCGTGCGTCACGGCTTTACAACGGCACGCCGCAGAGTGTCAGCGACGCCGGCGTGAACCTGATCGTCAGCTGCCCCACCCGCATCACCGTTCTGCAGGATCTGCGCGGCATCAACATCGGCGGCGCCAAAAGCAACGCCACCGACGTCCTTAGAACGCTCAGCCAGTGGCTGTGCGATCACCCCAAACCCAGGCCCGACCCGAAATTGCGCCAGTTCGGGCCCGATTGATTCTCTACAAACCCCCTTGTTGACAGACTACAAGTAGCCTTGTATTCTCCGCCCCGTTCACCCGAACGGAGGCGGTATGGCCCGCAAGAGCACCACCCAGCACTACCTGATCCAGGAGCCCAGCACCGGGCTCTATGCCGCCTTTGGTCCCAAAGGTGCGCGCCTCACCTACGCCGCCCACGCAACGCGCTTCAGCACGGCGCGCGACGCCACCATCGCCGCCAGCACCAACATTAACGACCAGCCGCACGAGCTGGTGCGGATCGACCGCGCGTGAGACGCGTTCTCGGCAACTTCTGGTTTGTATGGACGCTCAGCCTGGGCGCCGCGCTCGCCATGGCCTGGTGGGGGTGGGGCGGACTGTGGGCCCGAGCGCAGGCCTTCGCCGATCGCACTTTCCAGACGTCCGGAATCCCGGAAACCGCCGTCAGTTGCACGCTGCCCACCGAACACGAGCAACTGGTGATCGTGATCGCGTGGCAGGACCGGAAGCTCCGCCACCGCTGCATGTACGTGGGCTCGCGCGGTACCTACAGCCCGAAGGCAAAGGGCACGACGCTGTGACCAACGTCGAGAAGCTCACCATGCAGATGCAGTTTGACGACGACTCGCGCCGGCGCCTGGCGCTTGAGTTCCTCAAGCTGCGCCGCATCGAAGCCGAGGCCCGCCGGCACCAGCGCCGGCTGCCGCACCAGGTCCAGACCGCGCTGCGCGTCGAGCCCACCGAATACGACATCGACGCGCCGGCGATCGGCGCGCCAGACCTCTTTGCTGCCGGGAGAAACGCATGATCCGCCAATTGCTTCAATCTCTGCGCCTGCGCTTCGGCCTGCGCGTTCGCACCTGTGCACGCCGCAACCGCCAGCCCTACGGTCCGCGCTCGGCGTTCAAGGTCGTGAGCGACGACGGCATCCCGATGATCGTGCCGAGGGTCGCGCGGTGAGCCGCCTCATCGGCCTCACCGGCCTGCCCGAATGCGGCAAGGACAGCATCGGCGACGACCTCGTGCGCACGCACGACTTCGCCAAGATGTCCTTCGCCGGTCCGATCAAGGACGGCCTTGCCCGAATGCTCGACATTCCGTGGCAGTCCTTCGAGGACCGCGCGGTCAAGGAACAGGAAATCCCCTGGATCGGGAAGTCGCCGCGCCAGCTGATGCAGACCCTCGGCACCGCCTGGGGCCGCGACACCGTGCGCGAGGACATCTGGATCCGCCACGCGCAGCGCCGCCTGGACAACTACCGCCGGATCTCGACCAAGGTCGTCGTCACCGACGTGCGCTTCCCCAACGAGGCCGACTGGTTGCGCGCCAACGGCGGCGAACTGTGGCACGTCCTGCGCAAGGCCGCGCCGAACGTCGTCCACCTGCATGCGAGCAACATCCCGCTCGCCGTCCTGCCCGGCGCCGACAGCGTCATCACCAACGACGAAGGCCTCGAGCAGCTGCGCCACCAGGTCGCCCGCGCGCTCGCCGGCGACAGCCGCATCGAAACGCTCACCGCCTAACGAATTTCAGGAGGAGGAAACCCGATGAACCAGAAACGCGAACAGATTCTTGCCGCCGTAAAGAAGCTCGGCCCGTCGTCACCGCTGCAGATCTCCGACCATACCGGCCTGAGTTCCAGCCTGTGCGGCTACCACCTGCGCGGCCTGGTCGAGGCTGGCCTGGTGAAGGCAACCGGCAGCACGGCGAGCCGCAAGTACGAAGCGATCGACGGCGCCCCCCCCCAGGACCGCAAGCCGCCGGCGAAGCGCAAGAAGAAGCGCGCCTCGAAGAAGCCCCGCGCAGCGCGCCCGCGGCCCGCCGAGTCGGAATTCATTGCCGCCGTCACCCACGACGCGCGCATCGTGGTGATCGACGGCAACGCAATCAAGACGTATTCGCCCGAGCAGAGCTCCGCGATCGCGGATCTCGCGCTCACCCACTTCACCGCCTGACAGGAGGAACACCATGAACGCAGCCGTACAAGCCACGCTCCCCGCCATTGGCGCCGCCTTCGAAGGCGGCACCTTCGCCGGCATCACGCTTCACAACGACCAGCTCGCCGCGCTGGTGCTGATGCCGGGCGACACGTCACGCGTCACTTGGGACCGGGCGGCCGAAGTTGCGAAGGAGCAAGGCGGCGAACTGCCGTCGCGCCACGACATGCTGGTGCTGCTCAAGAACGTGAAGTCTGAATTCCGGACCGATGACTGGTATTGGACGAATGAGGAAGTCGCCGGCGACGCCGACTGCGCGTGGGTCGCGGACTTCTACCACGGCGGCCAGAACTGGCTCCGCAAGAGCATCGGCTGCCGGTGCCGTGCCGTCCGCAGAGTCGCCATTTAGCGATTCACCAATTCAACCATTCCAGGACTGACATGAACGCACCGACGCAAGCCGCGCACGTGGCCGAACCGAATGTAAAGCTGGTTCCGCTCGCGCAGATCATCCTCAGCACGACGCGCAGCCAGGAGCAACGGCGCAAGACGTATGACGCCGCAGCCCTGGCAGAACTCGCCACCAGCATCAAGGAAGACGGTGTGATGTTCGCGATTCTCGTGCGCCCGCTCGCCAGCCGCATCGGCGAAGCTCCCGCATACGAGATCATCGCCGGCGAGCGGCGCTTCCTTGCCAGCCAGCAGGCCGGTATCGAGAGTATCCCCGCGCGGATCCTCGCGCTCACCGACGCCCAGGTGCAGAAGGCGCAGCTGGTCGAGAACATCCAGCGCGAGGCCCTGGATACGCTCGCGGAGGCGATGGGGTACGAGGATCTGATCAAGGGCGGCATCGCGGCCGAGGTCATCGGCGACATGATCGGCAAGAGCCGCAGCTACGTCTACGCGCGCGTGCAGCTGCTCAAGGTGGCGCCCGGCGTGCGGAAGGCGCTCAGCGCCGGCGAACTCACGGCATCGCAGGCCCTGCTGTTCGCGCGCATTCCAAGCGAGAAGCTGCAGGAGGCCGCGCTCGGCACGCTGCGCAAGTGGGACTACCAGGGCCGTGGCGAGCCGCTCAGCTTCCGTCGCACCGCCTCGATCCTGAACGACAAGGCCAAGGGCATCTTCATCCCCCTGGTCACGGTGCCGTTCAAGCTCGACGACGCGACCTACCACACCTTCGGCCCGAAGCAGGGCAAGAACCAGGCGCAGGACGTGATCGCCCTGCCGACCTGCATCGCCTGCCCGAAGCGCTCCGGCAACGACCCCGAGCTCCAGGCCGCGCTGGAAGATCCGAACGTCTGCACCGACAAGGCCTGCCACGACGTCAAGGCCAAGCAGGCGCTCGAGCGCCGGCGCAAGGAGATCGAGGCTGACGGCATCGTAGTGCTGCGCGGCGAGGAAGCTGCCGCGATCATGCCTACCGACTTCGGCACGCGCGGCTACGTCGACCTCGACAGCCAGTGCGACGCCGACGAATTCCCCGAGGCCGAACCCGACCAAGGGAAGGACGAGGATGACGACGCGTTCGAGCGCCGCATGGGCACGTGGGAGGAACGCGCAGACAAGCACGTCTGCCGGACCTACCGCCAACTGCTAGGCGACGACATCGCGAAGCTTGACATCAGGGTCGTCGAGCACCAGAAGGGCAATCGCTTCATCGAGCTCGCGCCCGACAAGGCGGTGGCGAAGCTGCTCAAGGAAAAGGGCATCGAGGATCGCGTCCACCGCGACACCCGCCAGCCCTCGAAGCCTGTCAAAACGGCGGATCCCGAGACAGCGAAGCGCCAAGCCGAGAAGGAAGCGGCCGCGAAGGCGAAACAGGAACTCGAGCAGAAGATCACCCGCGAGGTGCAGTTGCTCGCGCTCAAAGGCGTGCACGACAAGTGGAAGGGCCCGCTCGATCGCGACGAGCTCGAAATCCTCTGGAACACGCTCTACGACAACAGCAACCACACCGAGAGCTTCGACTTCCTGTATCCGAAGCACCCGAAGGCCGGCGCGATGAACCTGCGCGATCTGGGCCGCGCCATGCTGATGCTCGTCGTCTGCGACACCCTGGAAGGCTGGAACGCCGACGCCAGCGCGAAGCTGCTCAAGGCCCTCGCCGCACGCCTGAAGGTTGACGTCAAGTCCATCGAGAAGAGCGTGCGAGCCGAGCTCGATCCCACTGCGGCGCCGAAGAAGCCCGCCGCCAAATCCAGCAAGAAGAAGTAACCCACCCACACGGAGGAACCACCATGGCCAAGAAACCCGCCGCGAAAGCGGCCAAGCCCCCCACCCTGAAGAAGGGCGAAACCTACGTCGGCATCACGCTGCACGACGACAAGCCGCACCACCTGATCCTGCTGCCCGGCACGGAGCGCAAGGTCTGGAAGGACGCCGTCGCCTGGGCGAAGAAACAGGGCGGCGTGCTGCCGTCGCGCATCGACATGATCGTGCTCTTCGAGAAGGCGAAGGACAAGTTCGAAGGCTACTGGTACTGGACCGGGCAGGAAGTCGCCGGCAACGCCGACTGCGCGTGGGTCGCGTTCTTCGACGACGGCTTCCAGAGCTGGTACCACAAGAGCAGCGTCTACCGGTGCCGTGCCGTCCGCAGAGTCGCCATTTAGCGATTCATCCATTCAACCATTGAGAGGAGTTTCGCCATGAAAAACGATCTGACGACCGAGCAGTTGCTGCAGCCGGTCACGGTCACCATCAGCCTGGGCGCGGTGTTGCGCCTCGCGGAGCTCGACGCGCGCGGGCCGCACGCGGCGCCGCCGGCGGGCCGTTACGACATCCTTCCCGACTGCCTGCCGTCGATCGGCAGCCCCTGGGACGACGCCAGCATCAAGGGCGGCATTTACGCCGGCATCACCGTGCACGACAACACGCCCATGGCCCTCGTGCTCCTGCCGGCGTCGGCCGAGCGGAAGACCTGGCAGGAGGCGCGCGAGTGGGTGCAGCTGCAGGGCGGTGAATTGCCCTCGCGATTCGATTCGCTGGTGCTGTTCAAGAATCTGAAGAGCGAATTCGAGGAGGCCTACTACTGGACGAGCGAGGAAGCCGGCAACGCCGACTGCGCGTGGATCGCGAGCTTCGGCTACGGCAGCCAGCGCTGGGGCCACAAGAGCTACGGCTACCGGTGCCGTGCCGTCCGCAGAGTCGCCATTTAACGATTTAGCGATTCAACCATTCCATGGCGCTGCACTTCGAAACTGACCTTTACAAGGCCGTCGTCGACCTCGGCAAGGCGGTGATCCCGGCCGTGCGCAGCATGCCGCGCGACGTGAAGCAGCTGCTCGGCGGCCGGATCCTCGACGAGGCGCTGTGGATGGGCGTGCTGGTCATGCGCATTAACAAGGCGAAGGACGCGGCCAAGCTGCCGGTGATCGACGATCTGCTCGAGCATCTGGAGCTCGCGCAGATGACGCTGCGCCTCAGCCGCGAGTCGAAGTTCATCGCCAACAAACACTTCGCCGATGCCCTGCCGCTGATCGCCTCGATCGGCAAGCAGGCGCATGGGCTGAGGAACCATTTTGCTCCCGCTTAGCTTCAGCACACAGCGCCTGTTGCACGAGCGGCAAGCCGCCCGTGCCCGTGCGCGTTTCTCTCTGGTCGCGCCGCTGGGCACCGCGATATTCACGGGCGGACCCACCGACACGCGCACAACGGATACGGAGCAGCTCGACCTGTTCACGTCCGGCGCAGTCTCCCCGGCCAGCAATGGCCAGGGCGACGTAGATAGCGCGAATGGCGGCATCTTCGTTTTGTCGGCGCCGGCAACGCCGACTACGCGTGGATCGCGAACTTCAACAACGGCAACCAGAACTGGAACCACAAGAGCAACGACTACCGGTGCCGTGCCGTCCGCAGCGGGATACCCGTTCGAGGGAGCCTTTTCTTACGATGATCTGGTCGCCGCCTGGCTTGAGTGCCGGCGCGCCAAGCGCACCACCGCCGCGGCGATCGCCTTCGAGCTCGACCTCGAGGCGAACCTCACCGCGCTCTACGATACGCTCCGGGGCGGCACCTGGCGGCCCGGGCGCTCGGTCTGCTTCCCGATCCACCGGCCGAAGAACCGCGAGGTCTGGGCCGCGGACTTCCCCGACCGCGTCGTGCACCACCTGCTCTACCGCCACATCGGCCCGCGCTTCGAGCGCGCCTTCATCGCCGACAGCTGCGCCTGCATCAAGGGCCGCGGCACCCTCTACGGCGCCCGCCGCCTCAAGGCGAAGCTGCGCTCGATCACCCGCAACTGGACCCGCCGCGCCTGGTACCTCAAGTGCGACCTGGCCAACTTCTTCCCGAGCATCAAGAAGGACATCCTGTCCGCACGTCTGGACGCGAAAATCCCCGAGCCCTTCTGGCACGACCTCGCGCACCGCATCCTCTTCCACGACCCGCGCCCCACCGTCGACCTGCGCGGCGACCAGGCGCGCCTGGCGACCATCCCGCCAGCGAAGAGCCTCTTCCACCAGCCCGCCGACCACGGCCTGCCGATCGGCAACCTGCCCAGCCAGTTCGGCGCCAACGTCCTGCTCGACGTCCTCGACCAGCATGTAAAGCACCAGCTGCGCGTGCGGCACTACATCCGCTACGTCGACGACTTCATCCTCCTGCACGAAAGCCCGCAGCAGCTGAACGCCTGGCTGGCCGACATCGCCGCCTTCCTGCCCCGCGAACTCGGCGTCCGGCTCAACCCGGCCAAGACCATCCTGCAGCCCGTCGACCGCGGCGTCGACTTCGTCGGCCACGTCATCAAGCCCCACCGCACCACCCTGCGCCGGCGCACCCTCAACGACGCCCTGAACCGCCTGCAGACCATCCCCCGCGCCGACGTCTACGCCGCCGCCAACAGCTACCTCGGCCTCGCCCGCCAGGCCTCGCACTCCCACCACGACCGCGCCCGGATCTGCAACGCCGTGCGGCGGCGTGGATTCGCGGTCAACCATCAACTGACGAAGGTGTATCCATGATCGGCATGAGCCACGACGAAAATGCGCGTCCTGATAACGGGCAGAGCAGATTGATTGCCATCGCTGCCGAACTTGCCAACGAGAACGAGCGGCTGCGTGGCGTGGTAGCGAGCCTGCTGAACGACAAGGGGTCAGTGCAATACCCGGCGCAGCATGAGCGCGTGGTGGCCGCAAGGAAGGCGCTGGACGGCCCCGCTGTTCCGCTGTCCGACATCACCAACGAAATGCGTCAGGCAGCGTGGACGAAGTTCACCAGCGCAGACGTTCCGTACTCGGCCATCTACGCTGTCATGCACGCTTGCGCAGTGCCGGAAGGGACGCGCACGATACTGAAGCGGTACGACATGCGCGCAGAAATGGACGGCGACCCCGAATTGTTCGGTGGCCCCGTGTGGATTCCAACCGAGGACGCAGACGGGGAGTGGGTTAAGTGGGCCGACATCGCTGCGCAGTATGGGCCGTCGCAGGCAAAGCCATGAATCAGCTGCTCGGCACCATCATTCTGACCGCCCTCCTCGCCGCGATCGACGCGGCTGGCTACTTCTACATTGTCGAGCGCACCGGCTTTTTAATCGTCGTCGGGACCGGTCTCCTGATCGTTGGCGAGTTCCGGCGGATTCCGTGAGCGGCACCAGCTCGATCGAGTGGACCGACAAATCCTGGAACCCGGTGCGCGGGTGCTCGATCGTCAGCCCGGGCTGCACGAACTGCTACGCCATGAAGTTCGCCCATCGGTTTAGCGGCACCGGACAGGCCTACGAGGGGCTCACCATGATGACCAAGGGCGGGCCTGTGTGGACCGGCAAGATGCGCCTAATTCAAGACGACCTGGTAGAGCCGATCACGTGGGTCAAGCCTTCCCGGGTCTTCGTCAACAGCATGAGCGACCTCTTCCACGAGGACTTGCCGTTTCAGTACATCGCCGATGTCTTCGCGGTCATGGCCTGCACTACGCGCCACACCTACCAGGTCCTCACAAAGCGCCCGGCGCGAATGCTCGAATTCTTCAACTGGCTCAACCTCACCGCTCCATTTCAATGGCCAGAGCAAGTGCAACCCACGAAAGTCTGGCCGCAGTGGACGCCGTTGCGCGGGAAGCGAGGCGGTTACGACAACTGTGGTCCGCGCTGGCCGCTGAAAAACGTCTGGCTCGGGGTCAGCGTCGAGGACCAGGCCCGCGCTGACGAGCGAATACCGTTGCTCTTGAAGACGCCGGCAGCGGTCCGCTGGATCTCGGCAGAGCCGTTGCTTGGCCCCGTCTCCCTACTAGACGGTTACGTCGGCAAGTGGCCGACAGCTTGCAAGGTTGATGACAAGGGTTGGTGCCAAAAATGCCAGCTGGAACCGTTCAACGGCCTGTGCGACCAGGACGTGGAGCGGCTTGATTGGGTCGTCGCCGGCGGGGAGAGTGGCCCAGGCGCCCGCCCGTCGCACCCCGACTGGTTCCGCAAGTTACGCGACGAATGCAAGCTCGCCGGGGTACCGTTCTTCTTCAAACAGTGGGGCGGCCACCTTCCAGGCGAACTGAAGCGAGGCGAGCCGACAATCCGCTGGCAGGACGGTCGCACCGAATGGTATGGCGACCACGCCGACATCAAGTACCAGAACCACTGGCTGACGAATGACGAGGCCGGATTGGTCATCGCCTGGCCGACGGCGAAGAAGGCTGCTGGCCGCAAGCTCGACGGGCGCACGCACGACAAGTATCCGAGATGAACGCCGCCCTCCGCTACGTCCTGATCAAGGCGTTCTGCAATCCGGTGTCGGTCTACTACATGGGCTACACCGAGAAAGCATGCGAGCGGAAGATCGCAGACAGGGTCTGGCGGGAAGGCCGCGAGTGGAGGCGCGCGCCTGACGGGCATATCATGATCGACCTTCAAGGGGTCACGCGGTGGGTAGAAAATCACAAACTGGCGGCGTAGCCGCCCGGGGCGATCGGATCGAGTTCGACTTCGCCTACCAGGGCAAGCGCCGCCGGCCGACGATCGAGCAGACTCCGAACGCGAGCAACCTGAGGCAGGCCCGACGGCGCCTGGTCGCGATCAAGCGCGCGATCGAGGACGGCACCTTCAGCTTTGCCGAGGAATTCCCAGACTACCGCTTCATCGAGGCGATCGAGAACGCCGGCGCCGGCCGCACGGTCAGCCAGGTCTGCGCCGCCTACATCGCCAGCCTGCGCGCCCGCGCGGAGCTCGCCTACGCCACGATCGAGAGCTACCGGAAGATCCTGGCGCACCACGTCGAGCCCGAGCTCGGGGACACCGCCTTCGCCTCGGTGGCGTTCTCCCAGCTCGACGCGATCACGACGGCGCACCAGGGCTCGAAGAAGACGTTCAACAACGTGGCATCGGCGATCCGCGGCGCCTGGGCGTATGGCTACAAGGACCTGCCGCGCCAGCAGAACCCGGCGCTCGGCCTCGAGGGCGTGCGGATCCCGCGGCGCGAGCAGCCCCAGCCCGACCCGTTCGACATTGACGCCGCCGAAGAGCACATCGCCGAGACCCGCGTGCTGTGGGGCGAAGAGCAGGCGAACTACGAGGAGTTCCGCTTCTTCAGCGGCGTGCGCCCCTCAGAGGAGATCCCGCTGCGCTGGCCAGACTGCGATCTGGCCCGCGGCGAAGTCGCCATCAACAAGGCCCGCGTAATGGCGCACGACAAGACCGAGACGAAGAACTACATCGACCGCCTGCTCGAGCTCTGCCCGCGCGCCCTCGACGTCCTGCTGCGGCAGCGCGCGATCTGGTCACGCCTGAAGCTCGCCGGCAAGATCGATCACGACTTCGTCTTCTTCCGCCAGGACGGTAAGCCCTTCCACGACCTGCAGATCCAGTGGATCCGCTGGACCAGGACGCAGCAGTCGCTGCGCGCACGCGAGCGCACACCCTACAGCGCGCGGCATTCGTCGGTGAGCTGGAACCTGATGATGGGCAAGAACTTCCTCTGGGTGGCGGAGCAACATGGCCACTCGCCCGAGGTGATGCTAAAGTCTTATGCGAAGTGGGCGCGCGGCGCGACCGAGCAGGACATCGAAAAAATCCGGCGCGCGTTCGGATTTGTCAGTAGTTTGTCAGTAGAGAAATTCGCGAATGAACATATCGCGATGAATGGGCAAAGGAAAGTGGTGGCGGAGAGAGAGGGATTCGAACCCTCGATAACGGTTTAAGCCGCTATAACGCCTTAGCAGGGCGCCCCCTTCGGCCACTCGGGCATCTCTCCGGTGTTTCCGTGATCGGTGTAACAATGCGGCGCGAAGTACCGTCATTCTACCCTGCTATATTCGCGCCATGAACTCCCTGCGCCTCTTCGCACTGCTTATATCGTTCTTTTTTGCGCTTGCCGTCCGCGCCGCCGGCGGTCCGGCGCTGGTCGTGGTGCTCGTCATCGACGGCCTGCCGCAGGAGCAGGTGGTGAAGTACCGCGACCTCTATGGCAAGGGCGGCTTCCAGCGCCTGCTGGACGAGGGCGCCTGGTTCGGCGACGCCCACCACCGGCATGCGGTGACGCTGACCGCGCCCGGCCACGCGACCATGCTGACGGGCTCCTATCCATACCGCAACGGCATCATCGCCAACGAATGGGTGGACCGCACCACGTTCGAGCAGGTCTACAACACCGGCGATGCCGCCCATACCTACCTCGGGCACGAGACGAAGAAGCTGGACGGCACCTCGCCCGCGCGGCTGCGCGTCACCACGGTGGGCGACGAGCTGCGCTATTCCAACAACGGCCAGTCGAAAGTCATCGCGATATCGGGCAAGGACCGCGGCGCGATCCTGCTCGCGGGCCATCGCGGTACCGCGTACATGTACATGGACCAGACCGGCAAGTTTGCGAGCACCACGTACTACATGAAGGCGCATCCGGCCTGGCATGACGCGTTCTATGCCGGCAAGCCCCAGGACAAATGGATGGGCCAGTCCTGGACGCCCCTGCTGCCGGACGCTGCCTATGCCCGTTCAATGCCCGAAGGCCAGCCGTGGTACCGGCCGTTTGTCGGCGGCGCCGCGAAGTTTCCGTACCCGCTGCCCAAGGATGCGAAATCCTATTACCAGCAACTGACCCGTACGCCGTTCGGCGACGAGGCAACGCTGGAATTCGCGCGCGCTGCAATCGAAGGCGAGGCGCTCGGGAAAAATCCGGCCGGCGTCCCCGACCTGCTTGGGATCAGCCTCTCTACGCATGACTACGTGAACCACGGCCACGGGCCCGAGAGCAAGGTCTCGCAGGACCACGTTTTGCGCCTGGACCGCGCGCTGGCGGCTTTCTTCGACTACCTGGACCGGCGCGTCGGGCTGGACAAGGTCGTGATCACCCTGAGCGCCGACCACGGCTTCATGAACGCGCCCGAGTACAGCGCCGGCAACGGCCTCGGCGGCGCGCGCCTGAACGCCACGAAACTGATCACCGACCTGAATGCGGCGCTCTCGGCCCGCTTCGGCGTCAAGGGCAACCTCGCGCCGCGCTTCGGCTACCCCGCGATTCCGCTGGACGGCGAGCTCATCGCGAAGAGTTTCCTCAATCGCGCCGAGGTCGAGGCCTCCGCCGCGCGCTTCATCATGGGCATCCCGGGCGTCGCCCAGGTGTACACGCGCACGCAACTGGAAAGCGGCGACATGCCGGACACGCCGCTGCGCGCGCAGGTGCTGAAGGCCTGGAACCGGGACCTGAGCGGCGACCTGTACCTGGTGCAGCAGCCGTTCACGATGTTCGGCGGCCTGGTCGTGACGCACGGCTCGCCCTACAGCTACGACACCAACGTGCCGCTGATGGTCTACGGCAGGACCTGGATCAAGCCGGGGAAATATCCACGCCCGGCCGCGGTGGCGGACCTCGCCCCGACCCTGTCGTACCTGCTGGACATCCGCCCGCCCGCAGCCGCCGAAGGCCGCGTGCTGGAGGAAATACTCAAGTAAAACCTGGGTCCCCGCTTTCGCGGGGACGACGCCCCTCGCCGTCATTCCCGCGAAAGCGGGAATCCAGGTTCTGTCAGGCGTTCTCCAGTTCGAAGGCCTTGTGCAGCACGCGCACGGCCAGCTCGGCGTATTTCTCGTCCACCACCACCGAGATCTTGATCTCCGAGGTCGAGATCATCTGGATGTTGATGCCCTCCTCTGCGAGGGTGCGGAACATCTTCGCGGCGATGCCGGCGTGCGAGCGCATGCCGAGCCCCACCACCGAAACCTTCGCCATGTGGTCGTCGCCCGTGATCTCGCGGCACTTGATGGCCGGCTTGACCTGGTCGTTGAGCATGCGCATCGCCTTCTTCATGTCGGCGCGGCCGAGCGTGAACGACAGGTCGGTGGTGCCGTCGTGGCCGACGTTCTGCACGATGACGTCGACGTTGATGCCGGCGTCGGCGATCGGCCCGAGGATGGCGTAGGCGATGCCGGGCTTGTCCGGGACCGCCGTCACCGTGATCTTGGCCTCGTCGCGCTGCATCGCCACGCCCGAAACCACCGCTTTTTCCATTGCCATATGGGGATCTTCCTCGAAAGTGATCAGCGTCCCCGAGCGCGCCTCGTCCTCCACCGGCAGCTTCGGGTCGGTGAGGCTGGACAGCACGCGCGTGGGCACCTTGTACTTGCCGGCGAATTCCACCGAGCGGATCTGCAGCACCTTGGAGCCGGCGCTCGCCATCTCGAGCATCTCCTCGAAGCTGATGGTCGAGAGGCGCCGCGCTTCCGGCACGATGCGCGGATCGGTGGTGTAGACGCCGTCGACGTCGGTGTAGATCTGGCATTCGTCGGCGCCGAGCGCGGCCGCGAGCGCGACCGCCGAGGTGTCGGAGCCGCCGCGCCCCAGCGTGGTGACGTTGCCGCCCTCGTCGACGCCCTGGAAGCCGGCGACCACCGCGACGCAGCCGTTTTCCAGGTCCTGGCGCAGGCGCAGTTCGTCGATCGACAGGATGCGCGCCCGGTTGAACGCCGAATCGGTCAGCACCTTCACCTGCCAGCCCGCGTAGCTGCGCGCCTTCACCCCCAGCGCGAGCAGCGCCATGGCCAGCAGGCCGACGGCCACCTGCTCGCCGGTCGACGCGATGACGTCCAGCTCGCGGGGGTCGGGGTGCTCCTGGATGCCCGCGGCAAGGGACAGCAGCCGGTTGGTCTCGCCCGCCATGGCCGAGGGCACCACGACGATGCGATGCCCCGCCGCCTGCCACTTGGCGACCCGCCAGGCGACGTTGCGGATGCGCTCGATGGTGCCGACCGAGGTACCGCCGAATTTTTGGACGATGAGAGCCATGCGCGAAGCCGCGCAGTTTACCAGTGTAAGATTGCCCACGTATAACGACGCCCGGAGTGCAGGTTGCGCATCGCGATACTCGAAGACGACCCCGACCAGCTGGCGTTGCTTTCCCGCTGGATCGTGAACGCCGGGCACCAGGTGCACGGCTACCTGCGCGGCAACGAGGTACTGAAGAACGCCGCGCGCGAGAGCTTCGACCTCTTCGTGCTCGACTGGGAAGTGCCCGACATCTCGGGCGTCGATGTGCTGCGCTGGATCCGGGCGAACCTGTCGACCTCGGTCCCGGTCCTGTTCGTCACGGTACGCGACACCGAGGAGGACATCGTCCACGCGCTCAATGCGGGCGCCGACGACTACATGATCAAGCCGGTGCGCCAGAGCGAGACGCAGGCGCGCCTGGGCGCGCTGCTGCGCCGCGCCTACCCGCAGAAGGAAACCACCCACCTCGTGATCCCGCCCTACGAATTCGACACCCAGGCCGGCATCGCGAAGCTGAACGGGGTGACGGTGGCCCTCACGCCCAAGGAGTTCGAGCTCGCCGTGCTGCTGTTCCGCAACGTCGACCGGCTGATGTCGCGCGGCCACCTGCAGGAGATGGTCTGGGGGCGCGGCGTCGACCTGCCGACGCGCTCCGTGGACACGCACGTCAGCCAGGTGCGCAAGAAGCTCGGCCTGCGCGGCGAGCACGGCTTCCGTGCCGCCGCCATCTACAACTACGGCTACCGGCTCAAGCGCACGCCCGACGCTGGCGCCCAGGCGGCCGCGCGCAAGTAACTCGCCCGGTACGCGGCAGTATCCCGGCATGCGCATGGCGATGGCACTGATGGCGGCAACGCTCCTCGCCGCGCAGCTTGCGGGTTGCGCCAGTACCACCGAGGGCGGCGCCGTGGGCGCCAGCCGCCGGCAGCTGCTGCTCATCTCCGCGGCGGATTTCGAGACGATGGCGGCGCGGAGCTACACGGAGTTGCGCAACGAAGCCGCCGACGCGGGCATGCTGAACCGCGATCCGGCGCTGACCCAGCGCGTGCGCGGGATCGCGGCGCGCATCGTGCCGCAAACCGCCGTGTTCCGTCCCGACGCGCCGCGCTGGAGGTGGGAGGTGAACGTCGTCAGCAGCGACGAGCTCAACGCCTTCTGCATGCCGGGCGGCAAAATCGTGTTCTACTCCGGCATAATCGAGAAGCTGCACCTGACCGACGACGAAATCGCCATCATCATGGGCCACGAAATTGCGCACGCGCTCCGCGAGCACTCGCGCGAGCAGGCCTCGCAGGCCATCGCCGCGCAGTCCGCGATCAGCATCGGTGCCGCCCTGCTGGGCCTGCCGGGCGGGTCTGCCGACCTCGGCAGCATGGCTTACGAATCGCTGGTCGCGACCGCCTTCAGCCGCTCCGACGAAAGCGAGGCCGACACTATCGGCCTGGAGCTCGCCGCGCGCTCCGGCTACGACCCGCGCACCGGCGTCACCCTGTGGCGGAAGATGCTCGCGGCGAGCAAGGGCGGTCGCGGGCCGGAATTCCTCAGCACCCACCCGGCCGAGGCAAATCGCATCCAGCGGATCGAGAACCTGCTGCCGACCGTGATGCCGCTCTACGAGGCCGCGAGGAAATAGCGGCATGGGCGCGCCCGGGCCGGTGCCGGCTGTGGCAGGCAGGAGCCGCTGCCGCGGCTTGACGCTGCTGGAAATCCTGGTGGTGCTGATGATCGTCGGCGTTGTGTCCGCGATCGCGATGCCCGAGTACCAGAAATACCAGTTCCGCGCCCGCGCCGCCGGCGTCGTCGTCGAGTCCGCGCCGATCAAGCGCGCCATCGACGAGTACATGACCGCGGCGGGCAAGGGCCAGTACAAGCCGCGCCTTGCCAATGGCACGGACCGCTCGATCATCGGCTGCCAGGCGCCCGCCGGCGTGAACTGCGGCGATTCCGGTGCCGGCCCGACCGAGCTTGTGGTCGGGGCGGACAAGCTCCTTATCTCGGGCGGCAACATCCGGGTCGTCGCCGCGCTTTGCGAGGTGGATTGCCCGAGCTATGCATTGAGCTACACGTCGGACCTGAACGCGACCGGCACCGCCGCCGCAGTGCCTCCGCCGAACTCCTCTCCTGCGGGGAACAGGCCTGCGGAGACCACGCCTCCCGCGGCGCCTCCGGCGACCTCCACTCCCGGGGGCGCAACTCCCGCGGCGACCACACCGCCCGCGACGCCGCCGACGGCAACGGCCCCCACGACCCCGTCCGCCACGACGCCGGTCGATGAAAAGGAGTTGAAGCGGCTGGAACGTGAAAGGGAACAGGCGGAAAGGGAAAAGCAGAGGGAACTGGAGCGGCTGGAGAGGGAACGGGAAAGAGCGGAAAGGGAAAGGCAAAGGGAACTGGAACGGCTGGAAAGGGAAAAGACCAAGGGCAAGGCCGGCGTCGGGCCGTGGCTGCCGTTCGTGTCGAATGCGCATGCGCAATCGGCGCCGTACCAGCTCACGAACCGCGTGCTGTACGAGTTCGGCGAGGCCATGCGGCCGCGCGCGCATTCCTCCGACAACGCCACGTGCCTGGGCGCGACCACCCCCTGCACCGTGACGCTCAAGTTCTGACGCAGATGAGCGAAAAGGAACCGGTCGATCCCCTCGCCGCCATCGCGCGGAAAGCCGAATCGGCGGTCGTGGCCGAGGACAAGGCGCGCCAGGCGGCGCTGGCGGCAAGGGAATCCGGCGAGGCGTCGGGAAAGCGGACCGCCCGGCTCGCTTCCCTGAGCACCCTGGTCGCCGTTCTCGCCGGCGCCGTGCTCTATCTCGGGCCGCGCGTGCTCGATCCCTACTACGGCGTCGACCCGCTCGACGATCCGCTGCGGGCCCGCGCCTATGTGACCGGGCTGCTCGACGACATTTCGGCCTACCGCGCGCGCCACGGTGGCACCCTGGCAAATACCCTGGAACTCATGGTGCCGGAAAGCCGCCTGCCGCCGAAGGGATCGCCGTATCGCGTCGAGCTCCGGGTCGACGGCGGCGTGGCAGTCGTCACGCTGCACGGCGGCCGCGAGCCAGTGACCATGAAAGGCCCGGGCAGGTAGGGCGCCGTCTTCCCGCCTAGTCCGAATCGAGGTGTTCGATTTCCTCGATCGTGGTGAGGCCGCGCAGCACCTTCTTCAGGCCGTCGTAGCGCATGGAGCGGAAGCCGCCGCGGCGCGCCGCCTCGGCGATCCTGGTGAGGGGTGCGCCCTCGATGAGCAGGCCCCGCACTTCCGAGTTGGGCACCACCAGCTCATGAATGCCGATCCTTCCCCGGAGGCCGGTCTCATGGCATTCCTGGCAGCCCGCGCCGCGGTAGAACTGGACGTCCGGGTCCCCTTCGAATTCGAAGTGCCGCTCGAGCACCTCCCTCGGGGGCTTGTAGGGAACGCGGCAGGACTTGCAGATGCGCGACACCAGGCGCTGCGCGAGCACACCCTGCAGCGCGGGCCCGAGCATGTAGCCCTGCACGCCGAGCTGCAGCATGCGCGTCATCGCCTGCAGCGAGCGGCTGGCGTGCAGCGTCGCGAAGACGAGATGGCCGGTCAGCGCAGCCTCGGCGGCGACCTGGCCGGTCTCCGTGTCCCGGATCTCGCCGACCAGGATCACGTCCGGGTCCTGGCGCATGAAGGCGCGCAGCAGCTCCGGGAAACCCAGGCCGATCGACCGGTTCACGGCCACCTGCGTCGCCCGCGGCAGCACGTACTCGATCGGTTCTTCCGCCGTCGTGATGTTCAGGCCGATGCTGTCGACCGCCTTCAGTATCGAGAACAGCGCGGTAGTCTTGCCCGAACCCGTCGGTCCCGCGGCGAGCACGATGCCCGCGTCCGCGTTGACGAGCTGGCGCAGCGTCGCCAGGTTCTCGGCGTCGAAGTCGAGCTGCTCCAGGTCCGGGATCGCGCTGCCACCGCCCTTGGCGAGCGCCCGCAGCACCATCTTTTCGCCGTAGCGCGTCGGCACCGTCGAGGCGCGGAATTCCACCGCGCCCGACGGCAGCTCGAGCGAGAGGCGTCCATCCTGGGGTTTGCGCCTGTCGGCGATGTTCATGCCCGCCATGAGCTTCATGCGCGACATGACGCGCGAATGGATTTCGCTCGTGAGCGTGACGCGGTCGCGCAGCTTGCCGTCGATGCGAAAGCGCACCTGGACCATGGCCTCGTGCGGCTCGACATGCACGTCGCTCGCATGCTCCTTGATCGCGAGGTGCAGCATGGTATCGACGAGCTGCACGACTTCGGACGACTCGGCGTCCTCCTTGAGGCTCCGCTCGCTCTGGTCGGCGGGCGCCGCGCGCTGCTGGACGTCCGACTCGAGCCTGGTCAGGTCCTCGACCGCCGGGTAGTAGAGCTGGATGGACTCGGCGAGCTCGTCGGGCAGCGCCGTGACGACCGACAATTGCGCTCCAACCAGCTGCTCGGCGGCGACGATCGTCGCCTTGTCGGCAGGGTCGGCGGCCGCCGCCGTGATGCGCTCGCCGATCCGGTAGACCAGCATGATCTGGTGGTCTTCTGCGAACTTGCGCGGCAGGCGCATCAGGATCGAGCGGTCGACCAGCGTATCGGGAATGTCGATGCCGCTGGTGCCGAAGCCCTCGGCCCAGACCCGGATGGACTCGCGCCGGTCGAGCAGGCCCGTCGCGACGAGGTGGCGCAGCAGGCGATAGGCATTGACGTCCTTGCCCAGGGCGCGCTCCAGGTCGCGCTCCGGCAGCAGCGCGCGCTTGCGCACGATCTCGATGAAGCCCGGGTTCTTGGGCGGCGCCTTCATTTCCCTGCCGGCTTGCGGCGGCGGCTGCGCGCCAGCGCCTTGATTTCTTCCTGGGTGAGGACCTTCTTCTGCCCGGGCTCCTTGCCGCCGCCCTCGTCGCGCTTGATTTCTTCGAGCATCCTGGCAAGGTCGTATTTCCGCTTCATGCGCCGCCCCCTCCACTGTTCTCCCGGAGATCCTGCACATGGGCGAGCCAGGTGTCGCGGATCTCCTGCTTGAGCTCGTCGACCGGCAGGTCCTTGCGCAGGTGGTAGTTGGCCCCGGCCTCGAGGCACTGCTCGACGACCTCGGCGCTTGCCAGCGATGTGAGCATCACGATCGCGACCTTGCCGGACTTCCTGCGCAGCTCCTTCAACGCGGTGATGCCATCCATGATCGGCATGTTGATGTCCAGCATCACCAGGTCGGGCGCGGCCTTGTCGAACTGCTCGAGCGCCTCCTTGCCGTTCGCGGCCTGCGCGACCACCTCGCAGCCCATCGAGTGCATCACCGCCCGGATGAACAGCCGCACGTGATTCTCGTCGTCGACCAGCAGGACCCTGACCTTGCGCTTCTCGGTCACGCTGGCGCTCCCTGCACGGGCGCGATCGGCGCGATGACGATGAACCGTGTGCCGCGGCCCGGCTCGCTGTCGACCTCGATGCGGCCGCCGTGCGCGTCCACGACCTTCTTGACGATGGCGAGGCCGAGGCCGGTGCTTTTCTCGCCGCCGGTCGGCCGCGCGCTGAGCTTCTGGAACGAGCGGAACAGCAGCTTGCGCTCCTCTTCCGGTATCCCCGGACCCTGGTCCTGGACGCTGAACACGAAGTTATCGCCGTCGGCGCGCAGCGCGACCGTCACCGTCGTCCCGGCTGGCGAGAACTTGATGGCATTGCTGACCAGATTGTCCACGACCTGGCCGAAGCGCGCAGCATCGATGCTTGCGCTGCGCATGCCGTCCGCGTCAAGCTTCACCGCGATCCCCTTGCCGCGGGCATGCGGCTCGAGGTGCTTGATGCGCTGGCCAACCAGCTTCGCCAGGTCCTGGTCCTTGCGCTTGATGTCGAGCTTGCCGCTCTCGATCACCGCCACGTCGAGCAGGTCGTTCACGAGCCCGAGTGTCTCGTCGCTGGTGCGGTGGATGGTGTCGAGGAATTCCTTCTGCTCGGCCGGCTCCATCGGATTTTCCACCATCAGCTGGCTCAGGCCGCGGATCGAGCTCAGGGGATTGCGCAGGTCATGCGCCGCAATTCCCAGGAAGCGGTTCTTTTCCAGGTTTGCCGCGGTGAGCTTCTCATTGAGCATGGCGGTGACGCGCGCGCCCTCTCGCTGGCGCGCGAGGCTGCTGGCGCCGCGCTCGACATGCAGGATGACGAGCGCGCCGAACAGCGCGACCAGCGCGCCGATGACATAGTGCAGCCGGCGCGTCTCGCCGACCCAATCGATCGGCGTGAGGACGAACAGGCTGAAGTCCTCGTACGCGCTCAACGGGTTGCTGGTGACGAGATAGCGGCGGCCGTCGATGACGCGTTCGGCCTCGTGCACGGAAGCGCCGATTGCGCCGGCGCCCGCGGGACGCTGCATGGCGATCTCGCGGAGGCTTTCCTGGGCGTAGATGCTGCGCAAGGTGCCGGCATCGGGCGCTTCGTCCACGATCGTGGCGCCGCGCATGTGGGCGCGTGCCGCAGTCGGGATGTGGCGCAGGTAGAACCCGGGCTGCGAGGTCGCCACCACCATGCCGGCCCTGTCGATGATCAGCTTCACGTGCTGGCCGCCCGCGAGACTCGAGCCGATCACTTCTGAAGTCTGCCGCACCACCACGACGCCGATCGACTTGCCTTCTTCCTCGATCGGCGCGCTGAAGAAGAGGACCGGCTTCTGGGTGGTGCGCGAAATCGCGAACTGGTGCGACGTCTTCCGGGCCATCGCTTCCGCGAAGTATTCCCGGTCCTGCAGGTCCAGCCCCAGGAGCGCTTCGCTTTTCTCCCAATCCGCGCTGATGATGCGGATGCCCCTGGCATCGAGCACGTAGATGAGGTCGTAGCGCAGCTTGTTGCGCAGGTCCGTGAAGCGGTTGCTCAGGCGCACGACCTCCCGGTCGTTTCTGAGGTACGCCCGGCGCTGCTCCTGCGACATCCTGGCGAATTCGGGCTCCCGCCGGTCGTAGCGGTGGACGACGTCGCGCACCGCGCGGCTCGTCGCCAGCACCTGCGGGATGGCCTCGAGCTCGGCGAACATGCGCACCACGACCTTCGCGATGTCGTCGCCGTCGCGCACGGCATCGCTGGCCGCTTCCGCGACCTTCCCGGACACGATCCGGTTCGAAACTCCGAGCGTGAACACGCCGCATGCCGCCACGAAGAGGAGTCCGCACGCCAAGGCGACGTAGCGAATCCTGCCCTGCTGCGCCCGTAGCTCCTCGCTGGTGCCGCCCCCCCTCCGGTCCGTCGCGCGCCGCTCAGCCATTGCAGCAATGTACCCGTGATGTGCAACCGTGACGGCGAACCGGCCGTTTCCTGGCGGAGAGTGAGGGATTCGAACCCCCGAGCCCTTGCGGGCTAGCGGTTTTCAAGACCGCCGCATTCGACCGCTCTGCCAACTCTCCTTGAAATATGGCGCCGACGCCCCCATTGTAACTTGCTGTAGGACTTGGGTTTTTAGATGAAACTTACAGCTTCCTGAATAGTCTTATACTAGGGCCACAACTAGGAGGAACGGATGCAACCAGAACTGCAGACTACGACCCCGGGCTATGCCGGCGTAGAGGTCTCACGGGACTCGCAGAAAGTCCTGCGCAACACTTACATGCTGCTTGCGCTCACCATGGTGCCGACGATCATCGGCGCCTATGTGGGCATCCAGCTGGCGCCGGCCATGATGGCCAGCCCGTTCGTCACGTTGATCGTCATGCTCGGCTCGGTGTTCGGCCTGCAGTTCGCCATCATCCGCTACCGCGACAGCGGCGTGGGCGTGGCGCTGCTGCTGCTGATGACGCTCATGCTGGGCGCGTTCCTCGGCCCGCTGCTCAACGTGGCGCTGCAGATGCGCAACGGCATGCAGCTGGTCGGCTACGCGGCGGCGGGCACCGGCGCGATCTTCTTCGGCATGGGCGCGCTCGCCGGAACGATCAAGCGCGACCTGGCGCCGATGGGGAAATTCCTCTTCGTCGGCATGATCGCCCTGCTGGTGGCCGGGATCGCCAACATGTTCTTCCAGATCCCGGCGCTCTCGCTGGTGATCTCGACGCTCGTGCTGGTGGTGTTCTCGCTGTACCTGCTCTACGACCTGAACCGCATCATCCGCGGCGGCGAGACCAACTACGTCATGGCGACGACGGGCGTCTACCTCAGCCTGCTCAACATTTTCTCGAGCCTGCTGCACCTGCTGCTCGCGCTGGGCGGCGAAAGGGACTGATGACCGGTTCCAGTCCGAAAAAGGCGCCTGCGGGCGCCTTTTTTCATTGTGCCGTCAGCTGGTGCAAGGGCGAACGGCGTAGATGCCGACCGAGTACAGCTCGTTGCCGCTGGCGGCTTTCTGGACGCCCCAATCGAACGCGAAGTGCTTCGACTCGCTCGCGTACTCGGGAAAATCGGCCAGGATGGCCCGCCGCGTGGCGGCGTCCATCGCCTTGAGTTCATCCAGGCCGGCGTACGAATAGGACTGCGCGGCAGCGCGGCCCATCGGCAGCTCGATCTGCCTGGCATTCGGCAGGTATCCCCGGCCGAAGACCAGCAGTTGCCGCGGCAGGTAAGGGGGATATGGCGCTTCGATCGTCCGCCGGGTCCCGCGTGCCGGCGCAAGGCACGGGTAGGCTTCGCGAAACACCCGGAGACCGGTCTTTGCGCCCTCGACGCCAGCCAGGCGCGGGCGCGGGACCGATGGCATCTGGCCGGGTTTCAGCAGGTTTCCGCACATCCCCCCCTTGCCGGAACTCCTCGTCCGCGTGAGGGGCAAAGCCTTGACGTCCCCGAACTCGAACTGCAGATCGCCGTCCGGGTCGCGGACATCGAATTTGAACTGGACCTCGCTGCTGTCGGCGGACTGGAGCTGCCGGAGGCCGCCGGCGGCGAGCAAGACCGCGAATTGCCTGTTGCCGCCCTTCCAGACCAGGCTCTTCGGCAGGTACGCCTTGCCGCTGCCGTCCACCAGGCGGCTGACCGGCGCCTCGACCACGCCACCCGGCCCCAGGTAGCGGATCCGCGCGCCGATCGCAATCTGCGATGCAGCGGCGTCGCACGCGGAACTGTCGATGGCAACCTGCCAGTTCCTCCCCGAGGCGGTCGCGGCGCCGAAGCACCCGGCCGCGTGGCAGACCAATATCAACGGCGCCAGGAAACCGATTGCCCGGATGTTCATGGCCGCTCGAACAGGGCGATGCTTTCCACGTGTGCGGTATGGGGAAACATGTTCACCACGCCCGCGGAGCTTAGTCGAAAGCCCTTGAGATGCACCAGCACGTCGGCATCGCGGGCAAGGGTGGCCGCATCGCAGGAAACGTAGACGATGCGGCGCGGCCAGTCGTCCGGCAGCGAGTGGATCAGGCTGATCGCGCCCTCGCGCGGCGGATCGATGAGGAACTTGTCGAAGCGCCCGTAGTGCCCGAGATTGGGCTTGAAAAGGTCGGCGACCTCGAATTGCGCGACCAGGCCGTTCGCCGCGGCGTTCTGGCGCGCGCGCTCGACCAGCAACGCGCTGCCCTCGAAGCCGATCACCTGCGCCCCGCGCGTCGCGATCGGCAGCGAGAAGTTGCCGATGCCGCAGAACATGTCCGCGATGCGCTCACCCGGCTGCGCCTGGAGCAGGCGCAGCGCCCGCGACACCAGCAGGCGGTTGATGGCCGGATTGACCTGGGTGAAGTCGGATGGCTGGAAGGCGATGCGCACGCCGAACTCGGGCAGGTCGTAGTAAAGCGCGTCGCGCACCTCGGGATGGAATGGCGCCACGCTCTCCGGCCCGGCCGGCTGCAGCCAGACGTGAACGGCACGCGCATCGGCGAATCCCCGCAGCAGGGTCCTGTCGTCCTCCGAGAACGGCAGCAGATTGCGGAACAGCAGCACGGTCGCCCCGTCTCCCACGGCGACCTCGACCTGGGGAACGCGGTCGCGGATCGAGAGCGCCGATATCAGGGAACGGAGTTCCGGAATCAGGGCGGAGATGCGCGGCGGCAGGACCTCGCAGCTGCGCATGTCCGCCACGTAGGTCGATTTCCTTTCGCGAAAGCCCACCAGCGCGCCGCCCTTGCCCTCGACGAAGCGCACCGACAGGCGCGCGCGGTGGCGGTAGCCCCACTCCTCGCCGTAGATGGGCGGCAGCATGGCCCCGGCCGCATCCTTGCCGCTCAGTTTCCCTATTCTCGCCAGGTTGTCCTCCAGCCCGCGCTGCTTGGCGGCGACCTGGGTACGCGTGTCGACGTGCTGGGTGAGGCAACCACCGCAGACGCCGAAGTGCGGACAGCGCGGCGCGCGCCTGCCGGACGAGGGCCTGAGAATCTCGGTGACGCGGGCACGGTCGAACTTCGGTTTGGCTTCGAGCAGCCGCGCCTCGACCCGCTCGCCGGCGAGCGCGCCCTCGACGAACACGACCTTGCCGGCATTGCGCGCGACGCCGCGGCCGGCGGCGTCGAGCGCGTCTATTTCAAGAATCATTCCAGAGCTGCAGGAATTCGCGCCAGTGCGGCTTGTCCAGGCCCTGCAGGTAGGCTTTCAGGACCTGGATTTCCTTCCTGTACGAATCCTTCGTGAAAATCCCCCGCAGCAGCTGGTAGCGCAGGTACAGCAGGTAGGTGTTCGCCGTGTCGATCTCGCAATAGTCGCGGATCTTCGCGGTCTCGCCGGCGAGATACGTCTCCCAGACCTTTGCGCCGCCGACACCGATCTTGCCCGGCAGGCCCGCCAGCTGCGCCACGTCGTCGAGGGCCGCGTTGTTGCGCGGCTGGTACATCGCCAGCACGTCCATGAGGTCGAGGTGCCGCGTGTGGTAGCGGGAAATGTAGTTGTTGAAGCGGAAATCGCGGTTCTCCTCGCCGGTTTCCCAGAACGTCGGCGCGCCGAGGCCGTGGATCAGCGCGCGGTAGTTGAGGACCGGCAGGTCGAAGCCGCCGCCGTTCCACGAAACGAGTTGCGGCACGAATTTCTCGATGCCTTCGTAGAAGCGCTGGATGATCTCCGCCTCCTGCCCCTCGAGCGAAAACACCCTGATCCCGTCGTCGCCGCGCAGCACGCAGGAGATGACCGCCACCCGCTGCAGCTGCGGCGGCAGGAAATCGCTGCCCGTCTTCGTGCGGCGCATCTGGAACGCGAGCTCGGCGACGTCCCGGTCGGACAGGTCGGCGGGCAGGCCGTGCAGCCGCCGGATTCCCGCGACGTCGGGGATGGTCTCGATGTCGAACGCAAGAACCGGCGTCATGAAAATCGGGGACAGTCCACGTTTTTATTCATGTGCGCTCGGCGAAAAACGTGGACTGTCCCTGATTTTCAGTCTGGGAAAACGCCGGTGGAAAGGTAACGGTCGCCGCGGTCGCAGATGATGGTGACGATGACCGCGTTCTTAAGTTCCTTCGACATGCGCAGCGCCACGGCCGTCGCGCCGCCCGACGAGATGCCGGCGAAGATGCCTTCCTCGCTCGCGAGGCGCCGCGCCATCTCCTCGGCGTCGGCCTGGCTCACGCTCTCCACCCGGTCGACGCGCGCCTTGTCGTAGATCCTCGGCAGGTAGGCCTCGGGCCACTTGCGGATGCCCGGGATCTGCGAGCCCTCGTCGGGCTGGCAGCCGATGATCTGGATCTTCGGGTTCTTTTCCTTGAAGTAGCGCGAGCAGCCCATGATCGTGCCGGTGGTGCCCATGGAGGACACGAAGTGCGTGATGCCGCCGCCCGTGTCGCGCCAGATCTCCGGCCCCGTGGTCTCGTAGTGCGCCAGCGGATTGTCCGGGTTGGCGAACTGGTCGAGCATGGTCCCCTTCCTCTCCTTGACCATTTTCTCGGCGAGGTCGCGCGCCGCCTCCATGCCGCCTTTCTGCGGCGTGAGGATGATCTCGGCGCCGAAGGCGCGCATCGTCTGGCGGCGCTCGATCGACAGGTGCTCGGGCATGATCAGCACCATCCGGTAGCCGCGAATCGCGGCCGCCATGGCGAGCGCGATGCCGGTATTGCCGGAGGTGGGCTCGATCAGGACGTCGCCCTTCCTGATCGTGCCGCGCTCCTCGGCGCGCCGGATCATCGACATCGCGGGACGGTCCTTCACCGAGCCGGCCGGATTATTGCCCTCGAGCTTGGCGAGGATGACGTTCCCGTTCTTCCCCGATTCGGAATCCAGCCGCTGCAGCCGCACGAGCGGCGTATTGCCGATGAAATCCTCGATGGTCTTGTTCATGACAAGTTCACCCGGTTCCCCGCATTAAATCCCTCACGTAGGCAGCGACGCCCTCTTCCACCCCCTGGAACGCGCCGGGGTAGCCCGCGTCGCGCAGCCCGGCCAGGTCGGCCTGGGTGTAGCTCTGGTATTTCCCGGCGAGCTGCGGGGGGAACGGGATGTATTCGATGAAGCCCTTGTCCACCAGCTCCTGGACCGGAAGGTCGATGCCCTCGATGGTATTGATCACGGCGGCGGCAACCTGGTTGAAGGTCTGCGCGCGGCCGGTGCCGCAGTTGAAGATGCCGGAAATCTCGCGGTTTTCGAGCAGCCACAGGTTCACGCTCACGGCGTCGTCCACGTGCACGAAATCGCGCTCCTGCTCGCCGTCGCCGTAACCGTCGCAGCCCACGAACAGCTTCACGCGCCCCTCCGCCCGGAACTGGTTGTAGGCATGGAAGGCCACCGAGGCCATGCGCCCCTTGTGCGCCTCGTTCGGCCCGTAGACGTTGAAGTAGCGCAGCCCGGCGACCTGCGCGCTGCGGTCCGCGAGTCTCCTTCTCACGTACTGGTCGAAAAGGAACTTCGAATACGCGTAGACGTTGAGCGGATCCTCGTTTTCGCGCGCCTCGCCGAATTCCCTGCCGGGGCCGTAGACCGCGGCCGACGAGGCGTAGATGAACGGCACCTCCTCGTCCTGGCACCAGTCGAACAGCGCCTTGGAATAGGCGTAGTTGTTCTCCATCATGTAGCGGCCGTCGGTCTCCATGGTGTCCGAGCACGCGCCCTGGTGCAGGACCGCCTCGATGCCGCCGTCCAGCCGCCCGGTCTCGAGTTGCGAGAGGAAATCGCGCTTGTCCAGGTAATCCTCGATCTCGACGCCGGCCAGGTTCCTCGCCTTGGCGCCGTTCTCGAGATCATCGACAGCCAGGATGCCGCCGATCCCCGCGCGATTGAGCGCGGCGACCAGCCTTGATCCGATGAAGCCGGCGGCGCCGGTGACGACATGCAGCATGATTTATCCGAACAGTTCCCTGCGCGTGACTACCGCGGTGCCGAGCTTCTCGACCACGATGCCGCCCGCGCGGTTGGCGAGGCGCACCGCCTGGTCCAGCCGGACTCCCGCGGCGAGCATCGTGCCCAGGGTCGCGATCACCGTGTCCCCCGCGCCGCTCACATCGTACACTTCGCGCTCCTCGGCCGGCACCTGCATGCTCCGGCCCCCGGTGAACAGTTGCATCCCCTCGCCGCCCAGCGTCAGCAGCAGCGCATCGAGTTTCAGTTTCCGGCGCAGGCGCCGCGCGCGGCGCTCCAGGTCCGCGCGGGTCTTCCAGGCGCCGGCGACGTCGCGCATTTCGGAGCGGTTCGGCGTCACGACATAGGCGCCGGCATAGCGCGACCAGTCGTCGCCCTTCGGATCGACCAGCACTTTCTTGCCCGCGTCGCGCGCCATGGCGATCATGCGCGCGATATGCGCGAGCCCGCCCTTGCCGTAGTCGGAAAGTATGACCACGCCGCAGCCGGGCAGCGCCGCCTTGTAGTCCGCGAACTTCGACGCCAGGACCTCGCGCGACGGCGGCGTCTCGAAATCGATCCGCAGCAGCTGCTGGCGATTGCTGATCACCCGCAGCTTCTGCGTGGTCCTGATCTTCGCGTCGGCGTGAAAGTTGACGTGCACGCCCGACTCCTCGGTCTTTCGCCTGAGCAGCCGCCCCTCTTCGTCATCGCCCACCACCGACAGCAGCTGGGTGTGCGCGCCCAGCGCCGCGCAATTGCGCGCCACGTTGGCCGCCCCGCCCGGGCGCGCCTCTTCGCTGTCCACCAGGACCACCGGCACCGGCGCCTCGGGTGAGATCCGCGACGCATTGCCGAACCAGTAGCGGTCGAGCATCACGTCGCCGACCACCAGCACGCGCGCCTTTTTCGTGTCTACCGCCTTCACTGCTTCCTGCCCACCGGGAAATACTCGAAGCCCAGGCTGCGCATCATGGAGGGATCGTACAGGTTCCGGCCGTCGAATATCGTCGCCGTCTTCAGGGTCTTTTTCAGCGCCGCGAAATCCGGCGCGCGGAACTCGGCCCATTCCGTGACGATGGCCAGCGCATCGCAGCCATTGAGCGCCTCCTTCGCGGACTTTGCGATTTTCACGCCCCTGATTTCCGGCCTTGCCACGGGGTCATAGGCGGTAACGTTCGCGCCTGCCTTCAGGAGGTCGGCGATCAGCGTGAGGCTCGGCGCTTCGCGCATGTCGTCGGTGTTCGGCTTGAACGCGAGACCCCACACGGCGAAGCGCTTGCCCTTGAGGTTTTTGCCGAAGCGCCTCCGGATCTTGGCGCCGAGCATGTGCTTCTGCGCCTCGTTCGCCTCTTCGACCGCGCCCATCACGCGCAGCGGCCGGCCCGCCTCCTGCGCGGTGCGCAGCAGCGCCTTCACGTCCTTCGGGAAGCAGGAACCGCCGAAGCCGACGCCGGGATAGAGGAAATGCGTGCCGATGCGGGCGTCGGTGCCGATGCCGCGGCGCACTTCCTCGATGTCCGCGCCGAGCACCTCGGAAAGGTTGGCCAGCTCATTCATGAACGAGATGCGCGTCGCCAGCATCGCGTTGGCGGCGTACTTCGTGAGCTCGGCCGAGCGCACGCCCATCACGATCAGCCGGTCGTGGTTGCGCTGGAACGGCGCATAGAGCTCGCGCAGCAGCGCGGTGGCGCGCTCGTCGTCCGATCCCACCACGATGCGGTCGGGGCGCATGAAATCCTCGATCGCGGCGCCTTCCTTCAGGAATTCAGGGTTCGAGACCACGCTGAACGGCGTTTTTTTCTTCCTTGCCTTCAATGCCTTGCGGATGGCCCCGGCGACCCTGTCCGCCGTCCCCACCGGCACGGTCGACTTGTTCACGACGACGCGGTACTCGTCCATGTGGCGCCCGATCGCGCGCGCCGCAGCCAGCACGTGCTGCAGGTCGGCGGCGCCGTCCTCGCCGGGCGGCGTGCCGACCGCGATCAGCTGCAGCACGCCGTGCGCCACGCTCGCCACGGGGTCCGTGGAAAACGACAGGCGGCCCGCGGCCCGGTTGCGCTTGACCACGGCTTCCAGCCCCGGCTCGTAGATCGGGATCTTCCCGGCCTTCAGCGCGGCGACTTTTCCGGCATCGACGTCGAGGCAGAGCACATGGTTGCCCATGTCCGCAAGGCACGCGCCCGTAACCAGGCCGACGTAGCCGGTGCCGATGACACTCACTTTCATCTGGTCTTCCTCATGGCGTCAGGTCGAATTCCTCGGTGCGCCGCGGCGGATAGGTCTCCCAGCCGCCGCAGGCCGGGCACAGCCAGTGGAACTGCCGCGCCTTGAAGCCGCAGGCCTCGCAACGGTAGCGCGCCAGGCGGCGCGTGTGGCTGTGCACGAGGTTGCGCACCAGTTCGAGGTCGCGCCGGCGCTCCGGGTTCGCCGCGCCGACGATCTGCGCTTCCAGCAGCCGGTCCAGCCCGAGCAGCGTCGGATTGCGCCGCAATTCGTCCCGCACCAGCTTGTAGGCGGCTTCCGCGCCCTTCGATTCGAGCGTGGACTGGAATACCGCGTCCAGCAGGTCGAGCGACGGATAGCGCTCGAGGTAGCCGGTCAGCAGCGTCAGGCCGTCTTCCAGCCTGCCCGCCTCGCGGTGCGCCGCGAGCAGGCGCTGCGCCACGAGCGCGAGGAAGGCGGGATTCTGCGATTCGATGCGCTTCCAGTGCTCGATCGCCGCGTCGACGTTGCCGGCGTTCTTCTCCAGGTCGCCCAGCTGCACGCTGGCGCGCACCGATTTCCGGTTGGTCTCCAGCGCCGCCTCCAGCTGCGCGCGCGCCGCATCGGGCCGCGAATGCGTCGACTCCGTGGCGGCCAGCTCGCACAGGAAATGCGACGACTCCTTCGAGTGCGATTTCCCGGTCTCGGATTCGAGCCGCTTCGCCATCGCCGCCGCCTTCTGCCACTCCTTTTCCTGCTGGAAGATGTCGAGCAGGAACCGCCGCGCCTCTCCCGCCTGCGGGCCGTCGGAGAGCTTCTGGAACACTTCCTCGGCGCGGTCGAGGATGCCGGCCTTCAGGTAGTCCTGGCCCAGTTCGAACAGCGCCGCGGCGCGCTGCTCGGCGGCGAGGTCGGCGCGCTCCAGCAGGTGCTGGTGCATGCGGATGGCGCGGTCGTATTCGCCGCGCCGGCGAAACAGGCTCCCCAGCGCGAAATGCAGCTCGACCGTCTCCGGGTCGACCTTGACCACCTCGATGAACGCCTCGATCGCCTTGTCGGGCTGCTCGTTGAGCAGGAAGTTCAGGCCCTTGAAGTAGGACGTCGGCAGCGCGCGCGAATCCTTCACCAGGTGCTTGATGTCGATGCGCGCCGCGAGCCAGCCCAGCATGAAGAAAATCGGCAGGCCGACCAGCCACCAGTATTCGAATTCCATCAGCCCGCCTTCACCCTTCGGCCGCCGGGGGCTGGCTCGCGGCCGGCGCCTTCGAATCCCTGCCGGCCGGTCCGGCGCGCTGCAACCGGGCAATTTCCCTGCGTTGCGCGAGATAGGTGCCGGACATCGCGACCAGGCCGAGCACCGCGCCGGCGACGAAGAACGCCAGCAGCAGCGCCACCAGCGGCGCCTGCCAGGCGAGGTCGAAGTAAAAGCGCAGGGTGACCGGGTCGGTATTGCGCGCCGCGAACGCGAGCAGGACGACGAACAGGGCGATGCGGATCGCCCAGGTCAGGACTCCCATATCAGTGCCGCAGGAGCGCGGCTACGAGGACGCGTGCCGCCGTGGCGGCGCGACCATGGTCGCGTCCGGGTCGAGCGCGTCGACGCGCTCGCGCAGCTCCTTGCCGGCCTTGAAGTGCGGCACGTACTTCTCGGGCACGTGCACCTTCTCGCCGGACTTCGGATTGCGCCCGACGCGCGGCGGCCGGTAGTTCAGGCCGAAGCTGCCGAAGCCGCGGATTTCGATGCGATGCCCCTCCAGCAGGGCGTGGGTCATCGCGTCGAGAATCATCTTCACCGCGTACTCGGCGTCCTTCGCCACCAGCTGCGGATAACGCTGTGCAAGGCGCGCGATCAGTTCCGACTTCGTCATGGCGACCCTCTCCACGTATCGTCAGGACGGCCCGGTTATTCCGGCGTGTTGGAATTGCTCTTGTCGAGCTTGGCCCGCAGCAGTGCCCCGAGGTTGGTGCTGCCCGCGGCGCTGGCTGCGCTCTCCGACCGCAGCTGCTTCATCGAGTCCGTCTCCTCGGCCATGTCCTTCGCCTTCACCGAGAGGTTGATCGAGCGGTTCTTGCGGTCGACGTTGATGATCATCGCGGTCACCGAGTCGCCTTCCTTCAGCACCTTGGACAGGTCCTCCACGCGGTCGCGCGAGAACTCGGAAGCGCGCAGGTAGCCTTCGGCGTCCGGCCCGATGGTGATCATCGCGCCCTTCGCGTCCACCGACTTGACGGTGCCCGTCACCACGCTGTTCTTCTCGTGGCCGGCGATGAAATTGGTGAACGGATCGCCCTCGATCTGCTTGATGCCGAGCGAGATGCGCTCGCGCTCGACGTCGATCGACAGCACCGTGGTCTCGACTTCGTCGCCCTTCTTGAAGTTCTTGACCGCTTCCTCGCCGGTGAGGCTCCAGGAAAGGTCGGAGAGGTGCACCAGGCCGTCGATGCCGCCCGCCAGGCCGACGAACACGCCGAAATCGGTGATCGACTTGATCTGGCCCTTGACGCGGTCGCCCTTCTTGAATTCGCGCGCGAAATCCTCCCAGGGGTTCGGCAGGCACTGCTTCATGCCGAGCGAGATGCGGCGGCGCTCCTCGTCGATCTCGAGGATCATGACCTCGACCTCGTCGCCCACCTGCACCACCTTGGACGGATGCACGTTCTTGTTGGTCCAGTCCATTTCGGAGACGTGCACCAGGCCCTCGATGCCCGCCTCGACTTCGACGAATGCGCCGTAGTCGGTGAGGTTGGTGACCTTGCCAAAGAGGCGCGTGCCCTGCGGATAGCGGCGCGAAATGCCGACCCAGGGATCTTCGCCCAGCTGCTTGAGGCCGAGCGAGACGCGGTTCTTCTCGGCGTCGAACTTGAGCACTTTGGCGGTGACCTCGTCGCCGACGTTGACGACCTCGGTCGGATGCTTGACGCGCCGCCAGGCGAGGTCGGTGATGTGCAGCAGGCCGTCGATGCCGCCCAGGTCCACGAACGCGCCGTAGTCGGTGATGTTCTTGACGATGCCCTTCACCACCGCGCCCTCGGACAGCGTCGCGAGCAGGTGCTCGCGCTCGGCGCCCGCGGTCTCCTCCAGCACAGCGCGGCGCGACACGACCACGTTGTTGCGCTTGCGGTCGAGCTTGATGACCTTGAACAGCATGGTCTTGCCCTCGAAGGGCGTGGTGTCCTTCACCGGGCGCAGGTCAACGAGGGAGCCGGGCAGGAAGGCGCGGATGCTCTTCGCCATGACGGTGAGGCCGCCCTTCACCTTGCCGGTGATGACGCCTTCGATCTTCTCGCCGGTCTCGAGCGCCTTCTCGAGGTCCATCCAGGCCGCGAGGCGCTTGGCTTTCTCGCGCGACAGGCGCGTTTCGCCGAAGCCGTCTTCCAGCGCCTCGATCGAGACGCTGACGAAATCGCCGGGCTTGACGGTCATCGCGCCGGCGTCGTCCTTGAATTCCTCGAGGGCGATGAAGCTCTCGGACTTGAGACCCGCGTTCACGACGACGAAGTTCTGGTCCATGCGCACGACTTCTGCGGTGATGACCTCGCCGATGCGCATTTCCTGGCGCGTCAGGCTTTCTTCGAACAGGGCCTCGAAGGATTCGGGGGCGGGAGCGGACTTGGGTGCTGCCTTGGAGACTGCGGGGGAAACGCTTGCCATGGAGTAGGTTTGAAAAGCCTTCATTTCCGCGGGCTTGCGATCCGCCTCGCGGGTTGGGTTGCAAAAATGGAAAGCAGCTTCCCGCCTTCCGCCTGTTTTTCTACCGAACCATTCTTTCCCGGTACTTTTTCAGCACCTGATCAACGACTTCGTCGACCGTCAGCGCCGAAGAATCGAGAGACACCGCGTCGCCTGCCGGCTTGAGCGGCGCCACCGCGCGGGCGGCGTCTCGCTTGTCCCGTTCCTCCAGAGCACTGGAAAGGGCCGCGAGAGTAGCATGCTTTCCCTTGTCATTCAACTGCTTATGCCTGCGCTGGGCGCGGGTCGCGACGCTCGCCGTCAGGAACACTTTCAGCACCGCATCCGGGAACACCACGGTGCCCATGTCGCGGCCGTCGGCCACCAGGCCGGGGGGCCGGCGAAACCCGCGCTGCCGATCCAGCAGGGCTGCCCGGACTGCCGGCACCCGGGCGATATCGGATGCCTTCTCGCCGATCGCCTCGTCGCGCAGGTTTTCCGTAACATCATGTTTATTAAGAAATATCTTCTGGTCCAGAAATTCGACATCCATCCCGGCGGCGGTGCGCGCCGGGTCTGCCCCGCCCGCCAGCGCCACGAGCCTGTAAAGCGCGCCGCTTTCCAGGTAGTGGAACCCGAGCCGCGCGGCCACCCTGCTGGCGACCGTGCCCTTGCCGGAGGCCGAGGGCCCGTCGATGGCGATCACCGGCACGCTCATTGCGAGATGCCGGCGAGCACCGCGAAATATTCGGGGAAGGTCTTGGCCACGCACTGCGGATCGTTGATCGTCACCGGCACGCCGCCCAGCGCGACGAGCGAAAAGCACATCGCCATGCGGTGGTCGTCGTAGGTATCGATCGCGACCCCGGAATTCAGCTTCGCGGGCGGCGTGATCTTCAGGAAATCCGGACCTTCCACGACGGTGGCGCCGAGCTTGCGCAGTTCGGTGGCCATCGCGGTGATGCGGTCGGTCTCCTTCACCTGCCAGCTGCCGATGTTGCGGATCACGCTCTGGCCGCCGGCGAACAGCGCGGCGATCGCGGCGGTCATGGCGGCATCCGGAATGTGGTTCAGGTCCAGGTCGATCGGCTTGAGGTGGGCCCCCGCGCGGCGACTTCCCTCGCCTGCCGGCCCGGTCACTTCGATCCAATCCGCGCCGAACTCCACGCGCGCGCCCATCTTCTCCAGCACCTCGGCGAAGCGGACGTCGCCCTGGATGCTGTCGCGCCCCACACCGATGACCCTGACCGGCCCGCCCGCGATCGCCCCGGCGGCGAGGAAATAGGACGCCGAAGACGCATCGCCCTCGACGTGGATTTCCCCGGGCGCGAGGTAGGGATCGGCGGGCACTTCGAACGCGCGCCAGCCGTCGTTGCGCACCTCGACGCCGAATTTGCGCAGCATGTTGAGCGTGATCGTCACGTAGGGCTTGGAAATGAGCTCGCCCTCGACCTCGATGCGCCCGCCGCCCGCCAGCGGCAGCGCGATCAGCAGGCTGCTCAGGTACTGCGACGAAACGTTGCCACGCACCCTCAATTTGCCTTCGATCCGGATGTCCCCCGGATGGATCGAGAGCGGCGGGTAACCCTCCTTGCCGATGTAGTCGATGCGCGCCCCGATTGCGCGCAGGGGCTCCACCAGGTCGCCGATCGGCCGCTGGTGCATGCGCGGCACGCCCGAGAGCCGGTACTCGCCGCCCGAGAGCGCCAGCACCGCGGTCAGCGGACGGAAGGCGGTGCCGGCGTTGCCGAGGAAAAGCTCCTGCTTGCGCTTGGGTATGACCCGGCTGCCGCTCACCGTGATGTCGGCGAAGTTCCGCGTGTTGATCGAGATGTTGAGCTTCTGCAGCGCGTCCAGCATGACGCGCGTGTCGTCGGCATCCAGCAGGTTCCTGACGCGCGTGACGCCCGCCGAAAGGGCGGCCAGCAGGAGGACCCTGTTGGAGATGCTCTTCGAGCCCGGCAGCCGGACCGTGCCCGCGGCGCGGCGGATCGGGTCCAGCCCGATGGACTTCACTCGTAGCCGCCCTTCAGCCAGCGCTCGCGCGCCGCGCGGGCATCGGCGAACAGCTCCTCCAGCGCCGCCGCATCGCCCGCCTCGAGCATTTGACCTATCTCTTTCAATTTTTCTTCATAAGAATGAAGTTCATGCAAAAGGCGATCGCGATTCGCCACGCAGATGTCGCGCCACATCTCCGGGTGACTGGAGGCGATGCGCGTGAAATCGCGGAAGCCGCCCGCGGCATAGCCGAACAGCTGCGCCGCGTTGGGCCGCTGGCTGACGTCGCTCACCAGCGCGTACGCGAGCAGGTGCGGCAGGTGGCTCACGGCGGCGAACACCTGGTCGTGCTCTTCGGGCGTCATGCGCGAGACGCGGGCGCCGATCGCGGTCCAGGTTTCGGCAATCGTGTCGACATCGCCATTGGCGTTCTCCTGCAGGGGCGTAAGTACGAGGCGGCGCCCCCGGAAAAGTTCCGCGGCCGCCGCCGCCGCCCCGCTGTGCTCCGCCCCGGCGATCGGATGCGCCGGCACGAATTGGCCGAGCTTCGCGCCGAGCGCCGCCCGCGCCGCCGCCACCACGTCGCGCTTGGTGCTGCCGCCATCAGTGGCGATGGCGCCCGGCTTCAGGGCCTTTTCAATCGCCTGCATTGCCCCGGAAAACTGCGCGACGGGGGTGGCGAGCATCACGAGATCCGCGCCGGCGACAGCCGTCGCGACTTCCGCTGCGACCGAGTCGATGACGCCGCGCTCCAGCGCGGTTTTCAGGTTGGCGGCGCTGCGGCCGACGCCCACGACGTGCCCGCAGAGCTTTTTCTCCTTCAATGCCAGGGAAAAAGAACCGCCGATCAGGCCGACTCCGATGACCGCGACGCGCCGGAAGAACATTATTCCTTCAGGCTGGCAGCAAGCGCGGAGAGCAGGCGCTCGTTCTCCCGTGCCGTGCCGATCGTGATGCGCAGGTGCTCCGGCAGCTGGTAGCCGCCGCCCACCGGGCGCACGATCACGCCGCGCCTGAGCAGGCGCCGGAAGACCTCGTTCGCCTTGCCCACCCGCACGGTGATGAAGTTGCCGTAGGACGGAATCCATTCCAGCCCGAGTTTCGAGGCGCCTTCCTCGACCTGGCGCAGGCCCTGCAGGTTCTCGGCGAAGCTGCGCGCGACGAACTCCATGTCGTCCAGCGCCGCGGTCGCGGCGGCCAGCGCGATGCTGTTGACATTGAAGGGCTGGCGCACGCGGTTCATGATGTCCGCGACCGAGGGGTGCGCGAGCGCATAGCCGACGCGCAGCCCCGCCAGGCCATAGGCTTTCGAGAACGTGCGGGTGACGACCAGGTTGGGATGGCGCTTGAGCCACTTCACGGTCTCCGCCTTGAGTTCCGGCGACAGGTATTCGTTGTAGGCCTCGTCGATCACCACGATGACGCGCTCGGGCACGCGCTTGAGGAACGACTCGAGCGCGTCGGGCCGCAGCATGGTGCCGGTGGGATTGTTCGGGTTCGCGATCCAGACGACATAGGTTTCGTCGTCGATCGCCGCCAGCATCGCGTCGAGATCGTGGCCGTAGCTCTTCGCCGGCACCGCGAGGCCGCGCGCGCCGCGCGCCTGCGTCGCCAGCGGATAGACCGCGAAGCAGTGCTGCGCATAGACCGCGGCGCGGCCCGGGCCGAGGAAGGCGAGCGCGACCAGTTCGAGCACGTCGTTCGAGCCGTTGCCGAGCACGATGGCGCCCATGTCCACGCCGTAGCGGCGCGACAGGGCCGCCTTCAGCTCGAAGCCGTTGCCGTCCGGGTAGCGCGCGATCTCGCCCAGCGCCGCCTCGATCGCCGCGCGCGTGCGCGGGCCGATGCCGCGCGGGTTCTCGTTCGAAGCCAGCTTGACGATGCTCTCTTCCTTGAGCCCGAGCTCGCGCGCCAGCTCCGAGATCGGCTTGCCGGGCTGGTAAGGCGCGATCGAGCGCACGTACGACGGGGAGAGTTCGCAGGGATCCATCTGCATGGCGCAGTCTCTGTTATGAAGCAGGAGCGGCGGGATAGGACCCGAGGACTTTCAGGAAGGGCGCGCGCTGCTTCAGTTCGCCGATCGCGGCGGCGACCCGGGTGTCGGACTGGTGTCCCTCGATGTCGATGAAGAACACGTACTCCCAGCGCGCGGCGCGCGCGCGGGCCGGCCGCGACTCGATGCGCGACATGCTCACCCCGTTCGCGGCGATCGGCGAGAGCAGCGCGTGCACCGAGCCCGGCTTGTTCTCCGCCGACATGACGAGCGAGGTGCGGTCCCTGCCGGTCGGCGCGGGGTCGACCGGGCCGAGCACGAGGAAGCGCGTGGTGTTGTTCGGATCGTCCTCGATGCCCCTGGCGAGCACTTTCAGCTTGTAGAGCGCGGCGGCGGCCTCGCCGGCGATCGCCGCGACGCCCTTCTCCTTCGCAGCGAGGCGCGCGGCCTCGGCGTTGGAAACGACCGGAATGCGCTCGGCTTTCGGCACGTTCTGTCCCAGCCAGCCGTTGCACTGCGCCAGCGACTGGGCATGCGAGTAGATCTTCCTTATCTCCTTCGTCCCCTTCATCCTGGAAAGGAGATTCTGCCGTACCCTCAGGTCGACCTCGCCGCAGATGCGCAGCGGCGTGGTGAGCAGCAGGTCGAGCGTGCGGCCGACCGCGCCGTCGGTGGAATTCTCCACCGGCGCGACCGCGAATTGCGTGGCGCCCGACTCGGCGCTGCGGAACGCCTCGTCGATGGACGCCGCCGGCTCCGCCGTCACGGCATGCCCGAAATGCTTGCGCACCGCCTGCTCGCTGAAGGTCCCCTGCGGGCCGAGGTAGGCGACGCGGATGTCCTGCTCGAGCGCGCGGCAGGCCGAGATGATTTCGCGGAATACCGCGGTTATCGCCGCCGCCGGCAGCGCGCCGCCGCCGGCCGCCGCGCCGCGCCCCGCGACGCGCCGCAGGATCTCGGCCTCGCGCTCGGGACGGTAGACGCGCTTGCCGTCCTTCAGCTCGCCCACCTTGCGCACCAGCGCCGCGCGGCGGTTGAGCAGCGCGAGCAACTCGGCATCGACGGCGTCGATGCCGGCGCGCAGCTTGCCTATTTCACGTTCGCTCATGGCTCCACGGGGAGATAGCGGACCGCGAGCACGCCCTTGATGGCGCACAATTCCCTGATCGCGGCATCGGGCACCGGGCTGTCCACGTCGACCAGAGTGTAGGCCATCTCGCCCTTCGACTTGTTCAGCATGTTGTGGATGTTGATTTTCCTGCTGCCCATGGCGTTCGAGATGCTCGCCAGCATGTTCGGCACGTTGGCGTTGGCGATCGCGAGGCGATACGGCGACTCGCGCGGCATCTGCGCGTTCGGGAAATTGACCGCGTTCTCCATGGTGCCGTGCGCCATGTATTCCCGCACCTGGTCGGCGACCATCACCGCGCAATTGTCCTCGGCCTCGCTGGTGGAGGCGCCCAGGTGCGGCAACGCCACCACGCCCGCCTTGCCGATGAGTTCCGCCGACGGAAAATCGGTGACATAGCAGCGCAGGTGCTTCGATTCCAGAGCCTTCAGGGCCGCCGCGTCCTCGACCACGCCGTCGCGGGAGAAGTTCAGCAGCACCGAGCCGGCTTTCAGGTGCTTCAGGTTTTTCGCATTGATGAGGCCGCGCGTCTTGTCGATCAGGGGCACGTGCAGGGTGACGAAATCCGCCGCCTTCAGCAACTCGTCCAGCGAGTTCGCCTTGCGCACCTGCGATGGCAGGCTCCAGGCCGCGTCCACGGTGATCTCCGGGTCGTAGCCGACCACGTTCATTCCCAGGCGGATCGCCGCGTCGGCCACCAGGCTGCCGATCTTGCCCAATCCGATCACGCCCAGCGTATGGCCCGGCAGCTCGACGCCCGCGTAGGCTTTCTTGCCGCCTTCGACCTGCTTTTCCAGATCCTTGGCGTTCTTGTCCAATCCGCTGACGAAGCCCAGCGCGGGCGCAAGGTTGCGTGCCGCGATGAGCATGCCGGCAACCACCAGTTCCTTGACCGCGTTCGCGTTCGCGCCGGGCGCGTTGAACACCGGCACGCCCATCTTCGAGAGCTCCGCCACCGGGATGTTGTTGACGCCCGCGCCCGCCCGCCCCACGACCTTCAGGTTGGCGTCGAACTTCATGGCGTGCATGTCGGCCGAGCGCACCAGGATCACGTCGGGCGCCTTGGATTCCTTCACCACCTCGAATCGCTCGGCGGGCAGGCGCTTCAGGCCCACCTGCGCAATTGGATTGAGCACCAGCACTTCCAGTTTTTTTCCCGCCTTAACCATGCTTCGCCTCGAATCCCTTCATGTATGCGACCAGTTGCTGCACGCCGGCAAGCGGCATGGCGTTGTAGATCGACGCGCGCATGCCGCCCACCGAGCGGTGGCCCTTCAGCTGCACCATCCCGTCCTTCTCGGCGCCCTTGAGAAACTCCTCGTCGAGCTTCGCGTCGGCCAGCGTGAACGGCACGTTCATCCGCGAGCGGTCCTCCTTCGCCACCGGATTGCGGTAGAACGAACCGGTGTCGAGATAGTCGTAGAGCAGCTTCGCCTTGGCGATGTTGCGCTTTTCCATCTCGGCCAGGCCGCCCTGCTGCTTGAGCCATTTGAACACCAGCCCGGCGATGTACATCGCGTAGGTCGCGGGGGTGTTCAGCATCGAATCGGCCGCCGCCTGCGCCTTGTAATCCATCACCGAGGGGGTGCCCTTCTGCGCGCGGCCGACCAGGTCCTCGCGCACGATCACGATGGTCAGGCCCGCGGGCCCGATATTCTTCTGCGCGCCGGCGTAGATCAGGCCGAACTTCGGCACGTCCAGCGGGCGCGACAGGATGTGCGACGAGGCGTCGGCGACGAGAGTCACGCCCTTCGCGTCCGGGATTGCATGGAACTCCACCCCTCCGATGGTCTCGTTGGAGCAGTAATGGACGTATGCCGCATCCGGCCTGACGTTCCAGGCCTTGGGCGCATAGGTAAATCCCTTGTCCTCGGAGCTCGCCGCGATGTGAACATCGCAATAGGCCTTCGCCTCCTTGATTGCGCGTCCCGCCCACTCCCCGGTGGCGATGTAGTCGGCCTTGCCCTTGCCGGCGAGCAGGTTCATCGGGATCTGCGCGAACTGCAGCGTCGCGCCGCCCTGCAGGAAGAGAACCTTGTAGCTCGCCGGGATCGCCAGCAGCTCGCGCAGGTCCTTCTCCGCCTCGGCCGCAATGGACATGAATTCCTTGCCGCGGTGGCTCATCTCCATCACGCACATGCCGGTGCCGCGCCAGTCGAGCATCTCGTCGCCGGCGCGCGCGAGCACTTCCTCCGGCAGGACCGCAGGGCCTGCACTGAAATTGAAGATTCTGGACATTAGTGGATGGTGGGACCCTGTGAATCGGGCGGCGTTCCGGCGGCCGGCGCATCGGGCTGCTCGCCCGCGCCGCCGTTCCCGTTGCCATCTTCGCCGTTCCCGTTGCCGTTGCCCTCCTCCGCCTTCTCCTCGATGCGCGCGATGCCGGCGAGCTTCTCGCCTTCCGACAGCGCGATCAGCGTCACGCCCTGGGTCGAGCGGCCCATCTCGCGGATCTGCGACACGGCGGTGCGGATCAGCACGCCGCCGGTGGAAATCAGCATCACCTCGTCGTGGTCATCGACCAGCACGGCGCCCACGAGCGCGCCGTTGCGGTCCGAGGCCTGGATCGCGATCATGCCCAGGCCGCCGCGGCCGTGCTTGGTGTATTCGGAGATCGGCGTGCGCTTGCCGTAGCCGTTCTCGGTGGCCGTGAGGACGGTCTGCACCTCGTCCTTCGCCGCCAGCATGCAGACCGTTTTCCAGTCGCCGCCCTCGGGCAGGCGCATGCCGCGCACGCCGGTCGCGGTGCGGCCCATGGGGCGCACGTCCTCCTCGTGGAAGCGGATCGCCTTGCCCTCCGAGGAAAACAGCATCACGTCGTAGTTGCCGTCGGTCACCGCGACGCCGATGAGGTAGTCGCCCTCGTCCAGGCCGACGGCGATGATGCCCGAGGGCCGCGGCCGCGAAAATTCCGCCAGCGGGGTCTTCTTCACCGTGCCCTGCGCGGTCGCCATGAACACGAAGTGGCTCTCGTCGAACTCCTTGACCGGCACCACCGCGGTGACCTTCTCGCCCTCCTCGAGCGGGAACATGTTGACCATCGGCTTGCCGCGCGAGTTCGAGCCGCCCTGCGGCACCTCGAATACCTTGAGCCAGTACAGGCGGCCGCGGTTGGAGAAGCACAGCAGGAAGTCGTGCGAATGCGCGACGAACATGCGCTCGATGAAATCGTCGTCCTTGGTGGTGGCCGCGGTGCGGCCGCGGCCGCCGCGCCGCTGCGCGCGGTAGTCGGCGAGCGGCTGCGACTTGACGTAGCCGCCGTGCGAGAAGGTGACCACCATGTCCTGCGGCGCGATCAGGTCCTC